>Ga0209888_1000316_pt1 | contig 26763 bp, 20 predicted proteins | sample OrgsoiDNA_201059_FD_185807 | JGI IMG/M metagenome (GOLD analysis project Ga0209888, IMG submission 185807) | Permafrost soil microbial communities from the Arctic, to analyse light accelerated degradation of dissolved organic matter (DOM) -... | ecosystem: Environmental > Terrestrial > Soil >...
TTCCCAATAATAAACAGCTGAAAACCCTCGTTCACCAGGACCGAGGGCTGCCGACAAACAGAGATTTGACGCCGCCCACGGGGGAGCGACTGCCGGAAGAGTAAAAGGCTATCACCGGACCCGTTACAAGCCGGGCGCCATCTTCCAGGTCGATACAATACAGTGAAGATGCGCGTTATGACTCGCAGGTCACGCTATTTTGCCGAATCAGCGCGACAAAGCGCTATTCGACCAGCGACCAGGCCAGGGGCGTCCCACGCTTGAGGGCCTGTCGGGCAGTGCGTCCGAGCACGGCGTCGAGATGCCGGGGCGCCAGTCCCAGACCAGGGCGGATCGCTCGCAGGTTGTCGGCGCTGAAGGTTTCCCCCGCAGCCATATCGCGGGTGACGTAGAGCGAGCGGCGATATACCAGGGACTTGCGCTCCGCCTCGGTGACGCCGTAGTGCACCTGGCCCAGGGCCTGCCAGGCACGCTCGGTCTCGACCACCAGGCTGGCCAGTTCCGCCGGCTCCAGGGAAAAGCTCGAGTCCACGCCGCCGTCGGCGCGATCCAGGGTGAAATGTTTCTCCACCACTGTCGCCCCCAGGGCCACTGCGGCTACGGCCACCCCAACGCCCATGGAGTGATCGGACAAACCGACCTGGCAGCCGAACAGTTCGCGCAGATGAGGAATGGTTCGCACATGGCTGTTTTCCGGACTGGCCGGGTAGGTGCTGGTGCATTTGAGCAGGATCAGGTCCTTGCAACCGGCGGCCCGGGCGGCGCGCACACTCTCATCCAGCTCGGCGACACTGGCCATGCCGGTGGAAATGATCAGCGGCTTGCCGGTCGCGGCCACACGCCGGATCAACGGCAGGTCGGTATTTTCGAAACTGGCGATCTTGTAGGCCGGCACGTCGAGGCTTTCGAGGAAGTCCACCGCCGTTTCATCGAAAGGCGTGGAAAACGCCAGCATGCCCAACTCCCGGGCACGGGCGAAGATCGGCGCGTGCCACGCCCAGGGCGTATGGGCCTTTTCATACAAGGCATAGAGCGACGATCCGGCCCACAGGCTGGTCGGGTCCTGGATAAAGAACTCGCCTTCGTCCAGGTCAAGGGTCATGGTCTCGGCGGTGTAGGTTTGCAGCTTGAGCGCATGGGCACCGGCCTTGGCCGCCGCCTCGACAATGCGCAGCGCCACCTCCAGCGACTGGTTATGGTTGCCGCTCATCTCGGCAATGATGAAGGGGGGCGCGTCCGGGCCAATCACCCGCTGGCCGATCTTGAAACTAGTCATGGTGCTGATCCTTTACCACACGCTCGAAACGGCAGACCGACTGGACATAACCGCCGTGACGGAACAATTCGATGGAAGCCGGATTATCCGGCAGTACCTGGGCGTCGATCACCGACACCTGCGGCCAGTGCTCACCCACGGCGGCTTCACCACGGGCCAGCAGAGCCCTGCCCCAGCCCAGGCCCGCGCGGCCTTGAAACAGATACAGCGAGACTTCCGCGCGACTGCCCGCCAGATCGTAGCGCAGCACGCCCACCGGGCCATCCGCGGCCTCGGCGACCAGCAGCAGGCGCCCGGGGCTGCGCAGGCTCGCGGCCAGCCAGGCCTGATGTGCCTCCCAACCGATGGGCTCGGGACTCAAGGAGGCACGGCGTACCGACTCGGCATTGCGGCCGTCGAACAACAGCTGCGAATCGTCCGCCGTGGCCCGCCGCACAGTCAGGCTGGCACCGGCCAGGGCCACGGCAAACCGTCGCGCGCCCAGTCCATCCACCAGACGCCGCGACTGTGCCGCCAGGCTGCGGCGCAGACTGACATTGCCCAGGACAAAACCGATGGCCTGGCGCAGCTTGTCGACTTCCACCTCGTCGCTGCTGCCCAGGTAGACATGCACCCCGGCCGCCGCCAGCCGCTCGGCATTCGCCCGCTGATTTTCCGCCACGGCAATGCACAGGGTCGGCAGGCCGAGGACCGCACGTTCCCAACTGGTACCGCCACCGGCCCCGATAAACAGGTCAGCCCGGGCCATCAGCGCGGCGAAGTCGCTGACAAAGGTCTGCACCTGCCACAGCGGACGATCAGCCGACATGGCCTGGATCGAGGCCAGCATCGGGTTGGCGGTGCCGGCGATAAAATCCACTTCCAACTCGTTGAAATCCGCCAGGGCCTGCATGGCTTTCCAGGTTTCCCCGGCCGCATCCAGGCCGCCAAAATTCACCAGCACCCGACGGGGTTGCACGGTAATGGGCACCGGATCTTGGCGGAACTCGTCACGAATCAACGCGTAACGGGGACCGAAAAGCTCACGGCAAGGCCGCAAGCAGCGGTGGGCGTACTCGGGATCGCTGGCGGTGAAGTTCTGATCGAAGAGCAGATCCACGGCATGCTGGCGATTGTTCAGGTCATCGATCGCCGCGATCTGCCGCGCCCACTGGCGAGCGGCGGTTTGCCAGGCGTGATCGAGTCCATAGTGATCGACGACAATCCAGTCGAAGACCGACTCGGCGACCAGGCAGACACCCAGTGCGGCGATATCCGCCTGCCACGGCAACGGTGCCTCGATGTCCGCACCGGGCTCCTCGCCTGCGTACCCGGCAGGCAATGCCAGGGTCCGAAAACCCTGCTCGGCGATGCGTGCCAACGAGTGGCCGGGCAAGGCCCGACAGGCGAACACCACCTCGGCGCCACCACTGCGCAACACCTGCGCCAGAGTCAGGCAACGTGCCACATGCCCACTGCCAATGGCCGGCGAGGCATCGGCACGGATCAGCACCCTCATGGCTGCAGCTCTCCGCCGGCCAGCAAGGCGCTGTAAAGATACTCGGCGCGCCGCCAATCCTCGTCGGTGTCGATGTCCTGGACCAGATGGCGCGGCAGGATGACCGGCAGGCTTTTCTCCGAAAACAGCACGTCGCCCCGCAGCCAGGCCACGCTGCGCCCCCAGTAGAACTGCCCGGCATCCTGGAAGGCACGGGGCAGATCCTGGGAGCGGGTCTGTCGATGCTCGGGATACAGCGGCGTCAACGCACCGTCCTCGCCGAGCGTCAAAGCGCGCTGTACCGGAAAACCGAATTCGCAGACCGAAAACGCGAAGGATTTCTCGGCATGCTCCTTGAGCAGCTCCAGCCCCTGGCGCAAAAACCGCGCCTGCAACAACGGCGCCGTGGCGTAGATGCAGCAGGCATGCTCAAACACGTACCCGGCCTGCTGCGAGGCCTCCACCGCATGGGCGATCACAGCAGCAGTGCCGGTGAAATCATCGGCCAGGGCCGCCGGCCGCATAAAGGGCACCTGTGCCCCCCCGGCCCGAGCCAGGGCGGCGATTTCCTCGTCATCGGTACTGACGATCACCCGCTCGAACAACCCCGAATCGAGCGCCAGGCGAATCGAGCGGGCAATCATCGGCTCGCCATGGAACAGCTTGAGATTCTTGCGCGGGATGCGCTTGCTGCCACCCCGCGCCGGAATGATTGCAATCGCACTCAAGGACGTTTTTCCAGCAGGAACCAGTTGATGTCGTCGGTCGGGAACTGCGGATCACGGTGATAACTGAAGCCGTAGTCCAGCAGTTGCAGGTCCGGGTAACGATCGAGCATTTCCCCGGCAAAGTCGCGCTTGAACAGCTTGCCGCTGTTACCACGATAGGACACTTCCACCGGCACCGGGTTGTAGTACTCGGCAATCAGGATATAGCGTCCGCTCAGCGTGTACAGCTGCTCATAAGCAGTCGCCAGCAGCTCAGGCGCCAGGTGGATCAGTACGCCCTTGCTCAGGGTCAGGTCAAAGGTCCGCTCGCGCGGGTAGTCGAACAACGAGCCATGCCAGATCTCGGCGATACCCAACTCGCGCGCCTGCTCACAGGCCTTGGCGTTGATCTCCACGCCCTGCAGGGCGCATGCGGGCAAGAGCTGGTGCAAGGCCAGCAGGTTGTTGCCGGTGTTGGTGCCCAGTTCCAGCAGGCTGGCGAGCCGGCCGGTGCGCGCCAGGGCCTTGGCGAACAGCGCCAGATTAGCGGCAACCAGCGCCTGCCCCTGGTTGCGGCCCACGTATTGATCGCCGAACTCGCCACGCCAGAACACTTCCTGCTCGCTGAACTCACGCATGTCGGGTGTTTATCCTCGGGCCATTGAGCGTCGTTTAACCGACAAGATTTCGTAATTGTTCAACCACATAGTCCTGCTGCTCCTCGCTGAGCAGTGGGAACAACGGCAAGCTGAGGGCTTCGCCGAAGTATCGCTCGGCTTCGGGGAAGTCACCGTCCTTGAAGCCCTGCTCGCGGTAGTAGGGTTGCAGGTGCACAGGAATGTAATGCAGGTTCACGCCGATGCCGGCTGCGCGCAAGGCATCGAAGACCTCGCGCTGGCTGACCTTGATCTGCTCCAACTGCAAGCGCACCACGTACAGGTGCCAGGCGGACTCGGCACCCGCCTGGGCCACCGGCAGTTGCAGCGGCAGGTCGGCCAGTAAAAGGTCATAGCGGGCTGCCAGCTCACGGCGACGGGCGACAAAGCTGTCGAGCCGGGCCGTTTGCGACAGGCCCAACGCGGCGTGCAGGTCGGTCATCCGGTAATTGAAGCCCAGTTCCAGCTGCTGGTAGTACCAAAGCCCCTGCGCCGGAACACTCATCTGCGCCGGATCGCCAGTGATTCCATGGCTGCGCAGGCGACGCAGGCGTTCGGCCAGTTCAGGGCTATTGGTCAGGACCATGCCGCCTTCGGCCGAGGTGATGATCTTCACCGGATGGAAACTGAAAATGGTCATCGCGGCAAAGGCACCGCAACCTACCGGTCGCCCGAGGTAGGACGCACCGACCGCATGGGACGCATCCTCGATCAGCGTGAAGCCATAGCGCTCGGACAATGCGGCGATGGCGCGCATATCGCAACTCTGGCCGGCAAAGGCCACGGCCACCACCACCTTGGGCAAGTGCCCTTCAGCCTCGGCAACTTCCAGTTTCTGCGCCAGCAAGCCGGCATCGAGGTTCAGGGTCAGGGGATCGATGTCGACGAAGTCCACCTCGGCGCCGCAGTAGCGAGCGCAGTTGGCCGAGGCGACAAAGGTATTCGGGCTGGTCCACAAGCGGTCCCCCGGCCCCAGGTCCGCCGCCAGGCAGGCGATATGCAAGGCCGCCGTGGCATTGCACACCGCTACGGCAAAATCGGCCTGGCAATGTTCGGCCAGCGCCGTCTCGAAGCGCGGGATGGTCGGCCCCTGGGTCAACCAGGGCGACTTGAGCACCGCGACCACCGCATCGATATCGTCCTGTTCGATGCTCTGGCAACCGTAAGGAATCTGATAAGGCGTCATACCGGTAGCCCGGCATGCAGATCGGCAATCTGCATCACGTTCAGAAAGTCAGGGTTGGTATCTGAACGGTACTCGAAGTCCTCGCCCACCGCCTTGCCCTGTTCACCCAGGCCATCCACGGCGAAATCGACATCGACGCTGGTGAAACGAATCGACGGCTGGATGGTGTAGTGGTCGGCGAATTCCAGGGTCATGCGCGCGTCGTCCAGCGGCACCATCAGTTCATGCAGCTTCTCGCCTGGCCGAATGCCCACGTGTTTGTGCGGCAGGTGCCCGGCCATGCCGGACGCCAGGTCGACGATGCGAATCGACGGAATCTTCGGTACGAACACTTCACCGCCGTGCATGCGCGCGAAGCTGTCGAGCACGAACTGCACACCATGGTCGAGGGTGATCCAGAAGCGGGTCATACGCTCGTCGGTAATCGGCAATTCCCGGGCCCCCTCGGCAATCAGTTTGCTGAAAAACGGCACCACCGACCCCCGAGAGCCGGCCACGTTGCCGTAGCGCACCACGGCAAAGCGAGTCGCCTGCTCGCCGGCGATATTGTTGGCGGCGACGAACAACTTGTCCGACAGCAACTTGGTGGCCCCGTAGAGGTTGATCGGGCTGGCCGCCTTGTCGGTGGACAGGGCGACAACCTTCTGCACGCCATTATCGATGGCCGCGGCAATGATGTTTTCCGCCCCGTTGACGTTGGTGCGAATACATTCAGTGGGGTTGTACTCGGCCGCCGGCACCTGTTTCAGGGCCGCGGCATGCACGACAAAATCGATCCCGCGCATGGCCAGGCGCAAGCGCTCGGCATCCCGGACATCACCGAGAAAATAGCGCATGCACGGCGCGTTGAACGTCTGCTGCATCTCGTACTGCTTGAGCTCGTCACGCGAGAACACCACCACCCGCCGCGGCTGGTACTGCTCCAGCAGACGACGGATGAAGTTGCGACCGAACGAGCCGGTGCCGCCGGAGATGAAAATCGATTTGCCGTTAAACATACCGTGAGTCCCTTTAACTGTCTGCCAGGCTTAAACGAGCAACTGCGTCCAGCCCACACTGTCGGCAGTGCCCAGGCTGAAACCTTTTCCTGTCAGGGACAGGTGCGGGTTGTAGGCCGGGTCGTGCTGGAAGTTCGCCGCCCACTTCTCGCGCAGGGCGGCCAGGGCCTCTGGCGCGTCGGGCAGGAGACCCGGGTGGAACACCTGCACTTGCGGCGTCCACGATACCAGGCCGCCGACCTGACCGATCTTGAGGCACAGATCGACATCGGCGAAGGCCTCGGCGAAGTGCTCTTCGTCCAGACCACCGACCGCCTCGAAGAACGCTTTGCGCACCATCAGGCACGTCGCCGAGACGGCCGAATAGTTCTGCTCCACCGCCAGCCGCTGCATGTAGCCCTTGGCGTCCGTCTTCTCGCCGACAAAAGGCGAACCGACCCCCCCGTTCAAGCCGAGAATCAGCCCGGCCTGGGAGACCTTGGTATCACGGCTGTAGAGCTTGGCGCCGACCACGCCGACTTCCGGGCGCAGGGCCTGGTTGAGCAGCGACTCGATCCAGTTGGGGTTGACCACTTCGCAGTCTTGCGCAAGCAGCACCAGGTACTCGCCCAGCGCCTCGCGTGCCGCCGCATTGCAGAACGCCGAAGGGCTCGCCCCCTCGGCTTGCAACACACTGACCTTGCCGGCCTGGGGTTGTGCCTGGAGCCAGCTGGAGAGCGCTTCGCGGTAGCTCGGGTGATCGGCCACCAGCACTTCGTATTTCAGGTAGCGGGTTTTTTGCAGGACCGCGCTCAGACAGCGCTCCAGCTCGGCGAAATCGGCCTGGCCGTGGAGAATGATCGACACCAGCGGGCGTTCGGTATGCCGATAATCGACAAAATAGCTGCCCGGATTCTGCGAAGTCACCTGGGCCTTGTAGCCCCGTGTGCCCAGGTGACGCAGCAATGCCAGGCGCTCATGGGCGTTCTCTTCAAGCGCCGGCACACTGGAAATCAGCAACGGTTCGTCCAGGTGGGCCAGTCCGGCCATGCCGCCCTGCTCGATCAAGCGCAGCAACAGATCGAATTCCAGGGCTTTGCTGAAGTCCGCTTTGTAACCGCCGGCCTCCAGCAACACTTCACGACGGATCAGCCAATGCCTGGCCATCAGCGCCGGTACGCTTTGCAACAGGTCGAGGTTGAAGCCAGGACGGAACACATCGGTCAGTGCGCCATTGGCGTCACGCTGGATTTCATCGGTGGCCACCGCACGACAACCCTCGGCCGCGCGCAGTTCGAGACCGGCACGCAACAACCCGCTGGCAGTGAACTCGTCACCCGCCTCGGCCAGCAACAGCCAGTCGCAGGGCAATTGGCGGATCGTCTGGTTCAACTTGTCGACCAGGTTGCCCGGAGTCACCCGGATAAAGTGCAAGGTGTTCTGCAGGGTGGTCGCCGCCTGCGGCTCACCCGTGGTGAAGACGACGATGCGGAAGGCCTTGCTGTGCCCTTCCAGCAAGCTGTCGAGGGTGATCTGCAACTTGCTGACGTCGTTGTTCAGGTCCAGTACCAGCAGGCCGAAAACCGGACCGCTGCCCTGCTCGACCTGATAACCGCCAATCGCCTCAAGCTCGCCGGCAGACGGCTCGCGAACCTGCAGCCAATCGAGCAGGCGTCCCGAGAGCATCGCCGTGAAGGTCGAGTGATTGTCCTCGGTGGAAACGGCATCCAGGCGTTCGGCCCAGGCGAACATATCCCGTGCCTCCTCTTCCTCGCCCATGCTCTCCAGTTGCCGAGCCAGGCGCTTGACCACCCGACGGTTGAACAGGTTGCACTCCTGGGCCTGCCACAGACGGTCCACCACGCTTTCCGGGGTGTCGTTGTTGTGCGCTTGCATCAGGGCGTCCTGACGAGTCCACACACCCTCCAGTCCCATCAACTGCACACGACCGGCCGGCATCGCGTGGAGGAGGAATTCGAACTGGGTCAACTGATCGAAAAACGCCTGGTTGTAGTAAGGCATTTCCATGTACTGCTTGGGCCCGAAAAGCCGCACGGGGGCGTCCTTGACACTGATCCACTTGGACTCGAACAGCCCTTCCATGGTCAGTGCCCGCCCGGTCTGCAGGCTATCGGTCATGGCTGCGAAACTTTCCAGGGCGAAGGCCTTGCCCTGTGCCGGATCAAGCCCCTCGATCGCAGTAGGCAAGGAGGCCAGGAACTCGGCAAAAGCCTCGCGCTCGGCCACCGACTTGGCATCGGTGTAGGTCAGCGAGTGATAGACCTCGGTGCTGTGTTCCGAATCGCCATAGTTGACCTCACGGACCACATAGGGAATCGGCAGGATCCGCGCCTTGGCCCGGGCGAGCATGTAGTAGACATGGCCGATTTCCTGCCATTGGAAACTGGTGCCTTCAGGCAAGGCCGAATGCCAGTCGCGCATCAGGGCGGTACGATGGACGGCGTAGAACGGCGGCAGGTACTGGTGCATATAGTCCACCACGCGATCCTGAGCCCGCTCGGAGGCGTAGTCCTCACAGACCTTCTTGTCGCGACGGTAGTAGCTGACGCTGCCCGCCAACGACAGGTACATCATGCAATAGCCATGGCACATGCCGTAGTCGGCGTTGTTCTCCAGGAACGCAACCGCCTCGGCCAACGCCCCGTGAACGATAAAGTCGTCGTCGGCGGCAAACACCATGTACGGCGTGGTCACGCTCATCACGCCATGGGCGAACTTGTTCTGCAGTTTCCAGTAGTCGTACTGCGGCACGTGCAGGTACTCGATCGAGTCATGCCCCTGCGCGACTTCGGCGTAGGCCACGGGGGAAGAGTCCAGCACCAGCAGTTTGCAAGGCAACGCGCTATAGAACTTCACCGCCCGACGCAGGAACGCCGGCCGGTTGTGGGTGACCAGCACCACGGTCAACAAATCACCCAGGACCAATGCCTGTTCAGAAACGTAGTTGCCTTGCATAACCTTTCCCCAAAACTGCGAATCGACCAATGAACTCAGGATGATGTTGCTACTTAGCGAACCCGGCGCAGGTAGCCGTCAGGCGCGACGGTGACCAGCAGCTTGTTCTCCAACTGCTTGTCGATCTCGAAATCGCTGTTCTCTTGCAGGTACGCCCAGACCGCGGTCTTCGGGTTGTCACCCGGGCCCCATGGACGATCAGGGAAAAATTCCGGCGGCATGTCCTCGACCACGGTATCCATCACCACGCAGTAGCTGCCGACGGAAACCAGCGGCGCGTACAGGCGCAGCTCTTCCAGTACGTGATCGTGGGTATGGTTGGAATCCAGGACCAGGATGACCTTCTTGCCCGCGGCAGCCGCACGGACCTGCTCGGCGGTCGACGGTTCGATGCTCGAGCCCTCGATCATGCGGATGCGCTTGCTCATCGGATGGCTCTCGATGGCCTCGCGGTTGTGCCGGCGGATATCAAGGTCGATGCCCAGCACTTCGCCGTGGCCTTGCAGCTCAAGCAGCGAGGCGTAGTAGATGATCGAACCGCCATGGGCGATACCACACTCGATCACCAGGTCCGGTTTGACCTGCCAGATGATCTCCTGCATCGCCATCATGTCCTGGGGCAGTTGAATGATCGGCCGGCCCATCCAGGAGAAGTGGTAGCTGTACTTGTGCTTGGCCGACTCGTTGAAGAAGTCGCGGGCCAGGCCCTGGAGCTTTTCGTCCTGGCCCTGGGCGGCGATTTCGGCTTGGCATTCGGCTTCGAAGGCTTGCATAACAGTCTTGGTCATTGTTCAGTCTCGGCAAAAGTTCATTGAAAGGAGGCGCTGTCGACGGCGTGGTAGACGTAACGTCCGCCCGTCATGCGCTTGATTTCTTCGAGGTAATTGGAGTTCATCACAAACAGGTTGGCACCCATGGGCAGGGCATCCAGGGCTTCCTCCGGCGACGACACGCGCACACCGCTGAGGGGCAGGTAACGCCCCTGCTTGGCCGGGTTGATATCCACCACCTGGTCCACCGCCACTCCCGCCCGCTGCAGGAACAGCGAATAGATCACACCCTTGGAGGACGCGCCCCAGATACACGAGCCTTGCTCGGGCGCCTCGCGGATGATGCGGATCGCCTTGGCCAGGCTGGCGGTGAAGTCATTCGGCAGCTGTTGGCGCGAAACCGGCTCGGTCGGCGTCAGGCGCAGGCTGCCGAGGTCGGCGACGATATACAGGTACTGCCCGCCGAACAGGTGGCCGGCCTCGTGCACGGTACCGAACAAGCGACGCAGGTCATCCAGACGGAAGTAGTTGACGTGTTCGTAGAACAGGTCGAACCAGGCCCGGTGCTCGACTATCCAGTCAAAACACGGCACCTCGATATAGATCTGCCCGCCCTGGTTGGCCTCCGCCATCGCCGCCAGGAACGCCACCGGGTTGGCGATATGCTCCAGCACGTGGCGCAACACCAGGGCATCGGCGGCCAGGCCGAGGCCACGGGTGAACGGTGCCTTGATCACTTCGGGGTTGCTGCCTTCGTAGGCCGGGTCGATACCGGTAATGGCGTAGCCGAGGCCGCGCAGCAGCTCGAGGAAATAACCCTTGCCGCAACCGACTTCGATCAGGCTCCGGCCCTTGAAGTGCCGGGCAATGATGCCTTCCACGTCGCTCAAGTGCTGCTGGAACTGGCCGGAATGGGCCTGCTCGTTCTGATAGTCGCTGTCGTAGCTCAACTTGACGGCATCGAAGGCCTGGTTGAAGATCAACCCGCTGACCTCGTCCTGTACCAGCACGATATCGGCGCTGGCCGAAGCCCTGGCCGAGGCCGCGTCGGCAAAGGTGCGGTTTTGCAGGACCGGCAGATCACCTGCCCGATACAACTCATGCGCCATGTTCGACTCCCAGTAGCTGTTGCAGCCGCTCGGCCACGGCCCAGAACGCCATGGGCTCGTGACTGGCATAACCGTAGTGACCCAGGTTCAGCGCGATGGACGATCCGCGCTCGCGCAGACGCTGCTCGACCAGGGTCCGGACCGCAATCGGGCGGCCGCTGGCGCAATTGACCACGCCGGAAAAATCCTGCTGTTCCAGCAACCGGGCCAGGTAATCGGCGGCCACTTCAATGGCCAGGTAATCGCGCAGTTGCTCGCCCGCTGACATATTGAAGTGGCTGTCGCCAGCCTCAATGGCGCGGTCCAGGCTGGCCAGCAGGCTGTTGGGGTTCTGCCCCTCACCGTGCAAATAGAACAGCCGCACCCACTGCAGGTTGAACGGCAACTGCTGGCGCAACGTTTCCAGGAACAGGCGCAGGGTGTTCTTCGCCAGGCCGTAGGGATTGCTCGGCTGCGCCGGCGTCGCTTCGCTCAACGGCCCGCTCTGCAAGCCATATTCGAAGCAGGTGCCGGTCACCAGGACCTGGGGCACACCGGCCTCGACCGCCTGCTTGATAAAACGGTAATCGGCGAACAGGTTGTGTTCGAAGTGAAACAGCGCCTGGTAGTTCGGCAACCCTGGCCACGCCAGGTGGGCCAGGACATCGACGCCCCGGGTCAGCCTGGCAATATCGAGGTCCGCGGCATGCACGTCGGCGGCGACGAATTCCACATCATCGATCCACGGCAGCTTGCGCGCGGCCTCCGGATCGCGAGCCACGGCCCGTACCGAATGTCCGCGCGCCAGCAAGGCCGAGACCAGATGGCGACCGACAAAGCCGGTCGCACCGGTCACCAGTACTTTCAAGCCGCTCACAGGATCGTCAACTCGGGCACGGCCACGACAAAACGGCCGCCCCATTCACGCACCACGGCCTGCTGCTGACTCACTTCCTGCAACAGGTTCCACGGCAACACCAGCACGTAGTCGGGCTTTTCCGACTCGATACGCTCGGGCGAGACCACGGGAATACGACTGCCAGGGAGAAACTTGCCCTGCTTGTGCGGGTTGGCATCGGCGACCCAGGCCAGCAGGTCCGGACGGACCCCGGCATAGTTGAGCAAGGTGTTGCCCTTGGCCGCCGCGCCATAACCGACCACGCGCTTGCCTTCGGCCTTGGCCTGCAACAGGAAACGCAACAGGTCGTGCTTGATGCGCTCGGCGGCCGGCGCCAGGGTGGCGTAGAACGCCGGGGTTTTCACCCCCGCGGCCAGTTCGGCGTCCAGCACCTGGCGGACCACTGCCTGCACCGGGCGACGAGAACCGTCGCCGCGCTGCACGAAAACCCGCAGGGAACCGCCATGGGTCGGCAAGCCGCCGACGTCGAAGATTTCCAGGCCGTTGCGCATGCACAGAGCCTGCACGGCCGTCAGCGACAGGTAGGAGTAATGCTCGTGATACAAGGTATCGAACTGCTGCCCGGCGATCAGCGCCAGCAGGTGCGGGAATTCAAAAGTGGCCACGCCCGTGGGCTTGAGCAACGTCGCGAAGCCCTGGAGAAAATCATTGATGTCCGGCACATGGGCCAGCACGTTGTTGGCCGCCATCAGGTCGGCCGCCCAGCCTTCCTCGCGCAACTGCAACGCGGTGTCTCGACCGAAGAACAGCTCGCGGATCTCCAGGCCCTTGTCCCGCGCTGCCTGGGCGGTGCTGCGGGTCGGCTCGACGCCCAGGCAGCGGATACCGCGCCCGGCGACATACTGCAGCAGGTAGCCATCGTTGGCGGCCACCTCCACCACGCGACTGTCCGCGGTCAGTTCGAAGCGCTCGACCATCTCGGTCACATAACGCTCGGCATGCTCCAGCCAGGTACTGGAAAACGAACTGAAGTAGGCGTAGTCGGCGTCAAACAGCGTATCGGCACGGGTGTAGTCCTCGGTCTGCACCAGCCAGCAGCTCTGGCACACCGCGACTTTCAACGGCAGCCACGGCTCGGCCTGCTCCAACTGGTCAGCCCGCAGGTAGGCATTGGACGGTGGCGAAGTCCCCAGATCGATCAACGGCAAGACCAGCGGGGTGCCGCAACCTCGGCAGTTCATAAACGCACTCCAGGGAAAGACATATCGATCAGAGGGTGACTCACATCTCTGGCCGACAGATTTTTGACAGCCTCGGGCCAGGCAATGGCCAGGCGCGGATCGAGCACCGACAGGCCGCCCTCGGACGCGGGCGTGTAGTCGGCGCTGTGCAGGTAAAGCAGTTCGGCGTCGTCGCTCAGGGTCTGGAAACCGTGGGCGAAACCGGCGGGAATCAACAGACTGCGGCCATCGCCGGCGCGCAGGTGCTCGGCGTGCCAGTGCAGGAAGGTCGCCGAGTCCGGACGCAGGTCCACCGCGACATCCCAGACCTCACCGCGCAGACAGGTGATCAGCTTGGCTTCCGGGGCCTGGGCATTCTGATAATGCAGGCCACGTACGCTGCCGCGCTCACGGGTGCAGGAGTGGTTGATCTGGCGGATATGAAACGGCTCGCCGAACGCACTCAGGCTGCCTTCGCAGAACAGCCGGGAAAAGTGCCCGCGCTGATCGGCATGATGCTTGTGCTGTACGCTGAACAGCCCCTTGAGGGGCAAGGCATGAATCAGGAACTCACTCAAAGCTCACCCCGGTACAGACTCAACTGCGCCAGGGTCACGCTGCGCATGTCCTCGGCGTTTTTCCAGGCCAGATGCCAATCGAGGGTGTGTTCCAGGCATTGCTGCAAGGACCAGCGCGGTTGCCACCCGAGCAACTGCCGGGCGCGGCTGCTGTCCAGGCGCAACAGGCCCGCCTCGTGCAGTTCGCTGGGTTCGACCCGCAGGCCCGGTGCCCGTGGCCAGCGCCCGGCGAGTCGGGCGACCACGTCGCCGACACTGCACATATCGTCCTCGCCAGGTCCGAAGTTCCACGCCCCGGCCGCTTCCGGCCCACGCTCATACAGCGCGGCGGCCAGCTGCAGGTAACCGGCCAGCGGTTCCAGCGCATGCTGCCAGGGCCGTACCGCCTGTGGATAACGCAGGGTCACCGGCTCATCCGCCGACCAGGCCCTGAGCACGTCGGGAATCAGCCGTTCCGGGGAGAAGTCGCCGCCGCCCAGGACGTTGCCCGCCCGCGCGGTCGCCACTGCCAAGCCATGGGCCTCGTAACGCTCAGCGGGGAAAAAGGAGGCCACATAGGATTGCGCCAACAGCTCGCAACAAGCCTTGCTGCTGCTGTAGGGATCATGGCCGCCGAGGGCTTCATTCTCGCGATAGGGCCAGGCCCATTCCTGGTTGGCGTAGACTTTGTCGGTGGTTACCAGCACACAGGCACGCACCCCACCGACCTGGCGAATCGCTTCCAGCAGGTTGAGGGTGCCCATGACATTACTCGAATAGGTGCCGAGCGGATCGCGATAGGCCTCGCGCACCAGCGGCTGGGCGGCGAGATGCAGGACGATTTCCGGTTCGGTCTCGGCGATCAGTTCAAGCAAGGCGCCGAGGTCGCGCAGGTCACCGCGCTGGTCGTTGAGGCCCTCGCCGACCCGGGCCAGTTCGAACAGGCTGGGCTCGGTGCCGGGGTCGAGGGCGAAGCCGCTGACCTGGGCCCCCAGGCTCTCGAGCCACAGCGCCAGCCAACTGCCCTTGAAACCGGTATGGCCGGTCAGCAGGACCCGCTTGCCGCTCCAGAATGCCGGGCTCAGTCCCACTGCTTCCATGGGGCCTCCCCGCTCTGCCACAGCTGCTCCAGGTGATTCTTGTCACGCAGGGTGTCCATCGGATGCCAGAAGCCGTCGTGCTGGAAGGCATTCAGTTGCCCCTGGGCGGCCAGTTCCGCCAAGGGCTCGGCTTCCCAGACGGAGCTGTCGTCCTTGACCAACGACAACACCTTGGGCGACAAGACGAAGAAACCGCCGTTGATCCAGCCGCCATCGCCACGGGGTTTCTCAATAAAACCACGGACCATGTCGCCGTCGCGCTCCAGCGCGCCGTAGCGACCGGGCGGCTGCACCGCCGTGACCGTAGCCAACTTGCCGCTGGAAAGGTGGAAGTCCACCAGCGCGCCGATGTTCAGGTCCGAGACGCCGTCGCCATAGGTGAAGCAGAAGGCTTCTTCCTTCTCCAGGTAACGCCCGGCACGGCGCAGACGACCACCGGTCATGGTTTCTTCGCCGGTGTCGATCAGGGTCACGCGCCATGGCTCGCTGTAGTTCTGGTGAACGTCCATGCGATTGTTGCTCATGTCGAAGGTGACGTCGGAGGTGTGCAGGAAGTAGTTGGCGAAGAAGTCCTTGATGGCGTAGCCCTTGTACCCCAGGCAGATCACGAAGTCGTGGATACCGTGGGCCGAGTACTGCTTCATGATGTGCCAGAGAATTGGCTTGCCGCCGATCTCGATCATCGGCTTGGGCTTGAGGTGCGATTCCTCGCTGATCCGCGTGCCCAGGCCACCCGCCAGAATAACTGCCTTCATCAACGTCCCCTCCTGTTCGACACAGCGCCTGCTGAGGCGCTGTGGGACTTCCCAGACTGCCGGGTCAAATCGCGCCAGCGGCACGTGGCCCGTGGGCCGCGCCGCCAAATGCACGATTTATGGCGATATGCGAGGGGACTTGCAGGAAACGCGCCAGCTCCAGGGCGGGATCAATCGGCCAGCCAGCCGTTCTCCCAGTAACGCAGGTTGTCGCCACGCAGCATGTAGTCGCGCAGGACGATCTCACGCAGTTCATCCCCCATGCGGTAGCTGGCATCGGGATCGGACAGGTGCATGCGAATCGCCTGCAGCCACTCATCGGTGGAGTTGCTCTTGACCTTGGTACACGGCAGGTAGCCGGTATAGGCCTTGGTATCGGTGCAGATCACCGGATAACCACAGGCGCCGTACTCCAGCAGCCGCAGGTTGCTCTTGCAGTCGTTGAAGATATGGAACTCCAACGGCGCCAGGGCCAGGTCCAGGTTCAGGCTCGCCAGCTTCGCCGGGTACACCTCCAGCCCGATCACCCCATGAAACTCATGCATGTAAGGGCGCAAGTCGTCAGGGCACATGCCGAAGAAGACCCAGTCGACCTCCGCCGCCAGCTCGCGCACGACCTCGGCGATCACCGCCAGATCACCGGAGTGACTGGTGCCGCCGCCCCAGCCGACACGGGGCTTTTTCGAGGTCCGACGCTGTCCCTTCAAGCCCGTCCACAAGTGGGTCGCGAGCATGTTGGGAACGACCCGGATATCGTTGTGCATGGACGACAGGGCGTCGGCCAGCGGCTCGGTCGACACCACGACCCGATCACACAGGCCGATGCCGCGACGAACCAGCGCCTCCATTTCGTCACGGGTCGGCATGTTGCGTACATGGGCGTTTTTCTTGGTCGGCTGGATCACATAGTCATCCAGCTCGTAGACGCGCCGGGCATTCGAGTAGGTCTTCAGCGGCACGCATTCATTGATCGGTCCTTCGGTATAACGCCCCTGCAACACGATAACGTCAGGAGACTGACGCTCCACCTCGATAATCGACGGCATTTCATACATGACCCGCCCGACCGCTCGTCCCGCGGCTTGCAGTTCGATCAGTGGCTGCGTCACCCGGTAATGGCCGATGGCCGAGGCATTCACCGGAATGGCCAGAACCTTCGGCAGGCTGCGAACCGAAAACGGACTCCAGCCGGACAGCAAACCCGGCTCAAGACCAAAACTGCCGTTGCCCATGGCGCGCAAGCCAAGGTTGGGGTTGTAGGCAGGATCCCGAGCGATCACGGGCAGCCAGCGCAGGTAGAATGCCTCTTGCTCACGCTCACGCCCGGCTTGCTGGTCCGCCTCGAGCGTAACGCTTGGGCGAGCCCCCAGGGCCAGTTGCGCATGCGGGGTCCAAACCACCAGATAACCGCTGCGCCCGATCTTCAGGCACAAATCGACTTCACTGAGTGTCTGCACAAACTGTGCTTCATCCAGCCCCTGCACATCATCGAACACGCTCTTGCGCACCATCAGACAATCGGCGCCGACCGCACTCAGGTCATGGGCCACCTGCAAACGATGCATATAACCCGCGGACTGCAGAGACTCGCCATAGAAAGGCACGCCTGCCGGCCCATGCAACCCAAGCACCAGACCGGCATGTACCACCCGCCCGTCGGCATTGAACAACTTGGGGCCCACCACGCCGACTTCCGGACGCTGCGCATGGTTGAGCATCTCGTCGAGCCAGAAGCCGTCGGTCACCACCAGATAGGGGTTGAACAGCAACAGATAGTCGCCCCTGGCTTGTCCGGCAGCGGCGTTGATGACGGCAGCCTGGCCCTGTTGGGCAAAGGTCAATACGCGCAAACGCGCGCTGCCCATGCTTGCCATGGCACTCAGCCAGGCCAGCGCCTCGGGACTTTCACTGCCGTTGTCCACCAGCAGCAGCTCGTATTCGCTGTAAGCGGTTTTTTCCAACAAGGTTTCGACACAACGCTGCACCGCCGCCAACTGATCCTTGCAGACGATGATGATCGAGACCAGCGGTCGATCGGCGTGCAGATAATCCACACGGTTGAACAGCGCCTGCCCTCTGTCACGCAACTCATGGGCCACGCCGAGACGCTGCAGATGCGCCTCGAGCAGGGGGGCGTTGCGCTCCAGCAACTCGGGCAGTGACATCCACTGCGAAAGCGAAAACACCGACTCCACCAACACCTCGGTGATATGCCCGACCACCTGGGTACCGAATTGCTCGACCAGCCGCCACAGCAGGTCGTGAGGCGCCAATTCGCCGTGTCGCGATTCAAAACCGCCGAGCGCCAGGAAAGGCTCGCGCTTGAAGGCCAGCGCACGCCCCACATACGGATAGCTGCGCATCAGATCCAGGTTGAAGTCGGACTTGAACACCGGCTCCGCCGGCTCGCCATCGCGCAAACAGCTCTCGTCACTATAGAAACAGCATTCCTCCCCGGCCTGCACGATGCGATCAGCCAGCACCAGCAGCGCGGGTTCCACCAGGCGATCCCCGGCACGCAACAGATAAAACCAGTCGGCGCCGTCAATCTGGGCCAACAGCTCATTGAGTTGCTGCTGCCAGTCCTCCAGCAAAGGCAAGGTAAATACCCGGTCCAACAGCACGGCTTCGCTACAGGCGTCGGACAGTACCAGTGTCAACTCCGCGGGATAGAGCTGCCCGGCCAGACTCTGCAGGGAACTGTCCAGGGCGGCGAAACTGCCCTCGCGATCGATCACCACCGCCACGATCTTCGGCTGCCACGACCACTCGAGCAGAGCATCGGGCAGCAGTTTGCGCTCGGGTTCCGTCAGGGTCCTACACGCCAGCCACTGGGCATACATTTCGGAAAAACTGTCGCTGGTAACGCCGACGCGCCAAATCTCGGTAGTCTGCTTGGTGCCCAGGGTCCGCAGCAACGCCAGTTCGCCCCAGACCCGTGGCGACTCATCGGCACGGGTCAGCGGCAACAAACGGACCCAGCCTGGGGCAGGAGCCGACTCACCACTGCGCGCCTTGAGCATTTGCAGTAGCCACTCACGCTCCGAGAGCACCGCATCAAGCATCGCCTGCTGCCGGCTGGGCCGCTCCGGGTAACGGCGCTCGACACTCAGGACGTGGTTGAGCATCACCATATTGCCGCGACGCAACAGGCAGATATAAAGCGCGAGTTCCAGCGAAGCAACAAAACAATGCCCCGGCTGGGTCAAGGCGGGCAGCCATTCCAGCACATCCGCACGGCGCAACAGCGCATTGCTGAAACCACCCAGGATGTTGACCGGAAAGGTCTCGAAAATCGCCAGCAGGTCTTCGCCCTTGAAGACCGAGCAAGTAGGCGCCAACGTAGCGTTCTCAAGACGAACCGGCAGTTGCAGATCGTCAGCGTCCCAGAACATGCGTTGCGCCAGCACCAGATTGACGTCGACCTGCTCGACCAGCACCTGTGCCTGGCGCTCGATACAGGCGCCAAACAGCTGGTCGTCATCATAGAGAAACTTGATGAATTCGCCCCGGGCCAGCTCAAGCCCCGCGAGCACGTTAGCCACATGCCCCAGCTTGCGCGCGTTACGGACATAACGTACCGCCCGCCCGGCCTCGTCACTCATGGTCTCGACCAGACGGCCAATTTCGTCATCCTGGCTGTCATCGCACACGATGATTTCGAGATTGCCGTAGCTCTGGCCCAAGGCACTGTGCAGGGCTTTGCCAAAAAAGCGTGGATTGACGGCGGGAATGACGAGACTGACGAGTGGGGCTGGGTTCACGGCGGGGCTCGCAAGCGGCGCGACTCACCCGATCGGACGAGCCACTGGAACCGCTGAAAAAGGCGGTTGATGGAGGCGCGAAAGCCGCGATGGCTCCCGCGCCCGGGTCGAATCAGATCTTGTTGAACAGGCCCAATTGACTGATTTTGCTGAAGGCCAACTGCGCCGCCTGCAACATGGTCTGCTGCAGGGTCAGTTGGGTCATGACCGCCGCCGGATCGGCGTTGACAATCACGCCCTGGCTGGTGGTGTTGGCGATGACCAGGCTCTGGTTCGTGGCGTCCTGGGCATCCAGGACCTGGCCGCGGGTACCGATGGCAGTGACCCCACTGCCCACCTGTTCCATGGCGCTGGTGACGTTGCTGACACCGGCGTTCATGGTCGCCAGCAGTTTCTGCTGGGCAACCGGGTTGCCATCGGCCGGCGTGTTCAACGCACCAATCATCTGGTTCAAGGTGTCGAGGATATTCTGGGTCTGGTGATTGTTCGGCTGGACCACAAACTGGTCGCCGGCAGCCGGCGCACCGCTCAAGGTCAGACTGACCCCCGCCGCCGTCGCCGTCGAACCGGCCATGGTGCCTGAGGACACCGGCCGGCTGCTGGCCGTGATCGGCGCGGCATAGAGATCATAGTTCGTGGCGCTGGTGAACTTGAGGATCGCCCCGCTGGCAGGGAAAGTGCTGTCGTAGGCCGCCTGGTTGGTGGTCGTCGCCCCGGTCACCACCGTGGTCGACGGGTTGCCGGCGCTGCGCGAGGTATTGAAGGTATCCGGCTGCGCCGCGAGGGTGAAGCTATGCCCGGCAATCACGGTGTCCGGCACATCGCCGGGCTGCAGGTTGAGGTTCAGACCCAGGTCCACGCCACGGAAGCTGACCGACTGGTTCGCACCGTTGCTGTTGCTGATCACGCCGTTCTGGCTGGCTTCGGAAGTGACGTCGTTGCCGCCGGCATCGGTGATCTTGATCTGGGTGCTGCTGAGGAAGCTGACGGTGTACGGCTGGCCGGCGGTGAACTTGGCGTCGTAGGTCGCACTGTTGCTGACCTGGCCGTTGGACAGGGTGACGCGACCGTCGTCCACGGCCGGCGAGGTCATGGTCACCTGGGTACGGGCGGTATTGATCGACTGTTGGAACGCGTCCCAGCCGGTCACGTTGCTGGCCACCGAATTATTGTCACCAACGGCCAGGTTCATCTGCGACTGATCGCCGTTGTAGCTGTAGGTGCCGTCGGAATTGGCGCTATAGGGCGGGGTACTGGTCTTCGAACCGCCGAACAGGTAATTGCCGTTGGCATCCTGGCTGTTCATCAGCCCTAGGACCGTTTGCTGGATCTGCCCCAATTGCTGGGCGTATGCCTTGCGATCGGCATCGGTGTTAGTGCCGTTGATAGCCGACAGCCCGATTTCGCGGGCCGATTGCATGGCGTTCTGAATCGCGGTCAAGGCCGTTTCCGACTGGCTGAACGAGCTTTTGAGCGAGCTGATATTACTCGAGTACTGGGTCAGCGCAGCGCTTTGCTGGCCCAGTTGCAACAGCCGCGCCGCGCCTACAGGGTCGTCGGCGGCGGTGTTGAACTTGACCAGGCTGCTGGCCTCGGCACTGGTCTTGAGCGTGTCGTTGTAGCCGCGCTGGTAGTTGGCAGCCGTGGTTTCGTAATACTGGGCGGTGGAAATGCGCATGAATCACGACTCCTTAAAGGCTGCTGAGCAGCGTGCTGAAGATGGCCTGGGCGGCTTTGATAATCTGCGACGCGGCCGTGTAGTACTGCTGGTACTTGACCAGGTTGGCGGACTCTTCGTCCAGGTTGACGCCGGACAGGGAGCTTTGAGCGCTCGTGGCGTTGGTCAGGATGGTCGTCGTCGCCGTGTTGTCCGAGGTCGCCTGGGCGGCCTTGGTACCGACGGTGGAGATCAACGAGCCATAAGCATCCGAGATGCTGCTGCCGCCGCTCGCGGCGCCCGTGCCTACGGTCTTGCTGTTTTGCAGGGCGACCAGGGCGGTGCTGTTGCGATTGTCCGAAGAACCGGCGCCGGTCATCGACATGGTGAAGCTTTCACCCGCTTTCGGGTTACCGCTCACCGTGGTCTGAACCGTGAAGGTCTTCTGCAGGCCACTGACCGGGTCCATCACCGGGGCCCCGGTGGAATCAACCATGTTCACGTTCAGGTTCAGGGTGTTGGCCTGCCCCGGCACGATGGTGCCGGTGCCCATCGTGTTGCCCTGGGCATCGGTCAGGGTGTAACCCTGGGTGCCCGCGGTCGCACCGGTACCGGGTGCACCGAAGACGATCTTGACTGGCGTGCCGTACTTGATTGCGTCCTGCAGTTGCGCATTGTTCGTCGTGTTGGACGTGCCCAACTGGTCGACCAGGGTCGGCTGGGTATAGGTACCGCCGTTGTTGGCGCTGGTGACACCGGTCAGCGGGGCCGCCGCGGCAATGTTCTGCGCATTGGTCATCACCGTCTGGATGTCACTGGCACCGCTGCGGGTCGGGGTCACCTTGAAGCTGTCGCCGGCACTCATCGCGCCGCCCGTCAGGCTCAGGGTGATCCCGTCGATCACCGGTGGCGGCGTGGTGGCGGTGCTGAAGGAGCCCATGGCGGTGCCGTCGGAGCGCGTGACGCTGTAGTTGGTCGCGCTGCTGAAGGTCACCTGGTAATCGTTGGTGGTCAGCGCACCGGTGTCGGCGATGGTCACGTTCAGGTTGCCGGAACCGGCGCTGTTGTTCGCGTTGGCGATACTACGCTGGCTGATCAGGGAGGGGCTGTTGATATCGTTGAAGATCGGCGACCCGAAGTTGCCGTTCTTGTCGATGCCCTGGGCCTGCTGCTTGTTCATCTGGTCGGCCGCGACCATGGCAATGCGCCCCAACGCGTTGATCGACGGGTCGAGCACATCGCTGCGATAGCGCAACAAGCCACCGATCTCGCCACCGGTCACGGTGGAGGTGATGTCGATGGTGCTGGTACCGCGATTCAGTTGCAAGGCCGACTGGCTCGGGTCGTCCTTGCTCGGCACGGCCGACAGGGTGTTGGTGCTGTTGCCCATCACCAGCGGCTGACCGCTGCCGATGTAGACGTCATAACTCGAACCACGCTGAACCACCTGGGTACCGACCAGTTCGGACAGTTGGCGAACCGCCTCGTCACGCTGGTCCAGCAGGTCGTTCGGCGCACCGGCGGCGGTGCTGATCTTGGAAATCTGATCGTTGTACTGGGCGATGGTGCTCGCCAGCTTGTTCACCTGGCCGGCCATGTCCGACAGGTTGGTGTTGATCCCGGTGTTCTGGGCGCTCAACTGCTGGGAGAGGGAGTTGAGCTTGCTGCTCAACGCCTGGGCGCTGGTCAGCGTGGTCTGGCGCGACGCATCATCCGTCGGGGTGGTCGACACGCTTTGCAGGGACGTGAAGAACTGCTGCAACGAAGCGGTCATGCCGGTGTTGGTATCGGACAGCATGGAGTCGGTCGGCGTGACCTGGGCCAGGTACGAGGACGAATCGCTGTTGAGCGAAGTCGCGGTTTGCAACTGCGCATCCAGGTAGGCGCTGTAGACCCGACGGACATCCGCCAGGGTGGTGCCGGTACCGATGAACACGTTGCCATATTGCTGCGAGGCAGAGCTGGTCTGAACGGTTGACTGACGCGAATAGCCGGCCGTATCAACGTTGGAAATGTTGTTGCCGGTGGTGTTCAAAGCCGTCGAGGCCGCGTTCAACCCCGTCATACCAATATTGAGCAAGCTCATGATTCAGACCTTATAAATTCGTGGAAGCGCCCGCCGCAGCGTAGTTCTGGTAGCTCTTCATCTGTTTTGCTATTTGCGAAATCTTGCTGGCGTAGTCCGGGTCGGTGGCATACCCGGCCTTTTGCAACTCGCGTACAAACTGTTCAGGTTTATCGGCCGACTTCAGCACATCTTGATAGCGATTATTGCTTTGTAGCATGGTGACCAGATCGTGGAAGCTGTCCTGGTAGGAGGCATAGGAACGGAAGTCCGCCGTCTCCTTGACCATCTGGCCATTTTTGAACTCGCTGGTGATGGCGCGAGCCTGCGGCCCCTGCCAACTGCTGCCGGCCTTGATGCCGAACAGGTTGTGACTGCTGCTGCCGTCCTGCTGGCGCATGACCGATTTGCCCCAACCGGTTTCCAGGGCCGCCTGGGCCACCAGGTAACGCGGATCAACGCCGATGCGCTTGGCCGCCTGCTCCGCCATCGGCAGCATGGTGGCGACGAAATCGTCGGGCGAGCTGAACGCCTGCTTGGCCGGAGCCAACGGCGGCTGGGCCATGTTGGCGCGACCGTAGATCTGCATGCGCGTGATCGGCACGTTACTCAAGCTGTGGGCTGCCTGGCCCTGGAGCACGGAATCGCTGGAAGCGCTGTTGCGCGCCGGCACGGCCTGGGCGTTGATCGTGGCCAGGCTGCCGTCGGCCGAAGGCACCAGCCCGGCGACCAGGCGATCAGTCAACTTGCTCGGCAAGGCCAGGCGGCGCTCGTTGAGCTTGGCCATGTCGTTGTGCAGGCTACCATCGCTGTTGTGGATCGGGCTGGCGACCCGCGAGGCCCACAACGGCCGCTGGCCATTGGAGCGCGCGAACGGTGAGGCCGCAGTCGCGGCCGTGGTGGTGCCGGCATTGATCGGCGTCGGCACCGGCGCTTCGGTCGCAACCGTACCGGCTGGCGGCCCGACCTTGAGCCCGCCCTGGGACGGATGCGTCGGTTTGTTCTTGCTCATCTGGCGCACCAGCACATCGGCCAGGCCGATACCGCCACCCTGACGCGACATGGTCACGGCCAACTGATGGTCGTACATTTCCTGGTACTGCTTGGTCGCCGGGGTATTGAGCGGATTGTCCTGGGCCATTACATCAGTGGCCGCGCGCGCGGACTTGAGCATTTCGCCAACGAACAGCGACTCGAACTCCTGCGCCACCTTGCGAATGTTGCCGTCGCTGTCGCGGTTGCCGACCTTCAGGCTGTTCAGCCGGTTCAGGTCGCTGTAGGCACCGGAGTCGCCGGTACTCGCCAGTCCGCTCTTGCGCATATCCACCATATCGACGGCCTCAAATCACGATCAGGTCGGCCTGCAAGGCGCCGGCCTGTTTCAAGGCTTCGAGGATCGCCATCAAGTCGCCTGGCGCCGCCCCTACCTGGTTCACCGCACGGACGATCTCGTCCAGGGTGGTCCCCGGGCCAAACTTGAACATCGGCTTGGCTTCCTGCTGGGCGTTGACCCGCGAACGCGGTACCACCGCCGTGGTGCCGTTGGACAGCGGCCCCGGCTGGCTGACGATCGGGTCTTCGGTAATGGTCACGGTCAGGCTGCCGTGGGTCACCGCGGCCGGCGACACCTTGACGTTCTGGCCGATCACGATGGTGCCGGTGCGCGAGTTGATGATGACTTTCGCCACCGCCTGGCCCGGATCGACCTCGAGGTTTTCCAGCATCGACAGGTAGTCGACCCGCTGGCTCGGATCCAGCGGCGCGGTGACGCGGATCGAGCCGCCGTCGATGGCCTGGGCCACACCCGGGCCGAGCAGGTCATTGACCTTGTCGACCACCCGCTTGGCGGTGGTGAAGTCGGAACGGTTGAGGTTCAGGGTCAGGCTGTTGCCCTGATTGAAACCACTCGGTACCGCGCGCTCCACCGAAGCCCCGCCGGGAATACGACCGGCCGACGGAACGTTGACGGTGATCTTCGAACCGTCCGCGCCCGAAGCATCAAAACCGCCCACCACCAGGTTGCCCTGGGCGATGGCGTAGACATTACCGTCGATACCCTTGAGCGGCGTCATCAACAGGGTCCCACCGCGCAGGCTCTTGGCGTTACCGATGGACGAGACGGTGATATCCACCACCTGCCCCGGCTTGGCGAACGCCGGCAGATCGGCACTGATCGACACCGCCGCGACGTTCTTCAGCTGTACGGTACCGGCGTTGGCCGGCACCTTGATGCCGAACTGCGAGAGCATGTTGTTGAAGGTCTGCAGGGTGAACGGTGTCTGCGTGGTCTGGTCACCCGAACCGTTGAGACCGACCACCAGGCCATAACCAATCAGCTGGTTGGAACGCACACCGGAGATACTGGCGATGTCCTTCAACCGCTCGGCCTGGGCACCGAGAGCGGTGGACATCAGCAGCACAGCCGCCATCAGATGCTTGAGATTGAACATGGTCGTAGCACCTAGAAAGGCCAGAGCGGGCTGAGGAAGAAGCGGTCGAGCCAACCCGGCTGGCTCGTATCGGCAAAGGCGCCGGTACCCGAGTAGGTGATGCGCGCATCGGCCACGCGAGTGGACGGAACGGTGTTATCGGTGGCGATATCATCCGCCCGGATCATCCCGGCGATGCGCACCAGCTCATTGCCGGTGTTGAGGGTCAACCACTTCTCGCCACGGACGGCGATGATGCCGTTGGGCAGCACGTCAGCCACGGTCACGGTGATCGAGCCGGTCAGGCTGTTGCTCTGCGCGGCCTTGGACGAACCGTCGGTGGTCTTGGTACCGCCATAACCGACACTCAGGTTCGCGTTGCCGCTGGTCACCGCCGAGCCGAAGAGCGTGGTCAGGCCAAAGTTGTTGGCATCTTTCTTCGACAGGTCGGAGTTGGCGTTCTTGCTCGCCTGGGTGGCTTCATTAAGGGTAATGGTAACAATGTCGCCGACCCGGAAAGCCTTGCGATCGCCATACAGGTTCTGCTCGAAGCCCGCCTGGTAGATCGAACCGTTGTTCGCCGCGGCGGGCAACGGGGTACGCGGCAACACCGGCGCGTAATACGGGTCATTGGGCTTGGGTGGCGGGCTCATGCAGCCGGCCAACAGCGCCATCGCGCTCAACGCGAGCATGGAAAACAACCGATTCATGACCCTATTACCTCACGGTGTTGCAGGCGCCCTTCAGGCCGCCTCATAGACTTGATTACAGGTTCTGTGCGACGTACTGGAGCATCTGGTCGGCGGTGGAAATCACCTTGGAGTTCATCTCGTAGGCACGCTGGGTGGTGATCATGTTGACCATTTCTTCCACGGTGCTGACGTTGGAAGTTTCCAGGGTGCTCTGCTCGGTGGTACCGAAACCGTTGAGGCCCGGGGTGCCAACTTGCGGCGCGCCGCTGGCGGCGGTTTCCAGGAACAGGTTGCCACCCATGGACTGCAGGCCGGCCGGGTTGATGAAGTCGGCGGTCTGGATGTTGCCGATCACTTGCGAAGCCGGGTTGCCGGCGACGGTGATCGAGACCGTGCCGTCCTGGCCGACGGTGAAGGTCTGGGCGTTGTTCGGGATGATGATCGCCGGCTGCAGGGTGAAGCCGCTGGCGGTGACGATCTGCCCGGTATTGCTCAGGTGGAAGGTACCGTCACGGGTGTAGGCCGTGGTGCCGTCCGGTTGCAGGATCTGGA
>Ga0209888_1000317_pt1 | contig 26644 bp, 23 predicted proteins | sample OrgsoiDNA_201059_FD_185807 | JGI IMG/M metagenome (GOLD analysis project Ga0209888, IMG submission 185807) | Permafrost soil microbial communities from the Arctic, to analyse light accelerated degradation of dissolved organic matter (DOM) -... | ecosystem: Environmental > Terrestrial > Soil >...
TGACAGCAAGCAGCAAACACATCGCACAAAAGTACAACAGGAGACCCACACCTTTAAACCCGGGTATAAAACCGGGTACGAAATAGCACGAACCCACCACAATCACATACAATACAAGGGCTACGAGTGATAACTTCCCTCTTAACGTGTAAGCGCGAAGCCGGATTCCGGCGGACGCTGACGGAAACTGAACCCCCGTACTCACGCAGTGATACGGGGGTTTTTCTTATCCAGTAGCTTCCACGGGGATTCGCTGTGATCCGAACTCTAACCAGCTACAGAGCCGGTCATACTCAAGTCCGGACGACATAACCCGACTTGCCTCAAATCTTGTTTAATACGATCCCAAAGAAGGGTTCACATCCAGCAAGGCCCGCTCGCGATCCAACTCCGCGCGCAACTCCTCCTCAGTCGGCAGCACCAACTTGTACTTGCTGGCGAACAATTGCTCATTACCCTGCAAGACCGAATAGCGCACCACTGAAGCATCCTTCTGCGCACAAAGAATGATGCCGACCGTAGGGCCATCTTCCGGGCCGCGCTTGAGGTCGTCATACATGCGCACGTACATGTCCATCTGGCCAATGTCCTGATGGGTCAGCTCGCCACGCTTGAGGTCGAAAATCACGAAGCACTTGAGCAGGTAGTTGTAGAACACCAGGTCGACATAGAAGTCTTTGCTTTCGGTACTGATACGCTGCTGTCGTGCCACGAAAGCAAAACCCTTGCCCAACTCCAGCAGGAAGCTCTGCAATTGGTGGATCAACGCCTGTTCCAGGTCGCTCTCCAGCAAAGCACCTGCATTCGGCAAACCGAGAAACTCCAACAGGACCGGGTCACGCACAAATTCGCGTGGGCTCTTACCCAGTGCCTGCACGTTGCTTACGGCCTCCTGCTCCACGGCGGCGCGATCCTGACTGGCCAGCAAGCGTTCGTAGTACAACGTACCGATCTGCCGCTCCAGTGCACGGGTACTCCAGTTTTGGGTAACCGCTTCGGCCATATACCATTGCCGCGCAGTGTCGCTTTCGACCTTGAGTAACGTGCGGTAATGCGTCCAGCTCAATTCGCGACGCAGTGCGTCGTATTTTGGAAAGACCAGAAAAAAGCCACGCATATGACGCAGATTTGTCGCGTCAAAGCCCTTGCCGAACTCAGCGCTCAGCACCTTGGCCAGGGTCGGTAGCAGTTTCTTGCCATAGACCGCACGCGCCTCACCGCCCTGCTCGAACTCAACGATATAACGACCGATCTCCCAGCAGGTTTGTACCTGCAACACATCCACGGCCCGCAGCGCCTGTTGGCGAGCCTGCCGAATCAGCCCAGCCAGGCTGCCGAGTAACGGTTGTAGCTGCGCGTCCGGATGGAGCAGCGGGGTTTGACTCATGGCACCTCCGGTACAGGATTCATATGGGTCAATTGCTAACCCTGCCAGGCAGCAGAGGTCTGGCCAGTACCTTGTACAGTCCACTCCGTTCGCCCGTTGGCGGCACAACCGTGAACTTGGAGCGTAGGTTAACTGCCACTAACCTCTCTACGAGGCGCTATTGACGAATAGTCGAACCTTAACCGTTCGGGTAAATCAGAGCCAGCACGATGGCTCAAGAGCAACCTCGTAGAATTCCGCCTCAAGCAGGGAGATCGCATCTCTCAAGCCGTCCTCAGCCTGCCTGCCCTGCCGGCTGTTCGTCGAGAGCCGTGGCAATGCGAACTCATGAGCACATCGCCAATGTGAGGATTTGTCTCAAGTGACCCGCTATAAGCGGCTAGAACAGATAACCCATATAGATCGCCGCACTACCACCAGCCTGCACGCCGGCGTTCATGCCGGCCATGACCACCGCGCCCTTGGCCGACTGCAGCAACTGCCGGTTGACCGTGGAGGAGGCAATGAGCGAGGTCGCCGGGTTGGAGCTCAGCACCGCCGACAACGCCAGCAGCTTGGGATCAAGCCCGAACAACAGGGCCGTGGCCGAACCGCCGACCACCAGACCCGCCGCCACCTCGGTATACAGGCAAGGCCCGGTGATATCGTCATCGGTCAGGTCACGACTGGCCAAGGTGTCGCTGACAAACACTTTGCCGGTACTGGGAAAAGCCTCCGCCGCACCGGCTGCCCCCACGCTCTTGCCCTTGAGCTGGATATTGATCTTGCCGATACGCGGCAGGCGCGCGCCAAATCCGACACCCACCCCGACGCCACCGTAGCGGTAGCTGACGTCCTTGCCCTGGGGCGAACGCAGGATGATCGAACCGCCACTGCCGGCCAACAGGGCCACGCTCAGACCGCCGCCGCTGGCGGTCTGATACTGCCAGCGACTTTCATTGACCGGGATCGGGATGTTGTAGCTCATCGTTCAAAGTCCTTTATGTGAATGAACTGCGCCGCGACCACGCGGACGGATGCCCCTTGCCAGACCGGCAATGATGAACACCAGACCGATACCACCCAGCACCCCGGGGGTGGCCCACAGTGCGGCCGGGTCATCGACGATGGCGCTATTGGCCGGCTGCTCAGGCAGGTAATACACCCGCACTGGCTGATCCTTCTGGTAGCCGAAGATAAAGCCACCCTGGGGGTAGGAGACCTTTTCACCACCGCTGGCGGTAAAGGCAATTTCAGGATGCGAACCGCCAGCATTCAAGTGGCTGACGATGCCATCGGCGGTCTGTGCGTGGGCGAGGAATTCGCGTCGATCAAGCGTGAGATTGACGGCAATGCCCAACAGTACGAGACCGATCAGGGCAAAAAGCAGTCCCTGCAGTATCTTCCCGAGGCGTGACGGGGTGGAGTTAGCCATGGCTTCTCTCGGTATTCATCCATGAAAGAGGACGGGCAGGATAACAAGAAACCTTCGGGAAGTGCTTTTTACGGCGCAGCAGATGAAGCATGGTCGAGAATTGCGGCATCCTGACCGAAGCAGGGAAAGTATCAAGGCTCCGGCCAACCAGGGACGGATTGACTGAGCTGTAATGAGCTGTAATGAGCCGAAGCGAGCTATAGTGAGCTTTAACAGCTAAGATGAGCTGTAATTGAGCCGTAATAAGGGAGTCCCATGACCGATACGTCTAACACTCTTCTAGCCGCATTAGCTCAGCGTGCTCGGAACCGTCAGCCATGGGCCAGCTCGACCGAGCTGAAAAGCGAGGTTTCTGCCAGCTTAGCCACCGTAAAACGGCACCTTGAGGCGCTGGTCGACTCTGGGCTTGTGATCCAGGAAGGTCGAACACGCTCGACACGCTACAAGCTTGCCGATACCAGCGAAGCACAGAGCACGCTTCATACGCCTACGGCCGGTACAGGTCCTACCTGGTCAACCCAAAGCCTGTCACTGCGAACTGCCTTGGAAAGGCCACTGGCCATGCGCAACGCCGTGACCTACCAACGCACCTTCGTGGATAACTACGTCCCCAACCAGACCTCACTACTGCCACCATCACTCGCCACGACCCTGATGGAAGAAGGACGCATGCGCGGCCAGCAGCCTGCGGGCACCTACGCGCGCAAGGTACTGGAACCGCTGCTTATCGACCTGTCCTGGTCCTCTTCACGCCTGGAGGGCAACCGTTACTCATTGCTCGCCACCGAGGAGCTGTTCAAGAGTGGCGCCACCGGCGGTGACCTGGATGCAGTGATGCTGCTCAACCACAAGGCAGCCATCGAATTCATGGTCGACGCCGTCCCCACCTACGGCCTGACCACTCCCGTGATCCAGAACCTGCACGCACTCCTGATGCAGGACCTGCTGGCCGACCCGAGCGGCCTGGGCACCATTCGCCAGAAAGTCGTCAATATCAGCGACACCACCTACCTGCCCAGCCAGGTTCCTTCCCTGCTCGGCGAAATGCTTGAATGCATCCTGGAGAAAGCCAGACAGATCAAGAACCCGGTCGAGTCCGCCTTCTTTCTATGGGTCAACCTGGCTTATCTGCAACCTTTCGACGACGGCAACAAACGCACGAGCCGTCTGGCGGCCAACGTGCCCCTGATGCTGTACAACAGCGCGCCGTTGTCCTTTCTGGATATGGACGTGCAGGATTATGCGCACGCCATGATGGGAGTCTATGAACAGCTGGACGTGTCGCTGGCCGCGGACCTGTTCGAATGGGCCTATCGCCGTTCCATCAGGAAATACGAAGTCACCCTGGAGGCCATGGGCAAACCCGATCCCGTTCGGGTGCAATTCAGGGAAGCGCTGAACGAGTCCATTGGAGCCATTGTGCGTGACGGCAAGACCTGCGAGGAGGCGATCGCCAACTTGTCGCTGGCCCCCGATCAGGCCCGATTGCTACGCCCCTTACTGCTAGACGAGCTCAAGTTGCTGGAGGTTTTCAACTGCGCGCGCTATCGGTTGACGATGAAGCAGACCGAGAGCTGGATCAATGCCGGCCGTCCTTTGTAGAGGGGGCTTGCGTGCAAGTGAGATGGGCAAGTTGCTCGGACCAGCACCCTCAAGCCAAGGCCACTTCCACCCTGTTACGCCCAGCCGACTTGCCCTCGTAGAGCGCCCGATCAGCCCGGGCAATGGCATTGCTGAGTGCCTCTTGCGCACGGTATTGCGTGATACCGATGGAGAGGGTCACGCTGACTTTATGGCCGTCGCTCTCAATCACCAACGCCTGGATCGCCTTGCGTATGCGCTCCGCGCTTACAGCCGCCTGATCGAGGTCGGTTTCCGGCAATACCGCCAGAAACTCTTCGCCACCCCAGCGCCCGATAAAATCCTGCTCACGCATTGAGTGCTTGAGTACCAGGCTCACCGCATCAAGCACCCGGTCACCAATATCGTGGCCGTACTGATCATTGACGTGCTTGAAGTGATCGATGTCCATCAACATCAAGGTCAGGTTGCTGGGGCATCGATGGTGCCGCGCCAGTTCCTTCTCGGTCAGCGCAATCATGTGCCGGCGATTGAACAGGCCGGTCAAGGAGTCCGTGGTTGCCATCCGTGCCAGGCTCCGGTGCGCACGGGTCACCGTGACCACATAGAACAGCGCCAGATAGCTGAACATGCAGAACACCACGGTCAGGTTGAAAATGTGCACCCCCAACAAGGCATTGGAGGAAATGGGCTGCAAGGGCGGTAGGTACCACATGAGCACATCCAGCCCCACATAGTAGGCCCACAGGCAAGCCGCGAGGATCCACGCGCTACGGGCGCGCATGGTCACGAACAGGGCCGGAATGAACATCAGCAGGAAATAATGGAAGCCGCTTTCCCAGCCGATCAGCACCGTTCCCAACCCAGCGTGCACCAGCACTTCAGTGCGGATCAGCAGGATCGCCAGCCGATTGCGCCGCTGGCTGAATGCGCGATAAGCGTAGACATACATGGCCACGCTGATCACGTTGACCCAGGCCAGAATGGGTGAACCCAGCATGAGGAAAATAAAGAGAAAAGCGACATCCACGGCGCCGGCCAACTGGCAGCAACGCATGGAAAGCTGCCAGAACTCGGGACGCGCGTAACTCTTGTGCGGGTTTTCTGGGGGAGTCCCTGACATCAAACCTGTCACCTCAAGTTCCGGTCATGAATCCCGGCCCTTATTCAGGTTGACTGCCTGATAGCCGGCAGCTGGGTAGAGCCTGAAGTGTAGTGAATCACCGGGCTATCAGCCACCCGGCGAAAGCATAATGCCACTACGATTTGAAGCGCCCCACCAGCCCATTCAATTCATTGGAAAGGTGCGAAAGCCGGCCCGAGTCTTCCTGCGCGGAACTGGCCAGGCTCTCGACCAACTGCGCCTCGTCGTATATCTGCTGGATATGCCGGTTGATCTCTTCAGCCACGCTGTGCTGCTCTTCCGCCGCCGCCGATATCTGCAGGTTCTGATCGCGGATTTCATTCACCGACTGCTGGATGCCTTCAAAGCTGTCACGGGCGCTCTCGATCGAGGACACACTGGCGCGCGACAGGTCCAGGCAACTTTCCATCTTCTGCGAGACTTCCTGGGTCTTGCTGCCGAGCGTACCGAGCAACTCGCCGATTTCCCCGGTGGAGTCGGACGTGCGCTTGGCCAGGGCCCGGACCTCATCCGCGACCACGGCAAACCCCCGGCCCTGGTCACCCGCCCTGGCCGCCTCGATCGCCGCGTTGAGCGCCAGCAGGTTGGTCTGTTCGGCGATGGCGCGGATGGTGCCGAGAATCTGGTTGATATTGCGGCTGCCCTCCTCCAGCTCAACCATGGCCTGGGAAGACTCGGTCAAGCGACGCCCCAGGCGACCGACGTTCTGGGTAGTCAACTCGATCTGCTGTTTGCCTTCGGCCACACGCTGGTGTCCGCTCTCGGCGGAGTCGGCGGCCGTGCTGCATGAACGGGCCACTTCGTTGGCGGTAGCAACCATTTCGTTGAAGGCCGTGGACACCAACTCCACCGCTTCACGCTGGCGACCGGCCGCCTGGTTCATGTTATTGGCCACTTCACTGTTGACCCGCGAGGCGTCCTGCAAATTGGTCGAGGCGGCGCCGATACGCTGGATCAACTGGCGTATCGCGGCGAGAAACTTGTTGAACCAGCCGGCCAGCTCAGCGGTTTCGTCCTTGCCCTGCACTTCGAGATCGCGGCGCAGATCGCCCTCGCCCTCGGCAATCGACTGCAACCCCGTGCTGACCTGGCCGATAGGCTTGACGATCACCTTGGCGAACGCCGCCGCGAGCAGCGCAAAGAACAGCACCAGCACGACCACGATCACCGCCGTCACATAGGTCATGCGCGTAGCCGCGCCCATGACTTCGTTGTACTCGATCAAACCGACATAACGCCAACCCAGGCCGGGGGATGTCCAGATATTGGCCATGTACCTGACCCCGTTGATTTCCACCTCGGTGGAACCCTGCACGGTGGCGGCCAGCTTGGCGTAGGGCTCGCCCAGGTCCTTGAGGGGCTTGAAGTTGTGCCCGGCGTCCCGCGGGTCGACCAGCACGGTGCCGTCCTCGATCAGCATCACGTAGCCGCTTTCGCCGAGTTTGATGCTCTTGACCAGTTCGGTGAGGTTCTTCAGCGAAACGCTGACGACAAATACGCCCTTGGCCTTGCCCGCATCATCGAGCAGTGCCCTGGCGCTACCGACCAGCGCCACGGCGTCCTTGTCATAGTAGTAAGCGGGCGTGCGCACGGCTTTGCCGGGGCTGGCCATGGCGGCTTTGTACCAGGGGCGCGAACGCGGGTCGTAGCTCGCCAACTGCGGGTCATCCGGCCATTTGGCGTAGCTGCCATCTTCCAGGCCGATGGACAGGATGGCGGCGGCCGGGTGCGTCGAACCATAACGCGCGAAGGCATCGATGACCTGCCGGGCGGCCGGCGGCATCGGCTGGCTGGCGGCATCGGCGGTCTCGTAGTGTTTGAGGCTCACAACATTTTTGTATACAGGATCATAAGACATTTGATCGACATTTTGCTGCGTGCCGTCGAAAAACTGCCGTATGTTGCCGTCAATCTGGCGTATTTCACGGGTGCTGCCATCAATAAACTGATCGACCGCCTGGGCCCGTATATTCAGTACCGATATCACCGCCACCAGGCTAACAGGGATGAAAGCGACCAATACAAAGGCAAGGACAAGCTTGTTTTTTATTTTCATTGCGACAATCACCATCCGCGCAAATGGGGTGCGAATGGCCAGACTACACGGGCAAATAGCGATTTGCCACCAACCCTATTGCGTTTGATTAGGTGCAATGTTCGCCATATTTTTGTATACAAAAATATGGCGAACATTTTATCGAGGGGCGCGAACCCGAGGCCGAATCAATACTGACCACCCCATGCAGGACGGCCCTGGAGGCTCAAGCCTTTTTGGTTTTCGGCAACAACACCGCCAACACCCCGAACAACGGCAGGAACGAGCACATCGTGTACACGTACTCGATACCGTGAATATCCGCCAGATGCCCCAGCAACGCCGCGCCGATCCCGCCAAAGCCGAACATCAAACCGAAGAACACCCCGGCGATCATCCCGACATTGCCCGGCACCAGTTCCTGGGCAAACACCACGATGGCCGAGAAAGCCGACGCCAGGATAAAGCCGATCACCACGCTCAGCACCGTGGTCCAGAACAGGTCCACATAGGGCAGCATCAAGGTGAATGGCGCCACGCCCAGGATCGAGAACCAGATCACCGCCTTGCGCCCGATCTTGTCGCCAATCGGCCCGCCGGCAAAGGTCCCCGCAGCCACCGCGCCGAGAAACAGGAACAGGTGCAGTTGCGAACTGGCCACCGACAGTTGGAATTTCTCGATCAGGTAAAAGGTGAAGTAGCTGGTGAAGCTGGCCATGTAGAAATACTTGGAGAACACCAACAACCCGAGCACCACCAGCGCCCCGAGCACCCGGTTCTTCGACAGACCGTGAGTAGCCTTCTGGCCCTGCTTGAGCTTGAACAGGTTCAGGTGCGCGCGGTACCAGCGACTGATTCCGTAGAGCACACCCAGGGCAAACAGTGCGAACAGGCCGAACCAGGCGACATTGCCCTGGCCGAACGGGATGATGATCGCCGCCGCCAACAACGGGCCAAAGGCGGAACCGGCGTTACCGCCGACCTGGAAGCTCGATTGCGCCAGCCCATAACGCCCACCCGAGGCCAGGCGGGCGACCCGCGAAGCTTCCGGGTGAAAGGTCGAGGAGCCAATACCGATCAAGGCCGACGCCAGCAGGATCAGCGGGAAACTGCCGACCTGGGACAGCATCAGAATCCCGATCAGCGTGCTGATCATCCCCATCGGCAGCAGCAAGGGCTTGGGATGACGGTCGGTATAAAAGCCGACCCAGGGCTGCAACAAGGAAGCCGTCACCTGGAAGGTCAGGGTAATCAGCCCGACCTGGGTAAAGGTCAGGCCATAGTTGGCCTTGAGCATCGGATAGATCGACGGCAAGACCGACTGGATCAGGTCATTGATCAAATGCGCCAGTGCCACGGCACCGATCACACGCATCACCAACGGGCTGGTTTGCGGCGCTGTCGCCGTCGAGGTGGAAGCGGAAGACGTTTCAGAAAGAGCCATGAAGTGATTCCGTAACACGGATGGATGCACAGTTGCAGGTGCAGCAATGTGCCATTTTTCGGTGCAGTCACGCCAGATACTTGCAGAGCTAACAATCGTTTTTTTCTCGATGGAATGGCTGATAGCGTAACGCCATTGGTCTGAATCTTGCGTGCTGTGAGTGCTTACAGCACGCCCCCTTACAAAGGGGACCGAGAATGGGAAGTTTCGCTACAACGGCTGACCTACAACGCCTCACTGCCAGACTTCCGAAGTATCTAATGACGGCACCCGTTACGATCGCACCAAAATCGTGCGCGGCGCCCTGAGGAGTAGTCGACCATGCACGCTTTTTTATCACCGGGGATTCGACTGCTGGGCCACTTCGGGTTCGCCCGCAAGTTTCAGGTACTGTTCCTGTTGTTCATCGTCCCACTGATGGGCAGCCTGTACCTGATCGGCCAGGATTATCGCAGCAAGCTGGCACTGATCACTGAAGAGCGCGCCGGGGTCAATCAACTGCTCTCCCTCGACTCGCTGGACAACCTGCTGGAGGCCCAGCGTGATCGTGCCGCCCGTTGGCGCGCCACGGAAACCAACCGGCAGCCGACACCGGCCACCCTGGCGGCCATGGCAACACTGGACAAGGCCCAACCGGAGATCAACCAGGCCGTCGAGGCACTGGGCCAGACCCTGCAAAGCGAAGGTGCCGATGCCGACACCCTGAAGCGCTACCAGATCCTCCAGGCAGCCTTGACCGGTCTCGACTCCGCCAGCCTGAGCAAGGTCGGCTGGTGGCCGGACGGCTACGATCGCTTCACCAGCGCCTTGAGCGCACTGCAAGCGCTGCGCGAACAAATCGCCATGGACAGTCGCCTGATCCTCGCGCCCTGGATGGAAACCTACCTGCTCACGCAAATCGCCACCCAGCACGCGCCGGATCTGATCGAACGGGTCGGCCGGCTGGCCAGCGTCGGCCAGGCCTCTGTGGTTTCGGGCCAGTTCAGTCTGCAAAGCCGCCTGCAATTGAAGGACCTGCGTAGTCGTATCGGCGATGCCCGGGACCAGTTGACCAAGACCGGCAACCTGCTGGAAAGCCGTCTGCCGCCAGAACTACAAAACTGGGCCGAGCGTTACCATGCCAGCCTGAAACACCTCGACGATGGCCTCAAGGTGCTCGACGACGGCATGTTCGGCGGCAGCATCACCCTCAAGCCCGATGGTTTCGAACAGACCCTGGACAAGATGCTGAGTGAACTCGCCAGCTTGCGCCAGGACAGCCTCACCTCCCTCGACAGTCGCCTGGACCATTACCACGGCGCGGCCATCCGCCAGTTCAGCCTGTTGGCAGCGATCTTCGGTTGCCTGCTGCTGGCGGCGCTGTACCTGTTCGTCTGCCTGCAAGCCTCGATCCGCCGTAGCGCCAGCGGCATCACCCTGCTGGCCGAATCCCTGCGCGACGGCAACCTCTGCCTGCAAGTGCCGGTGGAGGGGCGTGACGAACTCGCGGCCATCAGCACCGCGCTGAACGTCGCCGTGGTGCAATTGCGCACCAGCCTGCAGGGGGTCGACCACGAGACCCTGCAACTGAGCGCCGCTGTGCGCACCCTCAACACCCACTCCAGTGGCGCCCTCAGCGAGGTCGAGACGCAACAGGCGCAGATCAGCCAGATCGCCGCGGCGGCCACCCAACTGGCGGCCACCTCCCTGGGCGTGGCGCAGAGTTGTGAACAGGCTTCCGGCAGCGCCCAGAATACCCAGCGCATTGCCTCGGAAAGTAGTCGCGACAGCCAACGCACCACCGCCAGCATCCAGCAGTTGAATCAGCGCCTGAACGAAACGGCCGCCGCACTGGGCCGGGTCAGCGAACAGGGCCAGCAGATCCAGCTAGTGGTCGACACCATTCGTGGCGTGGCCGAGCAGACCAACCTGCTGGCACTGAACGCCGCGATCGAAGCGGCGCGGGCCGGCGAGCAAGGGCGGGGCTTTGCGGTGGTGGCGGATGAAGTGCGCAGCCTGTCGCAGCGCACCCAGTCGTCCACCGCGCAGATCGCCAGCACCGTCGACAGCCTGCGCTCCACGGTCAGCCAGGCGGTGACCTTGATGGAAGCGGCCTGTATCCAGGCCGAGACCGACGCTCAATCGGTAACCGGGCTGGGCCAACGCCTGGTGGAAATCGCCGGTGCCGTGCAGACCGTCACCGACACCCTGGCGCAGATCGCCACGGCGGTGGACGAGCAGGCGAGCACGGCGGACGAGGTCAGCGGCAATATCCAGCAGATCGACCAGGCGGCCGTACGGCTGCTGGAAGGGGCTCGCGCGGTTAACCGTGCGGCGGACAGCCTGAGCGAAGGCAGCAAGGCTCTGAGCGACAATACCGGGCGTTTCCGCCTGAGTTGAGACGGCGCTGGCCCACGGTTTTCGCCGTCGGGCCTTAAGCGTTTGATAGCGTAGAGAAAATTTTCAGATATTTGCTTGACACAATATCGTTACCGGCGAATAATGCGCGCCACTTGGCTACATAGCTCAGTTGGTTAGAGCATAGCATTCATAATGCTGGGGTCCGGGGTTCAAGTCCCTGTGTAGCCACCAAGTACTAAAAACGGCTTACCGAAAGGTAGGCCGTTTTTTTATGCCTGGAGAAAAGTGGTGAGCAAGGAAGGCAAAAACGAAAGGCCCGGAACTGAGCCTGGCTTGGCAAGGTTCAGGATTTATGGGTGAATGAATTTTGCTGCTGTGAAGGCGAGCCCCGCGAGAACAGCTGAGATTTGTACGAAGCGCCAAGTCGAGTCACTGACGACTTTTTGAACGTCAGTAGAGATTGAGCCGCGCAAAGCCTCCACATCCGACTTGGTTGCCATGTTTTTTTCAACGTTGTCGAGTTTTGTCTCGACGCGAGCAAGCCGCTCCCTGATCTCAGGGATTGCTTTCTCCAAAGCGACTACGCGCGCTTCCATGGGGTGATCTCCAGGCGGTTCCTCACCACCAGTATTGCTCGAACCCCCTTTCTTGTCATCCCAGCGACCAGAAACGACATCACCCATTTTCTTTCTCCATGGCAGACAAGCCTTCCACAACTTTTTTAACGCTGGTGTAAGCCATGTAGCCGCAGCTTGGGCACTCCATCGAGAATGTTGGATGCGCCACTCGCTCAGAAAACAAATCCTCTGGTGACATCCCATCCATCCTGGTGATCATCATGCAGGACTCAACGCCCATTCCCAGAGACTTGTCGATATAGAAATTCCACTCTCCATCGTGGGGACATACCGGGCAAGAGCTTGAGCGGCCAACCTTTACCAGAAAGCCTATGAATTGGTTCAACGTGATCCGCCATTCCTTTGGTATAGAGTCGCAGCCTTCCAACCTTCGCCCCCCAGTAAATCGCCTGATTTTTGACCACCGCAATGACTGGACGGATAGCCCTCATCCAACCAAGCACTCTTACTCTATCTCCGGCGCTTTTCCTCGATCAGCAAGACACCTCCCTTTCCATCGTCTGAAATTTCCTAGAAACTTCCGCCCTGTTGCGCCTGCCGATTTCGGTGGCTAGCCTTGAGTCGTCACTGACAAATTTCAGTGATCGGGTTTAGCAGCTCGGAGTCGATTGGCGCACAGCGCCCCCTTTAGTCAGGCGCTTTTTATTGCCTGCCTTTTATGGTGGCTGTGCGCAGGGCACCTTCGGGTGCGCCGGGTTCTCCAATCGACCGGTCTGCTAACCTGCGTACAGCTGCCACCCCAAAATCGTTTAGCAGCGATGGTGTCGGCTCCAACCGATTTGATTGGAGATTCATCATGTTCAAGGTAACGCCCAATCCACCCGCCTCATTCGGCATGGAAACCATCGATCCACAAGCTGTCGACCGCGCCCTGGCTCACTACATACAGCCAGAAGGCCACGCACCGAGGCCTCCCAGCTCGATAGCACCGCACAATCGCCCAGCCACCTCCCAAAGCCGCGAAGACGCCTTGGTCAACGCCAGCTCGATCCTCGACTCCGCAGCTGCCACCGCCTATGAAAATGCCGACAACCTCACAGGTGCCAACCGCAAGGTGGCGATGGGTATCGTGCATCTGATCGAGCTGGCACAACGGCAGGTAGACTCTGTGATTGAAGAAATAGCCGTGCCGGGCTGACAAGAACCGGGCAATGGGAGGCACTGGCTAAACGCCCTCCCCCACCATCCAGCCCTCCTCACTGCGGCACCCCAAAAAAGCCCCGGGCACTCGTTATGCTCCGGGGCTTTTTCTTGACCGCACCCGGGCGACGGTAGCGACAGTGACCGACGGGCAGCTTGACCGGCCGTTGCACAGTGCGCACCACATCGCGACAAAGGGCAAATAGCCACTATCTAAAACAGTGGAAGAAGAAACAATAACCTGACCGATGCGTTAAAATTTAGAACCCGTGCACGGGAGTACAGAAACCGCTCACGCTGTTAGCAACAATGATCGCCCCTGACGAGCGAAACGCGAAAATATTTTCATTTGTCCCTGAAATACACCTTGTTACACATTGACAGCGAAAATTTAACGCCTAGAATCGACGTCATAAGTGTGCCTTCGGAGGGATCCGGAGGAAAAAAAATAAAGGAATATACGCATGCTTGAAAATCCTCGGCGGCACTGTATTGCAGTACGCAATACTTCCAGATCAAGCCTCTCGGCAATAACAATCGCTCATCACGCCTCTTTCTTACCGCCTCGCGGTGCGACTTTCATTGCCTGCTTTCTCTCTGAATTTATTTCGACTTTCACCCCTTAGAAAGTGCTAATACGCAATCGCTAACCTTCATGCTATCCGGCCTGCTGTGGGCCGTTGTTAGTCTGTTCGCCATTTTCGAAATTATAACTTCGATCATTGTGTGGTGACGCTCGTTCTAAAAAAACTCGCTGTTCAAATGGAATTACGGTTCTCACCCAAGGAGTGGCTTGACCATGTTCAAAAGTCGCAAGCGCATCGCACTTGATGATTCCAGTCTGGAACGCGTGAAGTTGACACCGCAGATGCTCGACTACGATAAATTCGCCAGTCGTGGTCGTTCCCAGTACCTGCCCTATGTCATGGGTTTCAATGCCGCCGATTACCGTTCGCCATCGATCAATACCGATCGACTCGGCTTTCGTCTCGCCCATGATGCCGAGGGGCGGCCGATCAGTGTCGGCAGCCTGGAAGCGCGCGCGCCGCAGGCGGTCAATCTGCTGGTCGGAGCCTCTTCAGCCTTGGGCTACGGGGCCTCCAGCGATGCCGCCTCGGTGGCGAGCCGCCTTGCCTTGCAGGATCCCGACGGCACGCCATGGCTGAATTTCGCGGGGCATTGCTTCAACTCGACCCAGGAATTGATGTTGTTCATGCTGCATGTCCACCGCTTGCCAAAAGTACGCAAGATCGTGGTCATGGGGGGCTTCAATACACTGGTCATGGCACGCCTTCCCGAGTTCATCCGCAGTGATCTGCCGCCGTTCTACTTCTGCGGTGATTACTATGAAAAGTTTGATGAAATTGCGGATGAAAACGGCGCGGAACTGCCACCCGTCAAACTTCCAAAATGGCCAACCGAAACCACCTCGGTGCCTCCGATTGCGCAAACAGTGGCGCGCGCCGCCCAAGAAACCCTCAACTGCCTGAGCACTTGGAAGCGACTGGCGGACTCCCTGGGGGCGGAACTTTCCTTTTTCATGCAGCCCTTGGCGACCTGGGTAAGAACGCCCTGCAGCGAAGAGCAGAAACTCTTCGATGAGCTTGACCGAATTTCCCGACTGGGCACCTGGCAATACTTGTATGGCGATATATCGGATGCCGCCGCCGCTGACCATTACGCCGATAACCTGGCCACCGGTTGTCATGCACTGGGTATTCGTTTTTGCAATCTAGTCGATGATTTGCGTCAACGTCCGGCTGATGAATGGTTGTTCGTCGACCGCGCGCACTATACCGACCTTGGCAATGATGTCGTGGCACGCGCCATTCATCGAAACCTGCAATAAGGATTAAGGAGGTTTTATGTTAAAGCGAATTCGCAAGGCACTGGCCGGATTGTTCAAGAAGAAGAAAAAGGCCAAGAAGAAAAACAACTCCTCTATCTATCCAATGTACTGATGAAGACTAATCGGCAGATTTTTTCCAGCTTCCTCGGGGCTCAGTCAGGGGAAGAGGCCAGGCGTATGTTTACGTCCGCATCCCTGCGCATCTGCCTCGAGGCGGTACCAGGAGCGGACCTGGCAGACATCGACTTCACCAGCGAAACGGCCCTGGCGGAGCTGTCGAGCGTTGCATTCGAACGGCTCGGGCCCGTGCGCGACGGATTCCACCGGTTGGCGCAGGTGATCAAGGCTGACGAAGCCGATGCCCGGGCGCTGCGTGCCAAGGCGGCGCTGGAGTCGGCGCCCTTGTTGATCGGCAGCCAGTACCTGATTCATGGATTGTGTGGCAGCTGGAACAACGAAGCGCGCTACGCGATGGCAGCGCTGAGAATCCATGCGGCGGACGTCGGTGTCGGCCAGCCGGCAGCCAGTCGTATCCAGCGCTACCAGGAGTTGCTGCGCCAGCATGGGCTGGCGGATGCCGGCGAAGACCTGCTGCGGGCGGGGGCCGACCCGAGGATCTCGGATGGGGCCTTCAACTTCGCCTCGACGCTAGCCGTACTGGGGCACTTCCCGGAGTCGCTGATGGCCCAGGCCCTGGGTGCCAACCTGTACCTGCGTCATTGTGGGCTGCTGCCCTCGTTCGAGTTCATCGCCCACGATGAACCGTCCGCCAGCCAATTCCTCGATCTGCGTCGTGACCCCGCCGGTGGGAGCGATGACCTCGCCGCACTCGCTGAAACAGCAGTGCGCGAATTCCTCCTGCACGCAGGGGTGTCAGCCCACACGGACGTACGCCAGGGTTACCTGTGGGCACGTTGGCAGGCCGAGGCGATGAGCGCGGCGCTGCTCGATGTACTTGAGCGCTGGCTCGATCCGAGGGAGGCGGCGCGTCACCTGATCAGTCGTCGTCGGCTCGATGCTTGCCAGTACCATGACAAGACGCGACTGAACAAGGTGCCAATGAAGCCCTTGCTGGAGGTCGATGACTCCCTGGTCTTCCTCGACCATCTTGCCGCCAGCACCTACGTGAAGGCGGGCAAGCCGGAGTCGAGTCCGCTGCTCACCAGCCTGATTTCGCCGCGGGGCAAGATGTTCCGCATTTTCAGCCGCGACGACATTGTCATTCTTCACCGCTGGATCACCGGCTTGCCCTACGCCGATGCGCCCTTGCAACCCGCGGCCTGCCAGATATGGAAGGACGACGGCAGGCTCGTTGGGGCCATCCGGGATGATATCGAGGCGCCGGTCCTGGTCACCGGGCTCAGCCCGCGACAGGCCTACCCGCGCCTGCTGCGCGTGGAGCTCACGCCTGCTGAGGAACACTACAGCGGACACTACGTGACACGCTGGCTGGCCAGGGCCGCGCGCGGGGTTGCCAACGGGCGTTGCCCACTACCGGCGCAATGGGCTCCCGGTGTGCTGCAGCCATGGTTGCAGCGCCAGCACGAGACATCCAACCAGTCACTGGAACAGGACGAAGAGCTGCCATCGCGCGAGGATGTGGTGGCCGATATCCTCTCCCTGGCGCCGCTGACGATGATCGACGGTGCCTGGCTGGCGGGGTTCGCCCATCCGGCGGTGGCCTCCACGGCGTACGGCAGCCGACTGTTCGAAACGCTTTTCGATGAGCTGGGCAACGGTATCGAGGCTCAGAACCATCCCGTCATCTACCGCCATCTGCTCAAGGCGATACATGGCGAGTTGCCAGCCACCGCCGACCCTGCCTACGCCAATGCAGCCTGCTTCAACGACGAAGATTTCGAACTGCCGGTGTTCTGGTTGTCGATCCGGCGATATTCCCAAACCTACTGCCCGGAGATCCTCGGGCTGAACCTGGCGATGGAACTGTCCGGTGTCGGTGGCGGCTATCGGCGTACCCACAAGGCCCTGGTTGCCTATGGCTATCCGACGATGTTCGTCGACCTGCACAACTCCATCGACAATATTTCCACCGGGCATACGGCATGGGCTGCCGCGAGCCTGGATGCCTACCTCAGCGCATTTCCTCGCAGTGACCGTGACGAAATGTGGGCGCGGGTCCGTACCGGATTCGTCGCGCTCAATCCACCCAGGGAGCAAACCATGCTGGACAAGTTTCGCAAGAAAGTGAGGGCGCTGCTATGACCTACACCCTTGGCATCTCTGCCTTCTATCACGACAGCGCGGCCACTTTGGTGGTGGACGGAAAGATCGTTGCCGCCGCCCAGGAAGAACGCTTCAGCCGAATCCGCCATGACCCGGGCTTTCCACGCCTGGCCATCGAGTACGTCCTGAAGCACGCGGGCATCAAACTGGCCGACGTCGACCATGTCGCCTATTACGAAGACCCGGCGCTCAAATTCCGCCGCGTGCTCTCGACCGCCGTCGTGGCGGGGCTTTCGGCCGTGCGCACCTATGCGCCGGCGCTGGGCGACTGGCTGTCGACCAAGCGGCGGATGGACCGTGAGGTCGTGCGTCATCTGAAAGCGATGGGAGACCGGGACGGTCGCCAGGTCGAAGTGCATGGCCACCACGAGTCCCACGCGGCTTCGGCGTTCTTCCCCAGTCCGTTTGAGAGCGCCGCGATCCTGTGCATCGACAGCGTCGGCGAATGGGCGACCACCACCCTCTGGCACGGCAAGGCCGACGGCATCAAGCTGGTCGCGGAGTTGTCCTTCCCCCATTCGCTGGGCCTGCTCTACTCGGCGTTCACCTACTTCTGCGGCTTCAAGGTGGACTCCGGTGAATACAAGCTCATGGGGCTCGCGCCCTATGGCAAGACAACCTACGTCGACACGATCCTCTCGAACCTGATCGACGTGAAACCCGACGGCAGTTTCAGGCTCGACTGGACCAAGTTCGAATTCATCAAGGGCGAAGTGATGACGGGCAAGGCCTTCGAGCAGCTGTTCGGTGGGCCCCGGCGCTTGGCCGAGACGCCACTGACCGAGCGCGAGTTCGACTTGGCCGCTTCGGTGCAGAAAGTCACGGAAATCGTGGTGTCGCGCCTGGCCAGGACCGCCCGTGAACTCACCGGTGAGACTTCGCTGTGCATGGCCGGGGGTGTTGCCCTCAATTGCGTGGCCAATGGGGTGATCTCCCGCGAGCGAACCTTCGACAGGCTGTGGGTGCAACCGGCGGCGGGCGATGCGGGTGGCTCGCTGGGCGCCGCGCTACTGACCGACCGCAAATACCGTGGGGTCACCCGCCGCGAACGGCCCGCCGACGTCCTCGATGGCATGAGCGGAGCCTTGCTCGGCCCGGAATACAGTGACGAGCAGATCAGGGACGAGCTGGAAGCCTGCGGCGCCGTTTTCCACAAGCTCTCGCAGGAAGAAGTGGACCACCGGGTGATCACCAGTATCGAAAACGGCGGGGTCATCGGCTGGTTCCAGGGACGGATGGAGTTCGGTCCACGCTCGCTGGGCAGCCGTTCAATCCTCGGAGATCCGCGCCGCTCGGACACCCAGTCGACCATGAACCTGCGCATCAAGTTTCGCGAATCCTTCCGCCCCTTCGCGCCCGTGGTGCTTGAGGAAGAAGCCGCGGACTATTTCGACATTGTCGAGGAAAGCCCCTACATGCTGGTGGTCTCGCCGGTGGCCGAGGCCATTCGCAGGGTGATCCCACAGGAGCAGGCGCATCTGACCGGCATCGATCTGCTCAAGGTGGCGCGCAGCAATCTGCCAGCGATTACCCATGTGGACTTCTCGGCCAGGGTGCAGACCGTGGACCGGGAGCGCAACCCGCGGTTCCGCGCGCTGCTTGAGCGCTTCTACAAGCGCTCCGGGTGCCCCGTACTGGTCAACACCTCGTTCAACGTGCGTGGCGAGCCCATCGTGAACACGCCGTTCGAGGCCTATCGCTGCTTCATGCGTACCAACATCGATGTGCTGGCGATCGGCGATTTCTACCTGGACAAGTCGGAACAGCCTCAGTTCGAGGAAGCGGTCGACTGGCGCGAAACCGTGCCGTTGGATTGATGGACTGATCATTTCATTCACTAGGGAAGGTGCACCATGGATTACGTTCTGCTCTACCTGATCCTGCCACTGGGGATATTTATCCGTCGAACCCGCGCGTTCGCCCACCGGCCGGACCCCAAGGTCAGTTCATACCTGATCCGCAAATCATGAGCGTCATGGCCATGGATGTTCAGCAGGCTTCGATGGTCCAGGTCATGATCATCGACGAGCCCGACCTGACGGGGCTGGAGGCGTGTCGCGCCAGGTTGGCCGAAACGCCGCACCACGCCGACAGCGTGGGAGAAATCGGCGGGGAGTGGCTGAGCAGCGTGCTGGGCAGCGACACCATCGAGGCGATCCGTGCGTTCCCTGCCAGCCCGTACAAGGCACTGCTGCTGCGGGGCATCTCGCTCTCCACGGAGGTCGCGACGCCGTGCAATGGCTTCCTGCCCAATGCCGAGTGCATCCTGGACTTTGACCTGCTGCAGTTCGGCATGCTGCAACTGCTGGGGGTCAAGCCGCATGCGGTCGAGTACGAGAACCTTGGCAAGCTGGTCAGGAACGTGGTGCCGGTGCCCGAGGCCGCGGGCACCACGAGTTCCTGGGGCGCGGACGTGGAGTTTTTCTGGCACACCGACAATCCCAACTGGCCCTTCGACCACCAGGGCCGGGATGTCACGACATCCGTGCCGAACTTCCTGGCCTTTGCCGCCGTGCGCAATTTCGAAGGCGCCTCCACCGACATCGTCTGTGTGGATCACGTCGTCTCACTGCTGCCCGCCTGGGCAAAAACCCAGTTGCAGAAGCCTGCCTACACCTTCGGTGCCCCGGCTTCCAACGAGGGCTTCGATGGCCAGCAGAAGGTGCTGCCGATCCTGGAGCAGGGCGATAGCGGTTATTGCCTGCGCTTCGACGACGGCATCGTGGCGGCGCTCGACCCGGACAGCCAGGAGGCCCTCGGGCTTCTGCACCAATGCCTGCGCAATACCCAGGGTATAGAGGTGGTGCTGCAGCCGGGTGATTTCTTCATTTTCAAGAACGCCCGCGTGCTGCACCGACGCAAGGCATTCCAGCCTATGCCCAACAGCAAGGCTCGCTGGCTGCGCAGGGTCTACTGCAGCTGAATCTTTCCTTCAAGACCCATCACGATAAATATGGAGTTCACATATGAACAAGCGTATCGCAGTAATCGGTGGCCGCCCCTCGCCCATTCACGGTGCCAAGGAACTGGGCATCGATGTAGTGCTGGTGCACCAGGAGGGTGACTACGAGCAGGAGATCGTCGCTCATTGCGAACAGGTGGTGCATGCCAGGATCGACGACGCCGAGGCGATCATCAAGGTGCTCGAACCCCTGCATCGCGAACGTCCGTTCGATCGCATCATCACCACCACCGAAGTGGCGGGTGAGTCGACGGGCAAGGTGGTCGACCATTTCGGCCTCATCGGGGTTTCCTACAAAACCGCGCGCCTACTCAAGGACAAGGTGGCTATGCGCGAGCTGTTGGCCAAGCATGACCTGAGCCCGGTAGCTTATCGTCATGTCACCAGCGCACAAGTCGCCATCGCGTTCGTCAAGGAGCATGGCAAGTCGGTACTCAAGCCGGCCGAAGGCGTCGCCAGCCTGCATATCCATCCCTGCGATGACGAAGCCTCCGCCACCAAGGCCTGGCAGGCGCTGCTGGACGCCGACGTCAAGCACATCATCATCGAGGAATACCTGGAGGGGCCGGTCGTCAGCGTGGACTCCTTCTCCTTCAAGCGCCGCCACCTGCCGATCGGCTACTCCCAATACCGGATGAACGACAAGTACGTCGAGTGGGAGGTCAGCACGCCAAGCACCGACGCCAAGAAATGGCTGAAAGAGCTGAAGGAAATGACCTGCCGCCTGCTCGACGCCGTAGAGCTGGAGGAAGGTCCTTCCCACAGCGAGTTCGTGCTGACGCCCAAAGGTCCCCGGGTACTCGAATCCCACGCTCGCCTGGCCGGCTCCGGTGCCCCGGAATTGGTGAGACGCGCGTTCGGCCTCGACCTGAACCGGATGTTCCTGACCGTCCCACTGGGTATCGACACCCTGCCGGAGGTATCGCCAGAACCGAAGGCCGGTGCCGCGATCCAGTTCTTCGTACCGACCCCTGGCAAGGTGAAGAAGGTCGAGCTCGACCTCAAGCCTGACGTCGATGTGCGTCACACCCCACAGGGCGAAAAGCCGTTGGTGTTCCTGCCGTTCCTGTTCGAGCTGGGCCAGGCCGAGCGTGCCGTGGTCATCCAGAAGCACGAGGGCGACCATATTCCACCACTCGACACCGTTGCCGACTGCGTCTCGGGGTATGTCCTGGCAACAGGCGTCTCCCGTGAAGATGCCGTACGGATCGGCGACGAACTGGTGGAGGCCGTTCACTTCATCGTGGAGCCCAAGGCATGAGCTACACGCTCTGCTTGCATCGTTGGGTCGGCTCCCAAGCCCTCTACGACCGATACGAGTTGCCTGCGGGGATGATGATTCGGGCGATCTGCACGCCCGAATCCATCGCATCGCTGCCAAGTGAGCGCCTGGCGTCGAGTTCGACGCTGGCCTCGCTGGACGACACCGGGGCGGTCATGGCCGAGGTCGAACGCCTGGTCGAGCGGCACGGCGTGCCGGCGCTGGTGGTTGCCCTCAATGAGGGCGACCTGCTCAATGCCGCGTCGATTCGCGAGCGATGGAAGGTGCCGGGAGACCGGGTTGCCTGGACCGAGCGGTTTCGCGACAAGCTCACCATGCTCGACATCGCGGGTCGGCAGACGTCGATCAGCGTGCTGCCGGCGGTGAACGCCGATTCCCGCGAAGCCGTGGAGCAACTGGCGACCGGGCATGGTTATCCGCTGGTGCTCAAACCACGCTATGGCACGGCGAGTCGTGGCGTGAAGATTCTTCGCGGTCCAGGGGAGCTTGATCAGTTGCAGCAGGCCGTGGAGCCCATGATGGTCCAGGTCTACTGCGCCGCCCCCATCCTGCACGTAGACGGTTGGTGGGATGGGCAGCGAATCGTGGTGGTCACCGCGTCGCGCTATGTGAACAGTTGTGCCGATTTCGGTCCGGACAGCCCGCTGGGCAGTATCGAGTTGGAGGAAGGCGAGGACGAGCAGCGGATTGCGCGGCGCGTCGAGCAGTTGCTGGCGGCCTTCGCGCCGGAGCGGGAAATCGTCTTCCACCTCGAACTGTTCGACCGGGGTGACGAATTGCTGTTCCTTGAGATTGGTGCCCGGGTCGGCGGTGCCGAAATTCCGTTCCTCTGGCGGGAGGTGAGGGATATCGACCTGCTGGGGATCGCCTGGGAACTCCAGACCGGGGCGTCCACCCGCTACAGGGACCTTGCGCGCAGCCGCAGCAATGAGGGCAGACCCTTGCGTCGTGAACGTGGGGCCTGGGTGATCGCCCGGCGCGGCAGTTCGCCGCACGATGGGCTGGGGACCTTGTACTGGGCTCAACCACAGGACCTTGAGCACTCCGCCAGTGGTGTCTATGAGGGTGCCAGGACCCGCTTGCGCCTGCGCAGCTTCGATGGTCCCGCGCTGGTACACGATGTGGGGAAGGTCTTCGAACAGTTATCCGAACTATGGAGCGTTCAATCGTGAGAACCGCAGTTGTAACGGGTGCCAGCACGGGCATTGACGAGGCATACGGCCGAACCTTGTCCCGTCGTGGCGGACACGAACAGCGGCCGGCCGGCCCTTTCCCTGTAAACGAAGGAGCACGCTGATGGTTTCGCCGGAAAACCTGGCCGGTGTGGCCATCATCGCCCTGGGCATGGTACTGACACCTGGACCGAACATGATCTACCTGACCTCGCGGGTGATTTCCCAAGGGCGACTGGCGGGGATGATTTCCCTGGCGGGTGTGGCCCTGGGCTTCGTGTGCTACCTGGTGGCTTCGGGACTGGGGCTGGCAGCTTTGTTCAAGGCCGTGCCGGTGGCCTACGACGTCGTCAAGATCGCGGGCGCGTTCTATCTGGGCTACCTGGCCTGGAACATGCTCAAGCCCAGGGGCGCCTCCCCCTTCGAGGCACGCGAGCTGCCGCCTCACTCGCCGAAGCGGCTGTTCACCATGGGGCTGGTGACGAACCTGCTGAATCCGAAGATTGCGCTCATGTATTCCGCGCTGATTCCGCAGTTCATCGATCCTTCCGCGGGATCAACCCTACAGCAGTTCATTCAGTTGGGGCTGGTACAGATCGTCATTGCCGTCACCGTGAACGGCATCATCGTCCTGGCCGCCTCCCGGGTCAGCAGCTACCTGACCAAACGCCCTACGGCCATGCGCACCCAGCGCTGGCTGTCCGGGACGGTACTCGGCATGTTTGCGGTCGATATCCTGCTGCGCAAGCCGATGACCTGATAGGGCATCGTGCAAAAACCTCGCTATCAGCAATAAAAAGCCCCAGGCACTCGCCATGTCCTGGGGCTTTTTATTTATAAACTTGGAGGGAGGACTTACGTGAAAATAACGACCGTTATAACAAAGGCGATACTTCTCGTTCAGGAAACTTAAAAGCTCACTGACCCACGATGTCGGGCCGCCTACTCACTCTTGTTCACGTACATCTGTACGCCAGGATCAAAAGCAAGTTAAACAGTGTACAAAAAACCCCACACAGACCCGACATGACGCTGATAAAGCAGACAAAGTAGTGGTGTTAACCTCTGATCAGCTTCGGGACTATCCCGCAGCCGGCCCCTCTGAATGGTCAAATAATTCAGAGACTACAAACGACTACCTGCGCCTCTCGTTCCGACTCACGCAGGCTTTCCCAGTATTCCGGAGGTAACGATGTCTATCGGTGCAATCTCAGCTTCGATTTCAACCCCCACCACCGCCACCACTCAGGCCGCGACTACCGCAGCGAACCAGTCGGCCACGCAATCCGCGACCGCCAGCACTACCGCTAGCGGCACCACGGCAACCCATAAGCACCATCACCGCCACGCTGCACAAAGCAGCACCAGCAGCGACAGCGAGAGCACAACCGCATCGGCCAAGCCTTCTGTAAGTGGCAGCGGGCAGAGCATCGGCGAGACCATCAGCGTCACCGCCTAAGCGCTGCTGAAGTCAGTCAAAACAACAAACCCCGCTTCGGCGGGGTTTGTCGTTATGCAGTGGAACCTGAGTCATCAAGCATGTGGCAATGGCCCGCAAGCACCTAACGCATCGGAACCGGTTGTGGCTGGTAGTAGTAGCCCGGCGGCGGTGGTGGTGGCGGTGCCTGGTAGTAAACCGGCTGCGGTTGCTGGACGTACACCGGCTGCGGCTGAACGTAGACCGGCTGTTGAACGTAAACCGGAGGCTGGGAGTTGGCGACGACCGTACCCACTACCGCAGCGCCGACCACACCACCCAGCAAGGCCGCTCCCAAACCGTACCCACCACGGGCCTCAGCCTGCCCCGCCACGGCGAGTACGCCCAGGAGCACGACGGCTATTTTTGCTCTTGAGAGCGAAGTAATCATGATAAATCCTCTTTTCTGTACCAAACCGGCTATTTTAATAAACTTTCCGGGAATACTGTTGAGACCGTTTTTCCTGGGGAATACGTCACGCGCCAAAGTAAATACTTGGTAAATCCTGTATCCCGCTTGTTACTTTTAACTTTCTCTCGCCGCCCGGCAGTTCCAAAAATGCAGAAACCTCCTCATAAATGGATTGATCTCACCGTTCCACCGCCAACTTCCGGTTATTTTCTTGTATGTAAAACGATACACGATATAAAAATCAGCACGGCCTATCGAATGCGTCACGGTAATAGCAGATATGCCTATATCCTCACGCCCGCCATTTTGACGACGCCTCGACGGGGTGGAGGTCGGCATAAGACGGAGCCAGGGCAGGACAGCCCTCCAAGGCTGATGCCCTGCGCGATGCCATCAAGGCGTCTCATCCCCCGACAGATGTCTGCTACTGTCAGCGGAACTCTGCATGGATGACCATTGATGGATACTCGGAACACTGCTCTGCTGAAAGACCTTCTGTCCGCTCGTCGAAGTGTCAGAACCTTCAGTGAAAAGCCCCTGAGCTTGAGCGCTCTGGAAGCGTTTCTATATGCCGGACAAGGCCGCACGTCTACGGACGGGAAGCGAACCGCGCCCTCCGCGCATGCTCTGCATCCACTCACCTTGAGGGTAGTTGTGCGTCAAGTCGAAGGGCTCGTACCCGGGGTATACCTGTACGACTCCCAGACAGGAAAGCTCTCCCGCCTCGCCGATCTGATCGATAAGGGAGCGCTGAACTCGGCGGCTTTAGGTGATGAACAGTGGTTGGAAGGCGCGCCAGCCGTCATCTCCATCGTAGCCGAACGGGAAGTGGCCATTGATCGTTTCGCGGAGCAACAAGCCGACGGTCTGAGGGGAGCACGCTACGTTGATTTCGAAGCTGGGGCAGCCGTTCAAAATATGTATCTGGCTGTCACGGCAGCAGGTCTGGGGGGTGTGGTCGTGATGGGCTTTGATGACCTCAAGATGAAGGAAGCCTTGCGCCTTGAACGCCCCCTTTTTCCGGTGGCGCTTTTCTGCGTAGGGCATCCTCTCAAATAGAACGACGGCGTGAGGGTGTCAGCCAGGTCCTGCCTTTTTGTTTGTCGCGGAAACAAAACAGGCCCCCTTTTCAGGTGGGACCTGCGTCGCCAGGAACCTGGCAATGACCAGCGACCCCGAATCCTTAACGCGGCGCCGGAACCGGTTGTGGTGCGTAGTAATAGCCCGGAGGCGGTGCCTGGTAGTAGACCGGCGGCGGTTGTTGGATATAGACCGGCTGTGGCTGGACGTAAACCGGCTGTTGGACGTAAACCGGTTGGGAGTTGGCGACGACCGAGCCCACTACGAGCCCGCCGACCACTGCACCCAGCAGGGCCGGACCACCCCAGCCCCAGCCTCCGCCGTGACCATAACCATAACCGTGGCCGTACCAACCCCGGGCATCAGCCTGCCCTGCAATGGCGAGTACACCAATGAGCAAGACAGCTACTTTCATTTTTGAGAGTCGACTAATCATGATAAGTCCTCTTCATTTGCACTGAACCGGCTTTAATAATATCCCCGGACATACCTTTCAGACAGTTCTTTTTGATGAATTCGTAACGCGCCAAAGTAAAGACTAGGTAAAGTTTGTACCCCGTTCGTCACTGAACAGTGAACCCGAATTAAACACCTGTATTGGGCAATTTCATAAATACGAAAATAAGCCCACAAATGAATGGCTTCCGCCCCTCCACTCTCAACTTTTAGCCGTTTATATGTATATAAAACCATATTCCGTGTCGCGATGAGGGTTCTGGCGCGGCCGCCAGCCCTGGTCGTGGCCGCACGGGTCGAGCACAGGCTTGACAAGCAGGGCCGAAGCGGTCGATGCTAAATGAAGATGACGATCATCATCCTCATGACCAGTACGAAGCGATGACCCGTCACCTTGCCAGCGCCCTGATCTCGCCCACCCTTTCCAAGGATTCAACCCCATGGCTACTACCTCATTCACTCAATTCAAGATCGCCCAGCCAGGCCCCGGCTACTGGCGTGTCACGTTCAGCAACCCACCGATCAACCTGATCAATCCGGAAACCATTCTGGAGTTGCAGACGCTCGTCGGCCTGATCGAATCCGAC
>Ga0209888_1000323_pt1 | contig 26106 bp, 20 predicted proteins | sample OrgsoiDNA_201059_FD_185807 | JGI IMG/M metagenome (GOLD analysis project Ga0209888, IMG submission 185807) | Permafrost soil microbial communities from the Arctic, to analyse light accelerated degradation of dissolved organic matter (DOM) -... | ecosystem: Environmental > Terrestrial > Soil >...
CATTTCTGCTTTCCATGGTGAATATTTTGAATATTATCCGACCCGCCGCTCGATCCCTCCTTTGCGCTGGCGTTTGCGCGCTCGCCGCATTGAGCGGAACGGCTCAGGCCCAATATCAAATGGGCAACAGCACCTCCAACGGAAGCAGCACCGACAGCACCAATCTGAGTCGGGGCAGCATCACCATCGCCCCCTACAATGCAACGTTCACTCCGAGCGCCAATTCGGGCGCCGCAGGCGACGGCAGCGGAGGATGTTCACGAGTCACCAATGCCGGCGGTTGCGGCGGAGCGGGCGGGGCTTCGGGTGGCTCAGGCGGCGCGGGCAGCGGAAGCGGCAGCGGTGGGAACGGCTGATTACCCACCGATTCCCAAGAAAAACCCACCACAACCGTTTCTTCTCTTGCAAAAGATACTGCTTGGAAAACCTTGGATATTATTGAGGCGTTTGTGCAGTTCGTCTATTTTTGAGATGGCTTGACTTGTTTCCTATTAGAGACCTCGCCCGGCGCGGGCCTACAAGGTGCGACTCTCGAACTGGGTGAGCAAACGGTGAACTACGACGTTTGTGCGCAATCTGCCGGATTAACGCGATCGAGCGACCGCGTTTTCGCTCCTCGAGCTTATCGTTTGTCTCGACCCGCTCCAAACACGCTCTTGCTGGCCGACCTCAAGCCATTGCCGATATTCCTTGCAGCGTCGTCCAGCCATCCCTTGGGCATCTCTTGTCCGTCCGGATATCTTGTTGCGCAGGCAATCAGGACGATCGCGAGCGCGGCATACAGTGTCCAAAACATGATGGCCTCCGATGATTGGCGTTGTTTCGCCGTAGATTCTGCAGATTCACGCTCCCCGATCGCCTGTCAAGAGCGCTAGCCCGACCAAACTCCACCTGACCGAATGGCTCACAGCGAGCGGGGCGGGCGCTTCTTTTTGCTTGACGCCGATTTAGGAGAACCACTATTCGCGGCACATCTTATTATCTCCGCCTCAAATTCTCTAAACGATTCAGCCAGGTAGCGGCCATGTCTCCCATCAAAGGCATAAGACAATGCCGTTTTGCCCGCTCCATCGCATTTATTCCAATGGGTTCCATCTGTCGCATGCAACAACAAGCTAATGCACATCCATTGATCGTATGGCGAAACCGATTCTGTTTGGCATGCAACAAAAAGGGCGGTTTCATCAGCTGGCCAAACCCTGTCGGCCCTTACCTCCGTGAGAATTTTCCGCAATATGCGGTGGTCTCCGCGACGTGCCGCCAATTTCATCGCCTCTGTTCCCAAATCAACATCTTTGGGGTTATTGTTATTTTTATTTAGCCAAACGATAAGCGGATCGACCTCATCTTCGGCATCGACTCCCCCAATTTCTATGAGATTTTTTAGCACAAGCTCAAACCCGCTCCCCGGCCGCTCTTCTTTTAATTTTTCAAATATTTTATCAGCCAAATAAGTCATTTCTTCTTTTGAATCATGCCCCAAAATTTTACCCCTTAATGCGCTGTCGAGCAGATATGCGAGCTCCTCCTCTCGCCACCGGCTTAATTCCTCGTGGTTATTGCTTTCCGAAGGGAACCACCCAATAGTATTCACCCATTGCCTCAACGTCAAACTGCCATCTTCGCCTGAAGATCCATACAATTTTTTGAGCACGGCGCTGAATGCCTCTCGGAATCCTCTTCGCGCCCAATCCAACCCAATTTCCCAATCTTTGCTTTCGGCTATGCATTGGATTGCGCGCGTCCAATATGCCATATTTTTTTCCGCCAACGCCCTCTCTTGGTCGGTTGCCGATTGCTCAATTTCTTTCTGGTTCGGAATATTTGGGAGCCGCTGGTATGCTGCGGCAAACCGCTCCAGTCTTTCTGGCGTGCAGCGATGGCTGATCAGTGCTTTAGCGGCGACAAAAACCTCTTCGAACACTCCTTTTGGATGGAACTCGTCCAACATGAGATCGTTGATGTCAATCTGAGCGACACCGATTCGTGAGAATTTATTTGCCATCCCCTCTAACCATTGAGTGCGATCCGTCTCCAATTTTTTTAATTCAGAACGAGCGGCGCGATCTTTAAAGAAATCAAAAAAACGCATGGGTCCCTCTCCCTGTAACTTTACGGATTGTTTATTCCCTTGGCTTGCATCAAACGGTCCCAACTCAAACGCTTGATGCTGCATAACCCCTGCTGCCTGACCTCTCGACTCCCGATCGTCGATGATGAAGAGCCGCGGGGCGTATTTAACCTGGGTTTAACCCCAAAAGCAAGCTCTACAAACGCGATTTTGCCCTTTTTCGATTCGAACGCTGTTGCCTTGACAAAATAGATGGCGCAAACTACACTTTTTTTCTCGCGGATCCGACCGCGATCCGTCCGCAAAGGAAAAGCCGCCGCATCGGACCGCTGCGTAATTCGTTGTTTTCGCCGAGCGCCTTGTCGCGTTCCTCTCATCATCATGAGCCGGGCGAGCGGACAGCCAACCTTTTCAAGGTCGGTTCGTGGAGATGTCCATGCAGAAGCAACCCAACAAGCAGCCGGCTGGCGCACAGCAGGCCAATTCCCTTTTTGGCGCCACAAAACGCCAAACGGAGAACTCAGCGACGCCCTCTCGCACAAGCGAGGCGTGGCTTGAATTTTTGCGCGCGGCGAAAAAACTGCAAAAATCCCTGGCTGGCGATGGCGCTGTGGTTTCATTGTCTGTCGCCCAAAAGAGCCTTGCTCGCGCCCAGGGTTTTTCCGATGTGCACGAAGCAAAAAAAGCGAAAGACCGCGGCGCGTTTTTTTCCGCGACACCGGCCGCCAGTGGGTCTTCCGGCAGCGGCACGGCAACAGAGAGAGTCGCCAGAGAACGCAGAAGCCTGGGGCGATTGCAAACAGCTCTCGAGCGGATCGATCCCGAGGCCGGGCGCCCGAGCCCCAAAGCCATGGAGGCGTTGGAGCTTTCGGCTGGCTCGCCGGCTCTCGCCGCGGAGGAGTGGCAAGAACGGCTGCCCAACTTGCGGCTCTCGCCCAAGGAGTGGCGTGGCGTTGGAAAATGGCTTTTGGGTCGGTCCGTTGATTTTCAGGACGAGTTGAGGCGACGTCTCGCGGATGATCTTTGGGCATGGCCCCAAAGTTTGGAGGGCATTGCCGCTTGCGCGCAGATTTTTGCGTCGCCCTCCGCCCGCAACGCCCTGCGAACGCGCTGGCATCCGGTTTTCTTGTTGGCGTCTTGGAATGGCCAATATCCAGCTCGGGATGAGTTGCCCGGCGAGCGTCTCAAGCAGTTGCATGCGGGATGGTCGGCCGGTTGGGAGGAAGGCGTTGCGGGCGCGTCCTGGAAAACTGCCGCTCCAACAGGCCCATGGAATGAGTTGGCGCGCATCAGATCGGATCGAGGCCCCGTCGCGAAATGGGATAGGCCTTTGTGGCAACGGCTTTCTGTTTGGGATGCGGATCTTGTTGTTCTCGCGCTGGAAAATGATCCAAATTGCATGCAATGGCCGGCTCCAGAAGGGGCGTGCGCCGGCGCGGCTTTCTTTGGCGAGTTGCTGGCCCTGCCTCTTTGCCTTGACCGTCCGTGCGGATGGGGGTGGGAACATCTTGAGAAGGCCTGCGGATCGACGCGGCCGCTGATGGCTGCGCGCTGGGAATCGATGACTAAAAAACAGGCCATCGACTTTGCGGAAGACTGGTTGAACAAATTCAAAAAATGGGATTGCGCGCCAAAAGCGCTTGCATGGATTTCTCCATGGCTGAGCCTTGATTTCGCGCAAATCGTTCTGACAAAAACGACAACCACTTTGTCGCGTTCGTTAGCCCTCACGGAGTGCCTGACTTTAGAATGGGCGGGCTCGCGCCAATGGCTCTTTTGCCGGGAAAAAGATGCGCGCCAGCTTGTTCATGAACAATGGGCTCGGAAACTCAGGCCTTATTTGTCCCGCGGAGCCGATGGTGGTTTTGAGTTCGTCGGCGCGTTCGATGATTTTTGGGCCTCTCGCCTCAATGCCAGCTTTTGGCGGCGCGCTTGGATTGAGGATCGCGAGGGCCTTTCTCAATGGCTGCGCACAACAGGCGCCAGCCAGCTGTGTTTCCATGCCTTTTATGCTTGCTGGAGCCCGAGCGAACTGGTGGAAGCTGGTGGCGCAATGCCCACCCCTATGGCGCTTGGCCGCTCGGATCTGCTGCTCCTCGCCCCTGCCGTCCACCCTTTCGTTATGATCTCGCCATCCATCAACCGCAGTTTCTCCGCTCTGTTTTCCGACCCCGCCGGGGAAGAACATGGCCTTCCTGAGCGCTGGGTTCGTGGCTGGGACGCATGGGCTTTTGAGCAATGGAGCCAATGCAACCAAGGAACATGGGCCGCGCTCGCCTGGACACTCAATTGGGCTTTCGCGCAGAAACTGACGACAGACCGACCTCCATCATCCATGGGGCTCGACGCCGCGGGGTGGCAAACATTTCACGCTCGCGTCAAATCTGTGCTTCGCAAAAAAGAAAGCGATTTCCCCAAAGTCAAGCGATCTCTTGATTGGCGCTCGGCCTGGGATTTGATCGCGCAGGGAAGCGGTCGCTGGGGCGACAGCGCTTTTTATCACGCAACGTCAAATCCTGGCTTTTGGGCTGCGGCGATGGCTGCGGCAGAAGAAAATGGGCTGTCGGAGGCCATCGTTTCAACGATTCAAGACGCGGCGACATTTATTTTGTCGAGAAAAGCAAAGCCGTGACTTGATCCGTTTGCCAATTTTTTTCCAACAAGCCCTAGCTATTTTGCTAGGGCTTTTGAGTCCCTGCGGCTCGCTCGCCCAAAATCAGAGACGCTCACGCCTTTCCAAAGCAATGGCCAGCTGCGAAAAGAAAAAGCAAAGCCACCATGCTTCCAGCTTGCAAAAGCGATCTCAACGCCCCCAACATGCAGGGCTTCCATCCTTTTATCAGGTGCCGCGAAAAACCCCGTCCTTCAGGGCGGGGAGGATGTCAACTTTTGGATGTCGCGAAATCCGGTGGCGCCGGCCCCATTTTGCACAAGGCCGTGTTGATCGATGGCGCGCAATGCCCTGATGGCCTTTTCACGCCGAATGAAGCTTTTGATGTTTTTCCCCGCGGAGACGCTTCCGGACTGTCAGCAGCCGGGCTTGCCATGGACAAAGTTGAAACGGCCTAAATATCGTCCTGCTTGGTTGTTGCCATGATCGGCCCCAGCGATCCATTTTTTCGCTTTACAGCGATTTGGGCGCGCGCCGCGCCGCCTCATTGTCGTTTGATCGGGTTGCCGGCTCCACTTGCGCCACTGCGGCCCAGAGCGCGTCGCGCTCAATTTCGGACATTCGCGCGCGGATCATCTCCGCGATCGACCGTCGCGTTTTTTCGCTGGCCGTCGCTTTGGCATGGGCCGCGCTGTAATCGGCGTGAGCGTGATCGAGCGCGGTCTTCCCTTCTCGGTCCATCGCCCATGGGTTCGAAAAGGGCAAAAGCCGCTTGGCCGCCTCTTCGCGCCCCCCGCTCGCTGCGGCCATCAGCGCGGTGATCCCCTCGTCGCTTGCCGCGAGAGGATCCGAGGCCGGCAGCAGGGCCGGCACAGTCTGCGCGCCCTTCCCCGCCGCCCAAATCAGGGCCGTCATCCCGTCCTTCGCGACGGCCCTTGCGTCGCTGTGGGGCAACAGCAACCGAACGCACGTGTCGTCGTGGTCAAAGGCCGCCGCCATCAACGCATCGCGCCCCTGTCGATCGACCGCCTTCGCGTCGCTTTGCGGCAGCAAGATTTTCACGCCCTCGGCCCAACCCCGCAAAGCGGCCAGCATCAAAGGAGTGCGCCCTTCCCCGTTCGCCTCTTTCACGTCGAAATGCGGCGCCAATTCCAGCAAGCATTGAGTTTCCATGCGCCGGATCGCCGCCTCCAACGCATTCAACCCCGTCAAATTCCTCACAGACACATCGGCCTGCGGCAGCAATCGACGCACCGCACCCAGGTTTCCATCCAGCGCGGCGTCGATTAACGCCAGACTGGCGATGACGCCTTCGCTCGCTTGAATCGGGCTCTTTTTTTGCGAATTATTCTCAATCCGCCGCTCGCGGCCCGCTTGCACAGGCTCCGCCGGCGCGGATTCAGCCAACGCCTCCGCCGGCTGATTCAGACGCGAATCCGAAGGGTTTGGCTTGTTGCTCACTCCTGCCGCCCGTGATTTTGGCGCTCGCGCCAGACCACGACGCGCGGTGGTGGCGTGTATCGCGGCGTGTAGCGGATGTAGATCGCGCTCGGCGCCGAGTAGTATCCCGAATAGCCGGCGTTCGTTTGCGGATACACCACGCATCCGCCCAGCGCGCCGGCAATGGCGAATCCCAGCGTCAGGGCGCGAAGGCTCAATCGGGCAGGGTTTGTTTTCGGCGCTTGCATGGTCCAATCCTTTGCCTTTCGGCTCGTGTTTTTTTTCAGGCGTGGCCTTTGCGTTGCCCCTTTCGCCTCATGTGTGATTTTACCGCAACAAACTCCTCAGGGGGCCGTCTCGGCCGTTTCTCACGAGCTTTTGTGCGTTTGTCGCACGGTTCTCGCGGGCTCGCCACGCCGCAGGCGCCTTCGCTTGCCCCGCAGTCGTCCTGCGGGGCGCAATTTACAACTCGCCCACAAACGACGCTCCGATCAAATACAGAAAATAAAAACAAAAAAAGACGAACGGATTGCCGGTGGAAAAGGGGCGACTTGGCGCCAAGCAAGCCCACGACTCCCCCGCAGAGGGCGTTGGAGGCCCCTCTGCGAATGCCGGCGAAGCTCTTGACGCCGGACCAAGAAAGAATTGGCAAGGGTTCGCGGTTGATTCCGAGGAGGAAAGCGGTATTCTAAAGGCGCTCTCCTCCCGCGGGGGGCAACGGGGCCAGCGCGCAATGTTGGCTGATGCGGGGAAGCGGGCGCTTGACGGCGCCAGGAAAAAAGGGGCAATGAAAATGAAAATGAAACATCAAGCCAAAGCAGCATTGAGAGCCACAACACTGCGGGCCGCGTTGGCGGCTGGCGTCTTTTCGCTCGGCTGCGGGGCAGCCTGGGCGCAGTCGACGACGCAAGCGCCGACAACGACAACATCGCAAGGCACTTCCAGCGACGCCATGGATTCCACCTACCTGCAAAACACGCAGGTGGACGCCAGCACCATCTACCAGCCAGGTTCGACAACCACTGGCGGATCGAGCGGAAGCGGAACGAACGAAGGCGGCGGCCCGAACTGAGGCTTGCAGAACAATGTCGGAGATCGCCAGACAAGCAAAACGGGAGCCAAACTCCCGTTTTGCGCGCGCGATCCTTTGATTTCCGTGACGGACTCTCCGTCTCCGGACAACCGCGGCAGCTCCCAAGGAACACCCAGTTTTTGACTCGACTTCGATGTCCGATTGACCGCCATCCACGCCCCCCGCAAACCTTCTCACTCCCACGGAGTGCAACGAAACGGCGCCGTTTCTTGTCGTCAGATTCGCGGCATGGAATGAAAGCAGGGCTCGGACACAGCCCAAAGGCCCATTCGCAGCGCTCGGCGCTAACTCTGCTTATTTCCCCAGCAAAAATTTCAGTCTCTCAACACCTGGCTTCATTCCTGATGATGGGCCCGGTGGCAGTCTCTTCCTTTTCTCCTCATCAACAAACCTTAGCCATGCCGTGACTAGCCCGCCGATCTGGTCATTTTATCAGAATCCCTGAAAAGCGTCGCCCAAAAAATCCATCTGGGGACTCGGCGTTGACGGCTGCTTCGGCGCAGCCCTCCGCGCAACACGGCCCTCTGCCACGCCTAGCTGACCCCCCGCCCTAAGAACGAGGTGTCTCGCGGCATCTGATGAACGCCAAAAAATCAAGAAAAGCAAAAGCTGCTTTTCTTGCGTGGGTTTTGCTGGCAGACATCCTCGACATCCTTAAAACGAAAGGGTAAGATATTGACACACTCTAAAATTGGATTGTCCCATGCCTGAACTTGACGACACAATGCTGGCCGCGCAGCCTTCCGGCGACGGCTTGACGCCCGGCGCCTCAAACCCGTTGCGGCAGGAGTTGCTCCTCCTCGCTGAGTTTGGGAAGCTGGACATTCTCAAAGACCGCCTCGCCACGCAGGAAGGGCGCAAAGCCGCTTGGGACGGTGATCCATCCCCCACCTCGGAGCACGGCAACGCCCTAATGGCGGCCATCGCCGCGGGACGCATAGAATGCGCGCACGCGCTTGTTCCTCATTGCAATCCGGCTTGCGTCAACGACAGTGGGCAAACCGCGTTGATCTGCGCGGCCGGACGTCAATTTGTGGGGCTCGTTGGGGCTTTGCTGCCCATTTCAAACCCCAACGCTCAGGACCGACAAGGATTCACCGCCTTGAACATAGCCGTGGCCGCGAACCGAGCCGACGCCCCTGACCTGGTGAAGTTGCTGCTGACCGCCTCTGACGCGCGCCTCGCCGCGCATGAATCAGGATTGGACATAAAAAAGCCCCAAACACAGCCCCGAATGGGCCGCACGCCGCTGATCTCCGCTGCGGCAACCAATAAACCCGAGAGCCTTGCGCTTCTTCTCCCCCACAGCGACCCGTTTGCGATGGATGAGCGCAACAAATCTGCCCTTGCCATGGCCTTGGAATGGAGAAACAAGGAGTGTGTCCGATTGCTTCTGCCCACGATGATCGGTCCGGCTCCTGAGCTCTTTTGGGGGGGCGTTTTGATCTCGGCAATTCTCGGGAAAAACATCGATTTTTTGTCAAAAGCGCTTCCAATGGCGCAAGCGGGCGTCGATTTGCGGGAAATTTCTGGCGCCTTGGCGCACGCTTTTCACTTTGATGAATTCGCCTGTGCAGACATCATCGCCTCGCACCTGGAAGCGGCCGGAGCCGGCGTCTTCTCGCCGGCCGATTTGGCCACACTGCTGAGCCAACCTGATCGATTCCCCCGATTTCACTCAATCCGCGAAGCCGCCGAGTTGAGATCGTCCGTTTTTCCCGCCGAGACCGCCGGCGCGCTCTTTGCCGGAGATTCCGAAGCCGCTGGCGCAGGCCCGAAGCGCGCGCCTAGATCTCTTTGAGCCCCGTTGGCGAACGACCGCACGGCCCGGAATGCCGGGACGCCGGTCTTTCCCAGGCCCTCGGCGATCGATGTGTCACTTCGCCTTTGTCTTCAAAAACTCCGCAGTCGGAGCAAGGCGAGCCCGGAAGTCTTTGACCGCGTCATCGCGCCCAGCCAGGCGCAAGCGCATCACGCCCTGCTGCACGCACGGATCCCACACCACTAGCAACGATGGCACGCCTCTGTCTCGATGCAAAACATCGAACACGCAGGCCATGGTTTGGTCAATCGCCTCGGCGGTCTCAGCTGGCGCGCCTTTCTCCGCTTGGGCTTGCAAAGCCTCCAGGTGCCGATCCCGCACATTTGCGGGCAAGTGAGGGGCCAAAACAAGCATCAAACCGATGAGCATGAATGTGCCGAAAACGACGACAAGAATGTGCCATACCTTAAACATGTAAATTCCTTTAGTGGAGAGTTTGTCGATCGGATTTGCCAGTCGTCGCGGGGATCGTGGAAGCCTCCGCCCGATCATCACTTTGAAGGCGGTTGAAGGCTGCGTGGGAAGCGGGTTCTTTGCCAGCCAGGCGTGGCACAGCATTCCCACGACCGCGGACAACCCGATAGGGAAACAAAACCCCGCGGCTCCAAACTTGAAAAGAGCAACCGCGCCGGGCGTCAGAGGGCCGTGCCAGCGCATCGCCAACCAGGTTAACAAAAGAAAAAACTCCATCATGACGGCGAAAATGCCGTAAACGAGGCACATGAATCGGCAATAAGCGGTGGCAAAATGACTTTCAGGCCATTGCTGGATAGGGCGATCAGGCGGGGATGTGGGCATCTTGGCTCTCAAGTTTGACGCTGCGGGGCAAAAGGAGCGCGGACTCCGGGCCGGAGGCGGGGCCACGCGAAAAATTGAATAGCGAGCGGCAAATGAGGGCCGCGCCAGACGGGGATGATTCAGTCCCGCCATCCAGCGAGTTTCGCCTGCTTTGACGAGAAAAATTATGCGCCATGGGCATCACCCCTCGCTCGCCCCTAATCGCCAAAGGGAGCTCGAAAACCTCGATATCGACGTTTGAGTTGCTCAACGACCGGTTTTAAGCGTTCGTGCAACACGGGGATTTGGGAATCAGCGTGTCGCTCGCGCAGCCGGGCGTCGCCTTGCTGCATACATGGCCACCACACCAACCGTTCAGCCTCCGTCTACCACGATTCGCAGCGCCAGGGCCTTACAGCCTTATGGCCTTCTTGTCCACGGCGGCGATTGATCGCGCGGAATTCTCCTCGGCGGCCTCGATTTCGCGCTGCAATTCGCGCTGCTCGTGCAGCGCCAGCATTTCCTGCGCCAATTTTTGCGAGTTCTCACCTTCCAGGGTTTTTCCCAGAGACAGCGCGCTTTCCCCGTCTTTGTTCACCGCTTTCAGATCGCTGAGGGGAAACAGCAGCCGCGCGCACTCCAACGCACTCTCGTCTTCGATAGCGCTTTTGAGCAGCTTCAACGCGACCATGAGCGCGGTGTCGTCGTTGCTGTTCCTCTGCTCAGGGTCGGAGCCTGGCAGCAACAGCTCGAGGCTTTCTGGGTGGCCTTGCGCGGCTACCATCAGGGCGGTCCATCCGTTTGCGTCGTGTGCATTCAGCCGCGTTTTGGGCAGCAATTCGGCCATGCAGCCGGTCCGGGTTCGCCGAGTCGCCCACATCAGGGCGTTCCAGCCATCTTCGTCTTGGGTGTTCGCGTCCGATATGGGCAGCAATTGGCGAAGGCACTCCTCGCTTCCGCGCCACGCGGCGATCATCAGGGCCGTTTCTCCCTTGGCGTTGGCGTCTTTGGCTCCGCCCTTCCCCAGCATGATTCGCAGGCTGCGCTCGTCGTTGTCGAAGGCTGCTTGCATCAGGGCGTTGAACGCGTTCTCATCGTCGGCGAACGCCCTTGGATTCGCGCCATTTTTCAGGCTTTCCTCCACCGAGGCGGCGTCGCTTTGGGTGATGGCTTTCCGCAAAGCGGCATCCAGCCGCTTTTGCCTTTTCTCGCTCGAACTCTCCGCTTTTTCCATCAACGCCTCCGCTTTCTTCTCGCTATCAACTCTCGGCCCAACACCAAACTCGCGCGAGCATCAACGCCACTCTCCTTTTTGGGCCGCCGCTCAGGCGTCGGACTCCGTCAAAGCCGCTTCGCCGCGCGTGGCGATCGCTCGAAGCCTTGCGGCCGGCTTTGCGCTGGGCTTGCGAACAGCGCCGCCAACAGCTCTTCGCGCTCTCATGGGATGGAAGCAAGACCTGGGCACACACCAAAGGTCCATTCCCCTCCCCCGCTGGCGTTAAACACGCCGAGCGCCACGGAGGGCGTGTTTTTTGACGCTGGCTCCGCTCTCCGCGGCCCCCGGTTTCTTTGCTGTTTCAACCGTTTGCGCCAACGCGATTCTTTCGGTGGCGGCGAGCGCAAAGGACATCTTGCTTGGAGGAATCAGCTGGCTCAATCGAATGATCTCATCGTTGGGGGCGTCTCCCGCAGAAGCCTTTCCCGCAGGAGGCGCGGCTTTGGCCAATCGGCGATCCGGACGATTGGCGCTTTTCTTTTTTTCCTCTTTCAATTTTCGAGTCAAATCGAGCTGGGCCATGCTCGCAAAGGATATTTGTTGCTTTTCGACATCCGCTTCGTCGTGCAGGCAAAGAGCAAAATGCTGCACCAACACGTCTCCCTGCGTTTTGCTTTTTTCCGAATGCCAAGACCACTCACCGTTCGCGCCTCGGGCAATCGCTATTTTTTCTCTGGCCGCCCAATTTATAAAAGGGCCAAACGCCTCGTACAGGAAATTCTGCCTTCCTTTTTCCGCCCCATAGCTTTTGGCTATAATCCGTTTTCCGCCAGGACCTTCGAGCAAAAAGCGAGCTTCAATTTTCCACTCGTCGATGGGGGTTTCGCGTGGTTTGCCGACAAATTGGATGGCGACGAGCGTCTCTCCACCACTCTCTTCGTCGATCGTTTTTTGCAGCTGATCTGGCCACTTGGCATCCGGCCGGTCATAGACGTCGGCCAGGAGCTCTCGCGCCGGATCGATGTTTTTTGTGGCACACGCAATTTGCCGTCCCGTTTTTGTGAAGGACAAAAAAGCATGGCCGGCCTGCCCAGCCGCTCGTTGCGCCAATTGTGAAAAAAACGAATATTGATTTTCTGCTTTGTTCATCGCGGCCCCTGGAAACTATTTGCGGTGCCTCATTTTCGCCCAACGCACTGAGATTGTCCATTGTTTCGATTGCCTCATGCGAGGCCGGGCTCTCCTCGGTGCGGAAAGTGTCCAGGCGGAAGGTGTCCAGACGCAGGGCGCCCCCCCCGCTCGCGAGCCACGGCCAAGGCGGTTTTCCCCGCACCTCCCCGTTCTCCGCTGGCCGATCAAAAACCAGCCCCCGCCGGGGCTTTAGTGCCCATTTCGCGATGCCACGGGTGGCGCCCACCAGCCCCCGCCGGGGCTTTAGTGCCCATTTCGCGATGCCACGGGTGGCGCCCCGCCCTCACAACGATTTCGGACGGCGCTTGGCGGGTGGCTGCTTTCCATTGGGCGACGCGGCGCGCCCTTTGCTGGCTTCTGCCATCAACTTGGCTCGCTCCAAGCGCGGCCGCCCGCGCATGGCCAGCGCTTTGAGCTTCTCTTCCTGCTCATCGACTTTGGCGTCCTCTTGTTCGTCGATGCCCAACCCGAACAAAAACGCTGCAATCCAGAGACTCGTGCCCAGGCATCCAAGCGGAGTATACAGATTCCAGTCGCCCCGGCGAGCCTCTTCAAAGCCCATTTGGCGCGCAATTTGTCGATTTTTCATCACGGCTGGCGACGGCGTCTGGTCCTCCAGCGCATCGTCGGATGCGCTTGATGGGCAAAATCCACTGGCCACGCATTGTTTGGCCTTTGCCTCGTCCTCGCTTGTCGCCCCGTTGCGCAGCGCCAGCGTCCCAGGCGTCCAATAAGCGTCTTTTGGCGACAGTTTTCCAGCCATGACGTCGTCGATCGCATTCCACGCAGGAAATGCACCGTCGTTAGGCCCGCTCGTCAGATCGGTGAGTGCCCCATTGATCATCCAAGCGCTCAACCCTCCCAAGGAGCCCAGCACGAGAACCCACGCGCTCACTCTCGCCGAGCACAACGCGCGCGCCGCCCGACGCCGTGTTCCAAGCTCGCGGGTCTCGTGGTGGTCGAGCAGCAGGCATCTGCCGGCCACCACCAACATCAACAACGCGAAGAGGGCTGCGCCCGTGGCCACGGGGCTCGCCTGCATCGCCATTCTCGCTCTCGATTGTGACTCCCAACCCAAGCGCGCGAGCTCATCGGGTGGCCGTCCGCTCAACACCCAGCCCAGCCATCCCCGCCAGCCAAACGCCATGCTTTTGCAGGCGTTCATCGCAAAGCATTGTGCCGCGCGCGAGCTGGCTCTTTCGAAAAAGGCCTCTTTTTTATACAAAACCCAGCCCGGCTGGCGGATGCCCCTCGCGTCATTGAGAGCCACTTTTTCGCTTTTTGTGAACGGCACATCCTGGGCCTTTTTCGTCTCGACCGACACCCATTGGTCGCTGGCGTTGAATGCCGCAGACCCCGCCAGGCAAGCCACCGAGCCCAGGAGCCACACCGCGAAGAGAAATCCGGTTATTGTCGCCGCGCTGCGCGCGTGAATGGCCCAGGCCGCGCGCGCCCCCTTGATCCATAAAGCGACGGCCTTTTTTGGCGGGCAATTGTGCGCGGCGCTCTGGGTCGTGCCCCCCAGCGTGGCCACGCCCTGCGCGATCCAGACGGTTGTTTTTTCTTGCCGTCGCGCGTCGATCGCTTTGCGGCGAGCCATGGCTCGCGCCCAGCGTTTTTCGCGCCAGGTTTCATACCCGCCGACAATTACCGCCAGCCAGTCTAGGTCGCTGTCAGAGTCGTTTTTGCTCACGGTGAGTCTCCAATCCTTCAAGAAATTCAAAAAATTCAAAATCAATCAAAAACCCTTTAAATCCATTCATATTCGCCCAAATTCTTTCAATTCATTTAAATCCCTACCCAAAAAAAAAGCACAAAGTCGTTCATAGTGCCCGAGGCTTCCTTTTGACGACAATCACACCCGATATCTTTTGCGCCTTGGCCTGTCGCTGCTCGATCACGCGCCCCCGTCGAACTTCCTTCCAGGCTCGTGCAGGCCGCAAAGGATGGGCAACAATCCCAACTCGCTTTCGTCTTGGACCGGGTTTTTGTGGCATTTTTCTTGCCCCAATGCAAAAAAAGTGGATGGGCACCATTTCGCGCATGGAATCGCGCTCGCAAAAAAGCCGCGGTGCAGGAATGTTACTCCCAAATCCACCTCCTATTTATTTTTTTCGCCGTCGATCGCAGGGGAGCTTACGCGCGGCCGACGCAGCCATTTGGCGCGACGCTTGGCTGCGCCTCTTCACCGGGCAACCACTTCTTGAAGCACACGGCATTGACTTGCGCTTCTTTTTTGGTAAAACCATCGCCCCTCCCCCAATCACTGTTGTCTTTTATGAACTCGTCGACTTCTTCGAATAAAATCGAACCACCGATTGACATTTTTAATCGGTTTTTGTTTTTGTCTCTGCTCGGTTGCCAGCATCTTTCCCTCTCTCGTGCGGAGGCTGATGTTGCCGTCTCTGGATGTGTGGAGAAGCTTTTTGAGAAAAACCTTTTTCACGCCTCAATTGTTCCCCACGTTTTCGCTTTGATGCAAAACAAGGCTCTTCTTTCTCAATCGATTTCTCAATCGCTGAGCAGCGTCGACTCTTTCCTGGCCGCCACCGATTTGTCATGGAATGCGGGCCTTTGGGCTGACTCCCACTTTTATGGGCGCGCCCCCGCTGAAATTGTTATTCAGCTTTGTTTTCGTGGGACGCAAAAAATTATTGGAAGAAAAACCGAATTAAAAACGGCTAAAAGCATTGAGTTGTCTTTCTGGGAGCGATTGGTGCAAATCAACACTCGCTGTCTCGACACTCCATTTAAACTTGTTTCCGATAAAGCTGGCGTTGACCGTCTCGACCACTCTTACCTCTTGGATCAGCGTGCGGTGAGGAAGGCCGCTCAAAAAATCAGCGACTCTCGAAATTCAAAAAAACGGCTAACCGCGGCGCACACTCAACCCGGTCAGACGCCGAAGGTTGTTGGCGCCGTCCGCCCTCGCGCTCAAGGAGTGAAGGCGCTCGATCTGCATGTTGATGTGGCGTCAACAACACCGACCTTGCCCGACACGAAAAACACTCCGTCTCGCGGGCTCGGCGGATCCGGGTCTCCTTGAATTTGGCGTGAGCGGCCTGCTTGACCACTCCGAACATTGAATTCTCTGTTGGATGGTGAGCCGTGAATGAAGCCGGGGGCTGCGCTTGTTAAAGCGCAGCCCGAGGTCCCCGCCGGTCCATTGTCCTCGGGGGCAGCCGCGATGAGCATGGCAGGCATCATTGAGACCCTCTGTTTGCGTCAAAAAGGCCAATGAGGGCAAGGCCATGAGTTGAGGACGGGGCTCCATTGAGCTCGGTTTCGCGGCTTTTTCCCTCTGGATTTGTGGCGCGTTGCTCCGCCCGCCCAGGCATGAGACAATGGAGTCATGCGCCGTTTTTCCTGAATGAATCCGAGCCTGGCGCAAACAAGGGGCAAGAGAAATCGCCCGTTTTCATTTCCAGCGCGGCGACGCCTCGGCCCCTTCCCCACGGCTTTTTGCGCTCCCCTTTTATTCAAGGACGGGTTCCTGTGCGCTCACCTTCTGATTTAGCAACCGCCATCACGCGAGAAGCGCGCGCACGGTCAAAAAACCGCAGCCAACGCGTTTTGGAAACGGCTTTGGGGCGGCCTTTGTCTCCAAAAAAGCCAAAATCGGGACAGAAAAAAAGCGTTGAATCAGGCGTGGAGCAATTGACGCGCCGGCTGCACTCCGCGGTGTCTGGCCGGATGTTGCGCGAGACGCGCGAGCTGCTGAATTTAGGGGCCGACCCGAAGGCCTTTGACGCCAACGGCCGAACTGCCCTGATGATTGCTGTGGAAGCGAACCACGTTGAATTGGCCAAAGAGTTGGCGCCGGTTTCCGACCTCACCGCAGCCAAATGGAGCGGGCCCGCTTTGATTTGCGCGGCGCGGCATGGCTGCGCGGAAATCATTGATTTGCTGTCGCCGGGGAGCGACCCCGACGCCCGCAACGCAGACGGCGAAACGGCTCTGATCGTCGCCGCAAAACACCGACGGCCTCACGCCGTCGAGACCCTGCTGAACGTCTGCGACCCCGAGGAGCGAGACAGCGAAGGGCGCACGGCCCTGTTCGCGCTGATGGGCCAATTGAGCGTTTCGCCCGAGGCGCTGGATTGCCTGCGGTTGCTGGCTCCCAAATCAAACTTGTCGGAAGCGCCACAGCGGCCGAGCGCCCTGGCTTTCGCGCTTGAGTGGAACCTCGATCCAATGGCCGCCATTGTGGCTGAGCATTTGCCGCTGGATGTCTTGCGTGATCAGCTTGGCGCGATCCCCGCGGAGTTGGCGGAAGGCCTTGAGGACCGCTGGCGGCCTTTTCCTGCCGCGTTCGCGAAGTTGGAAGCCCTGGCTCTCCAAGCCCTTCTCGAAGCCACCGATTCAGCCGGCGCGCGAGGGCGCTGCGCGTTCTCGCGACGGCCCCCGAAGTCGCTATGAGCGGCTGCGCGCCATCTTTTGAGCGCCTTTCAGGCCTGAACCTTTCGGCCCCTCCATTCTAGCGCGCTCACAGGCGCGAAGCGCGACGCGACTTTTTCGCGTCTTTCTCTGCCGCGCCCTCGCCCGGATCCGTTTTTTCGTCGTTCCTCATCGCCGCGAGCCGCTCCGACGCCGACTGCTCGATTGCGGAGTGGATGTCGCGCGCTTCGCAAGCCGCCGCAATCATCGTCGCGGTGCTGTCGTTGCGCGCATGCGCCGAATCAAACTCCACTTGCGTGAACACACAGCTCGTTCTGACGATCGAGCCGGCCGCCCCCTGCTTTTGCAACCTTGCCCGAGCGTCCTCCGCCGACGCGAACGGGACGGCCAACGAAAACGACTCGTTCCATTCGAGCCGCCCCTCCGCGTATTTGCGTTGCGGACGGCATAGCCAGCCGGCGCCCGATCGAATATAGAACGTTTCAAAAACGCCCAGCAAATCGTCCTTCGTCGGTCGCGCGCCCACAGGGAACTTGTGGAGCTGGTCTTTGGCTTTCCAAACCCATTCCAGCGTGAAAAACTGAGCGGGATCGCTCGCCGTGCTCCACTCGCCTCCTTCCCGGCGCATCCATTTTTCGGCCGGCTTATTGCTTGAAACGACCGTCTTTTCTCTCACTGCGCGTTCGCCCGCTATTTGAGCGGCCTTCACCATGGAGTGAACGCACTCCTCGAAGGCTGCTCGCGCCGCTTCGGGCGTGGCGAATCCTGTCGCGTTCTCAATGTCGACCCAAACCATTTTTCTCCCATTTTTGTCGATTCGGGCAAATCTCGGCATTTCGCCGCCGTTGCTGACCATGAATTGCGGCATGTTGAGGCCCTCTTTCGCATTGGTTCAATGCATTATTTTAGCGTGATCTGGCCTTTTTTGCAGCCGTCGCTTGCTCCGCAACCCGGAGGTGGAAATGGAGCATTGAAAAAACGGGAGCCGAATGAAAGACGACCAGTGGCGACGACACAAAATTTGCGCCGTGGGAGAATGATAGCCTCCGTCACGAAGGACGCACCATGAACGCGCCAGAAAAGGATGTCGCCGACCACGCCAACACGCCATCGCCGAAGTGGAGCCATTGGCTGATCCACTCCATAGGCGCGGGCGACAACAGAGAATTTGCGCGGGATGAAGTGAGGGATTGGCTGAATCAACATGCCAAATCGAGCGAGGAAAGGGCTTTGCGCTCGATTTTCATGGACGAAGAGCTTTCCCAGTTCAGTTTGGCCATAGGCCTTTTGGCGTGCGGGGCGGATCCAACCATCGCCGATGAGCACGGCAACACGGCGTTGATGTCCGCGGCATACTCGCGCGTGGAAAACGAAGAATGCGTCCGATTGCTGCTGCCCCTCAGCGACGCAAAAGCAGTAAACTGCATCGGAAGAACCGCGCTCATGTTTGCCGCTTCGGTGTCCAAGCCTGAGAGCGTGAGGGCGCTTCTTCCCCACAGCGACGCAAAAGCGGCGGACGGCGATGGACAAACCGCGTTGATGTCAGCCGCCGCGAACGATGACGCCATCAGCTTGGGCTTGCTGTTGCCGCAGAGCGACCCCAACGCCCGCGGGTATCGTGGGAAAACGGCCTTGATGCACGCCGCCGCAGGGTTTAAGGCGGCAGGAAGCCATGAGGTCGATTGCGTGAGCTTGTTGCTGCCTGTGAGTGATTTGAGCGTGAGAGGCGATGATGGTTTTGACGCTTTTGAGCTGGCCGTGGACTGCAAATTTTGGAGATGCGTTGATCAATTTGCGTTGTTTGTTGGCGTGGATCAATTGAAAAAGGCCGTGGCTGCGGCCCGCGCTGGACAGTTGCCGAAGGCGTTGGCGAAAATTGAGAGCCAAGAGCTGGTCGAGGTGGTGCGAGCGGCGTCGCAGCGCCAGGCCGCGATCGAGGCTGGACGCGATGGGGCGCCTCAAGAAAAATCACAATCAGCGTCCCGTCGGTTATGAGCGAGATGCCTGTGGAAATCTCAGATGTTTTCACCGCGGCCTGCGCGCGTTGGCGGATGACGGCCGGAGGTCTGAGCTAAACGCTACACGCGCAGGGCTGATTTTGCTTTTTGGGCCGAACCGTCCTGGGTGGTTTTGGCGCCTTTTTTCTTCGCGCTGGTCTCGCGCGCGCCACCAGCCTCAGCGACCACGCGACCCAAAACGCCCGCTTGCGCCCACGCCGCCATCATGCGCCACTCGTCGCACGCCAATGGGTGCGATCCACGGCGCTCGATCTTATCCAGCCACTCTGTCCAGTGCGGATGCTCTGGCGCTTCGGCCCCCATTCTCTCGATCAAGGCTTTTGTCGTCAGGGCTTCGCCGCCATTTCGCGCGGTTTGCCGCGCAACGTCTTTGGTTTCGTCCGGGAGGCCGAATCGTGTCGCGTTGTCGACTCCTTTTGGATAGTCTTTCGTGTCGATCCACTCATGCTCTTCGAGCCAATGCAAACATCGCGCCGCTTTTTCCAGTTGGGCGGCCATGCTCACAAGGGCCCGCTCGGCTCTATTGCCGCGCGGCAAGGCCGCTGCGCGAATGCGCCAATGGTTGAGCACGATGGTTTTTTTATGCGACGCCAGGCTCTCGCCCACGCCGAAGCCGTGCTCCTCGAACAATTGCAGGCTTTTGAGATTCACTCGCGATGCGGTCAACGTCATGGCCAATTGCGCCGCCGTTTCCCGTTGCTCCCCGACGGGCCGCGTTTTGATCGCTTTTAGCGCCAATTCGCCCATTTGCGACGAAGAGAACACGGTTGCCGCGTCCAAATCCACCAAAGCGCCGTTCAGCGCAACCAAAAACCCTGGCGTCTGCGCCAGCGCGCTTGCTGCCTGGTCCGCCCCGGGCCGCGCATCGCCGATCGCCGGCTGCAAGGCCATCGGCAAACGCGCCCAAAACTGCGCAAAAGCCTTTTTCTGGCTTTTGCTTTGGCTCCAATCAATTCGGCCCGCCAGATCTTTGGCCCGGGCCCAATCGCGCCCCCTTAAAGACTCGATCACCGCGGGCAGCCACCCCCATGGATCGCGCGGACTCGCGGCCGGACCTTTCTCCACGGACGAAATCTGGCTCGCCATGGCGTCAAAACCTTGCGCGTCGCGGCCGAAAAAACACAGCTCGCAACTTCTGCTGTGTTTTTTCTGTCCAGGGCGGCGCCTGGCGGTTTTGGTTCATGGCGATGCGATCCCTCGGTGAGGCTGTGGCGATATCCACGGCATGCGGCCTCTCGGCGCGCCTCTATTGTATCGCGCATTCTGATGCGAGAGAAACAAACTCCGCATCGCTCGCTCAGCGCGATCTTGGTCGGTCAGCAAACCCTGGCGAGTCAACAACCCCCTTTTGCGAAAAAACGCCTCTTTGTGGGGGGGCACAGCCGGCGGAGGGGATTGGCCTTGGCACTTCGCGCTTGGGGATGCCGCACGGCCGGAGCGCCCTCCGGCGTGGTTTCGGGCCTTCGGTTCTTCGGCCTCATGCGATGATCTTTTCCGCCGTTCAGACCCGAATCGAAACGCGGCTCCTCTTCGCAAGGCTGTCTTCGACGCTCCCGGTGGCGGCCTGCTCCAAGACTTTTTCTATCTGCTCGGACTCCCATGCCGCCAAAACGAACGCCAACGAGCATTGCTGCGGATCCATGGCATATTGCTGTGGCTCTCCGCCGCGCGCCTGTGCACACAATGCGTTAAAAACGGCGTAGGCCGCCGCGTTGTATTGCACGCCAAACATCGATTCGAAGGGCTCGCCGTCCATGGAAAAATAAAAAACGAGAGGACACAAAGGCACCCGGCGTTGTTCGTCAAGGCCCCCCTCCTCATGCGCCAGGCCAAGGGCTGCGAAAATAGCTCCCGTTTCCCGGTCCGCAATGAGCGACACCCAATAGGGATCCACCGAAGGCGACACCACATCGCCCGAGCTCGCCTTCATTTGCCAACGGCGTTCGTGCTTTATGCCGATTGAAGGCACTCCGCCAGAATCGGCGAGGGCCTTGAAAGCTTCAATCAGGCTTTCTATCGGCGCGTCGACAATGGTGACGCCGCCCGGACGGGATAGCTCCCCCAATTCTCCGCCAAGCGCCACGGCATCCAAAGCGGCTTGCCCGTCGATGAATGTCCAACGTGGAGACATGGCGTTGGTCGACGAAGCGGCGGCGTCTGTGGAGAGATGGATCATGGTTGTCCTTTTCGTGGGCCGGGTGAGCTTTCATTTTAAGCGGCGCGATCCCCCTTGGCAAGGAAATCCGACACGCGCCTTCTTGTTCGCCGTTTCGCCTCGGATTGGCTCTGAGGCGAAGGGGCGGGCGTCTCGGGCCTTCCCTTGCGAGACTTCGTCGAACGCCTGAATGCTCTGCCTGAGCGCAAGCTCAACACCGACAAGGGCTGTGTGGCACGACTGAGGGAGCTCCAATTCATCGCCTGGAAGCCCTTCCCCTGGCTGCCACGCTCACCCCCGCCAGCGCCCCTAAAACGCGCGCTTTTTGAGCGGTCTGGCCCGGCGAGCAAGGTCGACGAGAAAAAGCCTGGTGCAAAACGCCAGGCTTTTTCTCCGCCTTCCCTCAATCAGCGGCCAACAATCGGGCGCTCCGGGCCCGGCTCTCGTCAGACGACTCTTTGTAGGTCACCGCGCAAACGGTGGCCAGGCTCGTTTGCACCGCAGCATAGGCAATGGCGCTGTATGGGTAGCCCGGCAATTTCTCGCCCTCCTCCGACATCATCGCCAAGGCCACGGACAACATGATCGCCACAGCGTCAAATGTCGTGTAGAGCGACGCCATCAGGTCTTGGTGAGAAACGAACATGTAGATGATGACTGGCACGCTGGTCAGCGCGGTGATGCCCGCGCACCCAACAGCCAACCCCTCCTGCTTGATGCATTTGGAGGCGAGCGTCAGGGCGGTGAACAGCATATAAAGGACGGCGGCGATGAACCAAGGGTCCATCACATCGGCCAATTCGAGCATCAAGATCGAGACCACCAACGCCAGCGCCGCGTCCAGGCCGTCAAAGAACGTCGCCGCCGTCTTCGGGGCGTCCGCCAAAACGGCGAACGCCGAGCTGATCATCCGTGTTCCAATGCCGACAAAGAGCATCGTTTCGACCAGGGTCTTGGTCACCTCACCTCGGCTGGCGTTTTCTGGCAGCGCGAACCGCGCGTCCTCTCCAAAAATGGCTGCGATCAGGCAAATTGCGTCCAGCATGGACAAGTCGTTTTCTGTCAGCCCTTTGTAAAAACCGGACAAAAAACCCAAATCGACGGATTGGTCCAGATACTCGAACAGGCCCGTCATGGACGACGGGGTCCACAGCGCCTTGGCGCTTTCGTCCAAGGCTCCCAGCGCCCCCGCCGCCACGTCGATGAGCGAGTCGGCGGCATCCACGAATGGGGCCAGCAACTGGCTGGGCTGCCCGCTCGCCAACGCCGCTCCGCCAGAGAGGAGCGTGCCCGCCACGCCGCTCATCATGCTCCCGACCAGGGCGGGGAGCGCCACGCCCTCGCCCGCCTTCTCCAAGTCCTGCAAGGGCGCCGCCAACGCCGGGATGCTCAATGCGCTCAACCCGCCCAGGCTCACGCCCATGGCCGATTGAAGCTTTTCGAGCACCCACGACACCGGGGACATCACCTCTCCCAACGCGTCAGATATGGACGAGGTGGACAAGCTGCCGCCAAAGGACTTGTTGTCCTCTCCCGACACCATGCCGGCATATCCATTCACGTCCTTCTTGAAGTCTGTCAAGAAGCTTTGGATGCCTCCGATGAAATTCGACGTATACGGCAGCTTCGCGGGCAAGCCCTGGGCTGTGTCCATGACCAAGCTCTTGTATTGGTCGCGTCGCTTGAGGATATCGCCCCAGCCGAACAGAAAGCCGATTTCTTTGATCAGCCAACCCACCACGGTCCCCAGCATGGTCCCCACGGCGTTGAAAACGCCAATGACCAGGCTGAAAGCGGCAGCCGCGGCCTCCAAAATGGTGCTGATCACCATCGTCACGCCGTTGATGACCAAGGTCACCACGGCCGTCGCCACATGGACCGCGACACTGACCACCGATGACAGCCCGCGAGACACGGAGTCCCACACGTCGCCCCAGTCGATTCCGAACAGATCCCTCACCTCCTGGGTGTTTCTCGCGCACGGCAGCGTCTTGAAGCGCTCTATGTCGGTCGCGGTCAGATGGCGAAATGTCGGCTTCCCGCTCGCCACGGAAAACTCCCACGAAGGGCCGCCCACGGCGGGCGCCACGAGCGGCTGTCGCGCGCCAACATCGGTGGCCCAGCGCAATTGCGCGGCCGCGAAGCCTTTCTCTGATGTTTTCATGGATGGCCTCAGGGTGAGGCCGGGAATCCGCGCGCTTTCTTGCTGATACAGCGCGGCGCACAACCCGCCAATGGAGTTGAGGGTCTGGGCCATGTCGGCGGCCCCGCTTTGTTTGTCGACGGGCAGCACCGGCAAGCCATCAGTCCCCGTTCCGTTGATCAATTGGTCCGCGGTCACGGTGTGCAAATGCGCCTGGACGTCCGCGTCTGGCAAAACCACCACCTCTCCGCCCGCAAACGAAGCGGAGCGGAAGGTCAGCGAGGGAGCTTGCAGCCCTGTCGGATTGACCTTCATGGTCACCCACACGGCTCCTGTCCCGTCCGTCTCGGCGTTGATCGTCCGTCCAGGGCCGATGTAGTAGCGCAGGTCTCCGATGGTGGCCATCGTGTTGATGGAGGCTTCGATGCTCACGCAGATTCCGGAGACGCCTTGATTGTTGGCGTCCGTCGCGAGGAAGCCGGCCCTATAGACGCTTTCGGTGGTGATGGATGGCGCGACCGCCACTTCGGGGGCCACGCTCACATGCTCATGGGTCCAATTCCCCGAGGCGGTCCTCAGCGCGAGGTTCACCCCGCTTGCGCCATTCGCGCCGCCATTCATGGTGACGAACCGCAGCTCGTCCCCATCGTCCAAAAACACCGCGGCCTCATTGACATCGGCCAAAATGGCGGTTGGAAGCGTCCATTGCGCGAAGCCATCGATTCCTTTGGTGGAAATCACGAGCTGGTTGCTGATGTCCGTGAGCATCATTGTGCAATAATTGTCCTTGCTCCAAACCACGCTCAGGTCATTGAACGACAAGGGATTCCCCGCGCTGTCCCAATGGGAGACAAAGTCCCACGACGGATCCCAGCGCACATTTCCTGGCTGCGTGGCGTCCAACTGGCCCGCGAGCGTGAACCATCCGGGAGCCGTTCCGCCATCCACGCCGCAGGCGAGCGCGACGACCATGACCCAGACGTCCTCCACGACAATAGCCCCCCATTTGCGCGCGACATTGTTCGTGTTGGGCGGCAGTTTGGGCGGCTGCGGGACTGATTGCCAAACCTCGTTTCCCGAACCCCAGTCATCAGGCGACCCAGTCGCCACGGCTTGGGACAGCCCGCCGTTGGTGTTCCAGTACAGCATGTTGAACGCCGCGTTCTGCGGGTAAGGCAGCATCACAATGGCCTTGTTGTCGCTTTTCACGGCCGGCCCGTTTTGGCACACAATCACCCCCTGCTCACCCGGAGGGAGGGCGATCAGGCTTGGGTAGCTTGGGTTCCCGTTGACCATGACCAACATGTCCAAATAGGGGGAAAGCATGACGCAGGCTCCGTTTTCATAGCTCGGCGGCTGCCCCAGCATCCAGGTGTCTCGGGGGAAGGCCTGAAACACCCCCGTCCCGCCCTGTTCGTTCAGCGTGGCGACAAACGGGTTGTAGCACGGGCTGCCCTCGTATCCAAAGGCGGGAACCGAGTAGCTCACGCAAGGGCTTTTTGTTTGCTCCCCGTGAACCTCGATGCCATAGCACGCCTGGGCCGCAAGTTGCGTTTTGACCCATCCATTTGGGTTCGAGGTCCCGCGAGAAAACTGCGTGGGGAAGTCGTTTTCATCAAGGCAAAACACGTGCAGGCTTCCATCTTGCGCCACGTGCGGGCGCAGGCATGAATAATTGGCCAACGGGACTTCGGAGACAAAGTCTTGCGTGATTTTGTGCGTTGGCAAAATGGCCAACGGGGCTGCGGGCGCCGGGGCGCCGCGCCCGTCTTGTTCGAAATCATCGTGAGCGCCTGGCGATTGGGCGATGGAAGGGATGGCGTGATGCGCGTTGTTCATATTTGACCTGGTGGGTGATTGAAGCGACGGGTGATGGTGGTTGAAGCGACAGCGGGGTGGCGGTTAAAACGACAGGCGGGCGGCGATTCAGGCGTCAGGCGGGGTGGTGAAGCGGCGGGAGCGGTGATCAAGCGGAAACAGGGCTGCGAGGAATGCGGGAGCTAACGCGTCGGCAATGGCGATGGGCAAGCGTTTTTCTGCAAACAAATTGCGCTGTCGGTTTTTTCGCTTCTGCTCAACGCCAGACACAGAAGCCATCTGTCAAATGAAGGGGATTAAACAGCGCCTGATCGATGAGCGGACGTGGCGTCGCGATCAACGTTTTTTTTCTCGTTCCCCTGGACGACAAATACGTCTCATTTAGTAGCCATCCATAATTTGCAGTCTTGTTTCTGGAAATTTCTTGAAAAAACGCAGGAGAAACAGAAAAAGACGAAAATTGCCATCCCCTCAGCCGAGCGCGCGGCGACAAAAACATGTGCCATTTTCTTTATTCGGCATTTTTCTGGCGCTCAAAACTTGCTGATTCAACCCTGAATCGGAACTCGGATATTGTCCTCCTCCTGAATAGGATAGGAGCAAACGATGACGGCCAGGCCTTGCACGGTTGTCGTTTTTAAGCAAAAAATCAAACGGAAGCGTCGCTTCACCCTCTTCGGTGTAAAATGGGGCTCTTCGTCATTTTTCTCGCGCCATCGCCAGGAGCCCTCATGCCCGCCCATTTGTTCAGCCCCAAAACAGGAGCCGCGCTCTTCGCCTTGCGCAAAAAAATCTCTCGGGGCGCTCTGCGCGGCCTCTCCGGCGGCGTTGGCGTGGCCTTGCTGCTGACGGTCATGTTTTCGCAATTCGGCGCGTTCTTTTTCGGCATCGGCCCTTTCGCGCACTTTCTTTCGACAATATTCCATCCGTTCTATTCCGTGCGCCTGGCCACAGAAGCGCCGACATGGTTTTTTCTCCTTTGGATCGCTTGCGGCGTTTACGGAACATGGGTGAACATCGCGGTTCAATTGCGCGCCGAAAATCACGTTTCTTTCCTTTTGGGCTTTCGGCAGCGAGCCGCGCAGCCGGATTTCTGGCGCACGACGCTCTCCAAGCCTCGCTTTTTGCCTCCTTTTTTGGCCAATTCCGCTGACGCGGCGATCAAAACGATGAGGGGCTTCTCCTACGCGGATCAAATGCTCTCCGCGGCCACCCTTCGGCTTCTTTTCATGGGGGCGCCGGCCTATCTTTTGTCTCTCGCTGTCTCGTTCGGCCTGTTCTTTCATCTCAGTGTCGCCACTTTCATGGCGCTGGCCTGTTCGTTCGTGAATTTTCTTCGTCGCTCAACGACGC
>Ga0209888_1000324_pt1 | contig 26013 bp, 23 predicted proteins | sample OrgsoiDNA_201059_FD_185807 | JGI IMG/M metagenome (GOLD analysis project Ga0209888, IMG submission 185807) | Permafrost soil microbial communities from the Arctic, to analyse light accelerated degradation of dissolved organic matter (DOM) -... | ecosystem: Environmental > Terrestrial > Soil >...
CAGGTCTTTCTGCACCAGCTTCTGACCGACCTGCATCGGCTCGCCCTTGTTCAGGAAGATCGAGCCCGAATCGTGAATGTCTTTCTTGAATTCGTCGGTGGCGGTGTGCAGCAGGTCGATATCGCCCTGCTCCAGCACAAAGCCTTCATCAGCCAGCTTGATGGCAGGAGCCATGACCTGAGCACGTTTTTTCGTACCGTATTTTTCCAGCGCCAATTCCATACCCGAGACGGTGCCCGGTATGCCGACCGCCAGGTGCCCTTTCGAACTCAGGTTGGGGACGACATTACCGTCCTTGTCCAGGTACATGTTGGCCGTGGCGGCCATGGGTGCTTTTTCGCGGAAGTCGAGGAAGGTCTTGCGACCGTCGGCCAACTGCACGGTCATGAAACCGCCACCACCGAGGTTGCCGGCAGCCGGATAAACCACCGCCAAGGCGTAAGCGACGGCGACCGCCGCATCGACTGCGTTGCCGCCGGACTTGAGTACGTCGACACCGACATGGGAGGCCAGGTGCTGTGCCGTGACCACCATGCCATTCTCGCCCGCAACCGGGGCCTGAGAGGCTGCTTGGGAAAAGCTGTGGTTAAAAAGAAAAGCGGTCGCAATTAACGGAGTGATAATACGTTCATAATTCATCTATTGACTCTCGTTCAGGGGGTTAATTTGCGTAAAAAAGAAAGCCCGTGGCCTCCTTCCAGATAAATCAGCTGAACTCGCTTTCCACTTCAGACCACAGGTTTACCTTTTGCCCCCGGTTTTTGTAGAACTCGATTTCACGTTTGATACCCGCACTCAGATCCCAACCCGGTAGATCCAGAATAATCAGCTCCTCCATCATGCCCATGAACACGGCATCCACGGGGGCCCACAGTTTGCCAATGGCGGCGCTGTCCTTGTCTTCAAATGCCAGATTGATCGGGTGAGACATGGAAACCTGGCTGAACACTATGTTGCCCGACTCAATAATAGTGGCCGCCACTTTATTGCATTGAATGAAACGATCCTGGGTAACCGAAGCGTCTACGTGGTTATACGGACAGGCCAGAAAAATCTTTCTCATTTTTACCTCATTAATAGCGCTTTACGCCATATGACTAACCACTTCGTATGCCAATCCATAATTTTTTGTGGTTTTGCTTGTTAAGCACACTGGAATCGGTCAATTTTATTGCGTACTCTTTAGCGACCCCTTTGAAAGCAAGGGACCGCCATGAGTGAAAGCGAAAGCGAGTGCAAACTCAGAGGTCTCTTGTCGCGAGTAGATCTTCACTGAGTTCGTTACCCGGGTATTATTTGTGTGCCTCGGTAACAGCAATGCGCTGCAAAAGAGCATTCGCGTAGCATTGAGAGGATTGAACATGCGCCCCAACGAAAGACGGCAACATATCCTCGAACTCCTTCGCCAACGGGAGCGGATCTCAGTTGACGAATTGGCGCGAACCCTGAGTACGTCACAGGAGACGATTCGAAGGGATTTGACCGCCTTGTCCGAGGACGGCCAAGTCTCAAAATTCCATGGAGGGGCATCGCTTCCGCCCAGCGGAGAGCACGAAAATGCCTTTCAAACGCGAATGAACGAGTTCTCCCAGGAAAAACGAGCGGTCGCCAAGTTCGCAGCGGGACTCTATGTGCCAGGGGATAGCGTCTTTATCGATACCGGCACTACGACCTTATTCTTCGCCAGGGAGTTGGCCAAACTCAACCGCATCACCGTGATTACCAACTCATTGCTCATCGCTGCCAGCATCGGCGCAAGCGGTAATCGAGTGTTCATGATCGGTGGCGAGTACCGGCCAGAATCGGAGCAAAATATCGGTGCATTGGCCATGGAGCAGATCGCGAGGTTTAACGCGGAACATGCGGTGGTGACGATTGGTGCGCTGAGCTCAGATGGCGCTTTCGATTTTTCGATAGAAGAAGCTGAAATCACGCGAGCGATGATTGCGCGCACGCGTTACTTAACCGTGATTGCAGACTCCTCCAAGATGGGGAAGAGAGCACTGTTTCAGGTATTCCCACTGGAGCGTATTGATCGGCTGATCATTGACCGCAAGCCGATGGGTGAGCTTGCCAAAGCATTAGCGCAAGCCCAGGTTGAGGTGCTTGAGGCTCCGCCGCTGAACAAATCAGATTGGTAATGAGCAATAGAGGGTTGAGCCCTCTATTGTTCCCCTCAGAGCCTCATCCAGCACGATGGCTGAGCGAAGCGACTCAGCCAAACTCGCGATCTCAGATGCTAAAGATAAGAACCCAGGGCTGGCATCCGCTCAAGTTGCTTTCGGCGAGTGATCCAGACGGAGAGAAATACGACAAGGCCCACGCCCATCGAGGCGAGAACATACATCTGAGCCACCCGAAAGTCAGCTGGGATAATGAACACGCACATTTCCACGAGCAGCCAAACACAGGCACCGACGACGACCGGCCACTCCCACTTACCCAAGCTGAAATCATCAGGGTGGTGGATGTGCTTATGCCGAGTGAAGATGTAGAGCAGAACGGTGCCACTGTAGAGCAGTGCAGGAAACAATGTCGCTGCACCGAGTAATTGGTTCAGGGCGTCAGGACTGCTGTAAAAACTAAGCACGATGCCGATTGAAACCACCCCGGCGACGACCGTTGCCCATAATGGCCCCCCCGTTGGACGAGGGACGATACTTAACTTCTCGGAGAAAGGAAGGCGTCCGTCACGTGCCATGGCATGAATCAAACGACTGTTGCTGGTCATAATCACCAACCCGCAAGCGAAAATCGCGATACATACGACGACCAGCACGATTTTACTGAAGACTTCCCCCAGCATCATGCGAATCACATCCGCAACGGGGGCGGAACTCTTGGTCAGCTCAGCCACATTGTCACCCAGCCCAAGGCTGATGACGATCAGGAACAGCAGCCCCAGCACTCCACTCACCAAGATGGCATTCACCATGGCGCGCGGCACCACCTGCTTGGGGTTATGCGTTTCCTCAGCGAGGTTCGCCGCAGACTCCCAACCCACCAACGTGAATGCACCAAGCAAGCCAGACAACATGAAGGGGCCCAGCCAACCGTAGTAGTTATCACTGTGGATGATCCCGGTCGACACGAGATTGGACACATTGCCCTTCCCGAAGAACAGCACCGCAGCACCGATCGCGATAATCAACCCAAAGACCGCAACGACCTCGGCTCCGACCGCCATATTGTTTATTTTTGTGAGGATGGGTGTAGACCAGATGATCAAAAGCATCTGTATCACCAGTAACGCTACCGTCGTTGAAGCGCCGGTGGCCGCCGTGTATTCCCACCCCAGGAGCGGAAACAACGCTACCTGTGCAAGACTGTAGTCCACCGCCACAGCGACGATCGCGAGAAAGGCAAAGCTCGCCCATCCGAACCACCAACCAAGAACAGGATTGACCAAGCGACTCGCCCATTGATAACTAAAGCCCGACAATGGGATTTTGCTGGCCAGCAAGCCGAATACAAGCGCGACCAGAAGTGTGCCCAAGGTAACAATCGGCCACGTCCAAATACCCACCGGCCCACTTGAGATCAACATACTCCCATAGGTGGCAAACAGCCCTGTTGTAATCGAGATAAATGAAAAAGCAACCGCAAAAGACTCAAACTTACCGAGCGTCCTTTCAAATTGGGCTTGATATCCATCTTCGCCCACTGTCGCGCTTAAGCCATCTGACCGGGCGCTTACATTATTATTAGACATTGAATGTCTCCTGGAGTGTATAGCATGAACAGACGCCATCCTGAACCGCTGTCAAGAAGCGCAGGGACGGAGTTGATATCTTTAACGCACTTCGAATGCCAGACTGCTTTTACGTTGTGGGATTGTGCCTTTGGCAATCCTGAAACGGTCAGGCCGGTGGCCAACTTCCAGCGGATACTCCGCAGAAAAAAATCGCTTCCCCGCTCGGCAACCCACCGTCAAACGCTCAACTCTATTAACGCCAGTCTCTGCAACGTTTCACCGCATCGGAGAAGGTGGCTCGCCATTGCATCGTTTCTTCGGCGCTCACTTTCGGTCTAAACTTTGTATGGGTGTTAAGTGGGGCTTGTAATTCGATACCTATTCCTTTGGCGGCGAGCGCGGCGCAACCAAAAGAGGTCAACTCATCAAACCGTTGAGTGACAATGCACCGTTGCAGAGCATCTGCGAGAAACTGAGCAAAATAGGGGCTGCGTGCCAGTCCGCCATCAATGGATAAACGATCGGTCACACTCAGGAAACCCTCCATCGCCGTGATGACTTCAACGCTGCGAAGCGCAACGCCTTCCAACAATGCCTGACACAGATCCTGGCGAGTGGTACCGCCATTCATGCCAACCCAAAGAGCGGCTGCGCTTCGATCCCAGTGAGGGCAACCCAGTCCGGACAGCGCCGGCACAAACGCGAGCTGGCGGGAAATAGCAGGCGGCTGGTCGAACCCCGCCAGCTCCGAAAAATCGGAGAACAATCCGAGTCGTCCAGCCCATTCAACCGCCGCGCTCGCGTCATAAACGCCGCCATCCATGGCATAGGTTGGCTTGCCAGCGATTTGCCAGGCAATAGTTGCCAAAAGCCCCTTTTCCGGAGCCCGAATAATTTGATCGCCGGTCAAGGTCAACGCAAAGGCGCCGGTACCAAACGTGATCTTTGCATCACCTTCCGCACGGCAACCATGACCATAGAGGGATGCCTGCTGATCGACAATGGACGCGGTGACAGGGGTTACGCCAATCTCACCGAAGTGCCCGACGGTGTCCCGAATCTCAGGTAGCGTCTCGATCGGTACGCCGAACAGCTCGCATAATTCACGGTCCCACTGCCCCGTCGACAGGTTCATAAGGGAAGTCCGCGAGGCCGTCGTCACATCCGTAGCAAAGACACCGGCGAGGCGATCCAGGAAATAGGCATCGGTGGTCCCCAGACGCAGCCTCCCGGCACTCAGAGCACGCTGCGCTGCCGGCAGGTTTTGCACTATCCAGGCAAGCTTGCTCGCGGAAAAATAGGGATCTAACGGAAGGCCTGCACGCTCAAGCGTCAATGCCTCGCCCCCATCACTGCGCAGCTTGGCAATCTCTGCAGAGGTACGGTTGTCCTGCCAAACAATGACTGGAGATAACGGCTCTCCCGTTTTGGCATCCCACGCCAGGCAGCTCTCCCCCTGGTTGGCAATGCCGATAGCATCCACATGACCCGCGGACTCCAGGCAGCGCTGGAGGTTGTTTAGCAGCTCGAGCGGATCATGCTCCACCCAACCGGGATGCGGATGATGTTGCTGATGACGAAGTGAGAGCTGAATGTCGGCAGAACCATTCTGAGTGACGACCAATACACGAGTGCTGGTGGTGCCTTGATCGAGAGCGGCAATACGCATTTTTTAAGTCTCTTCGGCAGGTTTCTTGTTATTGGCCGACAAAGTCGACTTCGAGTTGCTGTACACCCTTCGGCACATTCAAACTTGCGATCGGTATGAGAATTCGCCGTTCTGGAAGGGAGGAACTTGGACGTGACCAAAGTTCCTCACCATCTGCTCGAACGACCAAACGCCCTTTCGCTGCCCTGCTCACGCGCATCTGAAGGTGCTTCATTCCCACCACAGAGGAGAGACTTAGTCGTTGCGGTACGCAAAGTTTCAATTCGCCCTTGCAAATAATCTCTACCGTCCGCTCTGCGGCAGGAAGCCGTCCATGCAGATCAAAGGCAATCATCGTGGCTATTCTGCGTCCCTCGCGGAACGACCAACCGGCCGTTTCAACAGGACGCAATAAATTACCTGCGGCAAAATAAACCGGGTCTGAACAGCGGCCGTACTGATCAATTTCCGGCCCACCGCTTTTCAGGTCGAGCGTTAAGTCACTCAACCGGACCAGGCTGGATTCGGGGATAAAGCACCCCGTCAACAGCACGCCGTCACAGTCGAATTCCTTGATATGTCCGTCAACCAGACGAACACTCGCGCCTTCCACCCTACCGATGCCATGTATCTCAAGTAGTTGGGCACCGTAATGCGTCGGAATGCCGCAAAGCCTTGGGAAAAGGGACAACGGCCAGCGGGCAGTGGCACGATTATTTGTCTCGATCATTGCAACGGGTTTGATTCCGGCACGGCGGCAGCTCATGATCGAAGAGAGACTGACGAGTTCCGTACCCACGATCAAAGGCCGATCAAAGGGTTTGAGGTGTTCCAAGTAGAGATAGGACTGAAAAGCCCCGGTATTGATAACACCGAGCGGACGATCCCCCCCCACAAGACGAGCCGAGCGCGGCGTCTCCCTGGCGCCTGTCGCTATAAGTACCCTGTTTGCCTGGATGATGAGCCCCTTCTCAGGGCTCACAACCTCCACACGACCACCTCGCCCAAGCCGCGTAACCGAGTGCTTCACACGGATGTCCACGCCGGCCTTTAGCGCTTCCTCGACGTTACGCTTGGCATAGTCGGGGCCCGTGTAGATCCTGCCGTATTCCCAGAATCCAAAAGGAGGATGCCCACAGTGGCGAGGTATGCCACCTGCCTCTGGTTCACGCTCAATCACAACGACTTTATCTACGCCAAGCTTACGCAGTTCTATTGCAGCCGAAAGACCAGAAGGTCCACCACCGATAATCGCGACATCAACGTTTTCGATTTCAATGGGATTCATGACAAACACCTGTAGCAAGGGGAATGGCGAGATGGCCGGCACTTAGCTCGGCCACCCGAGCGCCACAATAGAAACCTTGGCAACGCCCCATGCAGACTCGTGTCCGACGCTTCAAACCGCCCAAGTCACCTGGCGGGAGCACACTGGACAATGCATTCTCAATTTCTCTGAGCGTGACCATTTCACAGTGGCAAATGATTTCCCCATAACCTGGCCGCTGATAATCCCGAGGCAAGTGTTCGGCCAGATTAGGCAGTGAAGGCCATTGAAGACTGGTCGCTGCGATCGGCAGATGGCGACTTTGGTAAATGCTGAACACGTGCTTTGCAATACCCAGCGCAGCCGTCAGACCGGTGGAGCGAATGCCGCCGACGGTAATCCAGTTCTGACCCTCCACCCTGCGTACGCGATACTCTTTCTTATCACTGGCGGGTCGCAGCGCTGCATACGTTGCGGTCACCGGCATTCCCAGCAGCGCGGGAATACGCTCAACAGCGGCGTCCACCAATTGGCCAAGAATTTCACTATCGAGGCCAGCATGAATGCGATCTTCCTGCTCCTCAGCCGTAGGCCCAACAAGGAGATTGCCGTAGACCGTCTTGGTCAGGACGATGCCTTTGGTACGCTCGTTGGGCACGGGCAACACGATATGGGTCAGATAGCGCGAGGCGGCCTTGTCGAAAACAACAAATTGGCCTTTACGAGGATGGATGGAGAAGCTCGATTCACCCAGCAGCTTTTGCTCCAGCAAATCACCGAACAATCCAGCGCAGTTGATGATCGTCTTGCCTCGAACCACACCACTGGTGGTATCAAGCGACCAGGCCTCCCCCTCAAACCGGCCGCCGTTTACTTCACTGTTGAATCTCACTTGAGCACCATGCATCAGTGCCTGCAGCAGATACCCCAAAGGGGCCGACCACGGGTCAATCAAATACTCGCCAGGGACTTCTACCGCCCCCAGCGCATTGAGTGCCAAGCTCGGTTCCAGGGTACGTACACGATGGCGATCCATCAATTTGACGTCCGCGACTCCATTGTCATGCGCTTGCCGGACAATACCTTCCAGCTTCTGAAGATCATCCTCGTTCCAGGCAACGACCATCGCGCCTGTCTTGAGGAGGGGTAGCGACATCTTCTGGTGAATGTCCAGGTACTCCCGGTAGCCATCCTTCATGCACTGGAGCTCAAGACTGCCTCGCGGCGCATCGAAACCCGTATGCAAAATGGCGCTATTCCCTTTACTCGCGCCTGAAAGGATATCGGGGCTTTTTTCCAGAAGGAGCACGCGCGCTCCTTCCAGGGTGAATCGCCGTACCATCGCGCATCCCACAACGCCACCACCAATGACTACAACGTCATAGGCATCGGTCTGATTCGGGAATGGTTTTGTCATGCTCAAGCCTATCGGGTGAAGTAACGGCCTCTTAATGACTGGGTAACGTTGCATTGCATATGCCACTGACCGATTTCCGGTTTAAATGACCGATTGCATGCCGGTTATTACTCACTGATTTTCGGATCATCAAAACGATAAATGTCCTGAATGAGGAGCAAGGCTGAGTAATCCCTTAATGTTTATTTAGGGATGAGGCCAAGAAAGGGAGAGGCACCAACCGTAGCGATCAACTGACCAAATCTGCGCGCCCTGCAGCATTCAGTCAAAATACTGATCAAAGTAATAGGCTGTGGAATCAGTCAATGCCAATGGAAAGAGGTACGAGGCTACACAATGGAGCATTGTGTGGTTACCTTTGCACACCTTGGTGACGAGTTGTCACATTTTACAGGGTGTTCAGATCATTCGAGTGGGGCGGATTCGACCGTACTGTTGGCCGACTCAAAAATAAAACGCACAGCTTGTAAACCTTAATCGGACTATTAACGGGCAAAAAACAACAAAATATCGACCGATAAAACACCATTAATTCAATAAAGCCACATAAAACAATGACACCAGCGCTTGTCGGGATGACTCATCGCTGCGATGCGGCGTCCCGACAAGCCAGGCTACTTTCAATGACCGCGTTGGCCTGAGTGGCTAGGCCAGGGTCTACACCCAGCGCTTGAACAGCACACTGGCATTGACCCCACCAAAACCGAAGCCATTGGAGAGTGCGTACTCCATGGGCAACGACCGGGCCTGACCACGAATCAGATCCAGACCTTCGGCAAGCTCATCGGGGTTATCCAGATTGAGCGTTGCCGGTGCCACCTGATCACGCAACGCCAGAATAGTGAAGATCGCCTCGATCCCGCCCGCAGCGCCCAACAGATGCCCGGTGGCGGATTTGGTCGAACTGATGGCCGGGCCACCCGCGGTCCCGAACACCGCCTTGATGGCTGCCAATTCACCCTTGTCGCCCACCGGGGTCGAGGTGGCGTGTGCATTCAGGTGCTGGACCTGGGACGGCTCGATACCGGCCTGACGTAATGCCTGCAGCATGGCGCGACGAGCACCGTCGCCATCTTCCGGGCCGGCGGTCATATGGTAGGCATCGGAACTGGTGCCATAACCCACCAGTTCGGCGAGCGGTTTGGCGCCGCGTGCCAGGGCATGTTCCAGCTCCTCGATCACCAACAGGCCAGCGCCCTCGCCCATGACAAAACCATCGCGGGCCTGATCGAAGGGCCGGGAAGCAAGCTGCGGCGTCTCGTTGTAATCACTTGAAAGTGCCCGGGCCGCCGCGAACCCGGCCAGGCTGACCCGGTGGATGCACGCTTCCGCACCACCGCAGACCGCCACATCGATCTCCCCCGCACGGATCATCCGGGCGGCATCGCCGATGGCCTGGACGCCGGCGGCACAAGCAGTCACCGGAGCACCCAATGGCCCCTTGAGGCCGTAGCGGATCGAGACGTGACCGGCCGCCATATTGCTCAGAAACGAAGGAATGGTGAACGGCGACAGGCGCCTCGGTCCCTTGCTGTCCGTGGTGCGCACCGCTTCGGCGATGGCGGGAAATCCGCCGACACCGGAAGCAATGATGGTTGCCGTGCGCTCCTGCGCCTCGGGGGAGTCGGGAGCCCAGCCGGCCTGTGCCAAGGCTTCATCCGCCGCCGCCAGGGCGAACAGGATAAAGCGGTCCATCTTGCGCTGTTCCTTGGCGGCCAGCAGTTGATCCGGATCGAAACCGGCTTCCGGGTCCTGGGCACGGTCCTGGACCTGGCCACCGATACTGATCGACAGGTCGCCGATCAACTCCGCCGGCAACTGTCGGATACCGGACTGTCCGGCCAGCAGACGCTGCCAGACCTGTTCGACTCCACAGCCCAACGGGGTCAGTGCGCCCATGCCGGTGACGACGATGCGTTTGCTCATGACGATCCAACTCCTTCCGTTTCTTGAGTGAGGTAATGGCTTGTGGACGCTACTATCATCATGAAAGTAACATACCTGCCTCACAAATATCCGAGCGCCCCGACAGGAGCCCCCATGCAACGCAAGACCCTGAGCCATGCCGAATGCCCGGTTGCCCGCAGCCTTGAGCGTGTGGGCGAGTGGTGGAATATCCTGATCATGCGCGACGCCCTGCATGGCCTGAAGCGCTTCGACGAATTCTCCCGCAGCCTGGAGATTGCCCCGAACATGCTGACCCGGCGCCTGAATGCACTGGTGGACGCGGGCCTGCTCGAACGTCAGCCCTACAGCCAGCGCCCGCTGCGTCATGAATATGTGCCGACCGCCAAGGGCGAGGATTTTCGCGTGGTACTCATGGCGTTTGTGGAATGGGGCAATCGCCATTACGCGCCGGAAGGCGAAAGCGTGCAGATCGTCGAACGCGACAGCGGACGACCGTTGCAGTTGATGATGGCGGATATCGCCGATGGCCGCCCGGTACCGCTGGACCGCAGCACCGTGCAGGCCGGGCCGGCGGCCAGTGAGCAGATGCGCCAGCGGCTGGCATAGCCCCATAGATTACGCTTACCATACTGCGACTCGAAAACTTCAGATGTCGCCCATGTTCAAAGCCAGTCTGCGTAGTCACCTGACAGTATGGTTTGCCGGTTTATCGTTAATGACGCTGGTGAGTGTCGGTTTTTATGTAGGCCATATCGCCACCGAGCAGATGAAGCAGGCAAGCGGCAATGCGCTGTTGAGCAATGCCAGATCGGCAGCGGCGATGCTGGGCTCGCAACTGAGCGAACGCCAGCTGGAAGTGTCCCTGCTCAGCCGCGCCCCACTCTTCAGGCGCGGCGACCTGCACGACCCGAACATCCTGGTAGCGATGGAACTGCGCGCCCAGTCCCGCGCCGAGTACGCCTGGATGGGCGTGGCGGATGTCGACGGACGTGTACAGCAAGCCGTGAATGGCTTGCTGGTCAATCAGTCGGTGAAGGCCCGCCCCTGGTTCCAGGCAGGATTGCGAGACAACTACACCGGCGATCCGCACGAGGCCGTCTTGCTGGCCAAGCTGCTACCGGGATCCGCCAACGGCGAGCCTATGCGCTTCATTGATTTCTCGGCTCCGATCCGCAATACCGAGGGGAAGGTGGTCGGGGTGTTGGGCGCACACGCCCATTGGAGCTGGGTGACACACGTGGTCGAATCGGCCCTGATGAAGGGACTCACCCCTGAGATGGAGGCGCTGATCGTCGATACCGACGGCCAGGTGCTCTACCCGGAACAACTCGCCGGGCAAAAAATAGCGAACCTGCCAACGGCCCAAGACAGCCTTCCCGACGCACCGGGCTGGTCAGTGGGCAATGGCTATGTGACCAGTGCCGTCAGGGTGCCGACCCCATCGAATTCCGGACTGGCCTGGTATATCGCGGTTCGCCAGCCACTGGAGATTGCGCTTCAGCCCGCGCGCATCCTGCTTTACAAACTACTGCTGCTGGGCGTCATTGCCGCTATCGCCTTCGGCTTCGTCGCCTATTATCTGGCGCTGTATCTCAGTCGTCCGATCGAACAACTGGCCGAATCGGCCAAGCGGGTGCAGGACCAACAGCCCGGCGCGAGCTTTCCCCAGGAGCATTTTGTCCTGGAAATTGCCCAACTCGGGCAATCCATTCAAGGTATGACCCAGTCGTTGCTCGGCAAGGAGCACGAACTGCAGCAAGCCAATGCCTCTCTGGAAGCGACCGTCGCCCAGCGCACCGCCGCCCTCACCGAGGCCAATGCCGAGCTATTGAAACTGGCCACCCACGACGCGTTGACCGGCGTGTACAACCGTCGGCGCTTCGATGAAAAGCTGGCCGAGTGCAACCTGCTGTTTCGCCGCACGGAACGCACGTTCGCGCTACTTCTGATTGACGTCGACCATTTCAAACGGATCAACGATACCCACGGCCATGCCATCGGTGACCAGGTGCTGCAGCAACTGGCCCGGCTGATCAAGGAAAGCACCCGCGCCACGGACTTCGTCGCCCGCTACGGCGGCGAGGAGTTTACTGTGCTGCTGCCCCAGATCGAGGAGCCGAACAGCCCCGATGCCGTTGCCGAGAAAATCCGCGCGGTCATTGCCAAGGCGGTCTTTACCAGCGTCGGACACGTCACGGTCAGTATCGGTATCGGTTTGATCGAGACAGCGGACAGCGACACGGTGGCACTGATCAAGCGCGCCGATCAGCAGCTTTACCAGGCAAAGTCGTTGGGAAGAAATCGAGTGGCCTGATCCTTGGATCAAGGTGGCCGACGACTCGCATCAATCGCCGCCTGGGCAGTTGTACGAGCAGGAAAATGGCAGGGGCGGCTGGATTCGAACCAACGCATGGCAGGATCAAAACCTGCTGCCTTACCGCTTGGCGACGCCCCTGTAGCTGTTGCGGCGAATGCTTGACACTCGCTTGTTGATCTTGCAGCTTGCGAACCCGAGAAGGGTCACTGCAGGAGTGCGCGGAAATTTATCAACTTTCGCCTCGCCTGGGAAGCCCCAAAGCGAACAAATTTGTTTTAAAACAGCCACTTATTCTTGAGCGCCATCGGGCACTGCCCGTTTGAGCTTTCTGAACGCCTGCGGCTCCCAGACACGCATGGCCAGCAGCAGCGCCGTGCCGCGCTTCTCGGACAAGGGCGCGCTCAGGGATTCGCTGTGAAGCGCCGCCAGTTTGCTGCGCAACCTGTGCATTTCGACCTGCAACTGGGCGTATGCGGCCTTCGTCAACATGCCATGGGCAAAGTCCAGGGTCTCGTCAGCAACGTCAAAGCGGCTTGCCATAAAATCGGGTAGCCCCTGCTGCACAAAGAAGTGCCGGATAGGCCCGTCCGGCAGCCAGTCAAAATCTCGCGTGACAAGCAGCCTGATGCGGTTTCCCGGTTTCAGGTCCGCCAAGCCCATCCGTTCCAGTACCAGCAGGTGCTTGATGCACTCGGCTTTCGACAGGCGATAGGCCGACACCATGTCTTCCAGCGACCATTGATTCAACGCACACACGGCCACCAACAACAGCTTCTCATTGGAGACAAGTTGCGCTTCCTGCTCATGGGTCAGCATTTGCAGACGCGGTGCCGACGCCTCGGCCTCCTGAAGCAGCTCCGCCATGGTCAGCCCCAGCAGGTCACAGAACTGGGCAAGACGCTCGACCGTCAGCCGCCCGCTGGCCAGCAACCGTTTCACGCTGGGTTCCGAGAGGTCGAGCGCCTGGGCAACGTCGCGATAGGTCATTCCCGCTGACTTGAGGCGCTGCTTGATCGTCGCGATGAGCTGGGTAATGGGAGTCATAAAAGTATTGGAATCCGATACTGAAGGTGTCAGCATAAGGAAATACAAAGGATAAAGGTGTGAAATATGCACCCTCCTCCCATACTGGCTCTTCAAAAGAACAAGGAGACCAGCATGTCCATTAGCAGCGGGATAAACAGCGTCATACGTTCAAAGGGTGTGCAAAGAAGTGCCCACGTCGAGTTGCCTGCCGCAGGGCCACCGGTGGGTGATTTGCAAATCGGCGACCTGGTTTTTATCCGCGTCACTGCACGCCCCTTCCTCGAAGTGTCCAACGCCACGAACTCATGGACCAACCATGTAGGCGTTATCGTCGACAACCGTGGCGATGATCCCCTGATTGCAGAGAGCACTTTTCCTTTTGCCCGCACCACGCCGATGACCCGCTTCCTGGCACGTTCCGAGCAAGGACGCTGCGCAGTTGCGAGGCTGACCTCGCCACTCAATGACCGACACCGCAGCGAGCTGATGAGCGCGGCTGAGCGTCGGATGGGGACGTTCTACGACACCGGCTTCAATATCAGCTCGCGACGCCAGTTCTGTTCTCGCTTCGTGCGTGAAGTCATCCAGGAAGCGACGGACATTCAGCTCGGCGAGATAGAGACCTTCGCCACGTTATTACAAGACAATCCCGATCCGAAGCTCGCGTTCTGGCGTTTCTGGTACTTCGGCCGGATTCCATGGCAACGGCATACCGTCACCCCTGCGAGTGTGCTGCGAAGCCCGCATTTACGCGTCATTTTCGACGCATAAGGGAACACCCTGGAAACAGTGCAACCTCGCGCAAAACGGGGTTGTCAGTGCTGACGTACCGTACACCTGCGTGACAAGTCTCAGGTACAGATGGGGAAAACCGTTGGCGCACTGGCACCCGGCCAAGACTTGACGTTATTGTCGGGCTTTCCCGTCTCTCGATCCCGGAGCCTGCCATGGACCTGCCAACACTGATCCTGTTTATCCCGGCGTGCTTCGCCTTGAACATGGCTCCCGGCCCGAACAACCTGCTCTCGGTCAGCAACTCGACCCGTTATGGCTTTCGCACCTCTTGCCTGGCGGGCTTCGGCCGGTTGCTGGCATTTGCCGGGATGATCGCCCTGGCCTCGGCAGGCCTGGCGGTGGTGCTGCAAACCTCGGAACTACTGTTCTACGGTATCAAGATCCTCGGTGCGGCTTACCTGATCTACCTCGCCATCCAGCTCTGGCGCGCCAATCCCGATGCCGACACCCGCGCCCAAAGCGCCCCCGCCAGCCTGCGCGCCCTCGCCCGCCAGGAGTTCCTGGTCGCGGCTGGAAATCCAAAAGCCATCCTCATCTTCACCGCCTTCCTCCCCCAATTCATCGACCCTACCCAAGGCATCTCCGCGCAATTCGCCGTACTCGGCGCCCTGTTCCTGACGCTGGAAGTGGTGGCCATCAGCGCCTACGCCTATATGGGTGTACACATGCGTCGCTGGTTCGCCGAACCGAAGGGCAAACGCCTGTTCAATCGCGGTTGTGCGGTATTGCTGTCAGGGGCGGCTTCGGTGCTGTTGATGGCGCGACGGGCCTGAGCATCAACCCGTTCAAGAGTTTGCTCGGCGTTGAGCCTCAGGAAACGCCCTGGTCCGCGCATCAAGCTTCGAGCACTATGGCCGATATAGCCCGATAACAGGGCGGGAACGCCCTCATATTTGCGGCTTAAAACCAAGGAAGTTGCTCAATGCTTGCCCCCATCAACGGACTGCTGGAAAACATCAGCGTCAGGACCAAACTCACCCTCGGATTTGGCGTGGTCATGCTGTTGACCCTGTTGATTGCAACCACCGGCTGGTTGGGTATCCAGTCGCTCAGCAACCGCAGCGACCGGATTCTCGATATCGCCAAGCTGAACGACCTGGCCAAGGATGTGCGCATCGGGCGCCTGTCCTACACACTGACCGCCGACCCGCAACATGCCGCCAACGTGGTCAAGCTTCTGGACAGTCTCGACAGCCACCTCGCCTACAGCCGCTCGGTCTTCGTGGTCCCGCGAGATCTTGAGCAGATCGAATCGGCCGGCGAATCGATCAAACGCTATCGCACCCACTTCAACGACTTCAGCCAGTCGGTACAGGCCCGTGATGCCACGCGCGCAGTGTTTGGCAATCATGCCGACGCCGCCGTGGCAGAGCTGCAGAAGCTCAAGGACAGCGCAGCCTCTGCAAGCGCGGCAACCAGGCCCAGATCGATGCGGTGGTCAACGCGCAGATGCTGGTCCAACAAGCGCGGTTCCAGCTCCGGGGCTACAGCTACAGCCTGAAAGCCGAGCTTGAACAACCGGCCAAAGAGGCCATCGACCAGGCCAGCGCTTTTATAAAAACCCTCAACGAGCTACTGCCATCGGCCCCGCCTGAAAGCCTGCCGCGCCTGCAACAATCGATGACCGGCTATCGCGCCACCGTCGGCCAGTTCGCCGAGGCCCAGAACAGGGCGGACAAGATCCAGGCGCAACTCAACGACGACATCGCCATGCTCTTCGCGGCGAGCAAGCAGTTGGCGCAGAACCAGGCCGAACAGCGTCTCGCCGACGTCCTGAATGCACGCAACTGGCTTGGCGGCGCCCTTCTGGCCGCCTTGCTGCTCGGCGTCATCGCGGCCTGGACCATCACCCGCCTGATCGTCGGACCATTGATGGAAACCCTGCGCCAGGCCGAACAGGTGGCCGCCGGCAACCTGAGCGCCAATGTCACGGTGTCGCGTCGCGACGAACTGGGCGCGCTGCAACTGAGCATGCAACGCATGACGCTCAACCTGCGGGAATTGATCGGCGGCCTGCGTGAAGGCGTCGTACAGATTGCCAGTGCCGCCGAGGAACTGTCGGCGGTCACCGAACAAACCAGTGCCGGGGTGAACAACCAGCGGCAGGAAACCGACCAGGTCGCCACGGCCATGAACGAAATGGCGGCGACGGTCCAGGAAGTCGCACGCAACGCCGAACAGGCCTCCAGTGCCGCCGTCAGCGCGACCCGTGAAGCCCGCGAAGGTGGCGAGGTGCTCGGTCAGGCCATGAACCAGATCGACAAACTGGCCAACGAGGTCAATCACTCGACCACCGCCATGGGCGACCTCAAGCAGGAAAGCGACAAGATCGGCAGCGTTCTCGATGTCATCAAGTCCGTCGCCCAGCAGACCAATTTGCTGGCCCTGAACGCGGCGATCGAAGCGGCGCGGGCTGGAGAAGCCGGGCGCGGCTTCGCGGTGGTGGCCGATGAGGTACGCAGCCTGGCACAACGCACCCAGACCTCGACCGAAGAAATCGAACAACTGATCAGCGGGCTGCACAGCGGTACCGAAAAAGTCGCCAGCAGCCTTGAGAGCAGCCGCACACTGGCGCAAAGCAGTGTTGAATTCACTCGTCGGGCTGGCGTTTCGCTGGACGGCATCACCCAGTCGGTACAGGCCATCGAGTCGATGAATCACCAGATCGCCACCGCAGCCGAGCAGCAGAGCGCGGTGGCGGAAGAGATCAACCGCAGCGTGACCAGTGTCCGCCAGATTTCCGAACAGACCTCCGCGGCCAGCGAGGAAACCGCGGCGTCCAGCATCGAACTCGCCCGGCTGGGGGTTCACCTGCAGACGCTGGTAGGAAAATTCACACTCTGAGAAAGGCCGGGCGGATCGGGTCGGTTTACTCGTAGACCGTGACCCGGTTACGCCCACCCTTCTTCGACCCGTACAACGCCTGGTCCGCCCAGGCGATCAGGTCGGCGTGACTGACTGAAGGCTGGCTCAGGTCGGCCACCCCCAGGCTGATGGTGAAACGGATGCTCTGGCCCTCGTGCACGACTACCAGAGCTTCGATGGCCTTGCGCAAGCGCTCGGCAAAAAAGCGTGCGCCGGCCTTGTCGGTGTCCGACAGCACCACGCCAAACTCCTCGCCGCCATAACGCCCGGCCACATCGCTGTCGCGCACATGCTCGCGGACCAGATCAGCCACATGCTCGATAACCTTGTCCCCCGCCTGGTGGCCATAGGTGTCGTTGACCCGCTTGAAGTGGTCGATGTCGAACATCACCAGGCTCGTGGCATTGCCATAACGCTGGTTGCGGGCATAGGCGGCCTTGAGGCTTTCCTCCCAGTGCCCACGGTTGTACAGGCCCGTCAGGCGGTCGGTGCTGGAGAGTTTCTGCAACTTGGCATTGGCCGCCTGGAGCTGGTGGCGGTTGGTGGCCACGTCGGTGACGTCATAGATCACCAGGCAAATATGGGTGATGGTGCTGTTGGTGGAACGCAACGGCAGCAACGTGGTGTTCTGGTACATGAAGTCTTCCTGGCCGGTGATCGGCTGGTAGTTCTTGAACCGCACCAGGTAAGGCCGCTGCTCCCAGATGGTGAACGCCGGTGTGCCCAGGGTCGCGACACTCTCCACCTTGCGGCTGAACCACTCGCGGTCGACTTCGGGAAACAGGCTGAAGAAGGACTGACTGTTGGCGTCCTTGGGCTGTACCCCGGAACGGTTTTCCATGAAGGTGTTCCAGACCTGCACGCGGTAGTCGCGGTCCAGTACCACCACGCCAACGTCGATGCTCTGGACAATCGCCAGCAACCAGTGAAACTCGTTCAGATCGAGAGTGTCGTTCATGGCTCAGCTCATCAGGTAGGCGAGTTTGTCGGTCAACCGCTGGATGGAGTCTTCCGTGAACAACAACAGCAAGTCGAAATGAATATCGTGCCCTTCCAGGCTGTAGCTGATTTCTACCGCCAGGGTCTTTTTCCAGCGCTGCTGGTTGACCCGGATCAGTTCGTCGATGGCCGCGTGTTGCCCGAGAATCTGTGGGTGGCCCTGGGAAAACACCACGTCGATCTGCTCGGCAATACTGCTCAGGCACGCACCGATCAGCACGCTGGAGAGGTCCAGCAACATTTCCAGGTCCGAATACTCGGTGCCCTGGCGCTGCATCAACTGCGCCATGTCGGCGATTTCCGAGTCATGGAACATCAGCAAGGCTTCGCCGGCAATGCCGCTGCCGATAAAGCCCTGGCAAATGGCGGTGAGCTGGTTACCGTTGCCGGCATCCATCAGCGCCATGTGCAACTCGCCCACTTCGAGGATATTCACGTTCGGCACCGGCAAGTGCACGAACACGCCCAACACCTTGGCGATCAGCGCCGCCGCACGACCGATGGCCACGTTGACCGTTTCGCGAAAGGCATCGCGAAAGCTGATTTCGGCCGTCGGTTCAGGGCGAGCGGCCAACTGCGCCGGACCGGGGGCATTGAGCAGCCCCAGTCGGTCGAGGGTCTCGCGCAATTCATCCTGGTCGAAGGGCTTTTTCAGGAACGCCAGCGCACCCAATTCGTGCACCCGGCGCACGGCCTCTTCCTGGACGTCACCGGAGATCACGATCACCTGAGCCTGCAAACCTTCGGCACGAATCGCCGAGAGCACCTGGTAGCCATCCATTTCCGGCATGGTCAGGTCGAGCAGCACCACTTGCCCCAACCCCTTGCGGATAGCATCCATCCCCTGCCGGCCATCGCTGGCCTGGGTAATCGAGACCTGCCAGTCTGCCGGCAGCGCCCGTAAAACCTGCTTACGGGCCATGTTGGAGTCATCACAAACAAGTAGGGGAATCACTGACACAGAGCGGTGCTCATCTTATTGGGGTATCAGGGAAAGCATTAATGGCATGATGCCATAAGTTTTACAAAACATGCTTAGCGTACAGGTTTTATTGAGAACTACGTCCGATATTCCAACAGCTTAGGCGCAATCGGACCTCAGGGGATGGCTTAGGTCAACGAAGTGGATCGACGGTGTCACCCAGCGGCGTCTTATGGACGCAGCGAAAAGCGTTCGCGATAGGCCTGGGGCGTGATGCTCATGGCCCGCAGAAAACTGCGGCGCAGGGTTTCCTCGCTGCCGAAACCGCAGCGGGTGGCAATCCGCTTGATCGGCATCGCCGTGTCGCTCAGCAGGCGTCGGGCAGTTTCCACGCGGATCTGCTCGATGGCCCGGGCCGGCGTCTGCCCGGTTTCGGCGCGGTAGTGACGGACGAAACTGCGCTCGCTCATGCCCGCCTGCTGCGCCAGGATCGGGATCGACAGGTCCTGCGCCAGGTGTTCGGCGATCCAGGCCTGCAAATCGCCGAAGCGGCTGCCGGCCTTCTGCAAGGACAAGGTGGCGCTGAATTGCGACTGCCCGCCCGGGCGTTTCAGGAACACCACCAGATGCCGGGCGACCTCCAGCGCCACGGGACGCCCCAGGTCCGCTTCAACCAGGGCCAGGGACAAGTCGATGCCCGCCGTCACCCCCGCCGAAGTCCAGACCGGACCGTCGTTGATAAAAATCGGATTGGGTTCGACCCGCACCCGCGGGTACTGCGCCGCCAATTGTTCGCAGCGGGTCCAGTGGGTTGCCACCCGCCGCCCGTCCAGCCAGCCGCTGGCCGCCAGCAGGAAAGCTCCGGTGCAGACCGAGGCGACCCGGCGTGCGCAACTGGCCTGCTGGCGCACCCAGGCCACCAGCGCCGGGTCCTCGGCGGCCGCGTAAGTGCCCCAACCACCGGAGATGATCAGGGTGTCACACGACACGCCCGTCGCCGGCAGAGGATTGGCCACCAGGGCCAACCCCGCCGAACTCATCACCGGCTCGCGCTGGTCGGCAATCACGCTCACGGCATAAGGCAGCGGCAGGCCCTCGGCGCGTGCCAGGTCGTTGGCCGAGGCAAAAACCTGCAACGGCCCCGTGACGTCGAGCACCTGCACATTGGGAAAAGCCAGGATCCGGATCGTTCTGGGTGTATTCATGGGGATTGGCGTGAAACGTGGGGTCAATGGCGGATACGCCAAAGCCTACGAAACTACAGTAGGTTCGTCCAGCCTCGCCGGACCCGTTTATCCACTCCCAAGGAGCTATCGCCATGACGCTGCATATCGGCTTTCTGTTGTTCCCCAAAGTCCAACAGCTCGACCTCACCGGCCCCTACGACGTCCTGTTCTCATTGCCGGATGCGCGGATCCACCTGATCTGGAAGGACCTGGCCCCTGTCACTTCCAGCACCGGCCTGGTCTTTACGCCGACAACGACCTTCGAAGACTGTCCGCCCCTGGACGTGATCTGCATTCCAGGGGGAGCCGGGGTCGGTCCCTTGATGGAGGATGCCGAGACCCTCTCGTTCATCGTCCGCCAGGCCGCCCAGGCGCGTTATGTCACCTCGGTCTGCACCGGCGCCCTGGTGCTGGGCGCCGCCGGACTGCTGCAAGGCCGCAAGGCCACGACCCACTGGGCCTATCACGACCTGCTGGCGCCTCTCGGTGCAATCCCCGTGAAAGACCGCGTGGTGCGTGACGGCAACCTGCTGACCGGCGGCGGCATCACCGCCGGGATCGACTTTGCCCTGACCCTGGTCGCCGAACTGGTCGGCGCGCAAGAGGCCCAGGTGATCCAGTTGCAGCTGGAATACGCACCGGCGCCGCCGTTCAACGCCGGTAGCCCGGAGACGGCCCCTGCGCAGGTGCTGGAGATTGCCCGGCAACGGGCCGCGGAGTCGCACAAACAGCGCAGCCTGATCACCGAGCGTGTCGCCCAGCGCTTGAAACAAGTGGGTTAATCGCGCTCCCACTGCATATCCAGTAACGCCGAGCCCAGGCTCTTGCCGTGGGCATCCAGCGCCAGGGAACGGGTCACCCCGCCACGAAGGATGCCCGGCAAGACGAAATTCAAGGCCCGCACCCCCGGTACCGCGTAACGCCGTACCGGTCCGGCTGCCGGATCGAGCAACGGTGCAAAGTAGTCCGCCACCCGTTCGGCCGTCAGCCATTCGCATAACCCGGGGTAGTCCTCGGCCCGATAGGCGATCACCGAGATATTCGAGGTGTCGCCCTTGTCGCCGGTGCGCGAATGGGCAAAGGCACGCAATTCAAGACCACTCATGATCGATCCTCCAGATGAACCCTTGCCATCAGGTTTTCCCGTGGCAGCAGCAGCGACGCCACCGCCACCACCTGCCGCACACTCTTGCTCGCACCGCCACCGCCGGACGGACCGTTGGTGTACAGCGTCTCCACTTCATTACCGACACGCAGCGCATCGGCCCGATCGACACAACGCGCCGCCACCCGCAAGCGCACTTCCCAGGGTTCGCCCTGCCCTCGCGCACTCAGCGCTTCGCCATACAAGGCATCAACGCCGATCAGTTCCGCACGGACCTCCTCAGTTTTTACACCGATGATTGCCAGGCGCTGCAAGACAATCTCCCGCGCCAGCCGCGCCCGGGCCAAGGCGCCCGGCCCACCGTAGGACATCTGCCCCTCGCCGATCCAACCGTCCAGGTAACCGACCGAGACCTTCAACGCCTCCGGACGCTGGCGCCCACTCGCGCCCTGCACGTCGACCCGGTCCGCACCCTCCTCGACAAAACTCACGCCTTGGAAGTCCGCCGTGACATCCGGCGTCAGGTAGGCCGCCGGATCATGCACTTCATAGAGCAACTGCTCCGTGCAGGTCGCCGCGTCCACCCGACCGCCGCTGCCGGCAACCTTGGTGATGGTCGCCCGACCCTCGGCATCCACTTCCGCCAGGGGAAAGCCCAGGTGCGCCAGGTCCGGCACCTCCTTGACGCCGGGGTCGGCAAAATAGCCGCCGGTGATCTGCCCCGCGCACTCCAGCAGATGGCCGATCAGCGTGCCACGGCCCAGGCGCGGCCAATCGTCCGCCGCCCAGCCGAACTCGAAGCACTGTGGCGCGAGAAACAACGATGGATCCGCCACCCGACCGGTGATCACCACGTCGGCATCGGCCGCCAGGGCCTGGACGATGCCTTCCGCCCCCAGGTAGGCATTGGCGGAGACCAGCCGCTCGCCCAACTGTTCGACCCGCAGGCCGTTGTCCAGCAAACGGCTCGGCTCGGCACGCAGTGCCTCAAGCACATCGTCACCGGTCACCGCGGCAATCTTGAGTCCGGGCAAACCCAGCTCAACGGCAATCCGCCGGACCTCCCGTGCGGCAGCCAGGGGATTGGCCGCGCCCATATTGGTGATGATTCGCAGGCGTCGTCCGGCGCCACCGACGAAGGGCAGCACGCGCTCCATCCGCTCACGCAGCAAAGGATCGTAGCCGGCCTCGGGATCGCTGAGCCGGGCCTGTTGCGCCAGGGCAATGGTCCGCTCGGCCAGGCACTCGAACACCAGGTAATCCAGCTCGCCCTTGGCCGCCAGTTCCACCGCCGGCTCAATGCGGTCGCCCGAATAGCCGGCACCGGAGCCGATACGCAAGGTTTTCATCGCAAGGTCCCTCATTTCAAAAGATGCCCAGAAGCAACGCCGTCAGGGTCATCAGCACCGAGGCGGCGAGCAGGAAAGGAATGGTGAAACGCTGGTGGTCGGCCAGTTCGATCTTGCACAGGCCCACCAGCAAAAAGGTCGCGGGAGTCAGCGGGCTGACCGGGAAACCAGTGGTGTGCACGCCCAACAAGGACGCCTGGGCCACCTGCAACGGCTCCACACCCAAGGCCTTGCCGACCTCGGCGATCACCGGCATCACGCCGAAGTAAAAGGAGTCCGGATCGAACAACAGGCTCAGGGGCATCGACAGGAAACCCACCACCGCCGGAATCAGCTTGCCGTGGCCGGCCGGAATCTGCGCCACCGCCACTTCGGCCATGGCCTTGAGCATGCCGGTGCCCTGCATGATGCCGGTAAAGACCCCGGCCGCCAGGAGGATGCTGGCCATGGTCAGGGCGGTCTTGGCATGGGCGTCGATGCGGGCACGCTGGGCGTCGACATTCGGATAGTTGAGGCACAGCGCAACCACGGTGCCGAGCATGAACATCACCACCGGGTCGACCCAACCGGCGATCATCACCGCCATCACCAGTACCGTCAGCAGCAGGTTGGCCCAGAACAGCCGTGGACGGCGCAGGGCCTCTTCATCCGCGCTGATCACCCGGCTCGGCACACTGCCCGCAGCCAGACCCGCGCCCAGGCCCAAACGCCGCTCTTCACGCCGGCCCAACCACCAGGCACAGGCGAAGACAAACAGCAGACCGACGATCTGCACCGGAATCAACGGCTGGAACAGGTCCGCCACCGGCACATGCAAGGCCGCCGACGAACGCAGCACCGGGCCGGTCCAGGGCAGGAAATTCACCCCCGCGGCCATCGCCGCGACACAGGCCAGGATCCGCCGGTCGATGCCCAATCGCGTATAGAGCGGCAACATCGCCGGGATGGTCACCAGAAAGGTCACCGCCCCGGAACCGTCGAGGTGCACCAGCAATGCCAGCAACGCCGTGCCCATGACAATCCGCGTAGGCCGCGTGCCCACCGTGCGCAGGATGCGGTCGATGATCGGGTCGAGCATGCCGGCATCCGTCATCACCCCGAAAAACAGGATGGCGAATACGAACATGCCCACCACCGGGGCAACGTTCTTGATGCCGGTGACGATAAAGGCACTGGTTTGCAGACCGAAACCGCCAAGCAGCGCGGCAATGATCGGCAGGGCGATCAACGCGACCAGGGGCGAGAGACGCTTGCTCATGACAGCCGCAAGCAGACAGACGATGGTGATGACACCCAACGTGGCGAGCATGGGAAGACTCCGGGGCCGCTCAAGGGCGGACAGTTATTGTTTTCCCCAGAGTATTGGAAGGCGGTTAAGCTTTGTAAATTGGAATGTTCACCGCCATACATTCGGAAAAACAGAATGAAGAACGCCGTCCAGCATATCCGCGCCTTCCTGACGGTCGCCCAGACCGGCAGCTTCGCCCGCGCCGCCGCCCTGCTGCACCTTTCGCCTTCGGCGCTGACGGTCCAGGTCCAGCAGTTGGAAGAGTGGCTCGGCGTCACCCTGCTGGAACGCAGTCCACGTCAGGTCAGCCTGACCGGCGCCGGCCAGCAGGCCCGTGGGCCCATGGAGAAGCTGTTGCTGGACCTGGACAATATCGTCAGCGGTTCCCGTGACTTGGCCAGCCTGCAACGAGGCGTGGTGACCCTGGCCGCCTTGCCGTCGATCTGTTCGGGCGCCCTGCCGCCGCTGCTCAAGCAGTTTCGCCAGGCTTATCCCGGGATCGAAATCCGCCTGCGGGACGTGGTCGCCCAACGCATCGACAGCCTGGTACGGGAGAATGAAGTGGACTTCGGACTGGGGGTACGGGCCCGGCTCAATCATGGCCTGGACTTCGAAGTGGTCATGGTCGACCGCTTGTGCCTGTTCCTCCCCGACGAACACCCGCTGGCGCACAAGACAACCGTCAGCCTGACGGACTTGAGTGGCCAGCCGATGATCCTCACCGGACGCGACAGCAGCGTGCGCGAACGGGTCGAGCAACTGTTCGACGAACAAGGTTTGACACTGGTCCCCGGGCTGGAAGCCAACTACATGTCCACGGTCCTGGCGCTGGTACGCCAGGGACTGGGGATGGCGCTGCTGCCGGAATCGGCGGATGACGGCCTCAATGGCCTGCAAAAACGTCCGGTGGAACACCCCGGCGTCAGCCGTGAAATCGGCCTGATCAGCCGCAGCGGCCAGCCCCTGTCGCCCGCCGCGACACGCTTCGTAGCCTTGATTCGGCAAGGCCTGGACCCGGCCCGGTCTCTTGTGAACCCCTGAATCACTCAAGCCACCCCGTTCTAGAACGTCAGTGAATGCTTGCGATCCAGGCTTTCGCCAAAGCCGCGGATCACCTCCAGCAGCGACTTCACCCGTAGCGGCAGACTCCCCGCCGGATACACCGCGTGCATCTGCGGACTCTCGCCACTGCTGGAGGTGAGCTTGTATTCGGGGCAGACCCGGACCAGGCGTCCCGCCTCCACTTCCGGCTCCGCCAGCCAGTCCGCCAGGCGGGCAATGCCGACACCCGCCAGGGCCGCGTGGAACACCGCCGCACCGGAGCTGAAACGAAACTTCGGATGCACCCGAAAGCTGATGGCCTGCTCCTCACTGCGAAAATTCCACTCCTTGAGGATCCGCGGCGCGGTATGCAGGATCAGCGAATGGGCCTCCAGCGCCTCGATGGAATCCGGCATTCCGCGCCGCTCCAGATACCCGGGGCTGGCGTACAGGTAGCGTGAATAACTCCACAGGGGAAAGCCGATCAGGTCACTCGATTGCGGAAAGGCCCCGCGAATCGAGAAGTCCAGCTTGCTCTTGGCCGGATCGATGGTCTCATCGGTGAAAATCACATCGACGTTGACGTCCGGATAGTGCTCGCAGTACTGCGCGATCAGCCGGGGCAAGACCCCGTGCCCGAGAAATTCGGGGGCGGAAAAGCGAATCCAGCCGTGGGCCAGGCCGCTGAGACCGGCCAGGTCTTCATCCGCCTCACGTTGCAGATCCAGCATTTTGTAAGCGTGAGGTAGGAAACGTTCACCCGCCTCGGTCAGACTCACGGCATTCGACGAACGATTGAACAGCTTGACCCCGGCACTTTCCTCCAGGGCCTGCACAGCACGGGTCAACGAGCTGGGAGAGCGTCCCAGAGTACGGGCCGCGGCGACGAAGCTGCGCTTGCGTGCCACCGTCGCGAAGGCTTCCAGCTCCCCCAACATATCCAGCGCCATTCCCCACCTCATTGCACTTTTCACAATGCGGCATTGCAACACAAAAAAGGCCCTTCCGTTAGCCTTCCCGTTCAACCCACAGGGACGTAGGCAAACAGGAGCAAACGGACGTGTCAAAGCTGGATGAAATAGTCGGGAAATCTGCGGCGCTTATCGGTGAAGAAATTCGCGAATGGCTGGGGAAAAAGTCCGCGAC
>Ga0209888_1000326_pt1 | contig 25923 bp, 25 predicted proteins | sample OrgsoiDNA_201059_FD_185807 | JGI IMG/M metagenome (GOLD analysis project Ga0209888, IMG submission 185807) | Permafrost soil microbial communities from the Arctic, to analyse light accelerated degradation of dissolved organic matter (DOM) -... | ecosystem: Environmental > Terrestrial > Soil >...
GCGGCGGGACTGGCCGCATTCTGGGCGGGTGTGGGCAGCGGGCCCACGGTCTTGACCTTGAATTTAAAGTTAAATTTGAAATTAAAAACTTTCCCCTGGGCTTTTTAAAGCCCCACCTTCTCCCCCCTCGGTGTAAACCCGCATTGCTTGCTTTGGCATGGTGATACCCGCCTTTTGGAAGTGAATTTTCACCAATCGATCCAGTGCGTACTGAACATTCCACTGTTCCAGCGGCTTAGTGCGGATGAGGACTCGCACGGTAAATGACTGGTCGGCAAGTGCGACGACACCCTGATAAATGGGTTCGCCGAGCAGGGAGCCTTTCATCGTTTCATCTGCTTTCAGCGCTTCAACGGCTTCAGCCAGTACGCTGTTCACCTGATCAATATCCTCCTCGCGGCTGACGCTGTAGCTGGCGCGGTAGACGCCGAATTCTCGCTCGTAATTCGACAGGGTGGTGATCGAAGAATAGGGAACGATGTGGTACACGCCATAAATATCGCGCAGGCCGATCGAGCGGATAGTCATACGCTCCACGGTACCGCTGATGCCCATCACTGTGACATATTCACCCGTATTCATGCCGTTTTCGAACTGGATAAACACCCCGGTGATGACGTCTTTAACCAGTGTCTGCGCACCGAAGCTGATGGCTAAACCGAGTGCGCCGGCACCGGCCAACAGCGGAGCAATATTCAGTCCGACCTGCGAGAGCATGATCATAATGGTGATGGTGCAAATCACGATGGCCAGTACGTTGCGAAACAGCGTCAGTAAAGTACGTTCGCGGGCGCTGGGACGGGTGCCGTTATTCAGTTCCAGCGCCAGACGATGCTCGATAATACTGGCGAGCAGGGTCCAGGAGACGATGGCGAAGAACAAAATTAACAGAATATGGGTCAGGCCGCCGACTACCTGAGAGCCGGTATCGGTGATCAGCCATTTATTAAGATTGAAAACCTGCCAGGCGTCCAGCAGGGACAGTGTGACGGCAAGGACCACCAGAACGCGCAAGATCTTCAGGCCGCCGGGGATATAGGAGTTAATGCGTTTTTGTAGCAAAGGGTAACGGCGATTGATGTCATCGGGCAGCGTGATGCGCTTTAAAATCCAGCGCGACAGCAGGCCGGAGATCACGGCACCAAGGCCAATCACCACCAGGCTTTTCACGGTGGCGGCCATCATAAAGGTCAGGCTTCCTGCGAAATCAAACTGTGACAGGAAGAACAGCACCACAAAATAGCTGATGGCCAGAATATGCCAAACATGTCCCAGGGCACGCAGAATAATACTGAAAAATGCCATGGAACGTTCGGCCAGCAGATTGAACTCATGATGGATTTTCTTGCGGTTATGCAGGATCAGCCAACTCGCATACAGCGTCAATGCCAGCATCACCACGAAATTCACAATCGCAGCGGTCTGATAATTGACCTGAGTGGCGACTATCGGCACCGCGACCATCAACCCATAGCCTATCAGCCCGCTGACCCACGCCAGTCGGGTATTCCAGTAACGGGCGGTCTGGTCACTGAGCGGGAAGGGGCGCAGGTAATCGAAATTTGGTGCGAAGATCAGGCGTAATACGGCTTTAAAGAATTCGATGACTGCGAAGGCGCTGAGGAAAAGTGCCTGCTGACGGGCGATCAGCGCACTGCCCCCGTTGACATACTGAGTAAATAGATTCCCGGCGGCGACGGTCAGCACCAGAATACCGATATCAATAATAAAAGCGCTGAGAATGCTGGCGGGCAGTTGATACCAGTGCGCCTCTTTAAGGCGGGCATGATGCCCCCAGCGGCCAAGGCGTTTATACAGCGGGCTCACCAGCAGGCGTACCAGATGAAACAGTGCAAAGGTCACCAGCACGGTCAGCAGGAAGTATCCGAGTGCGTGGAAGAAGCGCCCGGCGTTGAAGGTACGCTGTGGGCCCGAGTCGATGGTACGTTTCAGCTTCTGTACCTTCTGCATCACCTGCGATACATAGCGCTGGCTGGCGTCGACCAGGTTGTCGATAAGTGACAACTGCTCTGATTTCTCTTGCGGGGAATTCTCTGCTGTTTTTTGCGGCGCCTCTGCCGTGGGCCTGGCCGCTTCGCGCAGATGGGCAATCAGTTCGGCGCGGGACTTATCGTCTTGCAAAATATCGGCCAGCGCGCTGTAGGAGGCATGTTGTTTATCTGCATCACTGGAAGAGGCGGCGGCAGGCGTCGCAGCGTGGGACAGAGGGCTGAACAGGCTCAGCATCAGGGCCAACATCAGACAGGACAAGACAAGTAATATTGGATTTCTTTCTCGTGGTAATAACAGTCGTTGCGATAACGCGTTCCAGTCGTTATTCGGCATTGTTCCTCACTTTCAAAGCTACGGTTAATCGGTCGTTCTCAAACGATGTAGCGACAGTGTAGGGAATTTATGACTGAAATGGGAAAAAATGGCCAAAAAAACGGACATCCGAAGATGCCCGTCTGTTTACAACCTGTGTAGCACGCGGCTCAGGAAACGTGTTGCAGGAATTCGCGCAGACGATCGCTTGGCGGATTGGCAATCAGTTCAGTGGGTGGGCCATCTTCCGCGATGCGGCCTTTGTCGATAAAGATCAGGCGTGAGGCCACTTTCTCGGCAAAACCCACTTCATGGGTCACGATCACCATCGTCATGCCTTCGTCAGCCAACTGCTTCATGACCGTCAGCACTTCGTGACGCAGCTCGGGATCCAGCGCCGAGGTTGGCTCATCAAACAGCATCAGTTTCGGTTTAACCGCCAGTGCACGGGCAATGGCGACGCGCTGCTGCTGACCACCGGAAAGTTCTGACGGATAGTGATGGGCACGCTCTGACAGGCCGACTTTCGCCAGCAGCGCTTTAGCCTGTTTATGGGCTTCTTCTTTCTTCACGCCACGTACGCGGATCGGACCAAAGGCCACATTCTCCAGCGCCGTCATGTGTGGGAACAGATAGAACTGCTGGAACACCATGCCCGCTTCCTGGCGGATCAGGCGCTCATCGACTTTAGGGTCATTGACTTTCAGTCCATCGACAATCAGTTCTCCGGAAGTGATCTCTTCCAGTTTATTGATGCAACGCAGCAGCGTGGATTTACCCGAGCCGGATGGCCCGATAATGACCACGACTTCACCCTGAGAAATATTCAGATCGATGTCGTGGAGCACCTGGGTTTTACCAAAGTGTTTTGATACGTTCTTGAATTCAATCATATAATTTTCAATCTGCGTTCGAGGCGGCGCAGAACAAAGCTCAGTGCCAGCGTGATAATCAGATAAATAACGGCAACCGCACTCCAGATTTCCATGGCGCGGAAGTTACCGGCGATGATCTCCTGGCCCTGGCGGGTCAGTTCGGCTACGCCAATAACGATAAACAGCGAGGTGTCCTTGATGCTGACGATCCACTGGTTACCCAGCGGTGGCAGCATGCGACGCAGCGCCAACGGCGCAATGATATAACGCAGCGTATCACGGCGTGACAGACCCAGCGCCAGACCCGCTTCGCGGAATCCGTTATGAATCGACAGCACGGCACCACGGGTAATTTCTGCGATATACGCACCGGAGTTGATGATGATCGTGACAACGGCGGCGGTGAACGGGTCAATACGCAGGTCAGGAATCATCATTGGCAGGGCGAAGTAGATAAACATCACCTGCACAACAATCGGTGTACCACGAATAAGCTCAATAAACACCAGTGCAATGTGGCTGCTTAACCAGCCGCCAAACGCGCGGGCAAAACCCGCAATCACACCGATAATCAGACCACCCACCAGACCGAGGACCGAAATCCACAGAGTCATTTTGGCGCCTTCGAGCAGGATAGGCAGAGCGGGCCAAATAACGCTCCAGTCAAACTGCATGCATTCTCTCCTGGTAAAGCCAATGACAAACGCCCATCCGCTGAATTAAAACGGTATGGGCGTTAAGTACGAAGGGGAATTTACTTAGGTTCGGTATCAAACCATTTTTTATAGATCTTCGCGTAAGTACCATTTTCTTTGATGGTTTTAAGCGCGGCGTTGGCTTTCTCACGCAGATCGCTGCCCTGTGGGAAGGCGATACCGTACTGCTGACCTGCCAGTGACTCGCCAACTGCTTTGAACTGGCCGTTACCCGCAGTTTTGATGAAGTACAGGATGTTTGGCGTATCGTGCATTACCGCGTCAGCGCGGCCAGTGCCGAGTTCCATATAGGCGCTGTCAATGTTCGGGAACTGACGCAGATCTTTGGTTTTCACGTTGGCTTTCATGTAATCCACGGAACTGGTGCCGCTTTTCACTGCTACGGTTTTGTCTTTCAGATCGGCAACGCTTTTGATTGAGTCATTGTCTTTTTTGACCATAACCATCAGGCCACTGTTGTAGTAACCGTCAGAGAAGTCGATGGCTTTTTTACGCTCTGGGGTGATGGTGATACCGGCCAGGGCCAGGTCGATGTTATGAGTTTGCAGGGCAGGGATGATGCCGCCAAAGTCCATTGGTTTCAGCTCATAAGAGACTTTCATCTCTTTCGCAACCGCGTCCCATAAGTCGATATCAAAACCGACGTATTTATCGCCTTGCTTGAATTCAAAAGGTACAAACGCAGTGTCGGTAGCTACGATTAATTTTTTTTCTGCGGCGTGCGAGCTAACGGCAAAGGCCAGCGTCAGTGCGGCCAGGGAAACTTTCAACAGTGACTTCATCAGTTAATTTCCTTTGTACATAATTTAGGAGCTGTAGAGTGTTACATTCAATTAGATGCAATATACATGCCATAACTTAAGTCTTTTAGGATTCAATAAGTTATATTTTGCTGAACCGATAAAGCAGGATAAAAAGCACTAATTGCATCTTTTTGGTGCAGCGTAACAAATTGACATGACTCGTGATGGTGCAACGCTTTATCATTAACCAAACTTTGCCTTTTAAACAATCGCTAATTAACAATCACGCTGCGTTATTGCAATCTCACTCTAACTTTTGCATGTAAGTCCTGAAACGCGCGCTTAAAAATGAAGCAAGAATGTGGGGTTAGTCCCCAGTTAACATGCGGGAATTAAGGTGGGTTGAACCAAAATGGTGCAATGATTTTTAGTCAATGAGAGGAGAGTTAGCGTAACTGGCTATCTTTGCTGCCCCGACGGTTATAGCCGGCACTGGCTTGCTGTTTTTTGTCGAGCTCGGACTGGCAGGCGATACAATATTGCACACCCGGCAGCGCTTTACGCCGCGCTTCTGGAATCGGCTCGCCACATTCGTGGCAGAACTCAGCACTTTCTCCATGACTCAATGCCAGCCTTGCTCGCTGAACTGCGTCTGCAACTGTGGAGTCAATCTGATCCTGAACGGCGCCATCATGCGCCCATCCGCTTGCCATAGATCCTCCCATTTATAGAAATTAAGATTTGATAAATGTAAAAGCGGGTTGGCAATCGAAATTGCCAACCCGCTCAACTGCCATACGCCGGCAAATCGGATAAGAGGTATGCCGGAAGTAATTTTAACCCGGCAATCAACCTAAATTATTCGATATTGGATTCAATGAACCACAGGAATTTATCCAGGTCGCGTGAGGCAGCGGTAAGAATATCCGCAGTATCTTCATCTTCTACCGTAGTGATCGCTTTGCGGGTTTCATTAGCGGTCACGGCATAACGTTCAGCCAGAGCTTTCAGATGTTCCTGCACGGTATGAATGTTGGTCGGGTAGCTTTTCAAAGGAGTCTGATCGTTAACGACCTGAACAGTCCCTAAGGCTACGCCACCTAACTGCACCACACGTTCGGCCATCGTATCCTGATGATCGGTGATAGCAGTACGGAAGCCGTCCAGCATTTCATGGACACCGATGAAGTTTGCGCCACGCATGTTCCAGTGGGCTTGCTTAGTGATCAATGAAAGATCAATGAATTGCGCCACCAGGCGATTCAATACTTTGATGGTATCGAGCTTGACGCTTTCTTCCACATCGTTGCGAGTGTAGAGAAGCTCAGAAGATTTCGTTTTTACCAGTTTAGCGGTGCTCATATTGATATCCTCTTCAGTGAGTAGAAGTGAGTGCACAACCCTGTGTCATTTCAAGCTGTCACTCTACTTATTTCGATTAACAATGTGTTGATAAACAAGACTGGAATAAGTATAGCAACCTTTTCTCATCCTGCATGAAATTCTCAGCTATCGATTGGATAGTTGAAACCTAATAACCATGAGACGTCTGTGAAAAATAGTATTTCTGCATCACTGGTAAGGTTTTAATATTTAATTCTGGCTCATTCATATCATTAATCTGCGTTATAAATACAGTATGCTCGACAACGGTGAGTTTCAACCCTTGTGAATGAATTTTTATTTAATGCACTGATTTATAATAATATTATAATTATTTTTCGCTGAAAAATGTTAATGTAAATATTTATCATTAACACTTTAGTGAATTTTTATTGCAATAATGGTGTTTTAATTGCTTATATTTGTTGATTTTTTTGTTCTTATTTTAAGCCAATTCCTGCCGCGAGGCGCGATGTCCGGCGGCCAGAAACATCCTGACGATAATAATTCATGATGTTTCTGTGCATGTCTGAAGGTTTATATTTTCCCGTATTAATGACGTGCGCTTTTACGGGCAATCATAAACAGGCGCGGGAAGGCGAGCAGCACGCTTCGGTCAGCCCGTGGGAGATAAACCTGTCCCAGTTCCTGCAGGTACTGAGTGAGGAAAGCCTCCTGCTGAGCATCATCCAGCGGGGCGAGGAAAGGGCGTAAACCGGTGCTGCTCAGCCAGTCGACAATCGCTTTGGCCGATGGCATGACGTGGTAATAGGTTGTACGCCAGATATCCACCATTGCGCCCTGACTGGCCAGTAGATCGTAATACTGCTGTGTGCTCAGCAGTTGTTTACGCGAATTATCCATACTGCCAATCAGCGTTTTCCATGGCCCGCTGTCTGCAACCTTTTGCATCAATTGGTGGGACGGCTGATCAAGATTGTCCGGCATCTGGATAGCCAGAATGCCTTCGGGTGCCAGCTGTTGCATCAGATGAGGCAGGAGCAGTTCATGACCGATCACCCATTGCAGTGAAGCGTTGCCGTAGATAATGTCCTGCTGCTGCTGAGGCCGCCACTCACGGATGTCTGCCAGTTCAAAACGGCAGGAAGGCAGACGGTCGCGGGCTTGTTCCAGCATAGCCTGCGAGGTATCGATGCCGGTAAGTAAAGCATCCGGGTAGGCATGGTGTAGCAACTCGGTACTGTTGCCGGGGCCACAGCCCAGGTCGCTGATGAATTTTGCATTCGGGTGTAATACGCGGGCCAGTAATTCTGCCGCAGGACGGGTGCGTTCGGCTTCGAACTGACGATAGAGATCCGGGTTCCAGTCTTTCATGACATGTCCTTACTACGATGCCTGAGACAAATCACTGCACGGCGTGTGCAGCGACCGCTGCCCATAATCCTAGACCGACTTGCGCCGGCTGGCGAATCTCATCTTCGCGAAAGAATGTCAGAAAGTGTCTGGCTTCTATAATGTAATCGCACCGCTGTAAAGCACCGCGCCGGTTGGCTGCCCGGTCGGTGAGCCGCCGTGCGGTTCAAGGCTGATTGCCAGCGTTGAACCCGGATCAGGCATTCTGGCCGCCAGCGACAACTGGGTCGGCGAGGCATCACTTAACAATCCCAGCGAACGCGGCTTGCCGCCTGCCGGAATGGTCCATAGTTCAAGACTGCGGTCTTTGGCGATTTCACGCGTATGCAGCGGTGTCAGCATCAGGCTGTTAGCGCTTTTATCCACACTGACCACCCACTGTCCGGTATCGGCACTGTTATTGGCTAAAATTGCCACCGGCGTAATGGTTGAAGGCTGCACCAGCAGGCGCGGAACCAGCAGCAGCGCCGCCAGTCCTGCGGCCAGCGCCCACCCGAGATAACCGCGCCACGGCGTTGTCGCCGCAGGCATGGCAGTCTGGCGCTCAGGCACCGGGCCGAGCTGCAGCTGAATTCGTTTCCACACGGAAGCGGGGGGCATTACTGGAGTGAGTGAGTTATCGAGCTGAGTCAATGCCTCCTGCCAGCGGGCAACCTCGGCCTGTAACACCGGGTCAGTTTGCATCCGTTGTTCAAACTGTCGTTTTGCGGCGCCGCGTAAGGTTCCCAGCGCATACTCCGCCGACAGAGCGGCATGATATTCCCGTCTGTTTTTCATAGGCCCACGCAGCTCTTTAAGTGCTCCAGGGCGCGACGGATCCAACTTTTGATCGTGCCAAGAGGTTGTTGTAAATGGTCTGAGACTTCGCCGTGTGAAAGTCCCTGATAGTAAGCCAGCACCAGACTTTGCCGTTGTTCCGCCGGTAAATGCGCCAGGCAGTCGGCCAGCACTTTGGCATCGCCGTCCTGTTGCAGTTGCCGCAGAGGCTCGTCGTTATCGGCACACAGGCTCTCCTGCATGCTGTCGTCAAGTTCGGTCAGTTGGTTGTCACTGCCGCGCATCCAGTCAATCGCACGGTTGCGTACAATGTGCGTTAGCCAGGTCATCGGCGAACTGAGCGATGGATTATAGGAGGTAGCCCGGTTCCAGGCGGTAATAAAGCTGTCGTGCAACACTTCTTCAGCCCAGGCATGACGACGCAACATGCGCAGTGCAACGGCAAAAAGGCGCGGTGACGTCAGGCGATACAGTTTTTCGAATGCCTGACGATCACCGCTAGCCATGGCATGCATCAGGTCACGCAAGGGATCCGCGTTCGGATCCGACACTCTGTTTGTTATTGAATTGTCATGCATTCGCCAACCCCAAAACCTCAAGTGTGCAGTGCCAACACAGGCAGCACTGCACCCAGTATAGACGGTTTTATTTAGGCATCAGCACGGTGTCGATGACATCGATCACACCGTTTTTCTGTTGCACATCATAGGTGCTGATGTTCGCCACGTCGCCTTTGGCATCTTTAAGCTGGATATTGTGCGGGCCATTGCCAATCAACCACAGTGCCTGACCATTCACTGTTTTCAACTCGGCTTTACCGCCACCCTGTTTGATCAGTTTTTCCAAATCCTTCATCTCATATTTCCCGGCGACCACGTGGTAGGTCAGGATGCTGGTCAGCGTGGCTTTATTTTCTGGTTTCACCAGATTAGCCACAGTACCTGCCGGCAACTTACCGAAAGCCGCGTCGGTGGGAGCGAATACGGTAAACGGTCCTTTACTTTGCAGGGTGTCGACCAGACCGGCAGCTTTGACAGCGGCAACCAGCGTGGTGTGGTCTTTAGAGTTCACGGCGTTTTCAACAATATTTTTGGAAGGATACATGGCCGCACCCCCTACCATGGTGGTGTCGGACATCATTGCGGCCATTGACGCGCTGCTGAACAGAATTGAAGCACAGATTGCGGTACGGATAAGCGTTTTCATGATGTGATCCTTTTGGATTGAATGGGTAAGGTCTTGCCTCACATCAATACATACGAATCAGGGGGCAGTTTTGGATGCAGGGAAATGTAGATATTTTCGAATTAATAGGAAGAATATTTTAACTTTTTGATTTTTAAGTAATAAAAACCACGCACTGAGGCGTGGTTTTCTGGAAAAAAGCAGGCATCACTTTCCGGAAGGATTATTACCCGGTACTTCCACCGTTTCCAGCTTGGTCTTGCGCTGGATGGTAAGGGTCGAACCCGCAGACGCCGCTATAATCGCCGCCAGTGCCAGCCACTGCATGCCATTGAGGTATTCACCCAGGAAGATAATGCCGGACATCGCTGCCATGGCCGGTTCCATACTCATCAGGGTACCGAAAGTTTTTGCCGGTAAGCGTGTCATGGCCACCATCTCAAGCGAGTAGGGCACGGCAGAGGTGAGCAGGGCAATCAACAAGCCCAGCGGCAGGACTGCCAGGCTGAAAATTGAGCTATGTGCCTGAATGGCGCCAATCGGGAAAAATATCAATGCGCCAATCAGCGACCCCAGCGCTGCTGTGCCGGGCCCGTAGCTGCTGCCTGCCCGTTGCCCCGCCAGAATATAGATTGCCCAGCAGGCCCCGGCAAACAGCGCCAGACAGGCGCCTTTCAGATCGATGCTGTCCGTGTCATGGCCAAGAGGCAACAAGAACCACAACCCGACCACTGCCAGAATCACCCAGACGAAATCTATCGGACGGCGCGAGGAGAACATCGCCACAGCCAGCGGACCGGTGAATTCGAGGGCTACGCCGACCCCGAGCGGTATAGTTTGAATCGCCAGATAGAAGCTGTAGTTCATGCTGCCGAGGGCCAGACCATAAATCAGCAAGGCGCGAAAATTACCCCCGCGAATGTTCATCCGCCATGGTCGGAACCACGCCAGCAGCAGCAGGGAACCCATCCCCAGACGTAACGCCGTCACGCCTTGCGGACCGACCACCGGAAACAGGGTTTTGGCCAGTGATGCACCACCTTGTAGCGAAAGCATGGCAATCAATAGCAGCAGTACAGCGATAAGCGGTGATGCTGTTTTCGGTAACACGGGCAGCGCGGGTGCTTCTTGGTACTGGGTATCAGCAATGCTCTTGTCTATAGACGAATCGCCTGTTGCTGAATTTTTGTCTAACCTGGTCATCCTTTGCGCCTTAAATGTGATCCCTGTCCGGGGAATTCTTGTTTTGCAGATGAAATGTAAAAATAATGTTTGTGCGATGACACAGTGTAGAGTGAAAAGCAGAACGGAAAAATCCATAAAAAAGATTTTTTTAGGAAGTGTTTTCGCAAAAAAAGGCGGTTTTAAGGTCAAAAAGTGCTCAAAAATTTAGGAATTATCTGCTAAACGAAAAAAGTTCAATAAGTTTCACTTATGCTTTTAAAGTGAAAAAACCCTTTAAATTAATAAGATAGGTTGTTCTGGAAACTTCTTGTTACACCATATAACGCTTTGGACACCTTAGATTAGGCAGAGTTTCACACTGCTTTTTGTTATATTTTCATGGTGAAGGTTACTTTGTTTCCCATTTGAGGTGGTTGTTATGAAAAAAATTGCATGTCTTTCCGCATTAGCTTGCGTAGTAGCACTGGGCGCTTCCAGCGCATTCGCTGACACCAGCACTGTAACCGGTGGTTACGCGCAGGGTGATATGCAAGGCGTTGTGAACAAAGCAAACGGCTTCAACCTGAAATACCGTTACGAGCAAGACAGCAACCCACTGGGTGTGATCGGCTCTTTCACTTATCTGGAAAAGAACGATTCTGCAGCTGACAATGGCTACAACAAATCACAATACTACGGCATCACTGCGGGTCCTGCATACCGTCTGAATGACTGGGCTTCCATCTACGGTGTTGTGGGTGTGGGTTACGGTAAATTCCAGGGTAGCACTGATACCAGCTCTACCGTTCTGCGTGAAAAATCTGATACCAGCGATTACGGCTTCTCTTACGGCGCTGGTCTGCAGTTCAACCCAATCGAAAACGTTGCTCTGGACTTCTCTTACGAGCAGTCTCGCATTCGTAGCGTTGACGTTGGCACCTGGATCGCAGGCGTGGGTTACCGCTTCTAATTATTCGAAAACTGTAGCAGGCCAGATGCTGCTGCACATCTTCGAAACTGAAACCGCCTCTTTTGAGGCGGTTTTTTTATGGATTCAATCTGTACCAATCCGCAACATCAAATCCCGCTAAACCAATTATATCCCTGATCTTCCCAGTAACCGCCGGGGTACTCGTTGGTGACGAATATCGCGCCGATATGCTTGGCGTTCTTGAAACCGAGCTTGGTCGGCATGCGTAAGCGTAACGGGTAGCCAAAATCGGGTGGCAGCGGTTTTCCGCCGAAATCCAGCGCCAGAATGGTTTGTGGATGCAGCGCGGTGGCCATATCGATGCTGGAGTAATAGCGGTCATCGCATTTGAAACCGACATATTTCGCACTCAGATCTGCACCGATATGCTGAAGGAATGTCTTCAGCGGTACGCCGCGCCACTGGCCAATAGCGCTCCAGCCTTCAATACAAATCAACCGGGTGATCTGGCTCTCTTGCGGCAGGCGCTGTAACTGTTCCAGCGTCCAGGACGCTTTTTTCTGCACCAACCCGGAGACTTCCAGCCGGTAGTTGGGAATATCAATGTCCGGCACGTTGTACTCAGGATAAAAGGCGTTGAAACGAAACGGCGTAGTGATTTGATCAGCACGGTAGGTCTGAGCCAGCTTCTGCCCGCCAAACAGCCAGCCCTGCACCCGGTCATTCCAGCGCGACATGGCCCACAGCACTTTGTCGACCTCATCGCCGTCTTGTAAATTACAGCCAGTGAGCATCGAGACCGCCCCCAGCGTCAGACCAGAGCGCAACAACAGCCGCCGCTGAAGGTTCACCAGCTGTTTACGCTGATCGGGCTCGACGATGATTTTTGGCCGGTTAGATTTCTCACTCATCAGCGCTCTCCTTTATGGGCTGCTTTTTGCCGCCGGTGATCATGGTCATGAAGGTTTTTGGTACCAGCAGCACCATCACAACGTGAACCACTACAAATAGCATCACGCCGCTCATGGCAAAGAAATGAACATAGCGCGCGATGTCGAAACCGCCAAACAGCCACACCAGCCCGCTGAACTGGACCGGCTTCCAGATAGAAAGCCCTGACAACACCAGCAGGGCACCGAGCAACAGCACCCCAACGTACATCACTTTCTGCACAGCATTATATTCGCCGAGCTTGTGCGGGAGCGTAAAGGTCAGCGCCTGTACAACATCGCGCCAGATAGATTTAGGGGTAAATGGGAAAAAATTACGTTTGAAATGGCCGCTGAACAAACCCCAGATCAGATAGATCAGCGCATTGGCCGCCAGCAGCCACATCACGGCCAGATGCCAGGCAATATTACCGCCCAACCAGCCGCCGACCGTGGTGCTTTGCGGGAAAGTGAGAAAACTGAACAGCGGATCGGCGTTATAAATTCCCCAGCCGCTCATCACCATACCGATCATGGCGAGCAGATTTATCCAGTGACACAGGCGAACCGGCCACGGATGAATTCTTCTTTGGCGCGGCGGCTTATGGGGTAGGACTTTCACAGAGGGTTGATGGCTCACGAGGTCTCTCCTGCGTGGTCAAACAAGGGCACATCAGATAGCAAAACGGCGCGAAAGAGGGAGGTCCGCGCCGCATTGGTTACTGCTTAGTGCACATATTCATTCTTCGTCGGCATATTGTCAGACACAGGCTACCGACGAAAAACGTTACATCGGTGGCGCGACACCATCTTTACCGGCAGCAATGCCGCGGGCAGCCAGCTGGCCTTTGTCATCTTTAGTTGCGAACAGCACGATTTTCACGCCAGGTTTCAGCAGGCTGCGGTCACCCGGTGCCAGCAACACCACCGGCACATCATCAGGGACGACCACGGTTTTCTCGGCGTCATGGTATTTCACGGTCAGAGTGCGGCCATGACTGTTAACGAGCTTGCCGACGGTGCCGTTGGTCATGGTATTGATTTTGCCGTCAGCGGATTCAAACGGGTTAAAACCTTCCCCACTCCCGCGCAAGCTTGGCGCAAATACGTGAACTTCCAGCGCTTTGAGCGTGCCGTCGGCCTGTGGAACTGCCGCAGTGCCGATAAAACTGTCGGCTTTAATATCGGAAATCTGGCCTTTGGTTACGCTGTTGATTTTGGTCTGGTCGGTCAGTTTGACATCCAGTTTCTCGCCCTGACGGGTGGTAACCTGAATGGAGGAATCATTAACAGAATCAATGGTTCCACGGGTAGGTTTGATCACGTTGTCGGCGGCGAATGCACCACTGCACATCAGCAGGGAACTCAACAATAAGCCCGCCAGGCGCGTTGATTTCATCATTTTAACTCTCCATATTTGCATGTCTATCAAGGCCGTGGTGTTGCCACCACGCGATTTGTGTAGATCAAGAATGGACGATAAACCGGAACCTTGAGATGACAACTTGATGACAAAATTGTCATCAAACATGTGCAAGAGAACTGATAAGATCCTGCCAACGATTCACGGAATCATAGGCGATCTGCATGCGGATACTGGTTATTGAAGATGACATCAGCACCGGTGACTACCTGAAAAAGGGGTTAGGTGAGGCGGGGTATCGTGTGGATCTGGCGCGTAACGGGGCCGACGGCCTGTTTCTGGCGCTGGAAGAGGGCTATGACGCCGTCATCCTCGATGTCATGTTGCCCGGTCTCGATGGCTGGCAGGTGATGGAAGTGCTGCGCAAAAAAAGTGATGTGCCGGTACTGTTTCTCACCGCGCGTGATGAAGTGCAGGATCGTATCCACGGGTTGGAGCTGGGTGCCGATGACTATCTGATCAAACCTTTCTCGTTCACTGAATTGGTACTGCGTATCCGCACGTTGCTGCGCCGGCCGACGGCCCGCGAGGCGGATACCTTTTCGCTGGCGGATCTGCATCTGGACGTGCTGCGCCGCCGCGTGACGCGCCAGGAACAGGTGATTGCACTCACCAATAAAGAATTTATGTTGCTGCACTTACTGATGCGCCGGGAAGGCGAAGTGCTGTCGCGTACCATGATTGCTTCACAGGTGTGGGATATGAATTTCGATAGCGACACCAACGTGGTGGACGTGGCGGTGAAACGCCTGCGGGCCAAAATCGACCGGGCATTTGAGGTCAAATTGATCCATACCGTGCGTGGTATCGGCTACGTTTGCGAAGTGCGCATATGAGTATTTCAGCTACCGTCAACAGGCCAAAACATGCCATGTCGCTGACCCTGCGTGCTACGCTGCTTTTTGCGCTGATCGCCGCTCTGGTGGTCAGTGCTGTCGGGTTTTATCTCTACTACTCGATGGAAAAAGAGCTCATCCGCCGCGCCGATTATCAGGTCACCGGGCGGGTGCAATATTTCCGTCATCTGCTGAGTAATGATTTCCCACTGTCGCAACTGAGTCGCAGTCCTGAGCTGTTTGAAAACATGCTCGGCAACGAGCGGGATATCCTGCAATTCAGGCTGGAAAACCAGCCACCGATCATCAATGTCAACCCGTCGCGCCTGCCTTTACCGGATGTTAAACCGGTCGCCGATGGCCGCGAGTTAACGCTCGATACCGTTCACCCTCTTTCCGCGCCTGACGGCACACCCGTACGCTTTACCTCCGCAGCAGTACGCATGCAAGATGGCCGCACGGTGGATATCTCAGCCGCACACTTTATGACGGGTGAGGCACAGATGCTGGCGGCTTTCCGTCTGGAGATCATCGGCGCTGTCGTGTTCGCTTATATCCTGATTGCCGTGCTGGGGTTTGGCGTGATCCGCCGTGGCCTGCGGCCGCTGCATAAAATGGCGCAGGAAGCCGCACAGATCCATCCGACCAGTCTCTCTACGCGCCTGAGTTCTGAGGATGCGCCGCAGGAGTTACAGCAGCTGATTCACTCTTTCAACGCGATGCTTGACCGGTTGGCTGAAGGCTATGAACGCCTGACCCAATTCTCTGCCGATCTTGCGCATGAAATTCGTACGCCGGTAGGCGCGCTGATGGGCCATTGTCAGGTGGCGCTTTATCAGCCGCGCAGCACGGAAGAGTACGAGACGCTGCTGGCAAACAACATGGAAGAGCTGGAACGCATCTCGCGCATGGTCGAAAATATCCTGTTTCTTGCCCGTGCCTCCCATGCCCGGTCGGTACTGAATATCACGCCGCTGGCGCTGGCCTCCGAGACGGCCCGTGTGGTGGATTACTTCGAAGGGCTGGCCGAGGAACGTGGGATGCAACTGGTGTGTAAAGGCGAGGGTATGCTGTATGCCGACGCCATTTTATTTCAGCGCGCGTTGAGCAATCTGGTGGCCAATGCTATCCGCTATGGTGATGAAAATACGCAGATTTGCGTGCAGGTTGAGCAGGGCGGGCAGGCAACCCGCGTCCACGTCACCAGCACGGGGGCGCCGATCCCAGATGGCAAGCGGGAGAAATTGTTTGATCGTTTCTATCGCGCCGATGCTTCTCGTAGCGAAGGCGGCAGCTCAAATGGGTTAGGGTTATCTATTGTACAGGCCATTATGGCGCTGCATCAGGGAAGCGTAACCGTGCAGAGTCTGGACCAAGGTCAGACGCGCTTTACGTTACACTTCCCGACCCTTAATGAGGAAAAGATCGCCACAATTTCTCAATAGTTGCTCAACAAACTTAAAAAAATTGTAAGGAAAGCGAAATTTCAGGCTATTGAAATATAAGTATTTCGTCAACATGGTTACATTATTACATTGACTGAAATGATTGAAGCCGAAACAAATGCATTGGTTACTGGTCAGAATAAGTTATCGACGTGTACTCTGACGCCTGCCTTTAACATGTCGACATGCGCGGGCAGCACAACGCACACTGACTTTTACAAAAGAGCTCCACTCACTGATGCATAAATTACGCTTACTTTCGCAACAGAAAATTTCTCTGTTCATTGCGCTTTACCTGGGGATCCTGCTTAACCTTCCGATTTTCTTCCGTCGCTTTGGCCAGTTGCATTACGACAACCTGTTGTCCATTGCGGTAGAAATGCTCGCATCGTTCGCACTGGTCTACTTCCTGACATTACTCGTCTCTTTCACCGGCAAGACCGTTTTCCGCCTGCTGCTCAGCCTGATTGTCATTTCGTCAGCGGCGGCCAGCTATTACATGATTTTGTTCAACGTCGATATTGGCTACGGTATTCTGGCAGCAGCACTGGCGTCGGATTCAATCGATCTGTCTAAAGAGTCCATTGGCACACATTTCGTGGGTTGGACGGTCCTGTTCAGTCTGCTGCCGCTGCTATTGCTGTGGATGAGCAAAATGCCGGGTTCGGCATTCAAAGAGAGTTCGCCGAAAGGGTTACTAAAAAAAGGGGGGCTGCTGGTCATGGCTGGCCTCGTCTGCTATCTGCCTCTGCAACTGATGGGCAAGGTGCAGGATAAACATGATGTGGTGAATAACCGCATGATGGCCAGCTACGGTGGCGTCGTGGCCGGGACTTATTCCCCCTCCAACTGGCTTTCGGCGCTCGGCTTGTTCGCGTACAGCTCTTACAGCAAAGCAGAAGATACCAAGAATCTGTTCGATCCGGCTAAACACTTCACTTACGTGCCGCCAAAAGATGTCAAAGATCTTTACGTGGTGTTTGTGATTGGTGAAAGTGCGCGCCGTGACCACATGGGGATTTATGGCTACGATCGTGACAATACGCCTTACCTGAGCAAAGAGAAGAATCTTGCCGCTCTGCAAGGCTACTCCTGTGACACCGCGACCAAACTTTCGCTGCGCTGCATGTTTGTACGCGAAGGCGGGGCGTCTGAAGCGCCGCAGCGTACGCTGAAAGAAGCCAACGTCTTCTCTGTAATGAAGAGCAGCGGCTGGAGTTCTGAACTTTACTCCATGCAAAGTGAAGCCTGGTTCTACAACAAAACCCGCGCCGATGACTATTCGCTGCGCGAGAATATCGCCTCAGAGAAGCGTAACGCCGGTAAACCTGTCGATGACATGCTGCTGGTGGATGAAATGAAAGATTCGATGGCTAACCATCCCGAAGGCAAGCATCTGATCATTTTGCACACCAAGGGCTCCCATTATCTCTACTCTGACCGCTACCCGCGTTCATTCGCTAAGTACCAGCCGGAGTGCATGGGCATCGATGATTCCTGTTCAACGCCGGAGATGATTAACGCCTACGATAACTCATTGCTCTATACCGATTACTTCCTCGAGCAGGTGTTTAACCAGCTGCGTGATAAGAACGCCATCGTGTTTTATGCGTCGGATCACGGTGAGTCGATTTCCAAAAGTATGCATTTCCACGGTACGCCGCGTGACCACGCGCCACCGGAACAGCGTACGGTGCCGATCATGGTGTGGGCATCAGATAAATTCCTCTCCGATGACCAGAATCGCGCGGGTTTCCAGCAGCTGCAAAAACTGGCTGCCGAAAAGAAACCGGTATTCCATGAGAAGCTGTTTGACTCGATTCTGGGCTGTATTGGCTACACCTCGCCAGACGGCGGGATCGTCGAGCAACGCAACTGGTGTCATGTGCCTCCCAGTCAATAATTCCCCGCAGTAAAGTCACTCTCGCGCCGCTGTTTCACCTCGTACCGATGAAGCAGCGGCGTTTTGTTATGTAAAACTAATGCCAGAATTATGCGAATGCCTGACGGGTAAAGGCGGCCAGCGACACAGCATCGGGCAGGGCGGTCATGGCACCTTTTGCCGTCGTTGCCAGCGCACCACAGCCGATGGCCTGGCGAATGGTCGTCTGCCAGTGCATCTCAGGGCACTCATCCTTGCCACGCTCGGCCAGACCGGCCAGCAAACCGGCGACAAAGGCATCACCCGCACCGGTGGTATCGACGGCTTTTACCGTCGGGGCCGAGTAGTGTTTCAGTGACGCATCTTTTTTCTGATAGACCAACACGCCTTCTTTACCCTGCGTGACCAATAACAGCTCCGGGTTGTAGTGCTGACACAGGCGGATAACGCCTTCTGAAATCAGCGTTTCACTCGTCAGATACTCCAGCTCATCCTCAGAAACCTTCACCACATCAGCCAGCGACAACGCCTGATGCAGACATTCACGCAGTTGCGCTTCGTCTGGCCATAAATCATGGCGAATATTCGGATCAAAACTCACTTTACCCCCGGCTGTTTTCATCTGCGCCATCGCCAGAAAGGCGGCGGACCGTGAGGGCTCAGCGGAGAGGGAAATCGAGCATAGATGAAGAAACTGACCGGCCTCAAAAGCCGGAATATCGGCGGGTTGCAGGAACAGATCGGCGCTCGGACGTACCATAAACGTGAACGAGCGTTCACCGCTGGCGTCGTTTTCAACCACAACGGTGGAGGTGCGGTGATAAGGGTCGCGGTACATAAAGTCGATGTTCACGGCTTCATCCTGCAGCGTCTGGCATAAAAAACGCCCGAAAGGGTCTTCTCCCACGCGCCCAATGAAGGCGCTATCACCCCCTAGCCGGCTGATACCCACCGCGACATTCGCGGGCGCACCGCCCGGACATTTCAGTAGTTGATTATTGGTGGAAGGGATCAAATCCACCACCGCATCCCCGATAACCCAAACTCGATTTCCCATCATCACTCCCTGCGTAAATTTCCCGTCAGCCACTTTAGAAGAACCGGTTTAGCATAACAAGCTTATTGAGGTTCATTCAATAACTCCAGATTTGCCAGAGTGATCACATTTATAGAATAAAACCGCTGAACTTCGTTGCCGGAATACGCGGCAAGTGATTATGGTGTGCAGGAAAACCAGTTTAGCAATTTAGCAAACTGACGTTTCACATAATAATTAACCTCCTCTGGAAATAAAAATAATGATGAAACCACGTTATCTGGCTGTTGCCATTGGACTTATTCTTTCGGGGGCGGCCCAGGGTGCCGATCCGACCACCAGCGCCATCGAAGCCCGCTTGAATGCGCTGGAAAAACGTCTGCAGTTGGCCGAGAGTCGTGCAGCCAAAGCAGAAGCCCGCGCCACGGACGCAGAAAGGCAGGTGAAAAGGCTGGAAACACGTACCGCCAGCAACGAGCAGAAAACCCTTGAAGTGGCTAAACATGCCGAGAACACAGAACAACAGACCGCCGACGTAGCTAAACGCACCGAGTTGTTAGCTAACAACAGCAAAATGAAAGAGAGTGGCGACAGCGGTTTTGAGTTCCACGGCTATGCCCGTTCAGGCGTGATCATGAATGATTCCGGCACCTCTACCGAAAGCGGCCCCTACCTCACGCCTGCAGGGCAAACCGGTGGCGCGGTAGGCCGTTTGGGCAACGAAAATAACACCTACGTTGAGCTGAATCTGGAACACAAACAGCAACTGGCGAGCGGTGCCACCACACGTTACAAGGTGATGTTGGCCGATGGGCAGCGGAGTTATAACGACTGGACCGGTGAAACCAGCGATCTCAACGTACGTCAGGCCTTTGTGGAACTGGGATCGCTGCCGACCTTTAGCGGCGCGGTGAAAGATTCCACACTGTGGGCCGGTAAGCGTTTTGACCGCGACAACTTCGATATTCACTGGCTGGATTCCGACGTGATCTTCCTCGCGGGAACCGGTGGCGGTATTTATGACGTGAAGTGGAGTGAGAATCTGAAAAGTAACTTCTCCCTTTACGGTCGGAACTTCGACGATATCGATAACGGCAATAATCACGACGACACGCGCATCGAAAACTACATCTTCACCGCCAATAACTATGCGGGTCCGTTCCAGTGGATGGTCAGTGGATTACGCGCCAAAAATAATCAGGACCGTGAAAACAGCGGCAATAGTGTCAACAGCCATGCCGCCGATGCCGGCTTCCACTCTATGCTGGCGTACCACGGCGAGAGCTTCTATGGCCTGCGGGATGGCTCTTCGAAAACGGCATTATTGTACGGTCACGGGTTAGGGGCCGAGGTGAAAGCGTTAGGGTCTGACGGGCATCTGACTGACGACGCCAGTACGCTTCGCCTGGCAACCTATGGTATTACGCCGCTGGGTAAAAACTGGAGCATTGCCCCGGCCATTCTGGCCCAGCAAAGCAAAGACCGATATGTCTCGGGTGATAACTACAAATGGCTGACTTTCAACACCCGCCTGATTCAGGAGATCACCGAAAACTTTGCGCTGGCCTACGAGGGCAGTTACCAATATATGGATCTCGACCCGCAGGGCTATAAAGACAACAACAAAGTGAAAGGAGGGTTCTATAAGCTGACGTTCGCCCCGACCTTCAAAGTAGGGGATATCAGCGATATTCTCAGCCGTCCCGAAATACGATTATTTGCCAGTTACATGGACTGGAGCAAAGACCTGGATAACTACTCCTCCAGCGATTCATTCGGTACCGACGGCTTTACTTCCGGCGGGCAGTGGAATTTCGGCATCCAGATGGAAACCTGGTTCTAAGCCGGCAAGATTGTGCACCAGCAAGGCACGCCTGAGTTAATCAGGCGCTGTCGTTCAGGGTTATATAAGGAACGCTATGAATATCAACGCAATTGCCCGCGAGTTACTCCCTTTATTGGGCGGAAGAGAGAATATTGCCAGCGCCGCACACTGTGCCACGCGCCTGCGTCTGGTGCTGGTCGATGACAGTCTGATCAACAAAAGCGCCATTGAAAAAGTTGAGGGCGTTAAGGGCTGTTTCAGCAATGCCGGGCAGATTCAGATTATCTTCGGCACCGGTCTGGTGAACAAAGTCCATGCAGAATTCATTCAAGTGGCCGGCATCAGCGAATCCAGTAAATCCGAAGCGGCCAATATTGCCGCACAGAAGTTGAATCCCTTCCAGCGTCTGGCACGCATGTTGTCGAATATCTTCGTACCGATCATTCCGGCCATCGTGGCCTCCGGCCTGTTGATGGGCTTGCTGGGGATGGTTAAAACGTATGGCTGGGCCAATGCCGACAGCGCGATTTTTATCATGCTCGACATGTTCAGCTCGGCGGCATTTATCATTTTGCCGATCCTGATTGGCTTTACGGCGGCCCGCGAATTTGGCGGTAACCCTTATCTGGGCGCGACGCTTGGTGGCATCCTGACCCATCCCGCACTGACCAACGCCTGGGGCGTGGCGGGTGGTTTCCATACCATGAATTTCTTTGGTCTGGAGATCGCCATGATTGGCTATCAGGGCACGGTGTTCCCGGTATTGCTGGCCGTGTGGTTTATGAGTTTTATCGAAAAACGCCTGCGAAAAGTCATTCCTGATGCACTGGATCTAATCCTCACTCCGTTCTTTACCGTTGTGATCTCCGGCTTTATCGCACTACTGATCATCGGGCCAGCGGGGCGCGCGTTGGGCGATGGCATCTCGTTTGTGCTCAGTGCACTTATCACCCACGCGGGCTGGATGGCGGGGCTTTTGTTTGGCGGGCTTTACTCGGTCATTGTGATCACCGGCGTTCACCACAGTTTTCATGCCATTGAAGCCGGACTGCTGGGGAACCCGAATATTGGCGTCAATTTCCTGCTGCCGATCTGGTCAATGGCCAACGTGGCACAGGGGGGCGCCTGTCTCGCGGTGTATTTCAAAACGCGCGACGCCAAAATTAAAGCGATTGCCGTACCGTCAGCGTTCTCAGCCATGCTCGGAATAACGGAAGCGGCGATATTCGGGATTAACCTGCGCTTTATGAAACCCTTCCTGGCCGCACTGGCCGGCGGCGCACTCGGCGGCGCGTGGGTGGTCGCGATGCACGTCAACATGACTGCCGTCGGGCTAACCGGTATTCCGGGGCTGGCGATTGTGCAGGCCAGCTCCATGCTCAGCTACATGGTGGGTCTCGGGATTGCCTTTGGCAGCGCGTTCCTTATCTCCCTGCTGCTGAAATATAAAACGGAGAGCGAATAATGTCAGAAGCCTCTTTACTCAAACAGGCGCTGCGAGCAGTGATGTCCGGGCAGGCGCGGGCCAGCGCAGATATGCACCGTCCGGCCTGGCATCTGGCACCGCCGGTAGGGTTACTCAATGATCCGAACGGTTTTATTCAGCACGATGGCCGCTATCATCAGTTCTATCAGTGGAATCCGCTGGCCTGTGCGCACGGAGCAAAGTTCTGGGGCCACTGGAGCTCGGCAGATTTAGTTCACTGGCGGCACGAACCGGTCGCATTGGTACCAACTGAAGCGTATGAATCCCACGGCTGTTACTCAGGTTCCGCGGTGTCTGACCATGGCACGCTGACGCTGGTGTATACCGGCAATGTCAAATATCCCGACGGTACGCGCACGGCTTTCCAGTGTCTGGCACGTGAAAATGAGCGTGGAGAATTTAATAAAAGCGGGCCGGTTTTGCCCTTGCCCGACGGCTACAGCGGTCACGTCCGTGACCCAAAAGTCTGGCAGCATAACGGCCTGTGGTACATGGTGCTGGGTGCGCAGGACATCAATCTGCATGGCAAAGTTTTGTTGCTGCGTTCGGCAGATTTAACCCGTTGGGGAGTCGTGGGGGAGATCGCCGGCTCCGGCCTGAACGGGTTGGGTGATTTTGGCTACATGTGGGAGTGCCCGGATCTGTTTTCGCTCGGTGAAACTGACGTGCTGATCTGCTGCCCGCAGGGGGTGGCGGCGCAAAGTGAGCGGTATCTGAATTCGTTTCAGGCCGGTTATTTTACCGGCCAGCTGGATCACCAAACCGGCGCTTTCCCGCACGGCGAGTTCACTGAACTGGATCTCGGTTTTGAATTTTACGCACCGCAAACCACGCTCAGCGATGATGGGCGGCGGCTGCTTTTCAGCTGGATGGGTATTCCTGACGGTGATGAATTTTATCAGCCGACCGTCCAGCAGGGCTGGATCCACACGATGACCTGTCCGCGAGAATTGACCCTGCACGGCGGTAAAATCTATCAGCAACCCGCCCGCGAACTACAGCAACTGCGGGGGGAAGAGCAGAGGTGGCAGGGTATGGCCGATGAGGCACCGCACTGGGATGTTTCACAGGCAGAGTTGCTGATTCAGACCAGCATGCCTTTCAGTGCCGAACTTGGCGGGGTGCTTACGCTGCAATGGGATGGCGAACGGCTCGCGCTGTCACGGCGAAATCTGCGCAGTGGAGACCTTGAACATCGCTACTGGCGCGGGGAACTGCGGGAGTTATGCCTGCTGTGCGACCATTCCAGCGTGGAGATTTTTATCAATCAGGGGGCTGCCGTGATGTCGTCGCGTTATTTCCCGACGCAGCCCGCACATATTCGCCTTATGGGACAGGAGAGCATGGCGCTGTGCTACTGGCCCTTGTCGGATTGCGTGATAGAATAAAATTCTTTCCAGACAATAGAATATGGCGCAGTGAAAAAAAGCAAACGCATCACTATCAGCGGTATTGCAGAACTGGCTGGCGTGTCCAAATCCACCGCCAGCCAGGTGCTTAACGGGCACAGCAAAAAATTTCGCATCTCTGATGCTACCCGCGATCGCGTCCTCGCTGTGGCGGCTGAACACCATTATCAACCCAGCATTCATGCCCGTTCGCTGAATGTGACGCGCAGCTATACGCTGGGACTGGTGGTGCCGGAGATGACCAACTACGGTTTCGCCGCCTGTTCCAATGAACTTGAAACCCTGTGCCGTGAAAACGGCATGCAGTTGCTGATTGCCTGTACGGATGAAAATACCAGTCAGGAGATGATGGTGGTCAACAACCTGATTCAGCGTCAGGTCGATGGTCTGATTGTCGCCTCCAGTATGCTTAATGACGCGGAATATCTGAAAATAAGTCAGCAGTTGCCGGTGGTGCTGTTTGACCGCCATATCAGCGATACCCAACTGCCCTTGGTGGTCTGTGAGGCCATCGAATCTTCGGCTGCGCTGGTCGAAAAGGTGGCGAAACATCAGCAGGAGGAGTTTTACTTCCTCGGCGGGCAGCCTCGGATCTCCCCGACCCGCGACCGCCTGGCGGGCTATCAGCTCGGGCTGGAGCGCGCCGGAGTGAGCCTCAAACCCGAATGGATCCTCTACGGTAATTACCATCCAGGTTCAGGATACGAGATGTTTGCTAACCTGTGTGCCCGGCTCGGACGTCCACCGAAGGCGCTGTTTGTCGCCTCCTGCGGACTGATGGAAGGGGTTTTGCGCTACATGAGCCAGCACAAGCTGCTGGAAAGCGATATCCACCTGTGCAGTTTCGATGACCACTATCTGTATGATTCTCTCTCGGTAAAAATTGATACCGTGGCACAGGATTGCCGCGCGCTGGCGATCCACTGTTTTGAGATGGTCACTGGCCTGATTAACGAGCAGCAACCTGCACAGAACCAGTGTTATCTTTCCCCGCAGTTGCACTGGCGTCACGCCGATACCCTGAGTGAGTCCTGATTTAATGCATACACTTCGAATTATTGTCAGCGTATTGACCGTTATCATGACGTTGCTGACGCTGTTACCCTTGTCGAAAAATCAGCGCTGGTGGGTGCGGGTGTGGGATTTCCCTCGGCTGCAAATGGCAACGCTGTCCCTGCTGTTCCTGCTGACTGAGCTGTGGATCTTGCCTGCCGGAGGGGCGCTCACCACGCTGATCGTGCTGCTGTCGCTGGCCTGCATGGTATATCAGGCTTGGTGGATTTTGCCTTATACCCCTCTCTATCCGGTACAGGTAAAAAAGACTATTCCCAACGGTCATCCGCGGCTGAAAATAATTAACTGCAACGTACTGATGACTAACCGTAAATCAGCCCGCCTGCTGGACATTGTGAAAGAACACCGGCCGGATATTCTCGTTCTGCTCGAAACCGATCAGTGGTGGGAAGATCAGATGGCAGCCCTCGACGTGGATTATCCGCACAGCCTGAAATGCCCACTCGACAATTTATATGGCATGCACGTTTACTCGCGCCTGCCGATCTTTAACGGCAAAATTCAGTTTCTGGTAGCCGAGGGCATTCCGTCGATGCACTTTCGCGTCGAACTGACTTCGGGTGATCACGTGGTTCTGCACTGTCTGCATCCGATGCCGCCGAGTCCGACTGAAGATGATGAATCGACCAATCGCGATGGCGAGCTGGTAGCCGTGGGTCACACGGCCGCGCGTGCTACTTATCCGACCATTGTGACTGGCGATTTGAATGACGTGGCCTGGTCACGCACCACGCGGCTGTTTATGAAGATCAGTGGTCTGCTCGATCCGCGCCGTGGCCGTGGTATGTACAACACGTTCCACGCCAGTTATCCCTTCCTGCGCTGGCCGCTGGATCATGTATTCCACAGCAAAGAGTTCACCCTGATTGACCTGCAACGCCTGCCACCTATGGGCTCAGACCATTTCCCGATCATGGTGGAACTGGCACTTACCCCTCAGGAGGGCAGCACGCAGGAGACGCTGGAAATTGACAGCGAAGATATTGAGGAAGCCGAGGAAAAGCTGGCAAATGCGGGGGTGAAAATTAACGATGTCCATCGGGCGGAACTGGCCTCATGGGGCTAAACCTTCGTGCGGACAGGACTTACCGACAGTTCTCTGTTT
>Ga0209888_1000331_pt1 | contig 25714 bp, 25 predicted proteins | sample OrgsoiDNA_201059_FD_185807 | JGI IMG/M metagenome (GOLD analysis project Ga0209888, IMG submission 185807) | Permafrost soil microbial communities from the Arctic, to analyse light accelerated degradation of dissolved organic matter (DOM) -... | ecosystem: Environmental > Terrestrial > Soil >...
CCCGATTCTGGCCGCACTCGGTTATGGCAGCATCGAGGTGCTGGGGGACAGCCTGTCAGCGCTGTCCAATCGCATGGGCTCGCCCTGGATGCACCCCAACGCCCTGGGTGGCGCCATGACCCTGTTGTTGCCGCTGGCGTTCTGCTACGGGCTGGCCCGCCAAGGCTGGAGGCGCACGCTGGGCCTGGCGGTGGCAAGCCTGGGTGTGATCGGCCTGCTGCTCTCGGGCTCACGCGGGGCGCTGGTCAGCCTGCTTATCGTCCTGTTCTGGATGGCCCGCAAACGCGTGCCCTACGCCGGTCAGGTGATCCTCGCCGGCCTGGTGTTCGGCAGCCTGCTGCTGATGTTCTACCCGCCGTTGCAGGATCGTCTGCTGGGGCTCTTTTCCAGCAACGACGCCAGTACCAACGTGCGTTTCGACGAATACTCACACTTCCCCAACGCCGTGGCCATGTTCCCCTTCGGCATTGGCTTCAAGGTCGAGCCGCCCGTGCCCGGCACTGGCTTGTGGGGTATCTCCAACCTGTGGTTGAACTTCATCTACAAACTCGGCGTGCCGGGCCTGATACTGTTTGCCGCGGTGATCTGGAGCTGGTGGCGCGACACCCGTTCCTCCCTGGCCGCCTTTCAGTTGAACGAAGACAACGCCATCTGGCTCGGCACCACCTGCGGCTTGATGGCGGCGCTGGTCAGCGGCTTCTTCGACCACTATTTCAGCTTTACCAATGTGCTGATCGCCCTGTTCTGGCTGATGCTGGGCCTGAACCTGCACGAAACACGGCGTCTCAAGCTCAAGGCCACCCCTCTGCCAGGAATCCACCCATGAAACACCGCATATTCCACTCGTTGAACCTGAGGCAGGCCCTGCCCGAATACGCCGAGAAGATGGGCGTCGGGCTGGAGGAACTGGAGAGCAGCTACCAGTGGATGCTGGAAAACGACGTGTGTTTCGAACAGCCGCTCAAGGGCAATATGCTGTGTTTCATCAGCTACCTGAACATCGAATCACGCATCGAACCGCCCCTGGCCCGGCGCTTCTATGCCTTGCTCGGCCGCGAGGTCAAGGGCGCGCTGATCCCGTTGTACGGGATCAACTGGCCAACCCTGCGCGACCGCATGCTCCGCGGCTGGGAACTGGCCTACAACATACTCATCTGCAAGATTCCCAGCCATACGCTGCGGCTGCTCTGGTTGCGCGCAGGCGGGGCGAAGATCGGCAAGGGTTCGACGGTCTGGCGCAACACCGAGGTGCTGGGGGTGGACAGCCTGCGCATCGGCAACGACAGCACGGTGGCCTGGCATTGCCAGCTGGACGCCCGCGGCGGCTTGATCATCGGCGACCACGTGACCATCGCTTCCCACGTGCTGATCATTGCCGGCGGCCATGATGTCCAGGCCCCGGAGTTCTGGGCGGTCGGCGGGCCAATCTATATCCGCGACTACGCCTGGGTCGCCAGCCGCGCCCTGCTCTCGTTCGGTGCCGATATCGGCGAAGGCGCGGTGGTCGGCGGCCAGTGCGTGGTCTCCAAGCCGGTTCCGGCCTATGCCATCGTCGGCGGGCCGGATGCGGCGATCAAGGGCGAACGTTGCCGCGGCCTGAACTACAAGGTGGGCGGCAAAGGCCTGTTCACTTTGTTCCACTGAGCCGCGGGAATGCCTGACTCGAAACTGCTCGGCTCCACCCTGTGGCTGACCCTGGCGACCCTCACCGGTCTCGTCGCCGGGTTCGCCCGCGAGTGGCTGCTGGTCGCCGCCTGGGGTGCCGGCGGGCGCAGCGACAGTTTCCTGGTGGCGCTGTTCCTGCCCGAAGCCTTGCGCATGGCCCTGGCGGCCGGCCTGCTCAGCGCGGCGGCGCTACCGCTCTACCAGCAACGCACGGCTAGCGAACAAACCGCCTGGCTCGGTGCGATGGCGCCCCGGCTGCTGCTTTGCGGCCTGCTGCTGGCGCTGGTGCTGGGCGTCGGCTCACCACTATGGGTCCGGCTGATCGGACCGGGACTCGACGGCGACGGCTACGCATTGGCCGGGGCCAGCCTGCACTGGCTGGCCTGGTGCGCCCCCGGGTTTATCCTGCATGCCTTGTTCTGCGTGCCCTTGCAGGCCCGTTCACGCTTTGTCCTGGCCGGCCTCGGTTCGCTGCTGTTCAACCTGCCGCCGGTGTTGTACCTGGCCATCCTGCGCCAGGCCGCGACCCCGACCGGTCTGGCCAGTGCTTGCGTGCTGGGCAGCCTGCTGATGCCGACGCTGCTGTTGCCGGCCTTGTATCGCAGCGGCTGGAAACCCTGGCAACTTGGCCACGCACCCGGCGCCGTAAAAGAACTGCTGCAACGTATCGGTCCGCTGCTCAGCAGCAACCTGGCCAGCCAGGGCCTGGCCTTGCTCGAGCGCATGGTCGCGTCGTTGCTCGGCGAAGGCGCCGTGACCTGGATCAACCTGGCGCGCAAACTGATCAACCTGCCGCTGATCGCCCTGATGAGCCTGAACCAGGTGCTGCTCGGCCTGATGAGCGGCAGCCAGGGCAGCGAGCGCCTGGGCCTGCTGCGCAAAGGCCTGGCCAGCGCCAGCCTGCTGACCCTGCCCGCCGTGGTCGGGCTGATCGGCGCCGCCGGGGCACTGGTCAGCCTGCTGCTGCCTCACCAGGCCGCCGACAGCCCGCTGCCGGAACTGCTGGCCTGGTTCTCGATCCCCTTGGTCTTCGGCGCCTGGAATGCCCTGCTCGCCCGCTACGCCTACGCCGCCGGCGACACCCGCCTGCCACTCACCTGCGAACTGACCGGCAGCCTGCTCAACGCCCTGCTGCTGGCGTTGCTGCCGTATTTCCTCGGGTTGATCGGCATCGCCCTGGCCGCCATCTGCGGGGTGATACTCACCGGCCTGTTGCTGATCCGCCGCCAACAGTTGCAAGCCTTGGTGCCATGGCGCAGCCATGCACTGCTGGGGTTGGCGGTAATGGTCACGGCCGCGCTGGTCCTGCATCCGCTGCACGGCATCTGGCTGCAACTGGGCCTGAGCAGTTTGTGCAGCCTGATCCTGCTGATAGCCCTGGCGGCGTGGTTGCGCCCCTGGCGCGCCCTTCCCGGCTGAACCTGGAGACCGAACAATGTCGACCCCTCAAGTGGCCGTAGTGATTCCGACCTACAACGGGCGCAACGACCTGGAACGTCTGCTCGACTCCCTGGCACTCCAGACCGCGACCTTCGACACCCTGATCGTCGACTCCAGTTCCAGCGACGGCACCTTCGAACTGGCCTGCGCGCGCTGCCCGCGGGTGCAACGCATCGACAGCAAGGACTTCAACCATGGCGGCACCCGCCAATGGATGGTCGAGCACAACCCCGGCTACGAGCTCTACGTGTTCATGACCCAGGATGCCTACCTGGACGATCCCGACGGCATTGCCAACATCGTCCGGCCGTTTGCCGACGAGCAGGTCGGCGCCGTCTGCGGTCGGCAACTGCCACACCTGGATGCCACGCCCCTGGCCGAGCACGCCAGGTTGTTCAACTATCCGCCGGACTCCCAGGTCAAGAGCCTGGCCGATGCCCCCCGGCTGGGCATCAAGACCGCCTTCATCTCCAATTCCTTTTCCGCCTATCGGCGCCAGGCCCTGATGCAGGTCGGCGGCTTCCCGCAGCATGTCATCCTGTCGGAAGACATGTACGTCGCCGCGAAAATGCTCCAGGCCGGCTGGAAGGTCGCCTACGAAGGCAGTGCGCGCTGCCGGCATTCCCATAACTACAGCCTCGGTGAAGAGTTCCGACGCTACTTCGATATCGGCGTCTTTCACGCCCGCGAGCCGTGGATCCGCCAGCAGTTCGGCGGGGCCGGCGGCGAGGGCCTGCGCTACGTGGTTTCGGAACTGAAGTTCCTCGGCCCCGCCCGTTGCCTGGCCTGGCCCGGCTCACTGTGGCGCAACGCGGTGAAACTGCTCGCCTACAAACTGAGCCAGCAAGAGCGGCATCTGCCCAGGCGGCTGAAAAAGAACCTGGGCATGTACAAACGCTACTGGGACAGCCCGCACGCCTGATTTGGCAGGCCTTCAAACTATGAGGAATTTTCCGATAATCATCAGCGAACAGCCTCAATTGACCCAGAGGCGAAATAAGGCGAACTTCTTCAAGCTCTTTTTATCGAGCGAATAACACTCTGGACCTGAACCATCGAGGAAGCATATTCACATGGAAGTCGAGCTACAGCACTGCGCGGCACCGCACTTGAGCGCCGCGGCCCACGAGCCGGGTCATCACGACGCCAAACCGCAACGCCCGCCCCGCCATGACAAGGCCAAGACGACCCGTACCCCTGGAGGCGATGCTATGGAACCCCGAATCACAGAGCTGGAAACCCGCTTCGAATACATCCACCGCGATCTCAATGAGGTGCGCAACGATGTCAAATCCATCAAGAGCCGACTCACCTACATAGCCGGTGCCGCGGCGGTCATCGGTGCGCCCCTGGCCTGGATTGCCAACAATCGCATGGACCAGATCCTGCTGCTGCTGACCTCCTGACCTCACCCCGTTACTCGCGTCGCGCCGCCGGGGCGCGACCGGGAACCTCGTGACCACAAAGGTTGCGGCCAGCGCCGGGCTGGCTTACAGCGAAATCGGTTTACGTCCGGCAAACGAATGCGCCAGGGTTCCACCGTCCACCAGCTCCAGTTCCCCACCCAGCGGCACACCATGGGCGATACGCGAAGTGATCAGGCCTTTGTTGACCAGCAACTGGGCGATGTAATGAGCCGTGGCTTCACCTTCAACCGTCGGGTTGGTGGCGAGGATGATCTCGGTAAAGCTGCCCTGCTCTTCGATTCGCGCCAGCAACTGCGGGATACCGATTGCTTCCGGACCGAGGCCGTCGAGGGGCGACAGATGTCCCTTGAGCACGAAGTAGCGGCCACGGTAGCCCGTCTGCTCCACGGCATAGACATCCATCGGGCCTTCGACCACGCACAGCAAGGTGTCATCACGCCGAGGGTCGGCGCACTGCGGGCAAAGATCGTCTTCGGTGAGGGTGCGGCACTGGCGACAGTGACCAACGCCTTCCATGGCCTGGCCCAGGGCCTGGGCCAGGCGCGAACCGCCACTGCGATCGCGTTCGAGCAGTTGCAGGGCCATGCGTTGGGCAGTTTTCTGGCCGACACCGGGGAGTACCCGCAAAGCGTCGATCAGTTGGCGAATCAGGGGGCTGAAGCTCATGGCAAAGGGTCCGACAGAACACGAGACGCGGTTTATACCCGCGCCTCCAGCCAGCGTCCAGGGATCACGCTGGAACACAATTCCCTGTAGGGGCGTAGCTTGCTTGCGGAGGGTAAAGGCTTCGCGGGCAAGCCACGCTCCTACAGGGTAAGGCGGTAGCGCCTTAGAACGGCATCTTGAAGCCCGGCGGCAGTTGCATGCCGGCGGTCATGCCGGACATCTTGTCCTGGCTGTTGCTTTCAATCTTGCGCGTCGCATCGTTGAACGCCGCGGCGATCAGGTCTTCCAGTACTTCCAGGTCTTCGTCCTTCAGGCTCGGGTCGATGCTGACGCGCTTGACGTCATGACGACCGGTCATCACCACGGACACCAGGCCGGCACCGGATTGGCCGGTCACTTCGGCGTTGGCCAGCTCTTCCTGCATCTTGGCCATCTTTTCCTGCATCTGCTGCGCCTGCTTCATCAGGCCGGCCATGCCACCTTTCATCATGGGAATCACCTCAAGAGTTACATATGCAAAGAGATGCTAGGCACAAGGCCTGGCATCGTTGAGTTATTAGCCCTGGGCCACCAGGGCATCGACAGGTTCGATTGTATCGCCACGGATCACCGCACCGAACTGTTGCATCATCTGCCGGATAAGCGGGTCGGCATGAATCGACGCCACCGCTTCGTCCTGGCGTTCGTGGCGCCGGCGGGAAGCCGCCTGGGCCGGGGTTTCCTGCTCGGGCTTGATCAGCTCGATGGTCAGCTTCAGCGCGCGCCCGTGATACTGGTTCAGGGCGTCGTTGAGGCGGCGTTGCTGCGTGGCGTTGAACAAGGCGCTATGGGCCGGATCCAGGTGCAGCAACCAGTCGTCACCGCTGACCGCCATCAAGGTGCAGTTGGCCGCAATGCTGCCGGTCATGCCAGAAACCGGTAGTTTCGGAAACAGTTCCAGCCACTCCAATGCCAGACCGGTGGCCGGGGCTGCCGCTGGTTGCGGCTCGGGCTCCGGGGCCGGGTCGGCGGCGTGCTCACTGGCCAGTTCGTCAAGATAGCTGTAGGCCGAATCGATATCCGGCTCGATATAGTCTTCATCCAGCGGCGGCTCGTCGTCCGGGTCCAACCCCGGCGTCGCAGCCTCCACCTGGGCAGGCGTCGGCTCGGGCAGGGCGGCGGCGACCCATTCGGGCGCATCCGGGACCACGCTGTCCGGGGTCGGCAGCGGCATGGCGGCCAGCTCAGGCTGTTCGGCGACGGTTTCCAGCACCGGCTCGACAGCCGGCTCCTGCAGTATTTCTTCGGGCTCGACCGGATCGTTCCACGGTAGATCCACGACCTCCACCGCCGGGGCAACGGGCTCGGCCGGCGGCGGCGCGGCCACCACGACAGGGGCCACCACCGGCACAGCTTCGACCGGCGCGGCAACGGGCACCGGTTGTGCGGCAATCGGTGCTACCACTTCGACAGGCACAGCCGCTACCACCGGCGTCTCGGCAACAGCAGCGACCACGGTTGTCACAGGGGCGGCTGGCGCGGCAACGGCTGCGCCAGCCACACTCTGTACGGAATCAACTGTGGCCTGGCTGATCCCCACTGGCTTTAGCGGCGGTCTCGGCGGCGCCGTGCTGTCGGCTGGACGGAATGCCAGCATGCGCAGCAACACCATCTCGAAACCGCCTCGCGGGTCCGGCGCCAGCGGCAGGTCGCGCCGTCCGATCAACCCCATCTGGTAATAAAACTGCACATCTTCGGCCGGCAGGGCCTGGGCCAGCGCCAACACCCGGTCGCGGTCGCCATGACCATTGTCGACACCGTCCGGCAACGCCTGGGCGATCGCCACGCGGTGCAGCACATTGAGGATTTCCGACAACACGCCATTCCAGTCCGGGCCCTGTTCGGCCAGATGCCGCACCGCTTCGAGCAGGGCCTTGGCATCACCGTCGATCAACGCCTGCAGCACGTCGAAGACCTGTCCATGGTCAAGGGTACCGAGCATCGCCCGCACATCGGCGGCCATGACCTTGCCTTCACCGAAGGCAATGGCCTGGTCGGTCAGGCTCATGGCATCACGCATCGAACCGTCGGCGGCACGTCCCAGCAACCACAGGGCGTCGTCTTCGAACGGGACGTTCTCGACCCCGAGCACATGGGTCAGGTGCTCGACCACCCGCTCGGGGGTCATGTTCTTCAGGGAAAATTGCAGGCAGCGCGACAAAATCGTTGCCGGAAGTTTCTGCGGGTCCGTGGTCGCCAGGATGAACTTGACGTAGGGTGGCGGCTCTTCCAGGGTTTTCAACAGTGCGTTGAAGGAGTGGCTGGAGAGCATGTGCACTTCGTCGATCAGGTAGACCTTGAAACGCCCGCGGCTGGGGGCGTACTGCACGTTGTCGAGCAGTTCGCGGGTGTCCTCGACCTTGGTCCGACTCGCGGCGTCGATCTCGATCAGGTCGACGAAGCGTCCCTCGTCGATCTCCCGGCAGACCGAGCAGGTCCCGCAGGGGGTCGAGGTAATGCCGGTCTCGCAGTTCAGGCACTTGGCAATGATCCGCGCGATGGTGGTCTTGCCGACACCGCGAGTACCGGTGAACAGGTAGGCGTGATGCAGCCGCTGGCTGTCCAGGGCATTGATCAGAGCCTTGAGCACATGGGTCTGGCCGACCATTTCGCGGAACGAGCGCGGACGCCATTTACGTGCAAGAACCTGATAACTCATCGATAACCATCGCGTCGGGGAAGCGGAAGACCGCTAATGCTAGCGGAGCAGGGGTAAAAATGCATCCGGCATGGGATGCTAATCTGGTTAAGCTGCACTTTGTGGATAAATTGGCGGCCTCGTTGTGCTCCCGCCGGAGAGTTTGATGCGTGCAGTTCTTTACGCCCTGGCCTTGATGTCCGCCCCTGCTTTCGCCGCGCCGACCCCTTTGCGCTTTGCCGTGGTCGACAGTTGGAGCATGCCGATCATCCAGATCGAGCATGGACAACCGACCCAGGGCATTTTGTATGATCTGATGACCAGCCTGGCACACCAGGTCGGCAGCCCGGCCGAGTTTCGGGTGCTGGCCCGTGCTCGGGTGCAAAGTGCCATGGAACGCGGCGACGTCGATGTGCGCTGCTACACCGCGCAATCCTGGCTGCCGAACCTGTCCGGTGACTATATCTGGAGCATTCCCTTCCTCACCCAACGCAACATACTGGTCGGCAGGACCAGGCCACCCGCCGGGTTGACGTTGCAAAACCTTCAACCACAACGGATCGGTACCGTCCTGGGCTACTCGTACCCAACCCTGAGCGCGCAGTTCGAAAGCGGTCGACTCATTCGCGACGAGGCCCGCAACCAGGAACAGGTTCTGCAAAAGCTCGAGGTGGGCCGCTACGCCTACGCGATCAGCGACCAGTGGTCACTGGACTGGTTCAACCAGACACGCATGCCGGATCAACAGTTGCACGTCGTGATCCCCGTGCAAGAGCAAGCCGTGGGCTGCTTTGTGCGCAATGACCCGGCCCTGCCGGTGCAACGGATACTCAGGACCTTGCTGCGAATGAAAATGTCCGGAGAGGTCGACCGGACCATTCAGCTCTATACCGGGCATGGCGACTAGGCGCTGTCGAATCAGGTGACGCCGCGCCATAACGCCGGTGGCTCGAACGCCGCGACCCAGGCCGGCACCTCGCCCGCCAACATCGGCCGGGCAATGAAGTAGCCCTGCGCCACGTCGCAGCCCAGGTTCATCAGCAACCGACCGTGCTCGGCGGACTCCAGCCCCTCGGCAATCACTTCCCGGCCAAAAGCCCGGGCCAGACCGATCACCGCCGTGGTCAGGGCCAGATCATCCTGGTCATGGAGAATATCGCGCACGAACGAGCGATCAATCTTGATCGTCTGGCTGGGCAGGCGCTTGAGGTAACTCAGGGATGAGTAACCGGTGCCAAAGTCATCCAGGGAAAAACGCACCCCCAGCGTCTGGCAGTCTTGCAGGCACTGGCTGACCCGCTGGATATTCTCGATGGCCACCGATTCGATGATTTCCAGATCCAGCATCTGCGGCGGCACTTCGGGGTGGCGCCCCAGCAAGGCGCGCAGGCGCTCGACGAAATCGCCACGCTGGAAATGCCGGGCAGCGATATTGAGGCTGACCGGCCACTCGTGCCCCGCCTGGCGCCAGGCCTGCATCTGTGCCATGACCTGGTCCATGACCCATTCGCCGATATCGATGACCACATCGGTCTGGGCCACCAGCGGCAGGAATGCCTGGGGCTGGAGCAGACCTTCGTGCGGGTGCTGCCAGCGCATCAGCGCTTCGAACCCGACCACCCTGCCGGTGCGCATATTGACCTTGGGCTGATAGACCAGGCGGAACTCACCATTGGCCAGGGCCTGACGCATCAATGCCACGGTCTGGTGGGTGGCCTTGACCTCCTGGTCCAGGGACACGTCAAACAAATGGAAACGATTGCGCCCGCTCTGCTTGGCCAGGTACATCGCCTGGTCGGCATGGCGCAGCAGGGTATCGGCGTCCTCGTCGTCGGCGGGAAACAGCGTCACGCCGATACTGGCATCCACATGGATGGTCTGGCCGAGTATCGAATAGGGGGCCGAAATGGCGCCGAGCACCCGTTGCAACGCGGCATTCAGTTCCTCGGCGTCGTGCACATAACGCAGGATCAGCACGAACTCGTCACCGGCCAACCGCGCCACCACATCTTCCCCGCGCATGATGCCGCGCAGGCGCTCTGCCACCTCCACCAAAAGCCTGTCGCCGCTGGCATGCCCGTAGCCATCGTTGACCGCCTTGAAACCATCCAGGTCGAGCATGCAGACCGCCAGCGGAATGGCTTCGCGTCGGGAAAAATCCAGGGCCTGGTTCAGCAGGTCCGAGAGAAACGCCCGATTGGGCAGGCCGGTGAGTACATCGTGCCCCACCCGCCACTGCAGGGTATGCAGCAGGCGCAGCTTTTCGCTGACGTCGAAACGGATCGACACATACTTGCGGACCTGCCCGGTGTCCTCATCCAGCAGCGGCACCATGGTGCTGTCGACCCAATACAGGGAACCGTCCTTGGCGCGGTTGCAGACTTCGCCTTTCCAGACCCGGCCCAAGGCGATGGTCCGCCACATGTCGACAAAAAATTCAGACGGGTGGTAGCCGGAGTTCAAGATGCGGTGATTCTGCCCCAGCAGCTCATCACGGCTATAGCCGGAAATCACACAGAATGGATCGTTGACGTAGGTGATCCGACCGTTCAGGTCGGTCTCGGAGAAAATGGCGGCGACGTCCACGACCCTGCGATACGTCTCATCCATGAATCAGCTCACCTGGGCGGCTAGAGGTTGTCCCGAATTCGCAGCACAACCGCGCCTGGCGGCATCGCCTGGCCGTACTTCGACGAAGATCAACTAGGATTAAATGAAGGTCATCATTAGTTCGGACAGGTATTCGGGTGCGTCCTGAAACAATGCGCTGCTCAGGGCTTATGACCGTCACGGCATGGGCACCAAAGAAATGCTTGGATTTCCCGTTTCACAAATATTTCACCGGAAACTGGATCACCAAATACCTGTCCTAAATGCCGATTCTACGAATTACATCACATTATGCAACAGAAGGTGATGATCCATGGCGTTGTCTAATGTAAAGATTTATCGTTAAGTTCTTGACTCTAAATGGGAATTGAGCGATGAAAATTTCAAGTTTGGGTGCAGCCATCAGGCGCTACCGCAAGGTAGCGGGGCTAACTCAGGCTGAACTCGGAGAGAAAACCGGTTTTGACCCCAAAACCATCAGCCGCTTCGAAACCGGCAGTTACACCCCCAGCGTCGAGGCCTTGTTCCTGTTTGCCGACGTCCTGGGGGTGAAGCTCAAAGCCTTTTTCACGGATCTGGCTGACGAAGACGAGCAGCGTGCCTACCTGTTCGGCGTCATCCACAACGCTCCCCCGAAGGACCTGGGAAAGCTGATCGCGGCGGTCGATCTGGCCTTGTCCAAGCCTTAGCCTCACGCCTGTCTGTTACCAGAATACGCTTGCAAGATGGCTAGATGCTACGCTGTCCCACCCCGCTGCTGCGGGGCTGGGCGGGCACCGTTGCGGCTGGCCGGCGCCCTTCCAGATTGAGCGCCAGCACACTGCCCAGGACAATCGCGCCGCCGACCATCACCAGCACTGAAACCCCCATCCCCAGGACCAGCGCCGCCATCAGCATCGCCACGGGCGGAATCAGGTACAGCGCAATGGACGAGCGGCTGACCAGCGAATGGCTCAACACATAGGCCCAGGCCAGGTAGGCCAGGGCGCTGGGGAAAATCCCCAGCAACAGCACCGCGACATTGACCCGCAGCGGCGCCACCGCCACCTCGTGCGCCAGCCCCGGCGCATAGACACAGAGCAGCAAAGTCCCGGCCCAGACCATGTAACACACCGTAGTCAGCCCGCTGTAATGCCCGGAATAGTGTTTTTGCAGGGCGAAATAAATACTCCAGGACAGCGCCGCGAAGAGAATCAGCAAGGCCCGGGGATCGAACGCCCCCACTCCATGATCGCCCCAGGCCACCACCAGGGCACCGGCCAATCCCGACAGCACGCCGAGCCAACGGACGAGTGACACCGACTCCTTCAGCCAGAAAAACGCGATCAAGGTACTGAACAACGGCGTGGACTGCGACAACACACTCCCCGCCCCCGGACTGACCCACTGCTGACCGTAATTGAGGCTGATGTGATGGAGGAAAATCGCGAAAAAGCTCAGCGCAAACAACCAGGGCAAATCCCGCCGGCGCGGTAGCGCGATGCCCTTCACCAGGGCAACCAGCGCCATGAACAGCGAGGCAACCAAAAACCGCAACAACGCCAGGTGCCCGGGGCTGTAGCTTTCCAGGCCGATATGGATTCCCACGGGCGAGTAGGCCCAGCAGAGAATGACGACAGCGGTGGCGAGAGGCACTTTTAAAACGGACAGGGCTTTCACGAGCGGGCGATATCCAAGATGATCCGAGGTGTGCGCACAGTCTCGAGTGGCCTGTCAGCCAGAACAATTGATCAATATTGAGTCGAGAATTCACCGGGAGTGAATCATGGAACTGGCGCAAATGCGCATGGTGAAAGCGGTCGCCGAAACCGGCAGCATCGCCCAGGCGGCACAGCGACTGCACTGCGTGCCGTCGAACATCACCACGCGGGTCAAGCAACTGGAAAGCGAACTGGGCACCGACCTGTTTATCCGCGCCGGACGCGGCCTGAGCCTGAGCCCGGCCGGCACGGTATTCCTCGACTACTGCACGAAAATCCTCGGGCTGGTGGACGAAGCCAAGCGTGCCGTCGACGCCAACACCCAACCGTCGGGCCTGCTGCGCATCGGCGCGATCGAGTCCTGCGCCACGGTGCACCTGCCCGCGCTGCTGGCCGACTACCAGAAGACGTACCCCGGCGTCAGCCTGGAATTGACCACCGGCAACTGGTCACAACTGTTGGAAGACGTACGGCAACGCCGCCTCGATGGTGCCCTGGTCGCCGCCGACATCCAGCACCCGAAAATCGCCAGCAGCGCGCTTTACCGTGAACAGCTGGTATTGATCAGCGCCGCCGGCAGCGGGCCGATCCAGGGGGCCGCCGACCTGCGCGGCAAGACCCTGATCATGTGGCCAAACGGCTGCCCTTATCGCGCCGCCCTGAAAAACTGGGTGCAGCCCCATGACCCGCATCCGGCCATTGCCAGCTATGCCAGTTGGGCCACCATCATCGGCAGCGTGCATGCCGGTGCCGGCGTGTCCCTGGTGCCCGAGGGGATCCTGCAACGTTACGAGCAGTCCGCCAGGCTTGAAACCCACCGTTTCGCTGAACTGGCGCCAGTGGAAAACTGCTTTATCTGGCACAAGGAAACCACTCGTCATCCGGCTCGCGATGCGTTTGCCCGGCTGCTGCAGGAACGCCTGGAACAGAGGGCGGAATGATCACCGCGAAAGTTGTTCATTGATCTGCGCGACGAGTCTTTCCAGCTGGCGCATCTCGACGACCGGATGGGCGGCGTTTTCCCCGAGAAAACTGCCATGCTCCACCAACAGCAAGCCAACGACCTGCGCGCCTTTCATGGCGCTCGTAGCTTCAGCCCAAGCGACTTTCTTCTCGAGCTTCGAGTGAAAACCCTCGCTGTCGGAGGGCCCCAACTTACCGACCACATTGCTCAACTTGCTCATTGAAAAAGGCTGGCTGAGCACCTTGCACTCGATCAGGAGGGCCACTTGCCCGGAGGGGTGCAATGCCAATACATCGATTTCCCCGGGCACCTTCTGGCCGCTCTCGTGCTCCAGGCGAGATTCCGCGGCTTGCCAATATCCGGAATCACTGACCCCACTGGCTGTCCAGCCGGCCTTCTGGAGCAATTGCACCGCCGCATTTTCAAAAGGCTGCGAGACATGCACCCGAAAAGACTCATCGTCCACAGGAGCCCCGCCATACCCCATGTAGCGGAAGACAGAGTGCTCGACAAAACAATTCACCGAGTCGACTATCGTCAAGACGCTGGTGGCAAATGTCCTGCCATCGATCCGCACGACAGGCCGCTCGATCAACATGTTGGAGGGGTAGTTCCTGACCCGGTCCGGGTACCAGGGCTCCTGCCAAAAACAGGCTTCGAGATACTGTTTGGCAAGTGCGGGATCTTCACCGAACGCATCGGTGACAATCGGAAGATCCTCAAACAGCACCACGCCGGCCATGCGCTTCGATCCGGCCGACTTGATCTGACGCACACACGCCAACAACACCAGCCGGGCATTGAGCCCTATCCAGAATGCAGGGTTCTTCCCGGCCAGCGCAAAGACCGTTCCGGCAAACAATTCAATCGTGGTCGAGTCGCGCCCCGAAAGGACGAGAGAAACGGCCTGGGAAAACCGCAGCAGGTCCTTCCAGATCACCGCTTTCGAATGCTCAAGCGTTCTTTGGTTTTCACCATAAGGCGCTGCCATGGCGTTCCACTGCCCCAGCAACATCCGGTCAGCCGGGTCTGAAAACTCGAACCCATAAGACTTGAGACTGACCGGTTGAAAGTTGCAAACCTGGCTGGTCTCGTGAATATTTCTCAATTGTTCCCAGGCAATCACCGCATTGACCAGATTGAGCAACAGGGCGGCACTTCTATCAACGGCCAACGGTTCCTTGCGATTGGGCCATATAAGCGCGATCGTCGTTTTCAAGGACGAGCCGCACCAAGGCACTTTTTTGCGCCAGTTTTTCTGGCCGTAGTAGAAATCGTCCACCGCCTCGATCAGCGCCGGAATGGCGAGTCGCGGGTCAACCCGGCGCGCCAGGGCATCCAGATCTTTCCTTGCCCACTCAATCGCCGACTGCCACTGCTCATCGCTCTGCAATAGCCCCAGACCTTGGGCGACCAGGCCGTCCGCCGTCCTGGAAAAACAATGACGACTCCCCGCGATACTGGCTTTGCGCAGCTTGTCGGCCAACTCGCGGGCCTGCTTGTAGAGTCGTGAAGACGCCTGGAATGGATACTGTTCTCGTGCCATATGCTGCCTCGCGCTCCCTGCCAAAAACACCCGACGTCAATGGCAGCAGAGTGCCATAAATCCATCGCAGCACCTTGACCCAGACCACCCCGACACCCGCAAAAACAGGGCGAGCGCCTTCTCTAGCGCGACCTTCGCCCCTTCAGCTATCCTGCCGACCAAATTAATTCAAAATGTAAGGGACTACGATGAAACATCACCTGCGCCAGCTCTTGGCCGCGGTGGCGCTCAGCAGCCTCACTTTGCCTGCCCTGGCCGCCAGCTCCCCCGCTCCGGCGCCGAACGCCAGCACCCAGCCTCACCAAACGACTGAACAATGGCTGGCCACCCTCAAGCAGCAGCACGGCACCATCACCCTGCCCAGCGGCATTGCCACGTTGCAACTCAATGACGACTTCTACTACCTGTCGCCGGCCGACACCGAGCGCCTGCTGACGGAAGGCTGGGGCAACCCGCCCGGTCACAAGACCCTGGGCATGATCATTCCCAAGTCGACCAGCCCGCTGGCGGACAATGGCTGGGGCGTGATCGTCAGCTACAAGAACGACGGGCATATTTCCGACGATGACGCGGCCAAGATCGACTATGCCGACCTGCTCAAGCAGATGCAGGCCGATGATGAGGAAAACAACAAGGAGCGTCACAAGCAGGGTTATGCCGGCCTGTCGCTGCTGGGTTGGGCCGAGCCGCCGAGCTACGACCAGGGCAGCCACAAGATGTACTGGGCCCGCGAATTGAAGGCCGACGATGCGCAGCAGACCACCCTGAACTACAGCATTCGCGTGCTGGGGCGCGAAGGTGTTCTGGAGCTCAACGCGGTGGCGGCGATGGCCGATTTGCAGACCATCAAGCAGGAAACGCCGAAGATTCTGGCGTTCACCAACTTCACCGACGGCAACCGTTATGCCGACTACGACTCCAAGACCGACAAGCTGGCGCCCTATGGGTTGGCGGCGTTGGTGGCGGGCGGTCTTGCGGCCAAGGCCGGGTTGTTCGCCAAGATCGGCGTGATGCTGCTGGCCCTGAAGAAATTTATCGTGGTGGGGCTGGTGGTGGTTGCCGGGTTCTTCCGCAAGTTGTTCAAACGCTAACCCCTTGTAGGCGCTGGCTTGCCAGCGATAAACGTCAACGATAACGCGGAGCGCCTGACGCCCCAGGCTGTTCCAACGAACATCGAGCGTCGACCAGGCGCTCCCACAACAAACACCCCGAGCGTTTCGGCACAATGGTCGAGCGCAACGGCACAACGACCGCCCCCCTCCCTCAATAAACTCATATCTCTTCTCCCACCCAGACGAGATCAGCATGAAAACCCGATTTCTCCTCACCGCCCTCACCCTCGGCCTGAGCCTCACCGCCCATGCCGCCGACTTCACCCTCACCAGCCGCGACATCGCCAACGGCAAGCCGTTGAGCAGCCGCGAAGTGTTCCAGGGCTTTGGCTGCGAAGGCGGTAACACCTCGCCTGAACTGTCCTGGCAAAACGCCCCGGCCGGTACCAAAAGCTTCGCCATCACTGTCTACGATCCTGATGCTCCGACCGGCAGCGGTTGGTGGCACTGGACAGTCGTCAACCTCCCGACGTCCACCCATGAATTGCCTTCTGGCGCAGGCAACCCCGCTGCCAGCCAACTGCCCGCAGGTGCCGTCCAGGGCCGCACCGACTATGGCCAATCAGGCTTCGGCGGCGCCTGCCCGCCAGCTGGCGATAAACCGCATCGCTATCAATTCACCGTCTGGGCCTTGAAGGTCGATAAACTGCCACTCAATGAACAATCCAGCGGCGCCATGGTAGGTTATATGCTCAACGCCAACGCACTGGGCAAAGCGACCCTCACAGCCCCCTACGGACGCTAGGAACCATGAACGCCCCCGTCGGCATCCAGTATCGCCAAAGCCGCATTGGCGCCAGTGTCATACAGGCGCGCCAGCCCCATGCTCTGCAACGGGTGCCGATTTTCGTCACCACCCTGTGCCGTGTCCGCCAGGGCGAGAAGCTGATGGGCTGGGATGATCGGCAAATGCGCGTGGGTTCACGGCATCTGATCCTGATGCCGGCGGGGTGCGAAGTGGGGATCAGCAACTATCCCGGGGCACAGGGTTACTACATCGCCGATGCAGTGACCTTTCCCACTGAGCTGTTGCGGGCGTTCAGCGTTCGCTACAGCCAGCAGATCACCACACATCCCGGGCGAACGGCGACGCAGGAGCTCTGTGTACCGCTGGATCGGCATACGACCCAGGCCTGGGAAAACTTGCTGGATTGCATCAACGCCGACTCGCCGGACGCCTTGCGCACCCATTACGCGGAAGCGGTGCTGTTGGCGTTAGCCCTGGGCGGTTGGGCCGGACCGGTGCTGCTGGACCGCCGCGATCCGCTGTGCGAGCGCGTGCAGCAGATCGTTATGAGCGATCCGGCACGGGACTGGACCGTTGCCAGTGTCGCAGAGCGCCTGAACCTGGGGGCGTCGACGTTGCGACGGCAGTTGGCGAACGAGGACGATAGCTTCAGCAATATCCTGGAGAACGTCAGGCTGGGGATGGCGTTGCAGTGGTTGCAGGTCACGCCGCGGCCCATCGGGGAAATTGCCGCGGCCAGTGGTTATGCTTCGGCTTCACGGTTTGCGGTGCGGTTTCGCAAGCATTATGGGTTGTCGCCGCGGGAGTTGCGGGCGGTGTTGTAATCCAAGATAAAGATAAACCTGCTAAATCTCTTCGTTTATTTCGATTCTATAAAGCACCTTCTATTCAAAAAACAGAGTTGCAGACATGGCCTCATGCCGTTTTTCTCGCAACACTCTAACCCTGCATCACTAAATCAATAGTGATCGTTGAGCCGAACAGCAATCTCGAAAATAGAATTTTTTCGAAGACCGTTCGTCGCCTCATTAACAGAAGCCATCTTGATTTGGCGTGTGAAATAACCTACAAAAATCTGGCATTCCTTTTCACAAACCTCGTTTCAGACAAGCCGGAATCTCGCTTAAAAAAAAGCAACTCTCTCTGCCTCCCAAAAGCCCAGCGAAACTTCCTACAGGCAAACCCATCCGTGTTTGACTCGGACTCAATATAGGACCTATAGCTACTACTGTAGTTGGTGAAAACAGCTACTCACATCAAACAGTACGTAGGAGCAACATAATCATGAGCACCGAAATTTTTGGAGAAATACTCTTCAACTTTAAGAATGACCCAAGCTTCGACAAGAGCCCCCAAGCCAACAATGGCGGATCAGGTGGCCAAGGTGGATGCGGCGGTGGTGGTGGCTGCAATGGAGGTAGCGGCGGAAGCGGAGGGTCTGGTGGAAATGCAATTACCAGACATGAGAAAAACCCAAGGCTAGACACTTCATGTGAAGGCTAAACCTCATAGCCCTGCCAAGGTGGCTGCGCGGCAATCTCAGCAACCTTGGCAGCAAGATCAAGGAGGCGCCCGGTGAATATAAGCATACATAACTACGAAATACTGAACTTCCCTAAAGAAAATCTCATTGTGTCAGAAATGGGAATTTCGAAAATAAGCTCCCCTTCTTTGCTAAACGCACTAAAAACAATAAAAAGTCTAAACCAAAGAAACATATCCAAAGAAGAAATAAATGACATCTTAGTAGAGAACGGGCTCGATTCGGAAGCAGCATTTTCCTTCATGGAAAAAGCCTTACTGATCAAAAAATCAATCCATGAATACTACTTTAAAAAAATAATACTTATTCACAACCTGAACGACGAAGCAGTTGAAAATACTCTAACCCCAGAAATATACCTCCCTATTGAGTTCCATCACATATCTTCAACACCCCTTAAGCTCGACAATAACAGCCGGAGCTTTATCTTTATTCTCTGCAAAGACTACGACTACGGCCGCCTGAAAAAATTATACTTCGAAATAGCATCTACCGCCCCACAAAGCGCCCTATCGGTAGGGACAATGATAGGACATTCTTTCTGTATCAGCCCACCCTATATTGCCGAGATTGGCAATCCCTGTCACTTCTGCAATGTAGATCGATTAGAGCACAATGATCAATTAAACCCTAGAGACAATAGCTGGATAAAATTATTCACGTTTTTTAAGGACCGAAATTCACCCATTCCATCCAGCCAACATACGCTTCTCCAAAAGAGCCTAACTCTTGGAGCCGTTGCCAAACACATAAACTTCTACACCACACCTAAAAACAAAAACCGTCATCAAGACAGCCTCTTCCTTACATCATACGTAGATATCAACAAAGGACTCATCACCGAAGAAAATCTATCCCACTGGTTCATGTGTGATTGTTTGAGGTCAGCCAAATGAAAACCATTCCTCACGATTACTATTTAAAATTCATGGATCCGAAGGTGTTCGAACACGTACAGGATTTTCATAACAAGGAAAACTACACCCTCCATGAAGCCTTCGAAGACATCACCTATCTGCATCAACTAAATGAAGAACACCTCGACCTTCTGTGTGCGAACGAGCTAAGCCTGTATCCAGACCTTGACCTAACCCAACCTCTACCTGAAAATATAAAAAAAATAAACATATCCTACAGAAACGAGTCCTGCGATTTTTTTGAACCTTCAACGTTAGATTTTTCAACCATCCAACAACTGATCGCTACGCTCCTGACAAAAAACACCAATCCAAAAAAAAGAAACTATCCAAGCGGAGGCGCGCTCTATCCAATAGAAACCTTTATATGTTCGTTAAATGATGAAAATGAAGACTGGCCTTACCCTCAAAAAATCTTACACCTACTCCCTGCCTCAAAATCTCTTGAGATCATGCAACATAGCTGTAGCACTCAGCTTTTAAAGAAAACCATACTCTCCAACATACAAAGTATTGGCAGCCCCAGCATAGCGCTCATTTATGTGGCTTATTTGCCAAAAACCTTATTCAAATACAGATACCGCGGATACCGTTTGGCCTTAATGGAGGTAGGCTCAATCTATATGTTAATAGAGCTCCAAGCGGCGGTCCTTGGGCTGAGTTGCAGGTTATGGTCTGGCTACACAGACCATATGTTATCGAAAGCAATAGGACTGAACCCTGCTCTATTTGCGCCGATGTGCGTCCATTTAATCGGAGCAAAAAAATGAATATCATAAACAATGATTTTGGAGTCACATTCCCCAACCAAATAAGCTATCAACCCTCTGCCACTCTCGACTTCCCATCCATTACTGAGGTATTTGACTTCCACCTGAATACCGGCTCTGGCATAGGTATAGGCTCAAGCGCCATCAGCGCTGCCCTGGGAGAGTATTTTGAGAGGCGGCACTTTTACATGGAGGTTTTTCCAACTTCAGAAAACACTCTTTCTAGCAGCCTCACCAACAAAGAAGTCAAATCTTTTACTCAAGCCTTCCGTCAGACTAATTTCAAAAACCTCAAAACCGCTGACTTGGCGTCGCACAAATACAAATTAACGAACGTTTTAAGGCTCTCTGACTTCACACCATGTGCTATCCCAACAGCCTGTATTTCTCTGAATGCATTGCTATTAGATAGCGATAATGAAATTTATCCATCGCGAGACACCTGTGGCTGCAGTTTTCACTGGAGCGCCGAGGAATCAATGTTCGGCGCTCTGAAAGAAAATCTGGAACGACAATTTTTATCCCGGTTTTGGCTTACCCGAAAATGCTCTGCCGTCTTAGAGGCCAAAGAAATATCAATATCTCTAAAACATCACACCCTGACCAAACTACACGAGGCACTATGTAACTCTGGAGAGCTCATAGCCTTTGACATATCCGACAACAAATTCCCTGGCAAGTGTTTACTCATCATTTACGGACAGAAAGAAACAACTCGCAACGTACAATATTGTGCAGGATTATCCTATGCTGAAACCGAAGCAATGGCTTTGGAAAAAGCGATTAACGAACTGTGGCAAACCTTTCGGTTCATGAACCTATTTTCCAGCATCAATGGAAAACCGCACAAACTTCACGACCCTTACCTAAGGTACTTCTTAAGCTGCAACAACCACGAAACATTTAAAGCCATAAACAACCCCATCATAAGCCCTGACAACAACAAACACACAACACTCCCCTTCAGTTTCGCAGGTATCAGGCAAGCCATTATAGATCAAAAAATATCTGGCTATCTTTATACAAAAACACACCTACTCAATGGTAATATTTGCACAATGAGCAAATTTATTTCCTCTGATCTATTCATGCATATGGACAACTCAAAAAACATAAATACAAACAACAAATACTCATCTCAGTTCAAGCACGACATAATCCCTGAACGAAAATCGCTGATGGTTCCATTTCCATAAAGGATAACCCCATGCAAAGTCGAACTTTTTCCCGCTCAAGTCGTTTGGCATGGCTTTTCATAAAAGAACAACTCAAGGAACCCATTGCCTTATTCTGGATTATTATTTCGCCGTGCGCCGCTTTCTATCTCTTGGCCCTGTCCAGAGGCTGGATGAGTTCAGTCTCAGGAGATTACATCGAGCACACGGCCTGGTTCTATGCCTACATTTCTTCCAGTATTGCCTTGTTCGGATTTTCTTTTTACATCATAGGCCGTCGAGAAAGCGGCTACATCCGGTCTTTCATTTATAACAACGAGGCGAAACGTGTCTTTATCCTGGCCCAAGCCCTCGCCTACTCAGTCATTGCCATGATTTATTGCGTCGTGTTTTACCTTGCCACCCGCCCGCCATTCGGTGCTTACTCCACTTTGGAACTCATGGATATTATTTCGAGATTTTATACTTGCTACCTACTATTCTGTTCAATCGGCATCTACTTTAGCTTACTCCCACTAAACTTCCAAAATGCAAATACCCTGTTTTCCATTTTCTCATTCGCCCTTCTAATCCTTGGCCTATCCGGCTCGTTTTCAACGGCCCCTCTACTTAAAACCATCAATCTGGGCAATCCCTTATTGCACGCCGCCGAGCTGATTGAAAACGGCTTCGAAAGAAAAACGACATTCACCCTACTCACTTTATTTCTATTCACTTCGAGCCTGCTTATCACTATCAAGTTTTTGCGCATCAATCCTGTTTGGAGCCGCTACTAATGAAAAACCTAAAGGTAGATTCAATCTCTTTCAAGTATCACGATAAAATAATTTTCGAAAATGCAACAATGGCGATACAACCCGGCACCATTATCGGTGTACTGGGTTCAAATGGATCGGGAAAAACAACACTTTTTGATATCATCTGCAAACTGAAGACTCCTTGCAGAGGGGCCGCCCGAAACAGCTTCTCAAAAGAGCTTTATCTGTCTCAGACACTGATGACACCGCCCGCACTACGCATGTTCGATATCTTCGAAATGACCAACCTGCTTTGCTCATCGACACAGAATACCCAGTCGCAAACACTCCACAAGCTTTCACAATGGAGTCCCGGCATCATCAATCGCTACAAAGAGATCTGGAAAAAAAAGTCTGCCTTATGCAGTTATGGAGAAAAGCGCTGGTTTTTTACCCTTTCGCTTTTATCGATAGACGCGGATCTCATCATCCTGGATGAACCCACTGCGGGTGTCGATCCAGAGTTTCGTCACTATATCTGGCAGTGTCTGCACGGAGCGGCCAAAAGCGGTGCCGCCATTCTGGTTTCCTCGCACAATGTCGATGAAATCATCAACCACTGCGACTATTTCTATATGTTAAGTCAAAAGCGCTTCAAGCGATTTGATGACCGTCACGTTTTCATGGGGACCTATGATGCGAAATCGCTTGATGAAGCGTTCATAAAAGCTGCAGCTCTTTGAAGCAATGCCTTGGCAGCTCTGCGCTTGAGCTCGGAAATATTTCATCATGCTTGATCACTTGCCTGCTCTTTAATCCATAAATACCATTCTCTCCATTCACAAAATACTACACATCCACTGGCACTTTCCTTAGTGCCAAGTATTTGTGCAACAACTGGAGATCATTATGAACGGCCACAATCTGACCTTTAGGAATAATCCGATATGGTATGTCGCTCAGCGAGCGATAAACAATGTGTCATGGTTTATGAAGGATCAAGCGAACAGCACGAACCAACAGCGAAACAGGGTCCTTAACACCGCCAAATCAGGCGCCTTCGACCTGCTGGGTGACGGGCAGGCAAAAGAGGTCACACTGGCACCAACCGGCAACACCACGCATACCGACCCCTTGATCACCGCCTACTGGTGCCCCTTTATTCAAGGCAATGTATTACCCGGCTTTGTCGATATACCACGGCATAATCCACAGCATAATTTTGTATTCACCGCCGCCATGAACGGGTGCGCGCTGGTCACAACAATCTCTCCGGCCGGCAGCAACCTGCTCAGAATTTATCATCACCAACATCCAGACAGTGCAACTATCAATCAACTGATCCTGGCCCAGGGACAATCCATTCTGTCCTGCATTGACGCCAGTGACTATTGCCGTAGCGACCAGAAATATCCCGCGCCCAACGCGTTCAACTTTCTATTCTACAAAGAAGGCAAATGGAAATATGTCGTGCAACCGCAAACTTTTAACATGCTGACCCATGAGGTGGCGTTGAACCCGGCCATGCAACCGAAGGTTGTGGATGTCTAATATTCCATTTACTTCAGAAACTCTCTTCGACGCGCCTCTAAAACTGCTCAAGAGCCAGAGAACGAGAACGGCAGGCTCAACAATACTCTGGAGTGCGCCAAGATGAGTATCGCTCTGCAATGATTGCAGATCACACCACGATCGATTGGGGTAGGGTTTCGCAAGCATCATGAGGTGCCGCCAATGGAGCTGCGGATCGCGGTCTAGATGTGTCGTAAGGCTTAAGTCGCAATGACAAAACGCCATCATCAAGGCTAATATCGACACCTCTATAATCTGCTCGCAAGGGAAAGCACGATGGCTCATGAAGTGAAAGTCAATCTTCAATCCAAGCTGGTACAGCATCAGGACATCGAGGTTGAGGTAAAAAAGGATGGTGGGAAGCTAGGGACGATCCTGATCAGCAAAGGCAACATTGAGTGGGTCCCATCTGGAAACCATGTCAATAAACACCGCTTGAGCTGGACACAGTTCGCTGACCTGATGGAGAAACAGGGCACGCCTAGAAAAATCAAATAACGCGCTCGACACAAAAGCCCTGCCTGCCAGGGCTTTTTCAGCAACGAGTGTCAACGGCTCATTTCTGAAGCGTTCCTCATTGCAGCTTGTCACTAGCTCAGCGACTAAATAGCAGCCACTCCAACAGAAAAAAGAATCTTGAATTTCGGATGCAGAAAATCGAAGCGCTGATCTTGATCTGGCACTTTGATTGATATTCGGGAGGATACGACTTGACGAAGGGCGTTATGGAGGCAACCCCACCAGCCACACCCCGGCACACAATGTTCCCGCTGTGGCTGCTTCCTTCCGGATCTGACCAGGTTCACGGGTAATCGTTGCGGGGCCTTGTATTACTGGGGTTCAGGCTGTTTAGGTTGCTTCCAATCATCCGTACCAACACTCGGCACGGACAGTCAGAACTTGGGGTGTAGCCAGCACTGTCACACATTGCTGTCACACATCGGTGTCACACCATGGCCTATCTGATCCGTCGCGGCCCCTGTTATTACCTAAACCTCCGGCTCCCCCAACACCTGTTCCCACGCTGTCACACCTTACGTTTGAGCCTAAACGTTCGGCACCGGCAGAGCGCCCTATTCCTCGCGACCGCCCTCGCCCAGCAGGTACATGGGCACCTGTCCGAACACCCTCTGGCAGACCTTCAGACGCTGCGTAGGCTTTGCACTCAATGGCGAGATGCATACCCTGCCCCATCCTCAATGCATCACTCACACCAGCCTATAGTCAAGCCCGCGAAACCCATCGCTGATGGTCCCGCCCTGTCTACCCTGTCAAAGCTCTATATAGAAGAAGGGAAACGCGGCGGTACATGGAGAACCGTCAGTACCTTCGAGGTGGAACGTGCACTACGCGATCTGTTCGATCTGATGGGCGATATGCCCATCGAAGCCTTCGACACTCAACAAGCCCGACTGCTGAAAGAACGGTTGAGCCGCTGCCCGCAATACTTCGGCCTACGCCCCGAATTCGAAGGAAAGACTCTGCGACAAGTCGTCGAATCGGGTGGCACGCACAAGACCATCACAGCGGTAACGGTCAACAACCGACTACGCAAACTCTCAGCGTTTATGAACTGGTGCAAGGCCAACGGCTATATCACCGACAACCCACTGGCCGGACTCAAGATGATGACCGGTGCATCCAAGGAGGCCCGATTGTCATTCGACAATGGCGACCTACGCACACTCCTTGATCTGAACACACTCCAGGCTGAAGCACGCAAGCATCCATGGCGTTACTGGTTACCGCTGCTGGGTAGATGCACAGGAGCACGACTCGAAGAGCTTTGCCAACTGCGCGTGGATGACTTCATCGAACAACAAGGAATCCAGTGCCTACGCATCGACGACACCCATGAAAGACAGAACCTCAAGAATGCCAGCAGTCGTCGCTTACTCCCGATCCACCCCACCCTGATCGAACTCGGTCTGCTACGACACGTGGAGAAGGTCAGGACCAGCGGAGCAGATCGTCTGTTCCGTGAACTTGAACCCGTACGGGGAAAGCTAGGCCATGCACCGTCGAAGTGGTTCGGACGTTACAAGACAAAACGCGGAATCGTCGATCCCAAGAAAACCTTCCACAGCTTTCGGCACACATTGATTGATGACCTCCGGGATGCAGGGGTTCAGGACTCGCTAATCAAGCGAATAGTAGGACACGAGGACGGTTCAGTGACGTTTAGCATCTACGGCAGTCGCAGCCCATTGAAGGCAATGGTGGTTGCACTGCGACACATTGAACTGGCACCTCAAGCTCAAGCCATACAAACATTCATGGGTTCGGAGAGCAACGGTGAATGACATCCGCTTGCTGGTCGGTGTGATCCCCGGAAAATAAAAAAGGGGTGCATCTCAAAGCTGTTTCCACCGAGAAGGCACCCCAAACAATAACATCAAATTAAAAACAAATAACTAATACCACAGTAAACCACCAACACCAATA
>Ga0209888_1000333_pt1 | contig 25660 bp, 59 predicted proteins | sample OrgsoiDNA_201059_FD_185807 | JGI IMG/M metagenome (GOLD analysis project Ga0209888, IMG submission 185807) | Permafrost soil microbial communities from the Arctic, to analyse light accelerated degradation of dissolved organic matter (DOM) -... | ecosystem: Environmental > Terrestrial > Soil >...
TTAAGATTTAAGATTTAAGATTTAAGATTTAAGATTTAAGATTTAAGATTTAAGATTTAAGATTTAAGATTTAAGATTTAAGATTTAAGATTTAAGATTTAAGATTTAAGTAGCACCCTAACCCGATGTAGCATATGTAGTAATGCCTTTGCCAAGGGGGCAAAAGACAGAAGGTGCAAGTCCTTCCCCGGGACCAAATTCGTAACACCATAATTCAAATAATAATAACAAATATAAAATGCACAAAATCACCATCACCAAGGTAGACCACGATTCATGGTGGGGCTACTACATCGACGACCATTTTTACGGTTACAACGACTATTACAATTTCAGCGACGATGAAGTAAAGAAGGAAGGCATTCTTCGAGCCATGGAAGCTGGCATTATTTCGAAGCGTTCTGATGCTGATGTCGTGTTGCAGCATCACACAGACCTCCCAGGCTACAGCTACGAAGCCGATGAAGAGCTGAAGGATCGTGGCGACTTACCAGCAACATTGACTGAGTTACTGCAATTCTTTGCTGACTTTGATGGTGAGTAAAATGCACGAAGTCAACAATCAAATGAATTTCCATACCCGGAAATGGGTGAAGCCTGAAGACTTGAATCCTAATGGCTCGTTGTTTGGTGGTCGATTACTCCAATGGATTGACGAGGAGGCGGCAATTTATTCGATGGTGCAGCTTCAGAATCAAAAGATTGTCACAAAACTTATTTCAGAAATTAACTTTGTCAGCAGTGCCAAGCAAGGTGAAATTATCGAGATGGGTATCGTAGCTACTCACTTTGGTCGTACATCGCTCACGATGCGCTGCGAAGTTCGTAACAAAATGACCAAAGAAACCATCCTTTCAATTGACAAAATTGTATTTGTCAACATGGGCGAAGACGGCAAACCAGCTCCACACGGCAAAACCGAGATTACCTATGCCTACCGGTAAAATTTTAGGGTACTGTGGTTGTTGCGGAGTACCAGATATAGAAGGCGAAATAAGCGTTCATAATGACGAATGCATTTGGGATGCGGATGACGAAGCAAAATACCAAGCAAGAAAATTAAAAGAAAAAGAAAACAATGACCGACTTTGATAATAAGCAGCATCACTTCGTATTCGTAACCACCTGCACAGTAACTGGCAAACAATTTGTAGATTTTCATTCAACTGATGATATGGACGATGGCTATTTGGGTCGAGCACGATTACTGCGTGACTCTGTTGAAGAACATGGTGTTGAAGCCCATGAACGCACCATTCTTGAGATTGCGGAAGATCGATATGACGTGGAAGAGAAGGGTGCCAAATACAAGAAAACTGCACGTGGTCTGGCAAAGAATGTACCCTATACTGAACGCAAGCACCGCTCACCAGACAAGATTGAAACTACCAATTGGGGCCGTTGGAATAACTAATGAGAAAGCAAAAACATAAGCTCTACGAACGAATTGGTAAGCATCTAGAACGTGAAAAGACGTGGGCTTATTATGATCTGCAAGTTCTGCATAGTCTCAAAGACATGTTGGCAAAGATGATGCCTGAACATATGCATGGTGAGATCGACTTTGGTCCACCAGTTGGCAAAGAAATCTTACCACCTTGGGGTGACACTGAATGAGAAAGCATAAACGTAAGTTGCATAATCGCTTAGCCGGATCAATTGCGCATGAGAAAGAACTAGATGCCATGGCTGCACATTTCATTGCTCGTATTGAAGCAATGTATGGTTCTGATTACGAAGTATTGGCCGCACCATGTTATGAAGAAGTAGCTGACATTGCAGAAGAGTTATCGAAGCAGGTCAACAATGTTTGAAAGCAGACAAAATGTTCGCCCAGTGCAAGTTGATTACGTCTGTGAAGAATGTGGTAAGGGTAAGATGCGAGTGATCGCGAACTTGATGAGCAACCCAATTCAGTTTAAACATGGTTGTAATTTGGCTAAAATTACAGGATGTACGTTTCAGATTACCCGCAGCAAACGATTACCGTATATCGACTATGTGGTAATAGATGACTTTGGTGATGACGTTGACTGAATGATTCACCTGTAGTAGACTGGTTGAATTAATAATCGGAGAACATTGATGCAATTCGTTGACCGTGAATTGTCTGTTGATCAAAATGTGGTTGAAGCGATGGCTCTGTATTTCCTGTTAGGACTTGAACCAGGTAGTTTTGGTCGTGCACTAATCCTTAATGATCGAAACATGGCGTATCGTCATGCACATCATATGCTCTATCGTGTTGGTGACGATTTGGTTCCAAACCACTTTACGTTGGTGCATGAATATCTCCCAGAAGAATGCTGGGGATCAGTCGCAAAATATGAAGACTGGAAATTGCATCAAGGATTGAAGTATGCTGATCCGGCTGTTAAGGTGAAATTGCGCTTGCAATTGGGTAGGAACTTCTGGCCATTCACCGCAGCAAGATACACAGATGCAATGGATTATTTGTGGGAATGCGAACGTGAAAGAATTTGAGAAGTTGTTTGGTAGTTTCAAGCTGACTAAAGAAAATAGAATACGTAAGACTGCACCAAAGAGTGGTGTATTTTGGTGTTGGGGCTGTGACGCTAATTTGGTATCAAACACGGCAAAATGCGATGTTTGTGGAAGTCGCAACGAAAAAACCACAAGAAGAAACAAACACAAAGACATATAAAATGAATATCAAAGGTGACGAGACCTTTTACATTGTCCGCAGACAAATAAGTGGTTGGACTGAAAAGGGAACAGGCAATTTTAGTGGTGGACCAAAGCTGTACACCCGCTCTGGTGCTATGCAAGTAGCAAAACGGCTCAATGCTCACGGCATCCACGCAATAGATGGTCCGGCAATGATCTATCCCGTTAAGCTTCAAATTGACATTCCCCTCCCACCAATTGACGCGGGTTTGAAATGATTACTAGTCTCGACTCGCTGTATTTCATTCGATATATCGAACGTGGTACGTTGCATGGTGGTGTTCAAGGAACAACCGTGCCAAGGCTTTATCAGAAAGAAACTGCCATTCGTGAAGCAAAGAAGATTAATTTGCGAACGGCAGATAGTGAATATCGTCGCAACGAATATGGATTTGTTGAAGTCATTCCAGCATTCATCACAATTGGTGAGGCGATCCCCGGCCCACACGTAATCAAGTAATCGTAGCATCACGGTTCATTTGGAGGAAGAATGTATTGTACGCAAGAATATAAGGGTTACTTCGGTCACAGCGATTGGAGCGAAGATGATCAAGTTTGTCACGGTAGACTGCTCTATATTCAAGATATCGTAACCTACGAAGCAGACGACTGGGATGGCGTGCAAGCTGCATTCGAAGAGTCGGTTGATCACTATCTGCAATTGTGCGAAGAACAGTACATGGAGGCAGATGCGCCTAATCCCAAGGGCTTTTTGAAGATTGAAGATGCCCCTCGCGATGGCACACACATCTGGGTTGTTCGTCCGCACGATTTGAAGTTGTTTGAAGCTTGGTTCCATGCAGATGGTATGTCACTGCTAGCCACCGGTCCTGAAAAAACGGGAACTTGGCATTGTGAAGAAGGTGGTTGGTTCGAAAAAGGTGAAGTGCATTACTGGTTGCCCAACGAACAGCCTACTGAAGGTTATGTGGTAAAGTGGGGCGATACTGTGAAGCACACCAAATTGGTAGATAGTGACAATGCCTCGATGGCGTTCTACTTCGAACCCAACTATAGTTCAATTGGTGTGACCTCTGTATTTCCCAATAATTAAGCTTGTAATCCAGCCATATGATGCTACTATGGTAGTTAATTAAATGAACAGGAGATCATATGCAACTGACGCCCCAAAGTATTGCAATGCAATACGGCAAAACTCAAGCTGAGATTGATTCGCTTGCGCACGACATTTGTATCATGATGAATGTCGCATACAATGATGCTGCCGCTATTGCTTGCGAAGTGAAGGAGAACCAAAGCGGCGCGACGTATTTGATCGCTGAAGAGATTGAACAGCAAATCAACGCGATGAAGCTGACGGTTACGGCTTAAAGTTTTACTATGTGGTGGTAACTACCCGGGTTCGAACCCCATTGATTAGCAGGCTAGGGTGGTGTGATCAGGTCTAAGGTGCGATAGCATCTAAGTTGGGTTCAAATCCCAGCCCACACATAGGTTTTGACAACGCCTCGAGTCCAACTTGGGGCGTTCGTTCATTCTAAGCTGTACGCCATATGAAATCCAATGTACCATAGATGTTAGGTAAAACGACATAAATACGTCTATAATCTATACAAGGATAAACATGCGTATCAATCAAATTATGGAAGCTGATGCTGGTAGCGCTAAGCAATCTTCTGTTATTGCACGCTTGGAGAATGCCGGTGGTGATGTTATCGGCACTGCGACTAACAGTAACGGCGACGTAGCCAAAATTGGTATCAACGGCCAAGCAAAATCAAAAGTGTATTTCGTAGTGTACCCTGATGGTACATTTGATCGTTTCCAAGGTGATGCGATCGTAATTTACCGAACTGGCTATACTGGGCCGGCTATCAACGATCCCAAGGAAGCCGCGCGCCGTATCCTTGCAGCCCAAGCAGCACAAGATCGTGCAAAAGAACAACGTGCTTACGAAGCACAGCGCAAGAAAGAAGCAGCGCTGATGAACAAACGTGAAGCACTGCGTACCAAGTATGACAGCGTCAAAATCCCACCAGAATTGAATGATCTGATCGAGAAAGCCGAATCAGTATTTGACCGAGTCATGAATGAAGTTGCTCCAGATCTGCGTAGCGGGCTCGCTTCATACGAGGATGACGCCCGCGAAGAAGAAACAACCATCTATTACGATCCTGCGGTTATCCTAGACTTGGTGTGTGATCGTATGGCCGGTTATGCAAAGGGCCTCAAGGGAAATTCAGAATACGGTTACGATATTACGCCAGAAGAATGGAAACAATTCAATGAACTTCCAATTAAATATCAGTTGAAAGTTGCAGCTCGCTTTGCCGGTGCATTTGACTATTAAGAAGAACAGCAGCCACAAAAAGCCACCACTAGGTGGCTTTTTCTTTGAATGAGCGATATGCGGACTGAGTATTCATGTAGAATGGCAATGTTGATGGCAATGGCTATCACAGTTATAATTTACCGCATTACTGGAGAGTCGTTAATGACAAACACTGAGACAATGGAATATTCACAAGTAGTAGTGAATCGGCTCGCACGCCTAGCTAAGCTTGGTGGTACATTGAACAACCAACCTGCAAAGAAAGGTGATGATCTTGCGGCAATTGGTGAAAATCAAGGTGTACATTTTGTCATGTATCCTGATGATACGGTTGATCGGTTTGAAAAGAATGAATTCGTAAAATACAGATCGGGTTGGACTGGTCCTACTATCAATGACGAAGCTAGTTTGCAAGCAGCTCGCAATGAAGTAACTCGCTTGTCGTTGCAAGCGGCATCCGAAGCCAAAGAGCGTAAGAAACGCGAACGTCAAGCAAAGAAAAATTTAAGTCCCACCAACTCTGATGTTATTCGCCAACAACGATATGACATCAAAATACCAGATAATTTTGTCGATATCACCGACAGCATGCGTCCAGCATTCGACTTCTTCTTTGAGAAGTTTGGTGAACTAATCAATCGTCAGATTGGTACATCAACACGAGAAATTGAAAACTGGAATGATCCTGAATACGTGCTTGATGCCGTGATGGAACGTATGCATGACTATTTGGGACTTCCAAATTCTACAGGTGAAGTTGACGGAGAGGGTCCTGAAATGACACCAGAAGAATACTTGGATTTCAAGGAACTTGATCGCAAGTATCAGTTAGCAATCGCTTACCAGTACTGCGGAATGCTCCCTTATTAGTCGTATAGACGCACCAAGGTGATGGTGTGATGCAGTTCACACCTAGCATCATATATGAATACAAGACGATCACAGCGTCATCTCATTGGGGACATATGCGTTACTTTATGATGTTGCTGCTTTATATAGGTGTTTGCTTAGCAGTCGGTCTAAACGCAAAGAGGCTCAACCGTAATGGAATTGCCTGGTTCCTGTGGTCGTTATTCGTGCTGACGCCCTTCATCTCAGCACCCTGCTTGGTATTGCTTGGACGTCGTCGCATATTGATTGCCTAGTATACGAAGTATAGCTTGACTAAATGAACAGGCTCGCCAATAATGTGGCGAGTTCTTTCATTGGGGGATATATGCTGGAATTTATTGAGTTAGTGCTTTATGTGGGTATTTGCTTTCTTGTGGGGCTTTATGCGAAGAAGCTTAACCGTAATGCAATTGCGTGGTTCCTATGGACGTTGTTGGTGATTACGCCTATCATCTCGTTTCCTTGCTTAATATTGCTTGGGCGTCACCAAGACAAGTGGGAATATTCGGGCAGAAATAAATAAAATTCTTCGGTTGTTCATCATTATGGAGTATAAGATGGCTGACTTATTCGCTGCTATTTTGGACGTGTTGCTGTGCCTATGCGTAGGTCTGTATGCGCGTAGTTTAGGGCGTCATGCCGTTTTCTGGTTCTTACTATCACTGTTCTTGATTACCCCTATCATCGCCGCCCCGTTGCTTTATTTGATAGGTCCTCATCGTTTCAAATATTTACGGTCAAAGACAACTCTGTGAGCTATAAGCTTTTCATCGACGACGAACGATTTCCCATCACTGATGACTGGGTGATTGTTCGCACGAGTCAAGAGGCTATCGACTATGTGCAAGCGCACGGAATGCCACGTGAAATAGCATTCGATCATGACTTGGCTGGTGAAGACAAGGCCATCTTTTTTGTGAACTGGTTATATGAAATGATGTTGGATGGTCACTTGGATTTTCCACCTAATTTCACATATTCAATTCACAGTCAAAATCCCATTGGCCGGGCGAACATCATGGGAAAGCTTAATCCGTTGATTATTGAAATGGATCGGCGTAGAAATTCACTTGACTGAATGTTCATATGAACGTATGCTAAGTGAAGGTAATTAATATCCCGGAGAACAAAGCGTGATTGAAGAACAAGACCACAACCATGTAAAGATTATGTCGCTCGAGCCCATGCCAGCGCTTGCGTACATGCTCATGTTGAACACGATGTTAGGTGGGTTGTGGTCAACTGGTCGAGATGGTGAGAAAGCATCACCCAGTGAAATTCGTCGATGGTTACAGCAATCATCAGTTATGATCGATGGTGTGAAGCTGACTAGTGAAAAGACGATGATCAATTTTCCAATTAAGTCTTTGGTGTTGTTCCCTAAGAACAAGAATAAACGGATCACTATTTTTTAATATGAAAACAAATCATCAACGCGGCTTTAAAGAAAAACGGGACCCAAATGCCGTGTACTCAGACTACATTGTGTTTGCGCAAACAAACGTACTGCCGTTATCTGACAAAAGCGTTGGGGCTGGTGTGACTTGTGGAGATCACACTAATGGCAAACGTGGTATTGCAAAAGATCGACGAGGTGCGAAGAAGTTTATCAACTCTCGCACACGCTTCCACGAAAATACTGCCACGAAACGAATTGCTACTGAAGAAAAGGAAAAGGAATAATAATGAATACGCCTGTGACTTATATCAAGAATTGGATAAAAGAGCCCAGTAAAGCGTTTGATACGCTGCGCAACGAGCTTGCTTGGATCCATCACGATAAGGTCCCGCGTAGCGAGTATTATTGCAGCATGGCAGGTGCACCATACGCCTATGGTAGTGGTGGATTCAGTCGTATGTATGAGTCGCAGCCCTGGCATCCACTCATTCGTGAAATGACCGATGAGCTTGCTTTGATTGCGCAAGAACAGTATGAGGTTGTGTTCCTTAACATGTATGAACATGGCCTTGATCACTTGGGTTGGCACGCAGATGATAGTCCTGAAATGGACGACGAGCGGACAATTGCGATCATTAGTCTGGGTGCCGAACGTGAGATTTGGTTCCGTCCCAACAATGACACTAAGAATGTGGAAAAGTTGAAGCTTGAAAACGGTAGTTTGTGTTTGATGGCACCGGGTATGCAGGACAGCCATATGCACCGAATTCCAAAGTCAGACCGTGGTATTAACTGTCCACCGCGTATTAGCTTGACCTTTCGAGGATATGTGAACACAACCGTTTAAGGAGAACATAATGGCATACACCTTTCCACATGATTCGAACGCGTCGCTGTTGTCATGGGGTAGAAAGCACGCAATGGCAGCCGGTTTTCGCCTAGTTGATACACAGTACGACAGTGAGAAATTTGCGTTTAAATGGGTGGTGCCATTCCTTGAACAACCAACGGTAGCAGAAGAATATCGGTTACGGGCCAACTTGTTTCATTCAGAATTCTTGGTTGCTCCATGGGTTCCCGGCAAGCTTACACGTCGAGTGAATGAAAAGACGCAACTGGTTATCTACGAACTGTCGTTACTCGTTTCCACAGAAAAGGCTTGATGGATTTCTTTACTCTCACACCTGAACAAGTATATCAAGGACTTGATCTGGTATATGATTTTGATAAGCAGCAGTTAGCAAACAAAACAAATGATCCGTTACTATCGTTTGCATTTGACACTAGATTGCAAAAATTAGCAGTACTCTGGCTTGACAGTGGTGAAGATATGCTAATGACGAAACTGAAATGTGATTTTTAAATCATAGCTTGATTGTGGCTGCGATATTGCTATCATATGAACATTACTAACTGAACAAGGAGTTGGACGTGACTAGCGCTGTAGATACATCAAAGCTTGACAATGTTTCAAATGGCATTGTTGACTTGGAAGCTTGGGGGAAACGGTGCGCTCAGAAGGCCGGACTAGAACCTATCGAGATGGTTTACGACAGCAGCATGCTTCACTTCACGTTTGAAGGTTCAGTTCCGAAAGGAAAGATTGCAAGGTTGGACAAACTCTTGCGCGACAGTCAGTATATCAAAGCACCCTGGGCTTGTGGTGAATTTTCTGATTCGTCAGCTGACATGGGCGACAATCCGTTTGAAACGGTTTACACTTTGGTGCTTTACAACACTGAAGAAGAATAAAGTAAAGCCAGAACAAGGGGACTTGATGAAAACGATCAAACACGCAATTTTGTATCCTGATGCCCGTTACAAATCAGGCTGGTGTTTTCTACACGGCCATGATTGTGTGACTAAAAGTGAGATGGATGATTATTGTAGGGCGCTTGATCCAGATGGAACCAAGTTCCGGGTAGTTCAACTACCCTTTGATTTGGAAAATCCAAATCCGTCGATTGGTAAACCTATCAGTAAGCCAATTGCCAAACCACCAGTAATTAAATTAACCAATCTCCCGCCAGAAATAGCAGGTAAGATGCTTGCACTGTGGGACGACTTGAGAAAGAACGGAGTATGACCAATATCACTGAAGAGATGCTTGCAACTGCGCATAAGATCGCATTCAAAAATCGAATCATTATCGAAACTGGTATGTCTTGTGGGTGCTTTAGCTGTGGCAAAACATTCGTGCGTACTGCCATAGTGGAATGGGTTGATGACGATTTGACGCCGGTATGTCCGCTGTGTCACGTTGATGCTGTATTGGGAGAGCATCAAGGGTTCCCATTGACTGAAGAATTTTTAACTGCGATGTATAACCGTTACTTTACCGTAAAATGACAAAAGACCAACTTAAACGATATCAAGCAGAAGCAGACAGCGATGAACCGATCATGGAATACAGTGGTGGCGAGCACTTACGTAGCTGCATTGGGGATTTGGTGGCTGAAGTAAAACGCTTGCAAAAAGAACTGAAGGCGCTAAAGAAATAAAAAGAGGGAGCAATTGCTCCCTCTTTTTTATGGCTTAGTTATGAATTGACATTCATGTTCTCGTTTAAACATCTCGGGACTCATAGTCTCTTTCATGATGGCTACTCGTTCTTTCTGACCCGGATGCATGGTATGATCAATCATAATACGAGCGGCTTGATACTTAATTGGATCTGACCATAGCTTGTAAAATACACCCTCATTATAATTAGGAGTGCTTGCGATTACTGCCTTTCCACCATATATTTGATTGATACCAACTAAGTATTCTACGTGTTGATCACTGCTATATGAAATAAAGCTGGCATTATCAATAATCAGGGTATCAACAGTCATACCCCTACATGCATTTTCATTGGCGGTAAACGCCACTATACGGCAACCATTATCAAATTCAATTCTCGATGCATTAGCTGTAGTCATTTTCGGTAGCCATACCACCGTGTGATTGAACATGAATCTAATACGTGCTATGATTTCCTTAGCCGATGTAAAACTGTTAGACAAAATTGCTATGGTTTTGTCAGCACGGTAGCTTGACAGCCATAACGCATAGGCACATAGCATCGTTGTGGTGCCCATCTGGCGTGCTGAATTAATGATAGTGAAGTCGCTATGCTGTAACACACTCGCAAGCATGGTTTGGTACGAATATGCAGCAAAGGGAATTATTCCCTTTATTGGATGTTCAAACATGCAATGTGGTAAGAACGCGTTGAAATCGTCGTGATAATTTACCAACTTCTCATATGGCTTTTCTAGGAAAGATTCAAGTTCTTTTGTGGCTTGAATGATGGTACTCATATCAGTAGAGCCAGTTATTTGTTTGGCGTGATTGAGTAGGTTGAGGCGTTTTTCGATTGACATTATTGTTCTCCTTTATCAATTTCTGTATCGGAAGCACCGTCATTTCTGCGGTGTACCGATATTTAGTTGGAGAACAACCAGTCAAGAAGATAGCGAGCACGGTGCTCGCTATCTTTAATTAATTACTTGCTGGCAATCCAGTAGTATTGATCGTTGAATTGCAGCTCTTGTCCAGCTTCCAAGTCAATCGGATAGAAATCGATAATATCCCAATATGACTTGAGTACTGCTTCAACTCCACTAATTGTTTGATTCCAAGTAAGACCAGATGCGGCTAATCTGGTCTTACCTTCGTCGCCATGTTGATCTTCATCCCAAGGCTCAGTGTAAGTAGTTACATCATAGTCTTGCTTATCACTATGACATCCAATTACAAATTCTTCATCTTTCTGAAAAATACCAACGTTTGTTGCTTTTGTACCATCAGCAAGCATTACCCTTTTATAGGTCATGAATTGAATATTGGTGCCATCAAACATGTATTTGACCTGGTCAATCATTTTCCGTTGATCGGCTGTGAACATAAACTTGTCGTATAGAACTGGTAGTGGCTTGCCAAATACAAACGACTTGATTGCTGCTGCGATACCCATGACTAATCCTAGTGGAATAAAAGTGTTGCCAGTCTACTACCTAATTGGCAACGCGTGTTGTTATTCTTCGTCTTCTTCGTCGTCTGGGATGATTGCTTCTGGCAATCCCGCAAGCTTGCGATACTCAATGCACAGTTCTGCAGCCATTGATTGCAAATCGTACCACGTACTCCAGTCTTCAATCACATCGCGGTTTGCTAGTTGTTCAAGACGTTCCAAAGTCCACATGCTGATAGTCATATTGTTTCCGTTAATATTAGTCTTGAGTATCCGGCCACGGATTTTTGTATGTTGCTGGTGGCAATCCGAGAACTTTTCGATATGCTTTCGCGAGTTGCATAGCATCATCTCTGAAACCACTCACAGTTGAGTAATCAACCATATCGTGGTGTTTTGCCATGTATTCGAATATTTCAAGTTCTGTTAAGTTCATAATCAGTCCTAAACTAGGTTATCCCGCATGATATGCCATGCGTTGTTCCAGGTCCATTTTGTTCTTGCCGCTCCCGCACAAGCTTTTCTATCAAGCGTCAATGCTTCGCCAATTGCCTTTTCGATATTGTCATTCATGTAACCAGTAACATCTTGATCAATGACATCGATCGGACCAGTTACGGGAAAGGCGGCAACAGGAGTACCCATATACATTGATTCGATCATCACTAAGCCAAACGTATCAGCTAGGCTTGGGAATACCATAACTTCGGCATCACGATAGGTGGCAGCAAGTTCTTTGCCCTTCTTAACACCAACAAATTTTACATGCGGGTATTTGGCTTTTAGTTCTGTCAAATATGGGCCATCACCAACGATAGTAAGTTCATATTTGACTGGATCCAAAGCACAGATTACATCGAGGTTCTTTTCCTTACTGATCCGCCCGACGCTTACCAATTTGATCGGATCAAGCGCAGTAACTTCGAATGGTTCATATCTGGGAAAGTCATATACTTCGACATTCACTCCACGAGTCCAAGCAACACCCTTGTCGGTTATGCCTTGGTCCCTCAGCTCCTTAACCATTGTCTCCGTAGTAGTCAATACATGCTGGCTCCCCTTATGGAACCATTTGAGTACCTTGGTGGTGATCTTTGGGCTGACGCCATATATGTGTTGAAGAAATTCAGGCCACTTTGTATGGTATGCTGTCGTGTAAGGACGCTGATTCTTCTTACACCACCGCACAGCCGCAATACCCAACGTACCTTCAACTGCAATATGAATATGGTCTGGATTACTTTCTTCAATCATTTTACCCAGACCAAGCGGAATGGAGATAACCACGTCGTCATATCCGGGGCATTTGAAATTACGAAAATTGCCTGGGTGAATTACTGTAACCAGCCATCCTTCTTGTTCAGCTTCCCTGATACAGTTTTCAAGAGTAGTGACTACTCCGTTAACTTGGTTCCAAGCGTCAGTTACTATCGTCAGTCGATTCTTGTATGTCATGCCAGTATATAAGTTTGAATTCGCCGTCTGTGGTTTCAACCAGTGCTGAGCAGCTTTCGACCCAGTCACCATCGTTGAAATATTTCACACCATCTATTTCTTTTATTTCTGGGGTGTGGATGTGCCCACAAATAACTCCGGCGTAATCTTTTGATTTGCAATAAGTAGCCAAATTATTCTCGAATTCAAAGATGAAGTCAAGCGCGTTCTTCACATTGTGTTTCAAATACGAACTGAGTGACCAATATCGAAGACCAAATAAATTGCGGGCTCGATTGAAATGTCGATTAAGCCAGATCAAAAATTCATATGCTGAGTCACCCAACAGGGCCAACCATGGCATCAAATTGGTAACTCCATCAAACAAGTCACCGTGTGTTACCAAGTAACGTTTGCCATCTACACCAATATGATCATAGTCGTCAACAATCTCTATGCCATCAATAGCAAAATGTTCCAACCAAGGGCGCAAGAATTCATCATGATTGCCTGCAATGTAGATGATCTTTGAGCCATGTCGTTGCTTATTGATAATTTGGCGAATGACTAAACTGTGGGATTCTTTCCAAAAGAATTTCTTCTTGATCCGCCAACCATCAATGATGTCACCCACTAGGTAAAGGTTGTCACAGCTATGAAGTTTGAGGAAGTTGTTGAGCAACTCTGCCTGACAGCCGCGAGTACCCAAGTGCACATCGGATACGAATATCGACCGATAGTGGTTTAGTTTTTGTTTCATACGTATCCGTAAGTGGTTGCCATAATGTGGCAACTGCACTATACATATGGCAGATTACAATCATATTAAGATGACGTATTCATTTGCTTGACATCATATTCATTCGTAGTACAATGGCGTTTTGTACTCGGGGGCCAAGCATGTACGTTTATACCGTGACTTCATCTTCAGATGAAATGGACATTACCATGGAACTCTTCAAGCTACTGCACTCGATAGAACACGTTCGGAGAAGTAAGAGTTACTATCTAGTAGGACCCTATCGATACGCTGGTAAAGGTACCAGCGTAATACCTGCTGCTGTCTCGGATCAGTATCCTGCTTTTGCTAGTGTCGATGTGTTTTCAGGTAAGCATTGGAAAATAGAAAAACAACTACATTTCAATGCTGAAATATCTGCGATGCCCACAGCAAAGACCGTTACGCTGAAATTGCATGAACCGGATTTCCCACTTGATTTCATGCTGCGAGCATCACCAGACGTGAGAACGTATTTGAAACTAGAACGACAAACTTGACTATTTCTAGTGTTAAATGTTAAATGAGTAAGTCGTAGAGAGACTACGACTCCCCAGGGGATTCAAATGGTTCAACAGTCATCTGACCTCAACACAGCACGAAAAATACTAGTAGAAGCAGTGCTGCGTTTAGCTCCGCTTTATTATGAACAGCTTTTCACCAACAATAACTATTATGGTGTTGGGGTAGATGCTGACGGTTCCGTTCACGGCTTTGGTTGCGCTGATGATGTGGAAGGTGTGCGGGTTGATGACTTGTCTCTCATTGACCTTGGTGGATTATTGGAAAATGATGATCCTGAACGTCTTACACTATATGAACAACGCAAACGAGGAATGAATGAAATCAAAATTCGCTTATGGGAAAAGCGATTCGGCTGTCTATCTAGCTGAATACTTAATGAAGAAAGGTAACCAATACGAAATTCGTAAAGTTTCGGCCAAGTTGGTTATGTTCAATCGACAAGTAAAAGAAATTGCGGGTTCCAACTTGTCTCCACAATTGAAAGTGTGGACATTGAACATGTATCAGAAAGATTTCACCGTAATCGATCAGCGCTTTACAGATGACGATCTGATTTACAATCTTATGCACAACGTATCACGGGGTAAAGTGCGTGAGCTATTTCGTTCATTGAAAGAAGAAGATCCGATTGCGTATCACCGAGTGATACCTGATCTTTATGAATACGTGAACAAGAACCCTTACTGAGCTGGTAATTAGCTCTTGATTGATGCCATAAGTGCTGTAAAATGGTGTTCGTTGCTGCACAATGCCTGGGTGATGAAATTTGGTAAACATCACCTGTAGTAAAATAGTAATGCCGGGGTAGCCGAATTGGTATAGGCAGGAGACTTAAAATCTCCCGGGCGCATGTCCATGTGGGTTCGATCCCCATCTCCGGCACCAAAAATAATTATAAGAAGATGGCAATAAAGCCACAGTTGTATGGAATTAGATTTAAATAAAATTCAAGCCTTATATGGCGAATGTGTAGTATATGGCCCTACACAATACAAAGATCTTCGATATAGATGTTCATTAGCTGGTATCAATTCCAATAAGGGTTTTACTAGGTTCATAAGTTATCCCAAGCTTTTAATGGAATGCCATTTAATGCGAAGGCTTGGTGAAGATGAAACAGTCGATCATATTGATGCGAATCATAGCAACAATGCTATAGGTAATCTGCAGATTCTTACGCGTGTAGAGAATGCAAAGAAAGGCCACGCCGATGGCAACTGCTCCGCTGATCATTTGATAGCTTATGCTAATTCAGTTGAAGGTAAAGCAGCCAGTTCGTCTAGAATGAAAAAGAATAATCCGCAATCCAAATTAACTGAATCTGATGTTGCAGTAATACGAAATTCCTTCAAGAATAAAACTAAGACGCTCCAGCAGTTAGCACTTGAATATAATGTTGGCGAACGTACAATATACAATTGCCTAACTGGTTGTACACACGATTATTATCCAGGTGCCATCAGCAAATCCGAATTCAAACGCTTGAACAAGGAAAGCAAACATGCTCTCAGTAAATGATTTAGTATCAGCACTGAATACGCGGTTCCCTGAAATGCTGTTAGAGGTTGAAGGTAACGATCTCGGTAATGCTTGGATTGATTTACCGAAAGGTCATTCAATCGAAGTGCGCCAAGGCTTTGGCTACGGTCTCCATACTGAGTTGATTGATGTTGGGATTGGCGAAAATCCCAACGAAGTCTATCACGAAATTGATCCATTGATCAGTAGGCTAAACGAACTATATTCCTGATAAAAGAGACCTTAGGGTCTCTTTTACATTGTGGCGTAACAATTAGGTTACAGACTTGGTTGCCAGTTTGCGTTAGAATTAATCGTAAACCTGGTTTCGACCAATTCCAAGAGAATAACAATAATGAAAGTAACCGTTATCGGTACAGGCTATGTTGGCCTAGTCACCGGGGTCTGTCTAGCAGAAGTAGGTAACGACGTACTATGTCTAGACGTAGACGCAAGAAAGATTGAAATTTTGAACTCTGGTGGTGTTCCAATTCATGAACCTGGATTGGAAGAACTGATCAAGCAAAACGTAGCAAAGGGTAGACTGCGATTTACCACCAACGTTGCCGATAGTGTCGCACATGGCGATATACAATTCATTGCCGTAGGCACTCCACCTGATGAAGATGGCTCAGCTGATTTGCAATACGTGCTGGCTGCTGCTCGCAATATTGGTAAGTTCGCAACCACCGACAAAATCATTATCGACAAGTCAACTGTTCCTGTTGGCACTGCTGATAGAGTAAAGGAAGCAGTATCAAATGAATTGGCTATTCGAGCCGTTGATATCAACTTCAACGTATTATCCAACCCTGAATTTCTGAAGGAGGGTGCCGCAATTGAAGATTGTATGCGTCCTGACCGCATCGTGCTTGGCATTGATCATGATGCATCTGCTGCTCTCGACACTATGAAGCAGCTTTATGCTCCATTCAATCGTAACCATGATCGTATTATCGTAATGGATGTTCGCTCAGCAGAATTCACTAAGTACACAGCCAACGCGATGTTGGCTACTCGCATTTCATTCATGAATGAACTAGCATTGTTGGCTGAGAAAACTGGTGTTGATATTGAAGCTGTGCGTCGTGGGATTGGATCTGACCCGCGCATTGGGTATCATTTCCTTTATGCAGGTTGCGGCTATGGTGGATCGTGTTTCCCCAAAGACGTCCAGGCGCTCATCCGGACAGCAGATGACTATGGACAACCTCTTACGATTTTGAGAGCAGTGGAGAGCGCCAATGAGCGACAGAAGCTTGTTCTCATTGACAAGGCTGTTGATTATTATGACGGTGATATCTCGGGCAAGACATTTGGCGTCTGGGGTCTAGCATTTAAACCAGGTACTGACGATATGCGGGAAGCACCAAGCCGTACGATCATCAAAGAGTTGGTTGAACGCGGAGCCTACATTTATGCATATGATCCGGTAGCCACAGATGAAGCAAAACGTGCACTCACCTTAGATCTTAGCGCTGCTGACATGCGTCGTATTCACTTTTGTGAAACACTCAACCAAGCATTAGTCAACGTTGATGCGCTTTTTATCATAACCGATTGGAAAGAATTCAAGACGCCAAACTTCCGTGACTTCCATGAAAGTATGAACGCACCTGTGATTTTTGATGGTCGGAACTTGTTTGATCCCAACCTCATGTATGAAGAAGGTATCATCTACAAGCCTATCGGTCGATAGAATGTTCCAATGAAAAAGAGACACCAGGTGTCTCTTTTTTTGCCATTAGAATGGTCGATTGTCTTCTTTACGTTGATCAGCTCTGTTTTTCAGATACTGACGCAACTTGTCTTTTGACCAATCACCAGCACTGTAGAGGGAAAACACTTTGATAATGTCAGAAGTACTGCCAGCACTGTTCTGAAGAAGTTTGTACAATTTTAATGTGTACTCCTTACGTTCAAGTTCTGGATCACAGGCCACATGTAGGGCTTGTGCAAAACGTAAGATGTTATTCTTGATTTCACTCCACATACCGACATAGTCACCACCCATACTACGGAATTCTACGTAAGTGTCATGCATGTTTACACTGGTGTATTTGTTTGAATTTCGTTCACGAATCGCTTGTCCCGCTATATCGAGCAAACCGCTTTTCAAATGTATGAATGCAGTATCACCGGTAGCCTTAGTATCATCGCGCAATAAATCAAAAGCACTTGCTGCATATTCGTTAGCTGATCTGTCAAATTGAGTCAATACATGTTGATCTCCTAGGAACAAAACCAATTTAGTGTAATCGATCTTTCCACTATTGGGGATGCTCATGTTGATGTGCAAACCAGTAGATTGGTTTGTATACCCGTAAGTATCAATCCATTTCATAGTCTTTTCTAGATCAGATATCATTTCTGGTAGTGGCATTGGATAACTGACTATTTCAATTGCCATATCTTTCTCATCATCTGGTACTAAGCTTTGATCAGGTTCAATATGGTAGGTATTTGGGTATCGTCCACCGTGATATCTGTTGTTAACTTCAATTCTTTTATTTAAAATTTTACCTAATCGTACGCCATAATCCACGGCTACATCGTAGTCATAACCATCAGGATCAATTACTCGCATATGCGGCCAATCGATATTGTAGTATTCAGCCAAATCAGAATACTCGTTGATTTTCTTTGTACTTAAGAATTCATGGAGAGACAAATCTAGCTTTTGTTCGGCAGCCTTTTCGCATATCTCTCGTGCTTCATCTTCGAATTCACTTACTGGTAAATGATCTTCGTCGTTTTCAAGAGTTTCATTGTGTTTGTCGGCAAGATGGTGAACGGTATCAGAATAGTTATAGTTGATATAGGTTTCAACTTCTTCTTTTTGCCAGTCATTGAACTCTTCTTCAACATCAGCCAAGCCAGTAAAATGTCGATAACCATTAGGATTAAAGAAACGGTTAAGATCATCAAAATCAACACGCCAATCAATTTTGGCATCGAAGTCGTAATCTGGTTCTTCTTTTGTTTCCAATACGTCATTCAGAATGATTTCAGCTTCGAAGCCAGCAAGAATCGTATTGCCAGTTGTTTGACCAAACTTGGTCAAGTGACTGGGATTCATTTTCAATTCTGTAATAATTTCGTTATAGCGCATATGAATATCTTTAAAGTGTCCCTTATTTACGTCTTGCGTTAAACAATATGGCAAGTTACCATTTGTTTTGGCTGCACAATGTGGCTTGGTAATAGGACAATGACAAACGACGATTTGCTGTACATCTTTGGAAGCCAGATTGAGCGCTACCGCACAGCCACCAATAAGATTGTAATGATGCTAACTGATGAAGCCGGCTCACGCATTCATGTTGCCAATGTGGAAGAAATTGATCAATTGGCAGTTCTACTTGCTAATTTTGCTTACGATACGTCTGACGAAAACTCAATCCCTCGTTTCAATCACCTGAATGTCTCAAAGAATGATTCCGAATAAGCCATACAATCTGTCTATTTTCAAAGAACAGAAGTCATACACCGTTGATTACTATGCTCTAAACACGTTTATTGACGATGTCTATCAGTTAACTGGATTCGAAGGGACATTGGAATCAAGCAACGATACCACTCATGAATATACGGTGTCTAAGACACTAGATGCTTGGCATGCAGATGATGTCAAGTCTATTTTGGATGATGGTGATTGTTCGCATTGGCAACTGGGAACCATGTTAGATGACATGTGCAGTATGGAAATTATCCCAGAAGGCAAGTATTACGTCCGAGTCTGCTGGTAATTAACCATAATCTTTTGAGAATGTCCCATAGTATCTAAATGATTATAAATATTAGTTGTTAAATCATTTAGGATTTCGTATGGACAATTCAAGCATTATGCGCCGGTTGATGGATCTCTTTGAGGCTTCTGGCAACCCACAAAAGGGTGATCAAATTCAACCAGATCAAATGGCTGAGGGTGATTTAGTTGAACTTAACGGTAAAACGTTGGTTGTAGTTTCAAAGAACTATGGTAGAAAGTTCTTTGAAATTTCTCTCTTGGAACCAGCGACAAATAAGTCTTTCAAATGGAAGCCACTTATTGGTCAAAATACACAACAGAAGTTGATTTATCTGGGCAAGTCTAGTGATAATGATCTTCAGGCCGGACGTGATAAGAAGAACGATCGTGCTCAGAAAGAATATGATACACTTAGAGCAAACCAAGACATTCTCAACAAGCTGAATTTGCAAGTTGGTCAAGAGATCTTGATCAAGTACAGAAACGGTAATTTTTGGAAGACTGTTGAAGGTGTTGATTACAAAACAGGACAAGTGTCTGTTGTGGATGAACACACATTGACAGCCAATCCTGATTATTACAAGAATCCACACCGTCAAAAACGAAAGCTTATTCCTGCCAATTATATTCTAGATAGTCGCGAAGGGTCGGAAACCAGTGCGCAAAAAGCAGCTGACTTTGCAGACAAGTTGGATCAAAATAGAGAAAAAGCGGCAATACGCAAAGATCTCCGCAAAATGTGGTAAAGCAATTGACTAATTACCATTTTGTATAAACAATGGCTCCATAAGGAGCCATTGTCATGACTATCATTATCTGTTTGATTCTATTTCAGATCAAGCACTATCTCGTAGATTTCCATCTACAATCACAAGACCAAATAAGAACAAAAGGAACATATGGTAATATCGTGGGGCTCGGCCACACTTTAGAGCATACTCTCGGCACCACTATGGTGCTGTTGCCATTCCTATGGACTCATCCAGTTATTCTGCTTGCCTGTAGCTTTTTCGACACAATTGTCCATTATCATGTTGACTATTGTAAGATGCGATATGGAATCAAAGATATCACTCAACCTAAGTTTTGGCATCAGTTAGGCCAAGATCAGCTAGCACATCAGCTAACTTATTTGATTATTGCTGCGATTATCGTGCATTTTACGTAAATATAAGAAAGACAATAAGGTAGGAGGGAAGTATGAGTTATATTCCAATGCCAGATCTCGAAGGACACTTCGACGAAATAGATCTGAATCAAAATGAAATTCTGGAAATTCTGAGGAAAATAAGAGCAGCAAAGCCAGTAAGCAGTGGGCACAGTTTCCACAGTTGGGATGAGATTTTCTTTATCGATGGTACCCTCTATAAGGTCTATGGTGCGATTGGTAACTACGATATTACTGAGCGATCATTAGTGGTACGTATGGACCCTGTAGAGCTTCGTAGCGATAAGTGAGTATTTCAAACCCAAGAAGGCATCTATAAATAATAGATGCCAGACTTATCTGGTTTTCTAGGAGAGAAATATGTTTTCACGTACATTGACTTACATGCGTCCAAAAACAACAGTTCCATTTATTCGTGATGCTTTTACTGCTGATCAAATGGCAACTTACAATCAAATTATTGATATCCGTTCCAAGGCTGCTGGTTTCCAGGGCGAAACAGAATCAATTTCTGCTGACCAATTGTCAGAAATTTTTGCTTCAACATGGACTGATGAAGCTAGCTACATGGCATTCTTCACAGCAAACCAAGCTTTGATTCTTCAACACACAGCTGATAAAGAAAATTACGCAGCGTTGAACGATGTTGGTTTCTCTGACGCACGCAAGACAGTCTAACTAGTTTAGATTTAATTATTGGGGGAGCAGTTCTGCTCCCCCAATTCTTTTCTAAAAGTTGTTGACAACTGGCGTGCCAAATGTAGAATACAGTTCTCAAAACGTTTTAACCCACAGAGAACTACAAATGGCAAACGAACAAAAAGCAAAGAAACCTAAGCTGGCTAAGGGCATCAAGGTTCCTACCTCAGTAAAGCTGCATGCGGCTATGTTGTATCCTCTGGATCGCACGCAAGAGAAGGCGTTTATTCGTGCTTCGGCTTCGGCTCTGCATGCGAATGAAACGCGAGCAAAGTCGCGTGGTAAGGATAACAAGGACGGCGCAACTGCGTCTAAGTAATAAATAGATATTAACAGCACGTGATGGTGCTGTTAATATCACTATATTGCCCCGGTGATGGAATTGGTAGTCATGTGGGATTCAAAATCCCATGCTGCAAGGCGTGTCGGTTCGAGTCCGACCCGGGGTACCACATACATAAAAGAGCTGCGAATTCGCAGCTCTTTTTCATGACTAAAATTCTTGACTTCCATTCTTGCCAGTATAAACTGGCAACTGTGCACTCACTATGATAATAAGAAATGAACGCCGAACAGATCTATAAAACTGTACTTGAACAACTGGCTATTGGCGGAAGTGCTGAAGCTAAGATGGCACTTAGTCTTGGTGAACAACCTGGTTCACCAAACGTTAATGCGATTATCAACAATGTTAGTGCAGCGATTCGCTCTGCTAATCAAGATCTTGGCCGCGCACTATCTCACAACGATGATCGCTGGACCAAAGATACTGATCGAGCAATCGAACGTGCTCGTGATAGTCTCTCACAAGCGCTCATTTTTCTTGCCACCAAATAACGATATAAAATGACACCTCAGTGGAAAGTTAACATAGCAACGCCAACCGATCGTGATGAATTAGCAAAGTTGTTTGCATATGTGGAATCACCAGAATCTGATGTATTGGTGAGTGCTGCATATCATCATGTCAAGTCGGTATATGATCAAGGTGGAGTACTGAATCGTGATGGATTCAATTTCTACTTTTGGTTCTACGATGAGTGCAAAGCTATTGCATTTGCAGAAGCTTGGCACGCAGTACCTGAAATCGTGGAGCCAGAATAATGTGGATGCTCGTAGTTTTGACCACGTTTTGGGTTCAAGGTAGTGGCAGCAGCGTCAATACCTATTCGTTTTCGCCACCGATCACGCAAGCTTATTGTGCAAGCATGAAAAAGTGGGTAGATGATCGTGAAGCCAAAAGTAAGAATGAAAATAAAACAACCACGCAATGCGTGCCAATGGATAACAAATAAAATGACTATTAAAGATCAACAAGTATCGCAGTACGATGTATTGGCAGTTCTGGCTAATGAATGGATCAATGCAATTCCCGCCTTTTATGTTCATGATGATGCCGACAGCATGAAACATCTTAACGCAGCGGATGAAATACTGGAAGTTATGTCGAAGAACTTTGGCGCCCCAACAACTATGGTTAACTTCGTCAAGGCATACTTGAAGACTGCATATGTGAAGGCAATCAAGGATTACCTGACCGCCAACAATGAAGTGTTTGCTGATGTCAAGTTTATTGGCCCACTGCCTATCAAAGTCACACAAGCTGACATCGACGCGGCATAATCAAAGCTTCACTGAGAGGTACTATGAAACAAGTAAGCGAATTGCGGACAGTTGAAGTTAGACAAGCAGATGGCTCGTGGGTGAAGTGTCAGTCGATGGGTCAACTGGAAGTTGGTGACATCTTTCGTATGTTTGAACCTGATGGCGTTCGTGTTATTGGTGATTCGACCTGGAAGCCGGAATTTAATGGTGCTGATACGTTTGTTTGTACTAAAATAACAGCAGTCGAATGTGACACTGCTACTATTTTGGATCTACCATGAACGCTGAACAATTAATGAACGTGTTGGTAAGTGGACTCACCAAAGGTACCATTACTGCAAATACTACCATTTACCTTGCAGGTCCTATTGATCATGGGGTATTGGAAGTACAAGCTGTAAAGATTGTGCCAATTGGTAACGGTACCAAAGTGGTAATTTCATAATGCATGCAAATGAATTGATTGAACGAATTGCAGAAATAATTGCCATACATGGCGACCTGCATGTGCGACATGAACGACCAGAAGGTCCAATCACGTGCGCTACTCCATCAGGTTTTATCTGGGAAGTGCGTATGGTTGAACATTCTTGGGGCAAAGAAATAGTTATTGTTGCAGGTTGATATGCTGATTGCTTTTCTTTTCTTCATATGTTTTCTCCTAGTGTGGTTGTGTTTCTCTAATGCCCACGAAGTAGATCGTCTCAGTAAAAAGAAGTAAGTATCAAGAGTGATAAGTATGAGTATGAAAAATCTCATCTTATCACTCTTATTGTTTGTCAGCATTAATTGCTTCGCCAACCCGGTGCAAACCGCACCAAATCCTCCAGTTGCCGCATCAGCTCCGCAGGCAACGTCTAACGTAGCCGTCACCTTAACGGCTCATCCAGTGGTTCATCTAAGCGCCGATGAATCAATAATGATTGGTATCATTATGTTCATGTTCGTTATGTTCGTAGTTGAGCATGAAGAAGAATCGTCGTATAAAAAGAAACGTCGCCGTTGATTTAAAGCATTGACAGTCTGGCAAGTTGCCATTACACTAATGGCAACTTATTACCATTTCAGTCATGTACACTCAAAACGATATCAATTTCACCAAAGAATGGTGGATCACCTGTTGCAACGATCCGGTCAAAATGGCTAGATGGCTGCAAAAACTGCAGAACACCGAAATTGGTGGCTATAACGACTATGTTGTTGCCCTGCAAACTTATACCGTAGATGAACGTACTCAGCAGATCTTTAGAAATATTGGTGCTGATGAGCAAAAACATTCAGGGATTCTTGTTGATCTTATGGGTGATCGTGGTATCGCATTGAAACCCGCCAGCGAGTGCCCAAGCGCTTATTGGGACTATGTCAATGCGCATATCCATGACATGGAAACCTACTGCGCAGTCAACTATTACGGCGAAGCATTGGCTGCATTTCGTTTCGAGCTTATTCAAGAAATGAGCTGCACGCCCAGTGACATCAGAAACGCCCTAGATATCATTCTCCCCGATGAACAATTTCACCGCACTACGCTCAAACGTCTTGCTGGTGATGACGCCCTTGATACTATCAAGGTTGCGCATGATGCCGCTTTTGAAATTGTACTGGGACGCAAATAATGAATGATATTGGTGATTTCCACGTAGGTGATCTTATCCGAAGTTATTATGATATCGGCTTTCAAAAAGTCACCAGAGTAAGCATTTACCCTGATAATCCTGATAGCAGTCGTATCGATTATGTTCAAGTCATGTATGACGATGGCCGAATGATCACTAATCCGGCTAATGGTTATGCACATCACACGCTTTGTACTATAGTTGATGAAGAAGAGATCAATAATATAATCAACTACGAGTCGGCTCGTCTGGAGTTGAAGCGAATTAACCTATTGAATCTATTGAGGAAATCATGAGTAAATTTTGGGACTGGTATGACGCGTTAGGCAAGCACGATGGTGTTTTGCGTTTCCTTATTTTCTTCATTGCCATTATTGTAATGTATGCATTGATTCCACTGATTATCGGCCTAATCTTTGGTGAACAATACGTCACAGTAGCTTCGATCATTGGTGTGCTTATCATGGCCTTATTGGCATTTACTAAACATTTTCGTTGGCCCAAATAACAATATGATTCTACCAAAACAATTACTAGAAGAAACAAAGTATTACACTGAAGTTGAGAAAAGTGTTTTATTTCGTATGTGCACCATTTTCACCCTGTACCCAAAGAAATGGTGGGGTAGAAAGAAGGTTATTAAGATGGAATGGTCCATGGTTGATCAAGAAAACTATGTGTCCACTTTTCAAAGAACTCGCAATATCGTGCAACTGTCAGAACAATTAGAAGAGCATTTCCGCGTATGATATTGCCAAAGCAATACCTAGAACAATTTACTCATTATGAGTCATCAGCCAAAGAAGGCTGGGAAAGTCGTTACACATTAGTCAAGCTTTACCATAAAGCTTGGTATAAACCATTTGCCAAGAAAATTAGAATTCGATGGAATCTTAGAAGTGGTTACTGGTATGAACCACACGACTCGTTGCAATTGCGTGATCAACTTGCTAACTATTTCTATAACCGTTAGTATAGAATGGCTTCATTGAATATGGAGTCATTATGGCAACAACAAAACAAGTAGTAATATTTCGACGTGATTTGAAAGTTCACAAGGGAAAGATTGGATCGCAAGTGGCGCATGCGAGCTTGGGTGCGATCAAAAGTTTGATGACTTTGCGTGATAACCCTAAGTCTATGTCAATAGACTACTATGAATTGGCAGTTGAGCGCATCTCTGCCATGGGTGAATGGTGGAACGATGCAGAGACCACGATTGTACTTGGTACGAGTAAAGATAGTTCGGACCACCAGCAAGAGTTGCTTGACCTACAAGCAAAAGCAACTGCATTGGGTTTGCCTACTTGCGTAATCATTGACAACGGTACAACCGA
>Ga0209888_1000334_pt1 | contig 25604 bp, 18 predicted proteins | sample OrgsoiDNA_201059_FD_185807 | JGI IMG/M metagenome (GOLD analysis project Ga0209888, IMG submission 185807) | Permafrost soil microbial communities from the Arctic, to analyse light accelerated degradation of dissolved organic matter (DOM) -... | ecosystem: Environmental > Terrestrial > Soil >...
TGATGCCCTTCCTGTTCAAATTGATGTTTTAATAATTTTTTTCCTGCCTGAACCTTTGAAAAAACTCCCTTGTACATGGAGAAGAGGAACTTAAGGGTGTCATGTTCAACATGATATTTTTCGTAGAGATCGAATTCCGGGTTTGCGATCAGCTGTGCATGGAATCGTTCATCCTTGCTATATAACTGAAGGTTTTCCACACAGCTCTCATAAACTGCCATGATCACCAAGTTGTTTTTTTTGAAAAAATCACCCATTTTTTGCAGTTCCAAAAAACGGAGATGATTAACAGGACACCCAACGTGCCGGTAAAATGTTAGCAGGACTTTTTTTCCCTTCAATGAACTTAACTGCACATTATTTCCCCAAATATCATTGACGATAAAGTCAGGGGCGGGATAGTTTATTTTTAGCATCATTAAATATTATTAGCCATAAAACCGGCGATGGTTAAAATCATCGCCGGTGAACCATTTTTTGCGTAACCTTATTTTATAATATCCAGTAATATCGATGTAACCTTATCCGGCATCGACAAATGCGGACTGTGGCTAGCGGCGAGCGAATACACATTTGTAATACCTGCGGTCGCTACCATCTGGTTTTGCAGCGTAATAGTAATGCAACGGTCATTGGTTGTATGGATATAATATTTAGGAATTGCCGCAGTAGCAGAGGCATTTTTCAGAACGATCTTGCTGTACAGCGGGGCGGCAGGCTCCGGTCTGTTGTTAGTCATTAACAACTGGTTAATCGCATCTGTACCCTCCTGACAGAAGATCGACAACAATAAGTTATTGGCTACGCTTGCTGTGCTGAAATCGGCAGAAGGAACTAAAGCAGGCGTCAATTGTGAATTCGGGTCCATAGAATTCAAATCAATCACCGACTGGCCATTGGTTGGAATAAAGCCAGCCAGGTAAACCAGTTTTTCAATGTGAGTAGGAATCGTATCGGCTACCGCAGTAATTACCGCGCCGCCAAGACTGTGCCCCACCAATACCACCGGACCATTAATCGCTGTTATGGCTGCGACTACTTTGTTCCGGTATGAATTGAGTGTGAGTGTTGCAGGAGGGGTCTGATCAGAACCATGTCCCGGTAGTTCAACCACGACTACTTTCTGGCCGGCAGCTATTAGTTGCGCCTGAACAAATTGCCAGGCCCAAGGGCCCTGGAATGAACCATGTACAAGGACGAATGTCTTTGCCGCTACGGGCGCTACTGTTTTATCGTTTTTACAGCCGGCGATGAACAGCATAAATACCGCCAGAAAGGCAATTGCTGTTAAGGAGAATTTTACTTTTCTAAGTTTCAGTTGTGTTTTCATTTTCTAATTATTTTATACCACAAATGTCAAGTGTTTTACATATCCAGTTTTTAACTTAGGTTAATTCCGGAGATTTTTTTAATTTTTTTTGGGGTTTTATAAAAGCATCGTTAGGTCGGCTGCTATTTTAATATTATAGAAAATGATCTGTATTTTAACTTAAGTTAATTTATCAGTAACCGAATGCGGTTAATTTTGATTTATCGTTAAATTGTGAACCCATCAAAAGCTGGTTAGATCAATATGTATTATATCGATATTGTATCCCAGTCAAGAAGTGATTTGGCAATTGTCTTATGATCTGCCCAAATAACGAAAATGATTTAATGAGAGCATTGACGGTTTGCATAGCAATACGTATGTCGACGTAAATGCCGGGACTAATATCCCGGCTGAAGGTAAAATAAAGAAATTTGGAATGAGATTGTCTCTTAATTTTTTTAAGAAAAGAACATAGGTTTAATTCAAGATCAAAAGTAATTATTAGGTTTATAAGAATTTACACAACAGCATAAATGAGTGAGAACTTTGAAATATTAAATCAGCATCTGGCTAATTTTGCCGCGTTGAATAACAAGGATATCAGTGACAGCCAACCTTTCTGGCGGACAAGAAAAATAGCCAAAGGCGACTTTTTCAATATGCAAAATGTAGTCTGCAATGATCTAGGTCTCGTCGTGAAAGGCATTTTCAGGATCTATTATAACGACCCTGTCACCAACGAAGAGAGAAACATTTTCTTTTTTTCTGAGAACCAGTTCGTTGTTTCTTTCCGAAGCTTCATTACCCGGTATCCATGCTATTATTATATCGAAGCAATGGAAGATTCTGAAATAATTGTCATTGCCTACCGTGATCTGAATAGCTTGTATGACAGCCATCCCAACTGGGGCAAATTCGGAAGACTACTGGCGGAGTTATTTTTTAATTATTCACAAGCCAGAACAGAAGAGTTTTTATTCAACTCGCCCGAGGAACGTTATGTGAAAATGCTCGATGAGCATCCTAATATTGTTGACCGGATCCCCGCCTACCATATATCATCCTACCTGGGAATTGCGAACCCATCTCTAAGTAGGATCCGGAGAAGAATCAGGAAATAGGTAGTTTCTCCCGTCCTTTGATTTTATCGCTTTATCTTAGCTAGACATAGCTATAATTAAAAAAGGGTTTACGAAATTTCGTAAACCCTTTTATTAAAATCAATAGCACAAAAATTATATACGCATCATTGATACCATGTATAGCAGGTTTCGAAATTAAATTCATTGTTTATGAAGTGCTTGATTCATGTAATAAAAAAATAAATAATATTGATTTCGAAGGTTATCCTCGCTGTCATATAATTATCTGTTCAAAAAGCCTTTAAGGTCTATTATGGGTAAATTATCGCCAATAAATTGATGGTAATGGGCTCGCGCGATCTTACCATTTTCATCAATTAAGAATTCGCCTCCCATTAAATTAGCATGTCCATCCTGATCAAATTTCTGTGTAAATAATTTTTTACCTTGTTCTGCCTTACCAATTACCCCTTTAAACACGGAGGATAGTAATTTGAGGGTACTTCGTTCTATCCCATATTTTTCGTAGAGATCAAACCCGGGATTGGCGATCATTACAGTGTAATAATTTGTATTGTCTACATATCGTTTAAGATTGGCTTCACTGCTTTCATATACAGCCAGGACGATTACTCCTTTGGCTTTGAATTCTTTTTCAAATGACAGCAGCTCGTGAAAACGAAGATTGCACACCGGGCAGCCAACATTACGGTAAAAGGTGAGGAAAACTTTTTTACCCTTAAAGGCGCTTAAGTGAACAGTATTTCCATTAATATCTGTTGTTGTAAAATCAGGAGCAATTTGAGAAACTTGTAATTTCATGTCTTTATATTTTTTGTTTTTATGAATTAGCATTTTACTGCGCCACACTACGATAAGGGTATAGCGTTTATTTAATGGATAGCTTTATCTTACCTGTCGATTGCGCACTATGGCCAGGTCTATCGTAAGTGTTCCAATGTGAGTGTCTATTTTCATGATTACTTATTTTGAACAATGCAAACCTCTGAAGATTTGCAGGTAATATTTTTAACTTAAGTTAAAACCTGATTTTTTAGCGTTTTAACTTAAGTAGAAAATACATAGATTTATAAGGAATTCCTTTTAAATGTCAGAGATGAAAAACTATGTATTTGTTTAGGCGTCGCAATAAAATCGGAAAGGTTAAATCGCTTCCGATACTTATTTTGATTATGACATTGTTTTGCAGCAATGCCTTTTCGCAACAGCCCGGGGAATATATCATTAAGTTGCGTGAAAGTAAATCCGATTCCAGCCGGGCCAGGGCGTCCATGACCCTTGCAGAAATCTATTTTTTTTTAAAACCCAAATTAGCTAATCATATAGATAGCGGGGGATTTTATTTAAAGCGCGCGCAAGTATTTAATAAAAAGCAGACTAATATAAAACTGCAAAATGAAATAGATATTGATGTTGCTTTTTGGGATTGTGTAAGAAACCCGAAACTGGACGCGATGTTGCGCTTTTTACCATCAATAAATGCTTGTAAAAACTCAGGAGATAAAAATAGTGAAATAGTAGGATGGCGAGATTTAAAAACGGTACTTCAAAGAAATGGTATGCAGACAGATTCATTAAAGCTAATATGTGACCAAAATGATATGTCCCTTTCTCTACAAGTGGACAGGGAAGATTGGGTCATGCACGATTTGAAAGAAATGGCAGAAATTCATATGGGTCAACGCCGCTTTGACCTTGCGGAAAAAGAGTTAATTCAATGTACCAAGTACGGAAATAAGGCAGGCAAGGACTTTTTGTTATATACTTTTGACTTATTAGGAGACTTATATATCCAAAAAGGAGAGTATAATAAAGGGCTCTTTTACGGCCTAAAAACGATTAAATTAATGAATCTTAACGGCGATTCGGCCATGTCAATAACATATTACAGTCGTATAGCAGCCATTTACAGGTATTTAGGAAAATTCACTTCAAGCATTGAATGGGCGCAGAAAGCATTAAATAAGTCGATCAGAGATCATGATAATTTTACATTTTCAGCTATTGATAGGATAGTGATTTGTTTGTTAGCGGAAAGAAAAGCGCGGGAGGCTTTGGATTTCGTTTTAGAAAAGAGGGCTAAATATAAGCCAGCCAACTTGGAAGAAGATGTTGTGTTTCAAATGGATTTAGGAAAAGCTTATGCAGCACTCGGTGAAAACGATGTGGCAGAAAAAAGTTACCTCAGAATGGACGCAATGCTAAAAAACAAATACCCTTTCCGCGTTGATTGTAAGGCGGCGGCAAGTTATGCAATAGGAAATTTTTATTTTAATAGAATAGAGTACAGTAAAGCAAGACCTTATTTGATAAGCGCATTAAATAGTTATAAGGAATTAGGTACAGTTCAGTATGTTCAATATGCTCATTTAGCTCTTTTTAAGGTAGATTCAGCCATGGGTGATTTAACAAGCGCAACAAAACACTTACAAGAAAGTGTCAGACTAAAAGATTCAATTTTTAATGTTGAAAAAAACAGGCAGATCGAGGAATTACAAATTGCGTACGGCACCGAAGAAAAAGAAAAAAATATTAAACTTCTCCAGAACAACGGGAAATTAGAACAAGCCAAGCTGGAACATGAACAAAATACCCGAAACTGGATCATAGCAGGAGCTATGATGTTTTTAATCATTGCGGGGTTACTATATAGGCAAAGTGCAATAAGGAAGAAGAGTAATCTAATTATAACACGAAAGAATAAGTTACTGGAGCATTTGCTTAAAGAAAAAGAATGGCTGATAAAAGAAGTGCATCACCGGGTAAAAAACAACCTGCAAACCGTTATTAGCCTGTTGCAATCGCAAGCTGCATACCTTGAAAATGATGCCCTAAAAGCGATAGAAACCAGTGAGAACCGTATCTATACCATGTCTTTGATCCATCAAAAACTATATCAGTCCGACGATATCCAAACTATTAATATGGCTGATTATATACCAGAATTGATTAAATACCTGAAGGATAGTTTTGATACTTCCCATAAAATTGATTTCAAGGTGAATATTCATGAAATTAACCTTGATGCATCAGTTGCCATTCCCCTGGCATTGATCATCAACGAGGCTTTAACCAATTCCATCAAATACGCCTTTCCAGACAACAGGCCTGGGGTGATTTCGATATTTTTAAATGAACAAAGTGAATCATTAAGATTGGAATTGGCTGATAACGGCATCGGAATATGCAAAAAACTAATCAATGAAAAATCCGTGTCCCTTGGATTTCAATTAATTAAAGGCTTGACAAAAGAAATCCACGGGGAGGTCAGCATTAAAAGCAATAATGGTGTTAAAATCATTATATTGTTTAAAAAACAAGCACTTGAGTATGCAAATCTTTTAGAAAACAATACAGTGGCGTTGGCTTAAGCGGTACCTTGTTTTAAAAAAATTATTCTTCACTAATTGCGGGCTATAAACAAAAGCCTTTAAAGCCTGCGTTCACTGGCTTCAATCTTCATATCATTGATGCTCGCATATCTTTTTTTCATTAGTCCATATTCATCAAATTCCCAGTTTTCGTTACCATATGCTCTAAACCATATCCCCTCGTAGTTATGATATTCGTATTCAAACCTAACAGCGATCCGGTTGCCGCCAAAAGCCCATAGTTCCTTTTTTAATTTATAATTATGTTCATTTTGCCATTTTCGGTTCAAAAACTTCACAACAGCTTCGCGGCCGTTTATGAATTCTGATCTGTTCCGCCATTCAGTGTCTACGGTATAGGCAAGAGCCACACGATCAGGATCACGACTGTTCCATGCGTCTTCAGCCAGCTGAACTTTAAGTAGGGCTGCTTCCAAATCAAAGGGAGGGAAAGGAGGTTTTTGTTCCATATTGAAGTTTTTTATGTTGAATTACAGGATATGTAAAGAAATTATTGTGCCATTCAATAAAATCCTGACAACAAGCAGTTTGTAATTGAACTCAATTTTTACAGGCATTGGTATATCGTTGTTTTGAGGCGACACATTGAAATAGCAACGGTTATATTAAGGATCCCCGGCATTGACAAAGCAAAGAATCAGGCTTTTTTACTGATTCGGAAGCATTAAATCCCAGCAGCTTACTGTTCTCCTTTTAGCTCGACACTATTTTAAAAGCTTAGATATGATGTTAAGAGCATGCTGTGAGCCGAAACGGTCGTTAAACCAACAACGTCACTTCAGTAATAACTCTTTTTACTACTTTTTACCGATCAATAAATTTAATTAAAGGCCTTTTAAAGTCATGTTGATGGCAGCCCGAAGATTCCCTTCGATATTTGGCCCACCGACTTGAACAAAAGAGATGGTCCCCCTGGCATTGATCACCATTGAGGTTGGATAAGCGTATAAACTGTATTTTTCGCCCACCGACGCTGCTTGGGGGAGTATGGTATAATCAAATCTATGGTTTTTCAAAAAAGCCTTGATTGCCTCCTTACTGTCTAGGGATAAAGCAATGAATACTACTTTAGCTGGGTCATAATTCCTTTTAATTTCATTCAAAACGGGCATTTCGTTAACGCAAGGCTTACAAGCAATAAACCAAAAATTCAACACAACTATTTTACCCTTTAAGTTCTCAAGGGAACAAATTTTACCATTCAGGTCGCGCAGTTCAAACTTCGGCGCAGGCTTGTTTAAAAGGGTGCTGTCCTCCTGGGTTTTATCACTTTGGTTGGAACGAAGGTTGCCGTGGTGTAGTATTTTTTCATTAATCAGGCTGTTAGCTGCCCCAGCGGATAAACAATGGGTGCCGATCACCACGAAGCCGATCAACGAAATAAGGAAGTGTTTTTTCATTTTTATTAGTTTGGATCATGTTTTGAACAATACAAACATCTGAAGATTTACCTCAACAAATTTTAACTTATGTTAAAATTTGTTGAGGTATTAATAATCACCTTTACAGTAATCTATATACAAGCTATATTAAGATGAATGAAAAACGGCAATATTTGGTGAAATACTTTGGGTATTTAAATTATTTATGCTTGTCATTCGGGAATTTTTACATAGATTAAAATAACATGAACTTTTGTTGTATTCTGATTGGTATTTTATATAAATTAGTGCAGTTGATCAGCATTATTAAAAAATACTGCTTGTATTTCAGTCAGTTTACCTTCCTCAAGCTTTTAAAATTCGGATTTTTATATTTTTATGAGTGGCCTAATTTTCATTGGGCTTCAGAATTGTAAAAGCAATAATAATCCCGATTAACTATAATTCTCGCGTATATGAATAGGTTAATAACTACCATTGTTTTGCTGTTCGTGTTCTTATCTGCTAAGGGGCAAAATATATCGGGGCACGAAGCTGATTCCCTGCGGCGCAGTTTGAATAGGAGCGGCGAACAAGCTGACCGTATTAATTCATTATTAATGTTAGCGGAATATCAAATATTTAAGCCTGGTGAATACAAGGCCGATTTGGATAGTGCAGCAGAATTTATTAGTCAGGCAGAACGGTTAAATGTTAAAGAAAAGTCAGCAGCAATTAATGGGTACATCGTTTTGGTAAAGGCCTACCTTGCAAAAGAAAAAGGACAGGGAACAACAGGAAAAGAGTTGGCTGAACAGGCTATCCGGATTTTAAGTAGCGCCAAAGATAAATTTCATCTGGGTAAAGCTTTTTTGTACCTGGCTCAGTATTATGACTATAACGATATAAAGCAATTAACGGTAAAGATACAGCTAACAGAACAGGCTGTGGAATCATTTAAACAATCAGGACGCTTGCAGAGTGTCGCTTACAGCCTTCAAAAGCTTGCGGAATTACACAACATAAATCTCGAGAATTCGAAAGCTTTAAAAGAACTTGAACAGTGTTTGCAGATTTATAAGTCAATTCATTACAGTCAGATTCAAGGAGTATACGCTTTATTAGGAAGAGTTTATCATGACCTGAGGGACTTTAAAAATGCTTTAAATAACGAATTGATGGCATTGGAGACTGCCGAAAGTGTTCAAGATACAACCATGCAACGCTGCGAAATAAACAACAATATTGCATTAATATTTTTTGAATTACAAAACAGGGAAAAGGCAGTAAATTATTTCAAAAATGCGCTGGCGATAGCAGAAAAACATAAGGATAAACGTAATACCATTTTAATAACAGGAAACCTGGTGGATACTTATGTACGGCTTAACAAACCGTTGGATGCCCTGCATGTTTTAAACAAAACAACAACAAGGTATGCAAATTATAACAATATGCCGTTGAGTTATATAATCAACTGTTCCTATTTAGTGATTTATATTCAACTTAAAAAATACAAACAAGCCCAGCCCTATTGTAACAAACTTTTGGAAATTGTTAAACGTCCGGATTTGGGTGATTTAGACCGGACTAATATTTACGCTGTGTTAATAAGGTATTATAAAGCCTGTAAACAATATTCTTTGGCTCTTTCTTATTTAATAAAAAATAAATCCTTAACTCAAAAAATAGGAGACCCTATTAGAATCTCCCGTAATTACAGTTCGTGGTTTAGTCTTGACACTGCACAAGGAAATTACAAATCTGCTGTCGCTAATTTGTTAAAATCCCATAATATAAATGACTCTTTGTTCAATGAAACTAAAAGCAAGCAGATCCTGCAGCTGCAGGTACAATATGAAACTCAGAAAAAAATAAACGATCTTAAAATAAAAGATCAGCATATTGCTTTACTGAATCAAAATTATAAGCTTGAGGATATTAAGCTCAAACAGTCCAAACTGGAAAAGAATATAACCATTGGCGCCATACTCGTTCTTTTATTCATTACAGGCCTGTTATATAAACAGTACCGGAATAAAAATCGCACTAATCTGATTATTACCAGGCACAGCGAAGTTATAGAGAAGCAAAATAATGTCATCGGTCAAAAAAATAAACATTTAGAACTTTTATTGCAGGAAAAAGAATGGCTGATAAAAGAAGTGCATCACCGGGTAAAGAATAACCTGCAAACCATTATTAGCCTGCTGGAATCGCAGGCTGCGTATCTTGAAAACGATGCGCTGAAAGCGATAGAAACCAGTCAGAACCGTATCTATACCATGTCTTTGATCCATCAAAAGCTATATCAATCCGAAGATATCCAAACCATCGATATGGCGATTTATATACCCGAATTGATCAAATACCTGAAGGATAGTTTTGACAATTCCGATAGGATTGATTTCAAAGTGAAAATTGATCAGATCAACCTTGATGCATCAATTGCCATACCTATTGCACTGATCATTAACGAAACCTTAACCAACTCCATTAAATACGCATTTCCAGACAACGGACATGGGAAGATTTTAATTTCCTTGCGTAAACAGGGCGAATCATTAAAGCTGGAACTGGCCGATAACGGTATCGGGATGGATGAAAACTCAATAAAATCAAACCCCGTTTCCCTGGGACTTCAATTAATCAGAGGATTGACCAAAGAAATCCATGGTGAGGTGATCATTAAAAACAATCATGGTGTTAAAATTACCGTGTTATTTAAAAAATACGCTATTGAATACGCCAATATTTTAGAAACGGATATAATAACATTGGCTTAAACAAAGCTCTATATATTTATGAACCCCAAAATACTCATTGTCGAAGACCAGTTTATTGAAGCTAATAGCCTAAGGATTAGTCTCCATAAAGCAGGCTACACGGTATGTTCAATAGCCGCATCTGTCGACGAGGCCATTAAAATAAAAAATAAAGAGAAGCCAAACCTGGTTTTATTAGATATTCGATTACAAGGTAAGTTAAATGGCATAGACCTGGCAAGGATATTAAGAGCAGAAAATATTGCTTTTATATTTCTATCTGCCAATTCAAGCAAAGAAATTCTGGATGCGGCAAAAACGACCCGGCCATATGGCTTTTTGGTTAAGCCGTTTCGGGATAAAGATGTGCTTGTGGCCATTGACGTGGCCCTGTATCTCCATCAACAAAACCAGGAAGCGATTTTAAATGATAAACATTCAAAAACCGACTTTAACGAAATTATCGGGAATAGCCCCGCAATGCATACTGTGCTGAACAACGTAAAAATAGTCGGCAATTCTTCCATATCGGTTTTAATACTTGGTGAAACCGGCACCGGAAAGGAATTGGTAGCGCAGTGTATTCACCGCATTTCGGCGCGTGGGTCAAAACCGCTTATCGTAGTAAACTGTGCCACGCTCCCTGCAAACCTGGTCGAGTCAGAGTTATTTGGTCATGAAAAGGGTGCGTTCACAGGGGCTGGTGAAAAAAGAATTGGAAAGTTCGAACAGGCAAATGGGGGTACTGTTTTTTTAGACGAAATAGGAGAATTGACCCAGGACCTGCAGGTTAAACTACTTCGCGTATTACAAGAAAAGGAGGTAGATGTTATAGGCGGAAAAAAAAGAGAAATAGATGTCCGGATCATCGCTGCCACTAATCGCAATCTGGACGAAGAAGTTGCAGCAGGAAGGTTCCGATCGGATCTTTATTACCGGCTTTATGTATTTCCTATTCATCTGCCTCCGTTGCGGGAACGTAAGGAGGATCTGTTATTGCTGGCAAACCATTTTTTACAGCGTTATTCGCAAAAGGAAAAGAAGATAATTACCAAATTCGATGATCAGGTTATTGACGACATGCATCGTTATTCATGGCCCGGCAATATACGCGAGTTGGAAAATATAATAGCGAGAAGTGTTTTACTGGCAACTGGAGATGTTATTACAGACCTCCACTTTTCATCCTTTGAGAAAAACAGCTTCAATAACGCATCATCTTCGAGTACAAAAACAATCGAAGAAAACGAACGCGACTATATACTTAACATCATAAATAAGTGTGACGGAAAACTACAGGGATTGGATGGGGCCGCAAAAATGATGAATATCAACGTATCAACCTTAAGATCCAGAATGAAAAAACTGGGCATAGAAAAAAAGAAATGAACGCGGGCCAATTTGCAATGAGAAACGCGATTATTTCCAGCTAAGGAAAATCAAATACTGCTTACATTACCACCTTGGATTAAATTGTTAAGTCAGTCTTGGGTAAGATGCCTTTCGCGCTAAATTATTTCGAATAGCACATTTCATCAGCAATACCATGGCCGTGATATATCCCACTTTATCCATCGAAAAATGCGGCATATCACATTTTTCCAAATAAACGCTTATGTAATATATTATCAATCAAGAACTTAGTAATGTGGCATGGTTTTTTATAAACGATATAAAGTCAGAAAAACATTGTGAGGCTTCGGGATTGAAAATCAGCCTACTAATTAATTAAACATTTTAGTGGTTGACAGCAAAATATGTCGATGATTTTTTTTCATTGAAACCATCTTAACGGTTGATTTCAATAATGCAAAACTCCTATGCTTTGTTGGTTGAGCATCAATTGATTGGGCATCGATAAAAAGCGGGGTCACGGAACTAAAAACTGCCCTCCCGATTTCATGAGTAACTTTTATATAATAATTATTAGCGCATATGTTGGTTCACACTGGATAATTTAAATATGACAAGACAAGTATCATTTGACGAATTTGAAAATGAGCAGGAGCTAATCAAGCATATTGGCCGGGAGATTGCCTTGGTACAAAACAGGGAGCAATTGGATAGCCTGATCAACGGTTATTTAAAGGAAATCATGGGGTTTTCCCACTCTACGGTTTTTATCTTAAGCAATGATGGCCGGGAGATCTGCAATTTTTTAAAGGACTATGCAGATACCGCTAATAGGGACCTGTTCTCGGAAATAATTTTTACAGGGAAGATGCCTTTCGATCAAAACATCAATGATCGTCAAATGCAGGCCCATCAAAAGATCGTTGATTTTGATGAACTTGTGCTCAGCGGAAACGTTGGGCCCTATCTGGCGGCCCCATGCATGACTGACAATAAAAAAACGAATACGTTCAGCTTGTTCCAGGGCGACGCTATTATTGGCGTATGGATAGTCTTGTATGAAAAAGCGAATAAGGAGCATTTTGACCAGGCAACGCTTTGCCAAATAATCTCAACTCAGTTAACATTCGCTGTTCTCAGAGTTAAAGCGCAGGAAGAGATTGAAGACAGTAAAAAAGAGCGTGAAATCATCCAATCCCTGAATATCGATTTTGCCACAATCCGTGAGAAAAATGACCTATTTAAAATTATCCGCTTCAAGCTGAAAAGTCTTTTTAACTTCAGTCATAATTGGGTAGCAACCGCAAATGAGGACGGGCTAACCATCAGTACATTTATGCGGGATCCGGAATCCAAAGCAAGGTTTCACCCCAGGTACAAGCAAATTGTTTCGTCTAAATTCCCCATCTCCGATCATATTTTCAATAGAGTCATTTTGGCGAGAGAGCCGCAGGTATTTGACCTGGGGCAGCTTACTGCACGGGAAGCTATTCCGGAATACCTGCAAATGAATTACGAAAGCGGCATCCGGAAAGTTGTTATGCAAAGATTAGAAATAGCTGGCCGGTTTATCGGCGTTTGGGCGATATGTTTCGAAGAGACCCATGAGTTGAACAAAACCTATATTAACCTGATTAAGGATATTGCTAATCAATTTTCGATCGCTGTAGCTAACATTATCGCCAACGAAACCATACAAAATAAGGAGGCCGAACGCGAGCTATTGTTAAAATTGAGCTATGATATAACATCAATTAAGGACAGGAAAGGCCTTCTCTTAGTGATACAGACCAACCTTAAGAAACTATTTACCTTTCAGAATATTGTGATCATGGTCTTGACTGATGAAGATCATACCCATGATATATTTCTTTCTACGGATTTGGCGTTCACCAGAGAAAACTTGGCCAGATATAGCGAGGGACCGGTTCGGTTCGAATACAACAATGGCTATTTTAACAAAGTAATGGAGGCAGACGGGATCGTGCTATTTAAGCTGGATAAGATTACCGACCTGGCAAAACAACCAGCTTGTCTTCAGTACCTTTATAATTCTGGTATAAGAAAAAGAATTGGAATTGCGCTAAGGGATGATAATCGGAATATTGGGGTACTTTATATCAATCTGGAAGTTAATACCGAGTTTTCAGACCACCAGTTAGAACTTGTCAAAGGTGTTTCCTATCAGTTATCTACAGCGGTTTCTAACATCCTTGCGAACGAACAGATTCAAAAAAGGGAGCGTGAAAGGGACCTGCTTTTGTCATTGAGTATTGATATAGCGGCAGTACGCAGCAATTGTGAATTACTTAAAGTAATTAGCGAGTGCTTAAAATACCTGCTAAAGTTCTCCCATACGATAGTGACAACTATTAACGAAGATGGCACGGTGAGCAGGTTCCTTCTGGATCCGGAGGCGAAATCCAAGACCCATCCGGGATATCAACAAGCTACCCAAACGAGATATCCGATCCAGGATGATATTTTTGACAAATGTATATTGACGCCGGAGCCGCAGCTTTTCAACCTTCAGGAACTTACGGATTCAACCAATGGCGATATCCCCCTGTATCTAAAAATCAACTATGAATCAGGGTTAAAAAATGCTGTCGTTGTACGTTTTTCAAAGGGCGAACAGGCTTTCGGGTTCTGGATTCTGCTATTTGATCATGATATTGTATTCGATATAAGCAAACAAAGCCTGATCAAAGGTTTAGCCCATCAGATATCTATTGCTGTATCCAATATCATTGCTAACGAGGAAATTTCTAGAAGGGAAAATGAAAAGTCAAGATTGCTGGCTTTCAGCAATGCCATTGCCTCGGTGAAGACTGCCCGGGAAATCTCTACCATTGTTAGTTCACAACTCAAAGAATGGGGGATTATTGAAGATTTATGCATGCATATTATCAACGATGACGGCGTCACTCATACACCATATTTATATGATTTAAATGCGGAATGGACGAATTTCGATCGTTTCAGCGAACTGATTTCCGGAAAGTATCCGATCAACGACAATATAATGGATGTAATGATCAAGTCCGACAAGCCCATGATGCATGATGTCTTGAAATATAACGAGAGGGAAATTGTTCCAGAATATGTTCAATATTGGAAAGAAATTGGTTTGACGGAAATCATGAGCATACCGGTGCGGCTGGGAAATGAATTGATCGGAATTTTGATGCTGAAGCTTTCCTGTTCATTTAAGACACTGCCTAATCAACACATCCTCCTTACCAGTATCTGCTCGCAGATAGCTATAGCGGTATCTAATCTTTCAGCAAATGAAAAAATAAAAAAACAACTTGCTGAAATCAATAAATATAAAAAACAACTGGAGGAGGAAACGATCTACCTTAAGGAAGAAATAGAAACGACCCACAATTATGGCGATGTCGTCGGTGAGGGCCCTTCGATAAGAAAAACATTCAAATTGGTTTCGCTGGTCGCCCAGTCCGATAGCACTGTATTGCTACTGGGTGAAACGGGTACAGGCAAAGAACTCATCGCCAGGGCTATTCACAATGAGTCACCAAGAAAGAATAAGCTGATGGTAAAAGTTAATTGTGCGGCCCTACCGCCCAATCTGATCGAAAGTGAGCTGTTTGGTCACGAACGCGGAAGCTTTACCGGAGCCACGGAACAGCGTCTTGGAAAGTTCGAACTGGCCAATAATAGTACGCTTTTTTTGGACGAAATCGGGGAGATGCCCCTTGATTTACAAGTAAAGCTGCTAAGAGCATTGCAAGAAAAGGAAATAGAACGCGTAGGGGGTAGAAGAACAATAAAGGTTGATGTAAGGATCGTAGCGGCGACTAACCGGGACCTGGAAAAGGAGGTTGCCGAAGGCAGGTTTAGAAGCGATCTCTATTACCGGTTAAATATATTTCCAATATCTCTACCTCCCCTGCGCGAACGTAAGGAAGATATACCACTCCTGGCGGCATACTTTATCCGGCGCTTTGCAAAAAAGGCAGGCCGCCAGATCACTACTTTTAGTAATCGCGCTTTACAGGATATGATCCAATACAGTTGGCCGGGAAATATCAGGGAACTTGAACACCTTATTGAACGCAGCGTACTGCTTTCGTCAGGCGATACCATTAAGCAGATCCACCTTCCGCCAAGTAAGCAGGTTGAACAAACAACGGGCTCTGAAGAAGTGGTTTTGAAAACAATTGATGAAAACGAGCGCGGGCATATTTTAAGGATACTGAAGTTTTGCGGGGGGAAATTGTCGGGAGATGGGGGTGCTGCGCAAATACTTGGAGTACCCCCCGGTACTCTTTATTCGAAATTGAAGCGGCTCGGCATTAAACGGGAACATTCCTTCTAATAATAGCAAATAAAATGGCATGCCGCCGTTGCCTTTATGCAATTTGTTTCTTTTAGCCAAGTGGCAATTAGTTTTGTTTCCTATCCATAATGAGGTACCTAAAGACCTTCGCCCTCCCTTTTTGGGTCTTAAAGTTCTTTTGTTTGTTAAGCCGATTAGTCCTTGCCTTATTACAGCAATTTTGAGCAATTGTTAGTTATGCCAGATGTAATTGCTGAAGAGACGATCAAAGTAATAATCGTAGTTTTGTAGTTTTTTAGGATGAACTCCCTAACGGTTTTTAGCGACTGCGTCATATGACTGTTTACGGTAGCAATGGATATGCCCAGTTCGCGACCAGTTTCCTCATAGCTTTTTCCTTCCAGTTTACAGGCCATAAACACTAATTTGCGCTGTGGTGATAGCTGGTCAATGGCTTTCATTAGGATCTGACGGCTTTCCTTGGCTTCAAGTAACTCATCCGAATGCAGGTAGTAATCTGTGGCATTAAGTAGCAGACGGGTAGTCAGACGTTGGTCCTGTGCGATTTTCCGGAAATAGCCGTATACAAGGTTGTGCGCAATTGTATAGAGATAACCTTCAAAGGACTTCCCGGGGTCGATCTCGCCATGCTTTTGCCATATCTTCAGGAAAAGTTCCTGTATCAATTCATCGGTAATGGTTTCATCTTTCACCATGGAATATACTTTCCGATAAAGCGGTCTAAAATAATAATGATATAGTGTATTGAATGCACGTTCCTTTCCCTGCTGGAGTTCATCCAGCAAAGAAGATAACTCTGCACTATCGGGAGATTTCATATACACTTAACCATTTGCAAACATCTAATTTACATAATTATTTCAAAACAATAACGGTATTTTTTTAGAAGCGTAGCAAGGCGTATCACCCATAAAAAGGATAAATTCAAAAATTTTTATTTTTTTTAACATTGAGTTCATTGTAAATTCATTTTGCAGCATATTACTATTATAGCTTATGAGAAAACAAACGAACGCCAGGCAGATACTTTTTCAACGGTTCATCAGAAATGAATGTACGATTGAGGAAATACGAATGTTACTGGGAGAATTTAAAGCAGTTGGTAACGAAGCTGAATTAAGGAAGATCATTCTGGAGCAAATGCAATCGGGTGATGTATATGTTCAGCCGGGGCTGCCCGACTTGGAGGAGAAAGAGGCAACTATCTATTCCGCAGTTAGTTTACATATTCAACAAAAGAAGGTTTTTCGGTTATGGCAGCCTATTGGAATTGCGGCATCGTTACTTATTATGATGTCCGTCGGTGGTTATTTTATTCTGAATAAAAAATCATCGGTAGCGGTGGTTACGCAAGTTCATGACATTTTGCCCGGCACAAACAGTGCGACGCTGACCTTAGGAAATGGACAGCAGATCACGCTGCGGAATAAGCCGAAGGGGCAATTGGCGGTACAGGGAAATATGGCCGTTGTGAAAACGGCGGAAGGAATATTAGCATATAAGGCTACTGGTGGAAGCGCAGATAATGAGGTGCAGATGAACACTGTAACCACTAAGCGAAAGGAACAATACAGGGTCGTACTGCCGGACGGCACGAATGTTTGGCTTAATGCTGCTTCATCCATCAGTTATCCGACAGTGTTTACCGGTGATGACCGCCGGGTGAGTATTACCGGCGAGGCCTATTTCGAAGTCACCCACAATGCTGCGAAACCGTTCAAAGTAGTGAGTGATGGCCAGACTATTGAAGTTTTAGGAACACATTTTAACATCAATAGCTATGTAGACGAGCCGGCGATTAAAACAACTTTATTGCAGGGCAAAGTTAAAGTCTACAATAAAGAATCGAAAGATGCCATAGTGCTGACACCTGGGCAGGAGGCGAGCAATAATAAGTCAGCGATCATTGTAACAAATGCAAATGCTGATGCGGCTGTAGCCTGGAAAAATAACTTGTTTCAGTTTACCGGATCGGATATCAAAACGCTGATGCGTCAGTTTGCCCGTTGGTATGATGTAGACGTGATTTATGAGGGCAAAATATCTGAGCATGATGAGTTTACAGGTAAAATATCACGAAATGTGAAGGCATCGGCCGTATTTGAATTACTGAAACGCTACCAGATAAATGTGAAGGTAGAGGGCAGAAAAGTAATTATTAAAGGCAACTAAAAAGACACAATAGTAAATTAAATAAAACGCTAAACCTATGAAGAAATTATTACGAATATAAACCTTCCAGCGGGTATCCCAAAAGAAGCCGGTAAGTGAGTCGAAGCACTTACCGGCAGATGCGGGCTAACCCCCTCTCTGATCCAGGAGGACCAAAGAGGAAAAATCTAATTGACAGAGTTTCAGTATTAACCCAACAACACAAATGTAATGAAAATTAGTGTTCTTAGTAAAGTTATGCGCTTATGTGAGCGACCTAACGTACATAAAATCATAATGGTTATGAAATTAACCACGCTCCTGCTAGTTATAGGTCTTGTTCAGGCAAGCGCCACCTGTTACAGCCAGGTCTGGCTTTCGGAGAAAAATGTATCTCTGGAAAAGGTTTTGAATTCAATAGAAAAGCAGACAGGTACTAATTTTTTTTATAATCGAAAAGATATCAAAGAAATAAAAATTAGCATCAATGTTAATAATGCAACCTTGAAAGAAGCACTTGCAAAATGCCTTGATGACCTGCCCTTTACTTATGACATTCAGGAAAATACGGTGTTTTTATCTAAAAAATCGCCTTCATTTATAGAAAAGGTGATAGCTGCATTCACAAATATTGATGTCCGCGGTCGCGTAATTGATGAAAAAGGCGAACCTTTGAGTGGTGCTACAATAATGGTAAAATTACCTGGTAACAGCACCATGATAACCGTAACAGACAGCAAAGGACAGTTTACTTTAAAACAGGTAGTTGATAAAGCAATCATCCAAATTAGGATGATCGGCTTTGAGCCTAAGGAAATAAAGGCCAAACAAGATCTTGGCGATATTATATTGGAAGTAGGTGTTTCGAAGTTAGATGAGGTGCGCGTAATTGCTTACGGAGCTGATACCAAACGCTTTAGCGTTGGATCTGTAACAACGGTTAATGCTGCGGACATTCAAAAACAGCCTGTAAATAATGTATTGCTTGCTTTGGAAGGACAAGTTCCGGGCTTATTGGTTACACCCTCATCCGGAGCGCCTGGCGCAGCTGTCAAACTGCAGATCAGGGGTCAAAACACAATGGTACAAGGCGTTGGTCAAAAGGTTTATGATCAGCCGCTGATTATTGTGGATGGCGTGCCGCTATCCACACAAAATGGCAGCATTAACCTCTTAGGTTCGTTAGGCTCACAACTTAATGCTGATACTTATGGTTATGTCGGTGGCCAAAGCCCTTTCGGCACGATAAACCCAGCCGATATTGAAACTATTAGTGTGCTTAAAGATGCCGACGCGACATCCATTTATGGAAGTCAGGGTTCAAACGGAGTTATTTTGATTACGACTAAGAAAGGAAAACCAGGCAAAACCAATTTGGATATTTCCCTGAATAATGGCGTAGAGATTGCGACCAAACAGGTGCAGATGCTTAATACAGAACAATATGTTGCACTAAGGCGGGAAGCTTTTGCCAATGATGGTATTACTACTTTGCAGGGCACCAGTGCAACAACTGCGGGCTATGCGCCAGATTTGACAATCTTCGATCAAAATAAGAATACAGATTGGTTTAAATATCTTATGGGAAGTACTTCCAGCACCACCAATGTTAATGCCAGTGTATCCGGCGGTACACCAAACTCAACCTTTATGGTATCAACTGGTTATACGCATGAAGGATATAATTTCCCTGGCGATTTTGCCGATAATAAATTAACCCTGCATACTAATTTCCAATTTACAAGTACCGATAAAAAACTAAATATTAGTTTCGGCTCAGATTTTGGTTATGACCGAAATAATTCATCGGCTGTATCCACCCTTACAAGGAATATTTTAACCCCTCCAAATTTTCCTGATCTGATTGATGGCCAGGGCAACCTGGTTTGGACTTATAAAGGATATGATTTAAGCAAATACCAAACTTACGGCGCATTAAAACAACCCAATTTAATGCAAGCTTATAACTTGAATGAAGCCTTCCAGCTATCTTACCAAATTATTCCAGGGCTTAAGTTTAGTACCAACCTGGGTTACAGCCGTTTTAATACGGTAGAAACCCAGCAGGTTCCGCTTTCTTCGCAGGAGCCTTCATCATCTACGACATCTAGTTCAACTTTTGGCAACAGTACTTATCAAACGGTAATAATAGAGCCCCAGCTAAACTATAAGCACGCTTTTAAGAGAGGAGAATTAACAGCGCTTTTTGGGGGCAGTTATAAAAACAATCTGAATAACAGTACAGTAATCAAGGGGAGCGGCTATAGCAGCGATGCCCTTTTGGGCACAATTGCAAGTGCTGGCACGGTAACTATCTCCTCAGATATCGCTAATGCATACAAGTATGTGGCTGCTTTTGGGCGGCTGGGCTACATTTACGACCAGAAATATATTATAAGTATAACCGGGCGCCGTGATGGCTCAAGCAATTTTGGCCCGGGCAGGCAATTTGGTAATTTTGGTTCATTAGGCTTAGGCTGGATCTTTTCACAAGAGGAGGGATTCAAATCTATTTTACCTTTTGTTAGTTATGCCAAGTTATCTGCTAATTATGGCTCGGCTGGTTCAGATGCCATTGCACCTTATAAATATCAGGCCTTTTGGCAGGCTATCATCAATTCTAACACATTTCAAGGTATACGTCCACTACAACCTGTTAATCTTTTTAATCCCTATTACAGCTGGGACATAAAAAAGTCACTTAACGCCGCGCTTGACCTCGGTTTCTTTCATGACAAAATATTGTTAAACGCCACGTGGTACCGCAACCGCTCAAGCAACCAACTACTCAGTTATCCTTTGCCCAACCAAACAGGTTTCACATCGGTAATCGCCAACAGCCCGGCAACCGTGCAAAATGCGGGCCTGGAAATTACCATTACTTCAACCAATATCAGCACACCAAAATTCAAATGGTCAACTAATTTTAATATTTCGGGTAATCGTAATACTTTACAATCTTTTCCCGGTTTGGCTACATCATCTTACGCGTCATCATACAACATTGGGCAATCCATTAATACAGTTTACGGTTACCGGTATATGGATGTTAATCCGCAAACGGGAGTTTTTGAATTTTACAATGCAGCAGGGAATGCCACATACAGTCCGAAATCCGGGCAGATAGCGAATGGTGGCGACCAGGTGGCTATATCTAACCCTGATCCTACTTTTTTTGGCGCATTGGGGAATACGTTTACCTATAAAAACATAAGCTTATCCTTTCTCTTGCAGTTTACCAAACAAACCGGCCTTAACTACCTAGGCAGCTTGTACGGCAATACGAATGCAGTAATACCCGGCGGGCTCATCAATTTACCCGTAGCCGCACTTAGCCGTTGGCAACAACCGGGTGATATTTCTGATATACAAAAGCTAACTGCAAGCAATTCGGCTGTCTTTAGTCCTAGTGTTCTTTATTTTTCAAGTTCATCAGGCGCCTATAGTGACGCATCTTATATTAGGATGAAAAACGTAAGCTTATCTTACAGCCTTCCGCTTTCACTCACAAAAAAACTGCATGTTAAAAGTGGCAGGCTATATGTCAATGCCGAAAATTTATTCATTATTACAGGTTACAAGGTGGGCGATCCCGAATCAGCAGGTGGGTTGTTCACTTTCCCGTTGCAACGCACCATATCCGGTGGCATATCATTTAACCTTTAATCCAGAAAAAAATGAAAAATCATATCAATATTACCCGTATTTTATGTATTGCAGCCAGTGCTTGGATGACCATCACAACCATTTCCTGCAAAAAACTGATTGAAATACCGCCTCCGGCTAATCAAATATCCTCGCAAACTTTATTTGCAGATAGTATCAGTACAATGGGAGCTATAGCCGGGCTCTACAACAGCTACAACGTTGCAGCTGCCGTGCCCAATATGTACGGAAGTGCCCTTACCATCTATACCGGCCTTACCGGCGATGAGTTAGTGCCCATTACAACGGGGAATGCCTCTGACCTGGGCATGTATGGTAATGTAATATTATCTCCCGACATTAAGAACGCCACAAACTGGAGTAATGTTTATACTTCCATATATCGCATTAATGCCTGTTTGGAAGGTGTTGGCGGCAGCCTTGGAATTAGTGCCGCACTTAAACAACAACTCACCGGTGAGTTAAAGGTGAACCGGGCAATGTGCTATTTTTACGCGGTTAATGTATTCGGAGGTGTGCCGCTCGTACTTTCAAGTGATTTCACAGTTAATCAATCGTTGCCCAGAGCAACTTCCGACGATGTTTATAAACAGATTATCACGGACCTTACCGATGCACGGCAACTGCTGTCACCTACATATCCGTCGGCAGGCAGGGCCCGACCCAACCTGTATGTGGCCGATGCGCTGCTGGCCAAAGTTTATTTATACAGGGGCCAATGGTCGGATGCAGAAAACGCGGCAAACGCTGTAATTAACTCTGGCTTGTACACCATGGTACAAAACCTTACCTCCGTATTTTTAGACGGAAGCAATGAGGCTATTTGGCAGCTGCCAGCCAACGGCACAAATAAACAAACAGCAGAAGCAACAATCTTTGTCCCTACTTCAGCTACTGTCATTCCAACCTATTCATTATCCAGTAAGTTGTTGAGTGTATTTGAAATCGGTGATCTACGCAAGCAACAATGGACAGGCACAAATACGGTCAACGGAACCACTTATTATTATCCGTTCAAGTATAAAAATAGAACCGCGGCTGCTCCCATTGAAGATTATATGATGATCCGGCTCGGTGAACTCTACTTGATCAGAGCCGAGGTACTGGCCCAGGAAAATAATATTACAGCGGCGTTAACCGATTTAGGCAAAGTGCGCTCGCCTTTACGTGTGGGCCTCGCGGCATATTCGGGGCCGACCGACCAAACCTCGGTATTAAATGCTATCCTGCATGAGCGGCAGGTAGAGCTGTTTTGCGAGTGGGGTAACCGCTGGTTAGACCTGAAAAGAACAGGCACAATTAATGCAGTTTTGAGCACCGAAAAAACAGCTTGGACGCCAACGGCTGCATTGTTCCCTATTCCGCTGGCACAAATACAAAGCAATCCGTTTTTAACTCAAAACCCCGGCTATAACTAAACTCATTTAACCACAAATTAACCATTTAAACTACACTGAAAGGGGTGGTAATGGGGTAACTATTAGCCGATGAAAAATTAAATTAATTATCAAATGACTTACAGAACTCAAATTTTAAATATGTCAATAGCCATGACGCTGTTGAGTATTTGCATATCCTGTAAAAAGACAAGCCGTCCGGCAAGAAAAATGCTATCGGATACAATAACTTATTCGGCAGGCGTATTAGGCGAAAGAATGTTGATGCCGAAGATTTCCGACAGTTCTCCTTTTTATACCACTGATACCACTTTGATCATAGATGGTGCCAGTCATAACTTGTTGGCAATTTCGCTGCCTGATCCGCAATATGATGAAACCGCCATGACTCTGGTAAAAGCATATGAGCCACTAACCAGGTTTTTGTGGGCTGAACTGCAGAAAGATCATAAAACAGGCGTACTGGTAAATTTTTGCAGCAATAACCATAACGACATCCAAAAACGTCAGGATATCACCATACAAAACCTTGAAGGAGAAGATTTGCCCGCATCAATTGTGTTTGTGTGGGACTCGCCCTCAGCACTCAGGGCCAACTATTTTATACAACAACTTTCAGGAATGCCGGAGATTAAACTCGGCGGGCAAACAATGGCTGGGGACGATCTTCACCATATAAATCCAACCAAAAATAAATAAAAAAACAACCATGAAAAAAATATTATTAACTATTATCCTGTCGCTGGCGGTATGCGGCACCTGGGCACAGGTTATCCGGATTGGCACGTCTGCACCGGCCAGTGCGGCTTTGGATACCCCAAAAAGATTTGAATTTCCACGGACCACTATCAAGCCTTACGCCAAGGTGATAAATAAACTTTTCACCACGAAAAGAGGATTATTTACCGTACACCAACACAAGGACACCATTTATTTTGAAATACCTGATTCTATTTTGCATCGGGATATTGAAGTTATTAACCGCCTTGAAAAAGGCCCCGGCGGGCTGGGCGTTTATGCTGGTGAATATCTGGATGAAAAAACGATAAGCTTTGAAAAAAACCTAAGTGATTCGACCATCCGCATCCGTTATGACCTGGTGATTAGTCATGCTGATAGCACGAACAGGATATTCAGGGCGGTAGCCAACTCCAATGAAGCTCCTGTAGTGGCCTCTTTCCCTATAAAAGCTTACGGCAAGGATCGTCATAGCTATGTGATTGATATCGGAAGTTATCTCAAACTCCCTACCAGTTTATTTAATGAGAGTGGTTCTAAGTTAGGTCCCGTAATGGATATTAAATTGGTGAAAGATATTGTTGTTCAATCTACGGCTGCTTATCCTATTAATGTTGAAATCTCTGTTATAAAGAATGTTCCGGGCAAAGCCGGTGTAAGTAATAATCCGAATACACTGGTTACCCGCACTTCATTTGTTGAGTTACCATTAGTGCCCCTGCAGCAACGCATTGCTGATCCGCGGGTAGGTTTTTTTGCCGATGAGGTTTATAATTTTGCGGATGACCAGCAAAAGGTGGAAGACCGTAAGTTTATTTTACGCTGGAGGCTGGAACCTAGACCGGCTGACTTGGATAAATGGAAAAAAGGCGAATTGGTGGAACCTGCAAAACCAATTGTTATTTACATAGACCCGGCTACACCAAAGCAATGGCGGCCGTTTTTGATACAGGGCATTAACGATTGGCAAAAGGCATTTGAACAAGCTGGTTTTAAAAATGCAATTATGGGTAAGGAATGGCCGGAAGGAGATACCACCATGCACATGGACGATGCGCGATTTTCTTTTATAAATTATCTTCCTTCAAATATAGCGAATGCTTACGGTCCGCAAGTTCATGACCCGCGCAGCGGCGAAATTATTCAGACCCAGATTGGGTGGTACCATAATGTGATGCAACTGGTACATGACTGGTATATGATACAGGCCGGAGCAGTCGATCCAAAGGCGAGACACCCTAAGTTTGATGATGACCTGATGGGGCAACTCGTTCGTTTTGTATCCAGTCATGAGGTTGGCCATACCCTTGGTTTACGCCACAATATGGGTTCAAGCAGCCGCACTCCGGTTGATAGTTTGCGCAATGAGCATTATTTGGCTATTCACGGCCACACCGCCAGCATAATGGATTATGCGCGTTTTAATTATGTAGCACAGCCAGAAGACCATATTCCTGAAAATGGCCTGTTCCCGCACATTGGCGAATATGACACCTGGGCAATAGAATGGGGTTATAAAAATAATTTTGCTGCCACACCTGACGCCGACAACAAGATTAATTATAAACTTACAACAGACAGACTGGCTAAAAACCCAAGGCTATGGTTTGGTATAGATAACAGGGAATCAACCAGAAATGATCCCCGCTGCCTTTCTGAGGATCTGGGCGATAATGCGATGAAGGCAAGTTCGTACGGGATTAAAAATCTGAAAAGAATATTACCCAATTTACCGGCATGGACCCATGAAGAAGGTGGCAGCTATGAAAACCTGAGTAGTGCTTATAGTGCTTTAAAAGATCAGTTTACCCGCTATATGCAACATGTAATGAGCAACGTTGGCGGTTTGTACACTACACCACGCAGCGAAACGGATGGTAAGCCGGTTTATGAGCCTACGCCCAAAGCTCTTCAACAGGAAGCTATTACTTTTTACAATAGAGAGCTCTTCACAACGCCTTACTGGATACTGAACCCGGCTATTACCAGCAAGGCAAGCGAAGCTGTTCACCCTGATTTTGTGGAGGATCTACAAGTAAAAG
>Ga0209888_1000339_pt1 | contig 25269 bp, 32 predicted proteins | sample OrgsoiDNA_201059_FD_185807 | JGI IMG/M metagenome (GOLD analysis project Ga0209888, IMG submission 185807) | Permafrost soil microbial communities from the Arctic, to analyse light accelerated degradation of dissolved organic matter (DOM) -... | ecosystem: Environmental > Terrestrial > Soil >...
AACGCCCATTGTTCAGTGATGAACAATGGGCGTTTGTCCGTCGGTCGGCAGCGGATGTGGACGAAAATCCGTTGCACAGCAGTCTCTACTCCCTATTTGAAGGCCCCTCCATGATTGGCACACCGACAACTTCCGGTACCCCACAACTGACGTTTGCCGAAGCCATGACGCTGGGCCATCAACACTGGCACGCGGGTCAGGCATAACAGGCCGAGCAACTCTGTCAGCGGATCCTGGCGCAATGGCCGCAACAACCCGATGCCCTGCATTTACTCGGGCTGATTGCCCACTCGTTCGGTCGGCTGGAGTTGGCCGTGAGCTACCTGCGCCAGGCTTGCCAGACGCTGAGCGCACCGGCGATCTACTTCAGCAACCTGGCCGAGATGTGCCGCCAGGAGGGCCTGCTGGTCGAGGCCGAACAGGCGGCTCGACAGGCTGTTGCGCTGGACCCCACGCTGGTGGATGCCTGGAGCAACCTGGGGATCATCCTGCAGGAAAGCGGCAAACTGGACGACAGCCTCGAGTGTTTGCAGCGCGTCGTAACGCTGCGGCCGCAAGCGGCACAGCAAGACCTTTAAACCCGGTGATGCCGATATCGCCGCCATGGAGGCCGGGTTGGTGCGCGAGGGCGGTCTGTTGTTGACCGACAAACTGTCGACCCACTTTGCCTTGGGCAAGGCGTATCTGGACACGGGGGATTCCGCGCGAGCCTTCCATCACCTGGATACCGGAAACCGACTCAAGCGCTCCACCTTTGCCTATGACTCTCAGACTGCGCAGCAATGGACGCAGAGCATTCTCTGCGTAGCGCTCAAGTGGGCGTCGATAGAGATCGACAAACTGCTGGAGGGATAGCGACGCGCGCTGCCAGATATTTTCCAGCAGTTTTTGGCGACGTGGGGGCGAGAGTAGGTCATGGCCCAGGGCCGGCTTTATGTAGCCGCTAGGAGAGGAGGCTGCAGCAGGTAGGGCTTTGCCGCGGCGGAAGATTGAGAACATGGCCAGCTCCACGAAAGAATCATGGGGCGGGCTTTTCCTCTATCTGTAGGGTGTTGCTCAATGGGAAAGCATCACCAGCGGCAAATAGTATTTTTAGTGGCGAAGTGATATCTAAAAGTGTGAAAGTCTGAGCAGTGTGGAAAATCTGCCAGGCACATGCCCGCCATCGAGCGGGCTTTGGCAGTACCAGGGCACCGATTTTGTGGGCCTTTAACCGAACCAAGGAATGAACAATGGTAAGCGCTGTAGTGATCTACAAAGATGCGTCAATCATCAAGGTCGACGAAGTATCGTTCTGCATACGGTTTGAAGAGGCGAGGATAGAAAGTGGGCATCCGTCTGGACCAGTTTTCATCTGCGGCGCTGCTAGAGCTGTGATTAGCGAAACGGACGCAAACCTATTGGTAGCGGCAGGTGTCACCGATCGGCGGTAGGAAAAGTCCCATGAACACCATTTCTCGCATTCGAGAAACAACCCCAAGCCCCGGTCTAACCTGGGCCGAGGCCTTAGGAGAGGGGCGCTTTTCGCGCCCTAGGATTGAGCCAGAAAGGTTATGTCTCAAACGTTCAAAAAAGTTTCCGCCGAATTTCTCATCATCACCGATGGCAACGCCGAATGCTCCTACTGGGTCGAACAGGAAGAGGGCTCTGCGCGTGCAGAAAGCTACGGCGACTGGTATCCCGAGGAATGCCATTTGCCAACGTCTCACGTTTACGTCACCACCGAGGCGGACGGTATGAATTTGTACGGTCAGGTCCTTACAGGTGACGACTGGCGGCATCTTGAAGACAGGGGCTTGCTTCAGTCATTTACCGATCAGATTTTGGCCGGTGCCGAGCCTCACGCTGTTCTATCAATGCTGCGCATCACGCCGTATTAAAGGAAAAGCCCGCCGCACACATGCCCGCCATAGAGCGGGCCTCGGCAGTACCAGGGGGCGTACTTCGCAGTCCCCTAGATCGAGGGAGTGAAGGGTATGGGTTCGGCTACTAATTTGAGCGTCCGTTACATCAACGCGCTTCGGCAAATGCCTCAATACCACTGCAATATCGCCAGGAGTGGCCCGGTGACTCACGCCCTGACGGGTGTGCGTGTCTCACCCACTGGTGATCTTAACGATGCGGAGGACACGGTAGGGATCTTGGAGGTGGAGTTTCCAGGAGGGAACAAAATTGAGGTTCATGCATTTGCTTTTTTCCAGCTTGCGCTAAAGGAGGCTGCTGAAATCGAAATCAGCATTGCCCCTGGCGATTTAGGAATACGAGAAGGAAAGCATACCCCGGTACAGCGACGCATAATCGAACTAGGTGATCATCTTCGATGTAAGCACTCCTTAGACGATTAGTCGAGGGGGTACCATCGGCTCCACGAACAATGGAAAAGACCGCCATGAGGCTGACCAAGAAGCAGCGCATGGAGCTTCACGCGAGATTCGCGGGCCTCAGCGCGTACTGCGGGTACGAGCTGGCGGAGCGACGGCACACTGACCATTTCGAGCCGGTGGTTCGCCAGGCTAACGAGCGTGTGCCCGAGCGGCCTGCGAACTACGCAATCGGCAACATCAGCCCGCCACTGTCGCAAACTTTGGCAGTGCCGAGGCGCCGTTTTCGCGCACACGATCCAACGACCAAGATAGATGAGGTTTTACATGAGGCCCCTTGAGCAGATCCTGATTGAATCCCTTGCACACTGGAATGGAGAACACGTCAGTGAACCCGTGCTTGCAGCTGTGCGCGAGCTTGCTGCGGATGGGCGATTTGACGAAATCACGCTTTTGCTGAACGGCTACGCGGAGCGCTATGGTCCTGAGCCTCTTGTTTACAGCGTGAACCATCTCCCCGGCGTGCTGCTGCACAATTATGTCTACGGCAATACTGAAGCGGCGGCAGCAATCGTTGATGAGTATTGGCTTACTGACGGGGCTGGCGCAGCGATAAAAGACGCTGCACTCAAGGATGGTCAGCTTGCTGCCGTGGTCTTGAAGATCATTCGCGACTTGAATGCAATGGCAGCTTTGATCCCTTGATCACCTTGCTACGCATGATTACAGTCTGATAGGAAAGCCGTGCACCCAGCACCGCTGGGCTGCATTGGTAGAGTGCTCATTGCCCAAAAACGTATTGCAGGGAACAGTCGGTGAGCGCTCTACCAATGCAGCTCCACCGCATAGAACTGCCCATGAAGCAACGATGGTTTAAAGGGAAAAAGGAGTCCCCCTCATGAGAGTCAACGCCTTTTGTTTCAAGCCCTTTCAGGTAGGGCTTTTACCCTTCTGGACCATTCCATTCGCTTTTCGAGAACCCTTTCCCTTTTGGACCATTTGCCCCATCAAACCTCGGGGAGATGCAGCCTCGCCTCCATTGCGTCATGTAGCAGCCGAACAACCTCGATGACCTGGTCGTCGGCCAATCGGTAGAACATGACGTGCCGAGGCCTTTGCACCATGCCATTTGATGTGGCTGCGCGCTTGCGGGAGTGGCACAGATGAAAGCTTCTCAGGCCGGGAGTGATCTCGTCACGCAGACTGCTACCGATCCTATTCGGCACGGTAGCCAGGTCCTCTATCGCTGTGCGGATGAGCTCCTGGTACCTGAGCCGAGCCGTTGTGCCGAACTGCACCTGCGAATGCCTCAGAATATCGGTGATGTCCGCTAAAGCGGTGTCCGTGATTCGGTACTGCGTCATGTTCAGTGTTTCTCGGCGACGGAGAGGGAGGCGGCTTCGCCAATGTCTGCCAGCAGCCTGCCCAGGCCTTCACCATCTACCTCTACAAATCGACCCTGCTCCAGATCCATCAGTCCGATCGAGGTGGCATGTCTCAGTGCTTCTACTTTGGCGGCTTCTTCCGCTTCGCGCTGCTCCAGAAGACGGAGACCTTCGCGCAGTACCTCACTGGCGTTCTGGTAACGACCAGAGAGCACCAGGTTGTTTACGACCTGTTCCAGGTGGTCGGTTAGGACGACATTTCGAGTAGCCATGGTGTGCTCCAGTGGAGGGAGGAAGGGACGCATTTTGATGTTGGCATATTATGCCAGCGGGCTTGCAAGTTCGCCAAATCCGGCGTATATCTGATATCAGGACGCCTCTATGAGAAAGGGCAAAGGAGACATCACCATGACCGTACAGACCTCTCAGGGACTTGCAAGCCGCTTGGGCTATGGCCTTGGCCGAGGTGTGCGGTTTTTCCTGGCGGATGAAAACGTGGTGCTCCGTTGGACAAAGAGACTGGTTCTTTTTGCAGTAATTCTGTTCTTCTCGACAGCTTTTTTTCACTGGCTTGCCGGCGCGATCATGACGATCGTGAGCTTTGGACTTATTCTGTTCGCGGCAGTGAAAGGTGATAACTCTGTTCTTCGCGATATATCCAATTCCGAAGCAATCAAAGCTCCCCATGGTCGCGATGTTTTCGGTCGTGAGCTCGATTGCTGGGGGAACGTCGAGGGCGAATGGCCTGAACAGTAATTTGGAGCCTCTATCCAGAGGCTCATCACGTTCTACTTCTTGACCGCCCCTTCGATCATTTCTCCACCTTTCCCTCCTGCGCTACGTACTCCAGTGCTTCCTTTCTCCAGGCCACCCAGATAGCTGCCAATGCTCAATCCAGTCCATCCAAGCGCAGTAACCCAGAAAACGGGAAGTATGATGAACATTGCTCCCATGACGAAGTTGAGAATCGCGTCCTGCGTTGCTGTGTTCAATCCCATAACCGGGTCGAAACTAAGGTGTGGTGAGCCAGAGCCGTAGAGTGCATCCAGGATCGTGCTGTCGACCCAGCGGGCGAGTTGAAACCAGAAATCGACGAATATGAGTGAGAAGAAGACGACGCTCATCGTCATGGCTATCTTCAATTGATATGCACCGATGATTAGGACTATCGGAATACAAATCACGATTGCCATTTTCAAAAAGGCCATGATCATTGGCAGTGCTTGGCGGACCATATCCATGGCCGGAAAGTAGCCTAGTGCTCCCAGAGCAACCCCGAAAGTACCGGTTGCACGAGCAGCACCATTCCACACGGTCCCTCCGATCTGTCCGCCATAATCGGTGTAGACGTCGCCTTGGACCTGACTGGTGGGGGACACCAGCTGTCGAATGACTGCCTCGTTGACCTGATCAGACGACAGCCACTTTGCCCAGCCAAGCAATTTTGTCATCAGGTCTGGATCTACCTGGGCCTGCAGTCGATCTTTCAAGCCAATGCTTCCGTCGGACCACCATTGCTTACAGGTTGGATATCCACCACCCCCCGTGACCTCGGGTAGCCCGGCATCCCGGGTTGCGTTGTAGGGCCAAGAGGTGCGTGGTGTCTTGGAGTAGTCGGTGTCGTAGTAGCCTGCCGTGTTGAGGAAGAAGTGCGAGCCGATCCAGCTCAGATCCTGCAACGTATCGGAGTTGCTGGCCGCTGATCCCAGATCTGGTTGACGCATGAACAACCGTGCCCTGGAGGGGCCGTAGCAGTCATGGGTGAAATCCGCGACCTCCTGGGCAAGCAGGGGATTATTGATACGAGAGCTGTCGACCTCCATGCGCATCTGCCTCAGGTCGGTCCCGCACGGAATCGCAGCGACGGCACCGTTGGTGAATGCCTTGGACAGCGCATGCATGAAAGCCCACCAGACAGGCATCTGTGCGCTCTTGCCGGCCAGCGAGCTGAATGACGTGTTCCAACCTGTGTCTGTCGGCGCCGGTAGGTTGTACTGACATTGCTGTGCCCGGGTTTGATCAAATTGCAGCGTGTCGAAGCTCACGTTCACGGCCGGAACGCCGCATAGCGCCACGACTACGTACCCGACATAGATGCTGGTCTCGATTCTGGCGAGGGAGAGAACGCCCTTATTGCCCTCATCCGCGCCTTCACCGCGGACCTTGAGCCATTCTCGTATCACGATGATTGCGAAGGGCAGGGCGAACAGTCCCGTGTCCTGGATCATGTCCCAGATGCCGTTGTTGATGATCCAGCCGACCAGGGTCAGGTAGTACTCAAGGTAATCATTGGTATACAGGGTCACAGCCCACCCCCTGACTGAAGCAGTACTTTGCTCAGTTCAATCAGCAATACCAGCAGAACCACCAGGATCTCTACCCTCAAGAACCGCACTTGGAGCTCGGACTCGGGTAGGCGAGCCTTGAGTTTGAGCCAGGCCACTGTCAGCGCGGTATAGAGCACCAGGCGCCAGGCCAGAAGGTACCAATAATGGTTCGAGCGCCATTCTTGCCACTGCTGCAGGTTGTCGAAGAGTTGAAGAAACACAGCATTCAGCAGAACGACCAGGAGTGTTATGGCCACTAAGACGGCCAGACTGATCAAAATGCCGCGGCCGAGCCGACGGGTGAGTGAGTGCTCCGGTGCAACGACAGGATCCTGAATATCGGTCATGGTCAGTGCCTCATTACCGGCTCTTGGCCGGAGACTGCAACTGATTCAAGCGTTCCGTTTCCGGATCGCCCTGGAACACCCCGCGCGAATTCTCGGCGCGAGCCTTGCCACGCTCGATGATGGTCATCGGCGAGTTCTTCGCGAGCTGTTGCCGCATGTCCAGCTCGATCTTCAGATTGCCGATTTCCTGCTGCAGTGATGAGCTCTGCTGGTTGACTGCCTGGAGCGCAAGGTCATTGGCTGCGACATTCGGCTCTTTGCTACCCGCCAGCAGCGTGCGCTGAAGAACCAGCGCCTTCTCCAAGACATCAGAGAGTGCGACCTCCGATGCAAGCCGGCGGGCCAGGACGTCCTGATCACGTTCATCTTTCAAAGCGGCAACAACGCCGCGGGTGATCGGCAGGGAGTCGCTGCTGGCGGCGTTAAGATTCTCAACCGAGATGGCCTTGTTACCTGTCAGCAGATCCTGCAACGCTTTCAACTTTGTGTCGTAGGTTTCCTGAATCAGTGGCGTGAGGCCCACGCCGGCGGCGGTGACGGTTTTAGGGCAACTGTCACAGGTCTGTTGTTGTTGCTCGCCCAGGACACGATTGGCGAAGGTGCTGGCTTCCTGGGGAGAGGACCAGACATTGCACACCAGGCCGTTGTTGCAAGTGTCCTGGCTGATCGAGGATGTGTCGCTGACCGCGCGTTTGTTCAGCAGGTTGTAACCCGCCTTTGTGACGTCTCCAACAATGCGAATCGGCTGTTGGCCAGAGCCCCCAGCTCGATCACCACCCACCCACGTGACACCATCGTTGCCGCCTTTCTTTTCGACTTGCTCAACGGTGGATACTGCATCGGTATTCGTCGTCAGAGCCTGGCTCATTGCCTGACCTTCGGCGATTTTACCCCAGCCCATTTGGCCGCCAGCGATGTCCGCCATCTTCTCGCCGATTGCTCGGCAGGTACCTTTGGAGCGGTCAAAGTCGAGTCGAGCCTGCAGAATGCCGTTGGTGATCAGGTTGTAGAGCGCTGGGTTAGCCCGCTGGAGAATCAGTGCCGGCAGAGAGGCTACGGCACCGGTGGCGTTCGAAAGCACCGAGGTCATGATGTTCTGGAATCCGGACGTGGCTCCGTTCAATTGGTTTTCCAGAGTGTTGCTCAAGTTCATGTTTCCGCAGACCAGGTTGTTGTTCCAACCTCCACCGACCGAAATGCTGTCCATGTTGCCGGCGCTGCCCATTGTCACCGCGTTACCGCCGCCAATGCTGTACAGCACGTCATCACCGATGACACTGCCCGAGGATGACGCGTTGATGGGATCAGCCGCGAAAGCTGCTGCACAGGCGAGACTACAGACGAGCCCGATCGCCCAGGGAGTGAGTTTCATGTCGTGCTCCGATCGAGAGTTCATAGGAAGTCCGTGCTGCCGAGAAAGGTCTGCCCACGCCGCTCACAGCAGGAGTACGGGCGCCAGAGTGCCCAGGCATACCCGCCGTCCTGGGAGTCGATGTTGGGGGTGATACTTGGAAAAGTTGCGCAGGTGGGGTTGAGGGTCGGGGTCAGTTCTTGCCATTTGCCAGTTAAGGCAATGCCTTCGAGCAATGCTCCTGCAGGCCAGTAACCTGGCATTGGGAGGGCGAGCATTGGCAGGTAGACGTGGACCTGCCCGATCCGGGTCGTGATGTCGCCAGCGCGCTGTGCGATGACTGCGCCGGTCTTGTAGTCGTCGACCTGGTGGAGGAAGCCACTACGAGGGTAGAGATTGCCCCAGTTACTTGCTGTGAGGAGGCTGCTGACTTCACGCATGCCTGGAATGAGTGCTTCGGGGTATACGGACTCGGGTACTCCGTATCGCCAGGCAATGGGGTCGAGGGTGCTGAGGAAGTAGGGAACGAGCGGCAAGGTCGCCCCCTTGCAGACATAGCCTGAGGCGCTGGCGAACTGGCTGAATGTGGCTCCGCCCGGGTGGCCGATCACATCGGCCTCTTTGAACTTCGTGATGTTGTTTTCAGCAACGTGGTTGGTGGTCCCGTCGTTGCCGGCCTGGGCCATCACGTTGGGGGAGCCGAGCGCGGACATCTCGATCCACGGGTTCATGCCCGTGTTCGAGTAAGCTGAAACGACTGCGTCCGGAACGTAGTGGCGAACCTTGGTCGAAGTTTTCACCTCGCAACCGAAATTGGTACAGAACAGCCAGTAGCAGATCCCGACCACTTGATACTCAAGGCAGGTAGGGGAGAGCGTCGATGCAACGATCGCTGCTGTGCTGATCGCTGCAGATGCACTGAAGGACAGGCTGAAGGTGATGGCCAGGGATAGCGGCCGGAGCAGATGGCGTCTCATCGTTGCATGCTCCGAGCTCGATCAATCAGTACCACGGCTTTAGCCACATCGGGCTCGCCATATACGACGTAATGGCGATCGACCACAACGGCTGGGATTTTCTTGATTCCCAGGCTCCAGGCGTCCGTAACGCCTTGCTGGGCACTGGCGAGATCTTTCTGGAGCTGCTTCCCGGCCGGGGTGGCCAGATAGCTTTGAATGGATGCTGCGGCCTGGCGCGGATCTACGGGGAGCTCGCGAGAGAGTTGCTCCTCGAGGCGTCGTTGTTCATCCACGAGGATAATGCGTGTGCCCGCGGGAGCTGTGACCGGATGTCCCCGGTCGGTGATTACCCAGGTCTCAGCCTGTGCAAGAGCTGATATGAGCATCAGGGCGAGAGGCAGAAGCCTACGCCCTGAGTTGCGTTGTAGAGATGGATGCCGGTTCATGACGCCGTACCTGAAATGGGTTCAGGTACAGGAAACCGGATGGGGGCATCGAGCGCAGCAAAAAATAGGAGTTTGGTCGAGGTTGTATTTTGGCTTGTAGCCCCTGGTAGAGCTTGAATACCGTAGCTCCCTCAGTCACCCGGATACCGGGTTGCCGGTGACGTGCTGGACAATGGGCAAGCCGGCAGAGTCGAGCCCAGGGATTCTGGACAAATGACCCGCTAAGGTAGGTCGCAGCCCTTCGTAAAGAGTGCGAGTTCGGAAGCGGTTGCGCTGTAGAGATACACAGAGTAGTTGGGGGTGGCTTGCTCTCACCGAGCAGCAACGGTAATTTCGCAAGCTACTTGTGTACCATTATTAACTATCTTAAAATTTTTGAGCCGAAAATAGAGAGGACAGGGTGGTGTCCCCTGCGCTGGCCTTCATAGGGTCGGTTCTACAATGCCCACGGCGTCAACTGAGTAAACACTCAGGGTTGGCGCGTGGTCATATGAGGCTTATCTTCTATACGCGCTTGCCCTGACAACAGGAGCTAAGTGCTTGAAGATAAACAAAAAACAACAGATTATTACCGGTGTCCTAATGACCACTGGTATGACCCTTGCGATGTCCGGTCTCTTCGCCGTGATACACGTGGGTTTCACCCCTAAACTTCCTATAATCTGGGCGACCAACTTACTCGTCGGTTGGCCTGTGGGCTTTGTCGTGTCTACGTTGATCGCCGGACGAGTGCAGCGGATCGCGGCTTGGCTTGCATCACTCTGATGGTTACCACCAACACCGTCTAGGTGCTTTCCCAGCCATGCCCACCAACCTCCACAGCTAATGACGATGATGTCCACGTTTAGGTGGACACCATCGCCCTAATGACTGGGATCGTGAAGATCACTTCGTCGGGCGCTTACGAGCGCTCTTGCGAAAGCTTGCACTCCATTGCCCCATTTCAAAATAAAAAAGCGCCCATCAGGCGCCTTTCGAAAATCAACGAGGACTGGTGGCAGCGCTTACTTAGCTAGTCTTAAGAGACTTGGGCGCACGCCAACTCTTGTTGCCAGGTGGCCGCTACGCAGGCGTGGTGCGCCCTGCAATCCGCACTGCCGGCATTTGATCAATCATCTTTGGTCGAGTTGTACGTGCCTAGTCACCCAGGATTGATAGCTACTTCTGCTCCAACCTACGGGCGGTTTGGAGTCAGGGCTCTAGCATCAAGATACATGTCTAGTGCGTCGGTCAAAAGCTCAAGCCACTCCTCCTCCGTCATTGTTTTTAATCCCAATGCCCTAAGGAAAAATGCTCCCTCTATGGCGAGGTAGGCGAGTCGACCCCGTCGGCCTTCAAGAGAGTACGAATCAAACTGTCCAAGCATTTTGATATGGAAGAGGCGCGCAGGCTCAAGCATCGTTGGGGCGTGGATTAATGCTGCCATCAAATTCGCAGCTTTGTCTGCGATGGATACATCCTCACTCCTCGCGGTATCTATGTAGCCTCGCAAGGTAGGGTGCGGGTCTCCCGAATAGGCTTCAGAGCTGAGCGACACCTCAGCACTAAACCTACTGACCTCTCGGTCAAGCATGGCCAGGATCAACTGATCTTTTGTAGGGAAAATATAGAGTAAGCCGCCTTTGCTGATGCCGGCTCTCTTTGCGACCGCTTCCATCGTGAAATTCTGAACGCCCGTCTCCACAACGACAGATTCGGCAGCGTTCAGCACAAGCTCTGGATCTATTGTTTTCTTGCGTGTCATGTGCTAGCCTCAGTTATCCGTCTGAGCAGACTGATAATGACTGCTAGCGTCAAACGGATTTGTCATGGATGGATCGGGCATGGATGAACACCAGCCCGGTTCTCTGATTTCTGCCAAATTGAGCGTGATATGTCGAATGTACGGAGTGTCTCAGCTGCAATCGATACCCATTCACTATCATCTCATAGGGCGGCATCAGAACGTAGGGAATGTTCAACAGTGATGCACAGCAACCATACCTATCTACTAAATTTTAAAGAGTTGATAAAGACATGAGCACTAATCTACCTGCGGCAGCCATCGGGCATTTTGTCATGAAGGTCAATGATATCAAGCTTAGCTATGAGTTTTATACGAAGTTGGGCTTGCGTCCAGCTGCGCTGTATCCTGACGTAGGCATAATCGAACTGCGAGGCGGGACACACATTTTACTTGTGAACAAAAACGAAGAGTCACCATTTCCAATAGCCGCCAGTCACGTAGGGCAGCGCGGCTCATTTTTCAATGAAAAGCTTGATTTAATGATTGACGGCAAGTCAAAAAGAGATCTTGAGCTGTACAGGAACGCTCTCATTGAAAAGGGTATTTCGGTAGATCCAATTGCTGAAGATTTGCTTTTTGGGCACGGCTATTTTCAGTTGGTTGATCTTGATGATAATGGCATAACAGTCTACACAAGCCATACAGGAGAGTTGCCCGTTTAATCCTTGTCTGTTGCGTCGGTTCGTAAGCCCTTCCGAGAGCCGAAGTATGTTTGCCACATAGATCTATGCTTGCGGCATTGTTCTGCTTGTCGCTAGAACAGATTTTATAAGCAACATCGTATGAGCGTTCGGATCCATTTTTGTTGGATTGAAATACTCTATTGCCTGAGCTTTTGCCAGCGGCATCACTCTGCCTTCTCTCCGCGTGAAGACAGCGCTAGCGCTTGGCTAATACCTAGACGATATACCAACAGTGCTAAGACCTATTCCTTGGGAATAGGTTGTCCTGTTGTTTGGAATATGGCGCGCGAGGCGGAGTTGGAGTAATGATCGTTGAGGCTATCCAGTCGAATGCGAAAAAAGCCCTGGTCAGCCGACACGCGATCCGGGAGGCCGTGGTTGGCCGGGTGAGAGTAATGATCGAAGTGGTCTTTGTCGGTGCGCCTGGTGCCGGAGCGCCCCTGCCGTGGGCCATTGCGGGTATGGTCCAGTCTGACCGCAGTGGCGCGGTACGCGGATGCTGTAGCACGCATCCTGGATAAATCGCAGGCGAAAAAAAACGCCTTAATAGGGCGGTTTTTCCCGTAAGTCTCGGTTAGTAGCCAGGGCTTACACATCCCACTGGATGCATTGACCTGTATTCCGAAAGCGCCCGTGGTCCGGTAAGTGCGCTGGAGGTTTGGCCCCCACCTGGAGGCCAAAAGCGTATGAAGCTACTGCGACGTACTCTGAGCCTCGTATGGAGCTGGTATCAAGCGTTTCGCTTATACGAGATCCTGCGAGACCATTGGGATGATCTGATTTAAGGGTTGTTTTGATGGAAAGGCCGCTTCAGCTTCGGCTGAAGCGGTTTTTTTTGTCCGTAGAAAATCCGCACGTTTGTATTTGATCACTCAGCGTTCGGCTTTGATTGGTCGTGTGCCGATGCCCAGTGACTGGGAACGGTATCAGCCTTGTGGCGGCCTGCTTTGTCTAATTCGCGTAAGTTATTTGCGCGGTGCATCTCAAAAGAAAGCGTGTAGATTGCGCTCGAAATCAAAGCTCCTGCTCCAAGGATGCAAACTCCAATCCCTACTAAAACCCAAACCATATTTCCCCCTCTACTCATTCATAAGTGCGAAATCAGAGTCTCTCTACTGCCAAAGTTCGCACCTGGCAGGCTTGGCTGAGAGACTTTTAGCGAACAGCAGCGTGACCCCGTCAGCTGGCCCCTCAAGCTTCACTGACTTGCCGGTTGTGTTGTCTCTGATTATCAAACTCGGGGTCGCTTTTACATCGAGTGAGGCTGCTTCTTGGGCTTGCTGGCCAACGTGTAAAGCGACCTGCATGTCATTGACTGAGCAGGACTCGAGCTCGCTGCTGTCGATACCGGTTACATCAAGATGGCCATCAAAGCCTTGGCCATTGCTGTGGGTCCGTTCGAAGGTCTGATCCACGGCCTGCCAGAATGCATCTGGTCCACCCAGCTTGCCGGCGCACTCTGCACGTCGAGCCTCGCGGACGGCGGCAGTCCCGTGAAACCCGAGTGGCAGGTGGCGCCACTTGAGGTTTACGTCCTTTTGCTGTTGCACCCATGATTTCAGCGTTGGGGTGTAGGTTTTGCAGTAGGGGCATTCCAGATCTGCAAACTCCGTAATGGTCCACCGGGCATCTGCAGGGCCATATACCCACGGACCTTCATGAGTTGGTTTCTGCACCAGATTCCGGATTAAGGGGAAGCTTGCGACGATCAGAGCTGCAAGAACAGCCACCGAAATGATGCCGATGCCGTTGGGAAGCCGCCTCATGCCGGTGCCCTGACGAATTTCGCCGGTAGCAACGCGTGTCTACGCAAAGCTTCAATCAGTGAGGTCTCTGCCTCGGGCTGGGGGTGTTGTCTGAACCATTCGTCCAGCACGAGCTTGAGTTGAGATTCGATATCACGCCGGTCCACTGCCCTCACCAACACCTGCTCCAACTGCTCGATCAGCACCGGGGAACACACTTTAAGGGACTGCAGAGCGTCCTCCCCAGGCGTTTGAAGCAACTGGGTCAGGTTTTCAATCAAGTTCTGAGTCAGGGTATTCAGTGTTCTCATGCCAGGCTCTCCAAGGCCATTGTTTGCTCGGGGAAGGTGATGATGTGGGGCTCGATACCACGCAACCGATCAAGATCTGCTGCGATCTTGATGGCAGCGCCCAACTCGTCGACGCCCAGCTCCTGCATCACGTCATATCGTTGTTTTTTCTCTTCGGGTAGCGACCTGGCCCAGGGGCGCCTGGTCTCGATCCTGCCCAACTACTCGTTGGGCGAGCGACATTACTATGCGCTCTATCCGCAATCCCGCTACTTGGCGCCAAAGGTCCGGGCGTTTGTGGATTTCATCACCGATTACTACCAGACGGGAAATGCAGCCTCTACCTGACGGCGATTGTCGAAAGGGTGCTGGGGTCTCGTTCATGAGGGTCGAATTCACAATTGACGGGTAGAACAACAAGTGTAATAGTGTTGGTTACACACAGTTTGGATGCCCGCGATGCCTACCAGCACCCGCTTTGCCGTCGCGGTTCACACGCTTGCAGCTATTGCCGTGAGTGGTGGCAGGCCTATGCGCTCTGAAGACCTTGCCTATAGCGCCAACACCAGCGCCGTGGTGATCCGTGGACTGCTTTCGCGTCTCGGTGCGGCGAAGCTTACGACCTCCCAGCTCGGTGCTGGCGGCGGTGCGCTGCTGGCAAAGCCGGCGGCGCAGATCAAGTTGCTGGACGTGTATCGAGCGGTGGAAGACCCGGAGCTTTTTTCCTTGCACCGCACGCCCCCTTGCGAGAGTTGCGCAGTGGGCGGGAATATCCTGGCAGCGATCCAGCCATCATTGGATCGCGCACGTCAGGCGCTTGAGATGGAATTGGCGAAAGTCAGCGTTGCCGACATCGCCGAGGAAGTTGCACGACTTGGCAAGTTCACCATTCCTTTGGTGTGGTGAGTTTTTTATCAATAAATGTCACTGTGTTGGTGACATACTTGTGAGGTATTGATATGAGCATAGGCATCATTGGAGCAGGCAACCTGGGCGGTGGGTTTGCTCGGGCACTGGCCAGGAAGGGTATCCCTGCATTGATTGCCAATAGTCGGGGGCCGGAGTCGCTGAGGGCATTGACCGACGAGTTGGGGCCAGGCATCAAGGCCGTGACGGTCGCGGAAGCGGCGCAGGCTGACATCGTGCTGATTGCGGTGTGGTGGGTTGCGTTGAAGGATGCGCTGGCAGGCCTTCCCAATTGGGAGGGTCGGATCGTGATCGACAGCAACAACCCACTGGTGGATATCGCGCCGGATTCGCCTGAAGCCAATGATCCGACCAATCCACTGGCCGCATATGGCATCAAGCCCCTGGATATTGGCGGTCGCTCTTCCAGCGTGGTGTTCTCGGAACTGGTGCCCGGTGCCCGAGTGGTAAAGGCGTTCAATCATCTGGATGCGCAGGTGCTGGCCAATTTGGACGTGCCCGGTGGTCAGCGGGTGTTTTTCCTGGCCGGCGACGATGCCGAGGCCAAGGCGGATGTCGCCAGGCTGATCGGGCAACTGGACCTGACGGGCATCGACCTGGGGTCACTGGAAGCGGGCGGGAGGTTGTTTGAGCTGCCGTTTGGCCCGTTGTCTGTTATCAACCTTGTGAAAATATAAACGTCGATAAGGCGTAGGCTGCTGCCCGCGCAGCCTACGCCAGGCAACCAAATCATTGAAAAATCTCCCTGGAAGCTTTCGTAATGCGGGCAACGACAACCATCCGTCGACTCTGGACGGTTGATGCTCTAAAGAAAAGAATAGCAACGCCGACAGTATAAGACCAGGATTTTTCGGTCAGCTACTTGAAAGGGACGAGCGCTACACGCCTTCACTGCACAGACAGAGAGGCATCGCGATGACAAAACTGCTCCTGGATACGCTGCGGACCCTTATGTCCGTACCCCGTGATAATCCCAACCTGCTCCGGGCCCAGTACGTTGCCTTGTCTCGGCAACTACCACTGATGTACCTGGTCTTGTTGCTCAACATGTGGGCGCTGGCCGTCACTCATCTGACCACCGCGCCCTTTTGGCTGTCATTCGTCATCCCACTGATCATGACGGTGATCTGTGTGCTGCGCGCCTGCATGTGGTTGCGTTGCGCGGGGCGTTTGCCTGCCGATACGCAGATCCTGGCCTCCCTGCGGCGAACCAATCAGTTGGTGCCGATCATGGCCGGTGCCTTCACCTCCTGGTCCCTGGCGCTGTATCCCTACGGCGACGCCTATTCACAATCGCAAATCGCCTTTTTCATGGGCATTACGGTGATTGTCTGCATCTTTTGCATGATGCACCTGCGACCCGCGGCGCTGACCGCCTCGCTGGTGGTCAACGTGGTGTTCGTGATTTTTTTCGCGTCTACCCATAACCCGGCCTTTATTGCCACGGCGGTGAATATCCTGCTGGTGTCGCTGGCGATGTTGATCATCCTGCAGCACCACTACCGCGACTTCACCCGCTTGGTGAATGTGCAGGCGCAGACCGAACGGCTGAGCAACGAGAACCTGCGATTGGCCAATCAGGACAGCCTGACCGGGCTACCCAACCGGCGACAGTTCTTCACCACCCTGGAGAGCGCCATGAGCCAGGCGATCGCCAGGGAAACGCGCCTCGCGGTGGGGATCCTCGATCTTGATGGCTTCAAACCGGTGAACGACCTCTACGGTCACAGCGTCGGCGACAAGATTCTGATCATGGTCGGCCGGCGTTTGCTGCAGTTGGTCGGCGCCACGGTGCATGTGGCGCGTCTGGGTGGGGATGAGTTTGCCCTGGTGCTCGAAGGCGATCTCAGCGACGAGGATTTGCAGGCGTTCGGCAAGACCGTGTGCGATCAGTTGCATGTGGAGTTTTTGCTGGTGGATGTGCCGATCCAGATCGGCGCCACCCTGGGCATCGCCACGTTTCCCCATGGCGCGGCCAGTGCCATACAGCTTTTCGAATACGCCGACTATGCGCTTTACCAGGGCAAGCGCCATAACCCGGGGTCGGTGTGCCTGTTCTCGGCCAGCCATCGCGAGCAGCTGCATCGCGACGCCATCACCGAGCAGGCGTTGCGCAGGGCGGTGCTGGACAAGGAATTTTTCGTGCTGTTCCAACCGATTCTCGACAGTTGCAGTCGTGAGACCGTCGCTTTCGAGGCCCTGGCCCGCTGGGACAGCCCGGAGCTGGGCCTGGTATCTCCGGCGCAGTTCATCCCGATTGCCGAGCGCATTGGCCTGATCAATCGCCTCACGCTGCCGCTGTTGCGGCAGGCGCTGGGCATGGCGCGGTTCTGGCCCGATGGTGTGCGGCTTTCATTCAATCTGTCGGTCCACGATTGCGGTTCCCACGACAGCGTGCAGTCGATTATCGAGGTGATCAGGGCCAGTGGCTTCAACCCGGCCCATCTGGACCTGGAAATCACCGAAACCGCCGTGATGCAGGACATCCCCCAGGTGCAATGGGCGATCGGGAGGTTTCGCCAACTGGGCTGCGGTATATCACTGGACGATTTCGGCACAGGCTATTCAAGTCTGAGTCAGTTGCATGCCCTGGCGCTGACGAAACTCAAGATCGATCGCAGTTTTATCACCGACATTCATCTCAACCCCGCGAGCTACAAGATCGTCAAGTCGCTGGTGGCCTTGAGTCTCGACATGGAGTTGGAATGCGTGGTCGAGGGGGTCGAGACACAGGAGGAACTCAAGGCCCTGCGCAGTCTGGGGTGTACGCAGGTGCAGGGGTTTTTCTTCAGCCGTCCGGTTGCTTTCGCTGACACTCAGGCCTGGTTGGCGCAGGCCGAGGCGCGACGAGGGCAATCGGAGACCGAGGAGGTGTTGAGTTGAGCCTGACCCGATCTCGTCAGAGTTCGACGCCGTACTGCCGCGCTGCCCTGGGCGCGCCGCATCAGGGCTGATCTACAGAGCTTTCGAGGTGCGTCGAACCCGCTATCCGAGCGGCCAGTCGAGCTTTGGCAGCTTGTTGGGCGGTGATGATCGCCTTGGCATCTTCACGTTCGAGGAAGCGTGCCATTGACTCGTCGCGCTGGGCTTGCATGCGTGCAGTCACTCGCGAACTACCGCCTTCGGCGAATGCCGAGAGAGGGACGCTCAACAAGGTGACGCTCAACAATGCGCTGAGGAGCTTCATGGGAACTCTGCATGAGTGATGGGGGTATGAACAGGGCAGTCGCCGCGCAGCGCTCATGGTCTGAGCGCTGATGGATCGGCCTGCTCCCTGCGACCTGAATTATATGACAGGTTACTGCCAGTTTTCGAAGGGTCAATGCAGCAGCGTATCACCCTCAGCGCAACCAGATCTCACTGACTGAGTGGTCAGACGCCTTGCGCAGCACCAGGTCGGCGCGCTCGCGGGTCGGCAGGATATTTTCCAGCAGGTTGACGCGGTTGATATCCCGCCAGATCTGGCGAGCGGCTTCTGGGGCTTCCTCGGGTGTCAGGTCGGCCAGTTTGCGGAAATAGGCACCACGGGCGCGGAACGAGGTTTTCTGCAGCATCAGGAAGCGCGCCACGTACCAGTGCTCGATATCTTGTTCATCGGCATCCAGGTACACCGAGAAATCGAAGAAGTCGGAAACGATGGTCGAAGGTTTCAGCCCGTCGACGCCATCGGTTTGCAGCACATTGAGGCCTTCGAAGATCAGGATGTCCGGCTGGTCGATCACCTGGAACTGGTCGGGCACGATGTCGTAGCTGACATGGGAGTAGATCGGCGCCTCGATGTTGTGCTCGCCGGCTTTCACCGCCGCGAGGAACTTGACCATGTGCTTGCGATCGTAGCTCTCCGGGAAGCCCTTGCGGTGCATGATACCGTCGGCCACCAGCTTGCTGTTGGGGTAGAGGAAGCCGTCGGTGGTGACCAGGGCGACGTTGGGGTGATCGGGCCAGCGCGCCATCACGGCCTGCAGCACGCGGGCAAAGGTGCTCTTGCCGACCGCGACGCTGCCGGCAATGGCAATGATGTAAGGGCCACGGTGGGTCGGGCGACCGAGGAAGGTGTCGCGGATGCCCGTCAGTTGGCGGGCGGCGGCGATGTGCAGGTTGATCAGCCGCGACAGGGGCAGATAGACGTTGGCGACATCTTCCAGGGAGACGTCTTCGTTCACGCCGCGTAACGCCGACAGATCTTCTTCCGAGAGGGTCAGCGGCGTGCTCGCACGCAGTTCCGCCCACTCGTTGCGGGTCATTACGAGGTAGTCATCGGGTATCATCGGTTGCCGTCCAGGCCTCTTCAATGGGCGGATTATCCAACGCTTTGCCCCTGCTTGTCCGAAGATCAGAATAATCTTTTGAATTCATTGGATATTCTGTAGCCTTGCGGCGCTGCAAAGCAGTCCATGCCTGATGGATTCACTTTCCCGGTCCATACGTTGCACCTAATATCCCGTCTCGGAAAGGGGCGGGGGCCGGGGTATACTCGACTTTCGCGCTCTCGCGCTTGCAGGTCTTGCGAACATGACGCAGATTTCCGAACGCCTTCTGGTTCAAGCCCACCTTGATGCCAAGCAACCCAAACCCCTGAGTGCCGCCGAAGAGGCGCAACTGCGTGCCGATATCGCCGCGGAGCTCAAGGCCCAGGATGCGGTGCTGGTGGCCCATTTCTATTGCGACCCGGTGATCCAGGCGCTGGCCGAGGAGACCGGCGGCTGTGTCTCCGACTCCCTGGAAATGGCCCGCTTCGGCGCCGCCCATCCGGCCAAGACCGTGCTGGTGGCTGGCGTGCGTTTCATGGGCGAGACCGCCAAGATCCTCACCCCGGAAAAACGCATCCTGATGCCGACCCTGGAAGCGACCTGCTCGCTGGACCTGGGTTGCCCGGTGGATGAGTTTTCCGCGTTCTGCGACCAGCATCCCGAGCGCACGGTGGTGGTCTATGCCAACACCTCGGCGGCGGTGAAGGCGCGGGCCGACTGGGTGGTGACCTCCAGTTGCGCGCTGGAGATCGTCGAGAGCCTGATGGACAACGGCGAAACCATTATCTGGGCCCCGGACAAGCACCTGGGACGCTATATCCAGAAGGAAACCGGCGCCGATATGTTGCTCTGGGATGGCGCTTGCATCGTTCACGAGGAGTTCAAGTCCAAGCAGTTGGAGGACATGAAGGCGCTGTATCCCGAGGCGGCGATCCTGGTGCACCCTGAATCACCGGAGTCGGTGATCGATCTGGCCGATGCGGTAGGTTCCACCAGCCAGTTGATCGCGGCGGCGCAGCGTCTGCCGAACAAGACCTTTATCGTGGCCACCGATCGCGGCATTTTCTACAAAATGCAGCAGTTGTGCCCGGACAAGGTGTTTATCGAGGCGCCGACCGCCGGTAACGGCGCGGCGTGCCGCAGTTGCGCGCATTGTCCGTGGATGGCGATGAATACCCTGGAGCGCACCTTGCAGTGCCTGCGTGAGGGCAGCAACGAGATCTTCGTCGACCCGGCGGTGATTCCTCGTGCGGTTCGCCCGCTCAAGCGCATGCTGGACTTCACCCAGGCAGCGCGGTTGAAGCTGGCGGGCAATGCCTGAGGATACTGGTAGGAGCCGGCTTGCCGGCGATGGCGGCCGGATGGGCACCGCAAGGCTCAAGGGCCTCGTCGCCGGCAAGCCGGCTCCTACAGATTGTGTGTTTCAGCCGCCCATCAAGTCTTTGACCATGCGCTCCTGATCAATCAACTCCTTCTGGCGCGCATCGATGCGTGAGGCCAGTTGGAAGTTCGGCGCGCGGCGCTTGGCGAAGTCCAGTTGCTGGATCGCCTGCTTGAAGTCGCCCACCAAGGCAAAGTACTCGGCTCGCGCCTGGTGCAGGCCGATGATATTGCCGGACTGTCCACGGGTTTCGGCGAGCTGATACCAGACATCCGGATCGTCCTGGCGAGTCTTCAACAAGTCGTCCAGGCCCTTTTCCGCCTCGGCCGGACGATTCTGCTTGATCAGCAGGTCGATGCGTTCCTGCTTCAGCGGGTAGCTGGCGGGATATTGCAGCAACATCTTGTCGGTCCGTTGCAGTGCTTCGGGGAAGCGACTGGCCGCCGTGTCCAGATCAATCTGCGCCAGGTTGTAGGTGATGTCGTTGGGTGACTTGTCCAGCAGCGGTTTGAGGGTCGCCCGGGCCTCGTTCAACTGCGTACCTTTGATCTGTGCGATAGCCAGGCCATAACGCGCCACGTCGGACTTGGGATTCTCGTCCAGTTGCGCACGGAAGCGCTTGGCCGCCAACCCTGGCGAGTCTTCATACGACAATATCACCCTGGCCCGAATCAACTGATAACGCTGGCTGTCCTCGATACCGCCGGGCTTGGATTGCTCGGCGCGGTTGCGGGTGTCGGCGATCCGTGACTCGGTGACCGGGTGGGTCAGCAGGAATTCCGGCGGCTTGGCGTCAAAGCGGTAGATGCGCATCAGGCGCTCGAACATGGTCGGCATCGAGCGTGGGTCGTAACCGGCTTTTTCCAGGGTGAGGATGCCGATACGGTCGGCTTCCTGTTCGTTCTGACGGGAGAAGCGCTGTTTCTCCTGGAACGCCGCAGCCTGGGTGCCAGCAATAGTGGCAATACCGGCATCACCGCCGCCCGCCGCCGCGATCACGATCCCGGTCAGCAGTGCCGCCATCATCGGCAGTTGCATGCGTTGCTGGGCTTCCACGCCCCGGGCGAAGTGGCGTTGCGACAAGTGTGCGAGTTCGTGGGCCAGTACCGCGGCGTATTCGCCCTCGGTCTGGGCGTTGAGGAACAGGCCACCGTTGATCCCGACAATCCCGCCGGGAGCGGCGAAGGCGTTGAGCTGGTTGCTGTCGATCAGAATAAACACCAGGCGTCGGTCCTGGACCTGGCTGCTTTCCGCCAGTTTGTAGACGGTGGTCTCGACGTAATCCTTGAGCTGCGGGTCATTGAGTTGCTTGACCTCGCTGCGCAGCAGGCTCAGCCAGGCACGGCCCAGCTGGAATTCCTGTTGCGGGGAGACAATGGCGGAACTGGCGTCGCCAAGTGACGGCAGGTCGTCGGCGAAGCCAGGGGAGGCGAGCAGGCAGGCGAGCGTCAGCAGGGTGGGGCGCAGAAAGGTCATGCACAGGGCTCTGGTCGGGCAAAGTCCTTACTGTAGCCGGACACTGGGCCTGCGACCAGAGCTGCTTCCACTTGGGGTATTCTAGGCGCTTCGAACCGACCATCCGGCACCGCGCCAGGAGTGAAGCAATGACCGAAGTTGTAGAGCACGATGCCGAGCTGGACGCCAGTGGCCTGAACTGCCCACTGCCGTTGCTCAAGGCCAAGCTGGAGCTCAATCGCCTGGCCAGTGGCGCGGTGCTCAAGGTGATTGCCACCGACGCCGGGTCGCAGCGCGACTTTCGGACTTTCGCCAGGCTTGCCGGACATATCCTGATTCATGAAGAGGAAGCGTCCGGCGTTTATCGTTACTGGTTGCGCAAGGCCTGACGCAACGCGTCGGCTCAGGCCTTGTTCAGCGCCTGGGCTGCGGCGAGCACGGCGTCGACATGGCCCGGCACCTTCACACCGCGCCATTCCTGGCGCAACACACCGTTTGCATCGATCAGGAAAGTGCTGCGGTCCACGCCCAGGTATTCCTTGCCGTAGAGCTTCTTCAACTTGATCACGTCGAACAGCTGGCAGACGGCTTCGTCCTTGTCGCTGATCAGTTCGAACGGGAACTCCTGCTTGCCCTTGAAGTTCTCGTGGGACTTCAGGCTGTCGCGGGACACGCCGAAGACTTCGGTGTTGGCGGCCTGGAAGGTGCCGTACTGGTCACGAAAGCCCTGGCCCTCGGTGGTGCAGCCCGGGGTGCTGTCCTTGGGGTAGAAATAGATCACCACCTGCTTGCCTTTGAGGTCGGCGAGGCTGACGGTCTGCCCACTGGTGGCCTGGGCCTGGAAATCGGCGACGGGTTGATCGATAACGACGGCCATGGGTGTTTCCTTACATTGGGTTCTGTGGGCGCCACGGTTCGATCAGCGCGTCGAGGTTCATCGCGTCGGCGAAGTCCAGGAACTGATCGCGCAACCAGCTGATCTGCACGCCGGCAGGCAGGGTCACGGTAAAGGTGGCGTTGAGCATGGTGCCGCCGGTCTGGGGCGCCAGGTAGGTGTCGCAGGTCAGGTTTTCCAGCTCGACGTTGTGGTCCATGAAGAACTGGCACAGCTCGTTGATGATGTCCGAGCGATAGGCCGAGCTGACATAAGCGACGTACGGCAGTGCCTGGGGGCGACTTTCCAGGGCGCCGCTACGCACCACGCTGACAATGAAGGCGTGCTTCTTCGCCAGGTTCGGCAGGCCGGCTTCCAGGCGCGCCAGGGCGTCCCAACTGCCGGAAATCTGCAGGACCAGCGCGCTGTACTCGCCATGGCGGGTCAGGCGCGAGGTTACGACGGCGCAGCGATTCTCATGGCTGGCGCGGCACAGGACGTTGGTCAGCTCCATGGGGTTGGCGCCGAGGGCACTGATAACAAGGAATTGTTCGCGGACTGTGGGGGTGGACATGCAGCATTCCTAAAGCGATGAGCGGTCAGTACCTTGGGGGCGGTCAGGGGCTGGGTTCGGGGATCCGGATGCGGATGGCGAGGCCTGGAATCGAGCGCTGGTGCCGGTTGCCGCCTCGCAGAGGACGGGCGGCGGCCAGGCCGGAGCGGGCTTCGGGCAGCGAAAATGGAGGCTGGAACCCGGCACTTGAGCGACTCAGTACCGATCAAAGTCTGAAGGGTAGCGAAAACCTGCGCTCAGGGGAATGCTCATAGACAGTACTTCGCTTGTACAAGCCTGATGGCGCCAGTACCATTACCGCTCTCTTTTTCCGGCAGGAGCGGTTGCATGATTGCGGGCAGTATGGTGGCACTGGTCACACCCATGGATGCACAGGGTCGTCTTGACTGGGACAGCCTGAGCAAACTGGTGGACTTCCACCTGCAAAACGGCACCAACGCCATTGTCGCGGTCGGCACCACAGGTGAGTCGGCCACTCTCGATGTGAACGAGCATATCGAAGTGATTCGTCGCGTGGTCGATCAAGTGGCAGGTCGTATTCCGGTGATTGCCGGTACGGGCGCCAACTCGACGCGTGAAGCGATCGAACTGACCACCAATGCGAAAACCGCCGGCGCCGACGCGTGCCTGCTGGTGACCCCTTATTACAACAAGCCGACCCAGGAAGGCCTGTACCAGCATTTCCGCGCCGTTGCCGAAGCTGTCGATATCCCGCAGATCCTCTACAACGTTCCGGGCCGTACTGCGTGCGACATGCAGGCCGAGACCGTGATTCGCCTGTCGAGCGTACCGAACATCATCGGCATCAAGGAAGCCACCGGTGACCTGGCGCGAGCCAAGGCGATCCTGGCTGGTGTGAGCAGTGATTTCCTGGTGTATTCCGGTGATGACGCCACCGCAGTCGAGCTGATCCTGCTCGGCGGCAAGGGCAATATCTCGGTGACCGCCAACGTTGCACCCCGTGAAATGAGCGCGATGTGCGCCGCCGCCATGGCCGGCAAGGCCGATGAGGCCCGTGCGATTCACGAAAAACTGATGCCGCTGAACAAGACCCTGTTCATCGAATCCAACCCTATCCCCGTGAAATGGGCACTGCATGAGATGGGCTTGATGCCGGACGGTATCCGTCTGCCGCTCACCTGGCTCAGTGCTGCCTGTCACGAACCGCTGCGGCAGGCCATGCGCCAGTCCGGCGTCCTGGTTTAATTGAGGAAATACCCCGCATGAAGCGATTGGCCGGACTTTCTGCACTTGCCTTGATTATCTCCAGCACCAGTGGCTGTGCCTGGCTGTGGGGCCCGGAAGGTTATTTCCGCGACCGCGGCAGCGACTACCTGGACTCGAAACAGACGCCGGCGATGCAATTGCCAGCGGATGTCAGTACCAGCAAACGTCTTGACCCGCTGCTGCCGATTCCGCGCAACGTCGCCGACGATACCGCCAAGGGCCCGTTCGAAGTGCCGCGTCCTCTGCCTTTGCAGGTTGCGGCCAGCGCCAGCGACTACAGCCTGCAGAAAAGCGGCGACACGCGTTGGGTCATGGCCCAGCACACGCCGGCCGAAGTCTGGCCAGTGGCTTTGCAGTTCTTCCAGGACAATGGTTTCCGGATCGACGCGCAACGCCCACAGACCGGCGAATTCACCACGGCCTGGCAGCGCTCCGACGAGCTCTCGGCGGCCATGGGCAAGCGCCTGGCGGCGGGTGACAACGAAACCCGCGTGCGGGTCCGTATCGAGCCGGGCGTGCAGCGCAATACCAGTGAAGTCTACGTGGTCAGCGCCCAGCGTCCTGCTGGCAGCACCGCCAACGTCGATTTCACCCCGCATTCGGTCAATCTCGGCCTGGATTCGGCCCTGGTCGACGAAATGCTCTCGAGCATGAGCCGCAGCGCCGAGAAGGGCGGTTCGGTGTCCTTGCTGGCCGCGCGTGATTTCGATACCCCGAGCCGTGTCGCCCTGAGCCAGGACGGCAGCGGCAACCCGGTGCTCAACGTCGGTGAAGACCTCGATCGTGCCTGGTCGAGTGTCGGCCGTGCGCTGGAGCAGGGCGAGTGGCGTGTGGAAGACATCAACCGCAGCCTGGGCCTCTACTACATCAACCTGGCGGAAAAAGCCGAGAAGAAGAACGACGAGCCTGGCTTCTTCGCCCGTCTGTTCGGCAGCAAACCG
>Ga0209888_1000342_pt1 | contig 25116 bp, 20 predicted proteins | sample OrgsoiDNA_201059_FD_185807 | JGI IMG/M metagenome (GOLD analysis project Ga0209888, IMG submission 185807) | Permafrost soil microbial communities from the Arctic, to analyse light accelerated degradation of dissolved organic matter (DOM) -... | ecosystem: Environmental > Terrestrial > Soil >...
CCAACGGCAAGGAACTGGAAATCAGCATCGGCAAAGTGGTCCATGCCTATCAGCCGAACGCCATGGGCAAGCTGACCAAGCTGGGCTTCTATTTCAGCAAGGTCTGGGAGTTCCTCAGCGACGACCCGCGTGAAGCCAACACCGAAGGCGGGATTTTCCCGGCGATCTTCGGCACCGTGATGATGACCCTGATCATGGCGATGATCGTGACCCCGTTCGGCGTGCTGGCGGCGGTCTATCTGCGTGAATACGCCAAGCAGAACCTGCTGACCCGGATCATCCGTATCGCGGTGAACAACCTGGCCGGTGTTCCGGCGATCGTCTACGGCGTGTTCGGCCTGGGCTTCTTCGTCTATGTGCTGGGCGGCTCGCTGGACCGGCTGTTCTTCCCCGAGGCGCTGCCGGCACCGACCTTCGGTACCCCGGGCCTGCTCTGGGCGTCCCTGACCCTGGCGCTGCTGGCGGTGCCGGTGGTGATCGTGGCGACCGAGGAAGGCCTGGCGCGGATTCCGCGCACCGTGCGTGAAGGTTCGCTGGCCCTGGGTGCGACCAAGGCCGAGACCTTGTGGAAGATCGTCCTGCCGATGGCCAGCCCGGCGATGATGACCGGCATGATCCTCGCCGTGGCCCGCGCCGCCGGCGAAGTGGCCCCGCTGATGCTGGTGGGTGTGGTGAAACTGGCGCCGTCGCTGCCGGTGGACGGCAACTACCCGTACCTGCACCTGGACCAGAAGATCATGCACCTGGGCTTTCATATCTACGACGTCGGCTTCCAGAGCCCGAACGTCGAGGCCGCTCGTCCGCTGGTCTACGCCACTGCATTGCTATTGGTGCTGGTGATCGCCACCTTGAACCTGTCGGCCGTATGGATTCGCAACCACCTGCGCGAGAAGTACAAGGCGCTGGATAGCTGATCGATTTTTAAGACGCGTCGCCGGCCCGAACGCGAGGCTGGCGGCCCATTGAAACGAATGTGTAAGCGCAGGGAGTTACCCCATGCAGCATGAAACCCAAACCCACGGCATCAACATGTCCGCCCTGGGCCGTAGCAAACAGAGCCTGGACCTGGCGAGCGAAACCGTCGCCATCGAAGTCCCGAAACTGAGCCTGTACTACGGCGAGAAGCAGGCGCTGTTCGACGTCAGCATGAACATCCCCAAGCAGCGCGTGACTGCCTTCATCGGCCCGTCCGGTTGCGGCAAGTCGACACTGCTGCGCACCTTCAACCGCATGAACGACCTGGTGGACGGTTGCCGCGTGGACGGTGAAATCAACCTCTACGGCAACAATATCTACCGCAAGGGCGAAGATGTCGCCGAGCTGCGCCGCAAGGTCGGCATGGTGTTCCAGAAGCCCAACCCTTTCCCCAAGACCATCTACGAAAACGTGGTCTACGGCTTGCGTATCCAAGGCATCAACAAGAAGCGTATTCTCGATGAAGCCGTGGAATGGGCCCTCAAGGGCGCGGCGCTGTGGGAAGAGGTCAAGGATCGCCTGCACGATTCGGCCCTGGGCCTGTCCGGCGGTCAGCAACAGCGTCTGGTGATTGCCCGGACCATCGCGGTCGAGCCGGAAGTGTTGCTGCTCGACGAACCGTGCTCGGCACTCGATCCGATCTCGACCCTCAAGGTCGAAGAACTGATCTACGAGTTGAAATCTAAGTTCACTATCGTGATCGTCACCCACAACATGCAACAGGCGGCGCGGGTTTCCGATTACACCGCGTTTATGTACATGGGCAAGCTGGTGGAGTTCGGTGACACCGACACCCTGTTCACCAACCCGGCGAAGAAACAGACAGAAGACTACATCACCGGCCGTTATGGCTAGGTGAGGAAGCTGCAAGTCGTCAGCGACAAGCGGCAAGCACGGGCAGCCTGAGCAATTCATAATTCGGCTTGAAGCTTACAGCTTGAAGCTTGCAGCTTTCGCGGAGCGACACAATGATTGATAAAGACGGTCTTACCCATCACATTTCCGCGCAGTTCAACGCGGAACTGGAAGAAGTACGCAGCCACCTCCTGGCCATGGGCGGTTTGGTCGAGAAGCAGGTCAACGACGCGGTCACCGCGTTGATCGAAGCCGATTCGGGCCTGGCCCAGCAAGTGCGCGAAATCGACGACCAGATCAACCAGATGGAACGCAACATCGACGAGGAATGCCTGCGCATTCTCGCCCGTCGCCAGCCGGCGGCCTCCGACCTGCGCCTGATCATCAGCATCTCCAAGTCGGTGATCGACCTGGAGCGCATCGGTGACGAAGCGACCAAGATCGCCCGTCGCGCCATCCAGCTGTGCGAGGAAGGCGAAGCGCCGCGGGGTTATGTCGAAGTGCGGCATATCGGCGACCAGGTGCGCAACATGGTCCGTGATGCGCTGGACGCCTTTGCCCGTTTCGACGCCGAACTGGCGTTGTCGGTGGCGCAATACGACAAGATCATCGACCGCGAGTACAAGACTGCCCTGCGCGAGCTGGCGACCTACATGATGGAAGATCCGCGCTCGATCAGCCGGGTACTGAGCATCATCTGGGTACTGCGTTCCCTGGAGCGCATCGGCGATCATGCACGGAACATCTCCGAACTGGTGATCTACCTGGTGCGTGGCACCGATGTCCGGCACATGGGCCTCAAGCGCATGCGCCAGGAAGTTGAGGGCACCTTGTCCGAAACCGCTAATGTTCCCGGCGAAGCTGACGATAAGTAAGATTGCCTGAGAGAAACGCCCGGCCTAAGGTCGGGCGTTTTTATTTGTGGCGTACGAATTTTACGAGCACCCGCGAACGAAAAGTCCCGGTGTGACCAATCGCTGTTGGCAAATAGCCATTAGTCAGTATGCTAGCCGGGATTTTCAGAGGAATGGTCAATGAGTAAAGTCAGTGTTTTGGTGGTGGATGACGCGTCGTTCATCCGCGATCTGGTGAAAAAATGCCTGCGCAACTACTTCCCGGGCATCCGGATCGAAGACGCTGTCAACGGGCGCAAGGCCCAGGCGGTACTGGCTCGTGAAGCGTTCGACCTGGTGTTGTGCGACTGGGAAATGCCGGAGATGTCCGGTCTGGAGTTGCTGACCTGGTGCCGCCAGCAGGACAACCTCAAGACCATGCCGTTCGTGATGGTGACCAGCCGTGGCGACAAGGAAAACGTGGTTCAGGCGATCCAGGCCGGTGTGTCCGGTTATGTGAGCAAGCCGTTTACCAACGAACAGCTGCTGACCAAGGTCAAGCAGGCGTTGCATAAGGTCGGCAAGCTCGACACCTTGATGAACAGCGCGCCGACCAAGGCCAACTCGGCCTTTGCCAACGACTCCCTGAGCGCCCTGACCGGCGGCCGCGCTGAAGTGGTCAGCCCGGCGGCGCAAGCCCCTGCGGCAGCGGCGCCGTCCAAGGGCCTGCTCAACAGCCCGCCGGTACGCCCGGCCACTGCTGCGTCGCCAGCGGGTGCTGCGGCAGCTTCGGGCGGTCGTGGCCAGGGCCAGTTGCGCCTGTCCAGCGGCACCCAGCAGTGTGTGATCAAGGCGCTGAGCATCAAGGAAGCCTTGCTGGTGGTGCGGCGTACCGAGGTCCTGCCGCAGGTGCTGGAAAACGCCGTGCTGGACCTGGAGCAGGGCGACAACGCCGAGATCGCCCGTTTGAACGGCTATCTGCATGCGATCGTCGCCCATGAGCCGAAGCCGGACAGCGAATGGCTGCAACTGACCTTCCGCTTTGTCGACCAGGACGCCCAGAAGCTGGACTACATCTCCCGCCTGATCGCCCGCGGCACTGCTCTCAAGCACTTCGTTCCCGGCGCTTGATGCCCGCCTGACGGCGTGGTGGCCTTGCACACCGCGCCGTTTGTCTGACCCTTCCTCCTGTAACGACTCCCTGTCTTCGGAATGCCTTTCGTCCGAATCCTTTCGCTTTTGTTGTTTTATATCTGTTTCGATATAGTCTGTTTAAGAGCCGCGTGGGCGGCGGCCTTTCAGCCAAGCTTTGAAACAACCTCGCACTACGGATATCCCGTCCATTGATTAGGCTTTTCCTGTCAGTAACAGGAGAAACCAATGCCAAGGCACAAGGATGTGGTGTTTGTAGGGAGTTCGCTCAGGGATCTCAAGGCATTCCCGCTGGATGCACGAAGGGCGGTCGGCTTTCAGCTGGACCTTCTGCAACAAGGGGAAGCGCCTTTCGACTGGAAGCCCATGAAGACGGTGGGCAAGGGCGTCTACGAGATCAGGGTAAGCGAGGAGAGTGGAGCCTTTCGGGTGTTTTATGTGGTGAACCAGGCCGATGCCCTGTATGTCCTCCATGCATTCAGGAAGACCACCCAGAAGACGGAAACCCGGGATATCGAACTGGCGCGGGCCAGACTGCAGGAAATAGGAGCAACGCCATGACCGACCCCATCAAGACCGAACGTTTCGCCTCTGTCTGGGATGCCCTTGAGGACACCCCTCGGGAGGCGGCCAATATGCGCCTGCGCTCCAAGCTGATGATGGAGCTGATCAGCCGGGTCAACGCCTGGGAGCTGTCCCAGAAGGACGCGGCCAAGCGCCTGGGGATTACCCAGCCGAGGTTGAATGACCTGCTGAACGGCAAGATCGACAAGTTTTCCCTGGATGCGCTGGTGAATCTGTCGGCCCCGGCTCAGTTGGATGTCGACCTGTGCTTTGGCCCCGGGGCCATCCAGCTGGCCTGATTCACACAAATGCCCCTGGCCACCTGCTAGTCTGGTCGCCATGTTTGATTCGGCGACTCTCGCTTATGTTCCTGCGCCTGCTGCTTTCCTGTGGTCTGTTGATGGCCGCCACCTCGGCTGCGGCCATGACCATCTACAAGTACACCGATGCCAATGGGGTGGTCTCCTACAGTGACCGCCCGGCGCCGGGTGCCCAGGTCTTCGTGTTTCGTGATCGGATGGTCGAGCACCTGGAACGTCAGGTGCGCCTGGATATCCGCAAGCAGAAGGGCGGTGACGAGGTCTACGTGCGCAACGACCTGTATGCCCCGGTGGAGATCGAGTTGGGTTTCGGTGCACTGAAGAACGTCAGCGGCGCACCACAGTCGATCCGCAAGGTCCTGCCGGCCCGCAGCAACCAGCGCCTGGCGTTGCTCATGCCGATCCAGGCCGGCGAGCCGATGCGATACACCCCCAAGTTCCAATACTTCCTGGGCGACCCTTCCGGGCAGGCCCAGGGCTATCGCTACCCCTTTCCCTGGCGCGGCGGGCCGTTTCGCCTGACCCAGGGGCCGAACGGGCAATACAGCCACTTCGGCGCCAAGAGCCGTTATGCGATGGACATCGCCATGCCGGTGGGCACACCGATCATCGCGGCGCGGGGCGGAGTGGTGATCAAGACCGAGAATGACCAGAGCGGCGGCGGCAAGAACCCTTCGGGCAACTTCGTGCGGGTGCTGCACGACGACGGCACCATGGGCGTGTACCTGCACCTCAAGCAAGGCTCGGTGAGCGTGCGCGAAGGCCAGCGGGTGGAAGTGGGCAGCCCGCTGGCGCTGTCGGGCAACACCGGCAACACCACCGGGCCGCACCTGCACTTTGTGGTGCAGCGCAATACCGGGATGGGGCTGGTGTCGATTCCCTATCAGTTCAGCCAGCCGCTGGAGATGCTGCCGAATTTTGCCCTGAGAGGCAAATAGGGGAAGTTGAACGCACCACGAACCCTGTAGGAGCCAGCTTGCTGGCGATAGCGCCCGTAAGGGCGATGCAAGACTCACCGGCCTCATCGCCGGCAAGCCGGCTCCTACAGGAGCTATTCCAGCCTGAGGAGGTCAGTCGAGCTTGAGGACCTTGGCCAGGATGATCTTCGGCCCTTTCATCTTCTTGATGATGATGCGCAGGCCTTCGACTTCCAGCACTTCTTCCTCTTCCGGCACCCGCTTCAGGGAGTCATAGACCAGCCCGGCGAGGGTTTCCGCCTCGATATGGTCCAGGTCGATGCCCAGCAGGCGTTCGACCTTGAACAGCGGCGTGTCGCCACGCACCAGCAACTTGCCCGGCTGATAGGCGAGGATGCCGCGCTCGGTCTTGCGGTGTTCGTCCTGGATATCGCCCACCAGCACTTCGAGCACGTCTTCCATGGTCAGGTAGCCGATCACCTTGCCGTCGGCTTCTTCCACCAGGGCGAAGTGCGAGCCGCCCTGGCGGAACTGCTCCAGCAGGCGCGACAGCGGCATGTGCCGCGATACCCGCTCCAGCGGCCGGGTCAGCTCGGCGAGGTTGAACGACTCGGGAATATGGTCCAGGGCCGCCAGTTCCAGTAGTAGGTCCTTGATGTGCAGCAGGCCGACGAACACGTTGCGTTCGGCGTCGTACACCGGATAACGGCTGAACTTGTGGCGACGGAACAGCGCGAGGATTTCCTTGAGCGGCGCATTGCAGTCCAGGGTCACCAGGTCTTCGCGGGAGTTGGCCCAGTCGACCACCTCCAGTTCGCCCATTTCCACCGCCGACGCCAGTACCCGCATGCCCTGGTCGCTGGGGTCCTGGCCACGGCTGGAGTGCAGGATCAGCTTGAGTTCTTCACGGCTGTAATGGTGTTCGTGATGGGGGCCGGGTTCGCCCTGGCCGGCGATCCGCAGGATGGCGTTGGCGCTGGCGTTGAGCAGGTAGATGGCCGGGTACATCGCCCAGTAGAACAGGTACAGCGGCACCGCCGTCCACAGCGACAGCAGTTCGGGCTTGCGGATCGCCCAGGACTTGGGCGCCAGCTCACCGACCACGATGTGCAGGTAGGAAATGATGAAAAAGGCGGTAAAGAACGACACACCCTTGATCACTTCGGCGGAGTCCACCCCGACGGCGCTGAGCAGCGGTTGCATCAGGTGGGCGAAAGCCGGCTCGCCGACCCAGCCCAGGCCGAGGGAGGCCAGGGTGATACCCAGCTGGCAGGCGGACAGGTAGGCGTCCAGCTGGCTGTGCACGGTGCGCAGGATCTGCCCGCGCCAGCCGTTCTTGTGGGCGATGGCCTCGACCCGGGTCGAGCGCAGCTTGACCATGGCGAATTCCGCCGCAACGAAGAAACCGTTGAGCAATACCAGGATCAGAGCGAAAAGAATCATGCCGAAGTCGGCGAAGAGCGAAGCGAGGGTCAAGCTACTAGGGGAAGGGTCCATGATGGGGTTTTACGGGTTCCGTATTTCAATTTGAAGTAGGTGGGCTGAGGCCTGAAAGGCAGGCACAAGTCAGCCAATGTAGCGGCAGATGCGCCCGTTGCCTAGTGGCCTGGCCTGGCCGGTGTCCCGGCAAGGCCTCAGGCTGGCAGGTTGTGGGTGCTGTTGCGCGTCACCTGGACCGGGGCGAAATGGCAGGTGAAGGTGCTGCCATGGCCCAATACGCTGCTGATTTCCAGGCGCGCGCGGTGACGTAACAACACGTGTTTGACGATCGCCAGGCCCAGGCCGGTGCCGCCGGTGTTGGAGTTGCGACTGGAGTCGACCCGGTAGAAGCGTTCGGTCAGGCGCGGCAGGTGTTTGTTGTCGATGCCGATGCCCGAGTCCTGCACGCTCAAGTGCGCGCCGTGCTCGTCGCCCCACCAGCGAATGCGGATATTGCCTTCGGCCTGGGTGTATTTGACCGCGTTGAACACCAGGTTGGAGAAGGCGCTGCGCAGTTCCGCCTCGCTGCCCTTGAGGCGGATGGCGCCGTCGGCTTCCAGGGTGATGGTCTGGTTACGTTGCCCGGACAGGGCCTGGGCATCGTTCTTGATCGACTGCAACAGTGTGTCGATGCGCACCGGCTGGTTGTCCGACGGATAGTCGGTGGCTTCCAGCTTGGCCAGCAACAGCAGGTCGTTGAGCAGGGTCTGCATGCGGCTGCCTTGCTGCTGCATCTGCTGCAGGGCGCGAACCCAGCGTGGGTTCACCTCCTGGACGTTGTCGAGCAGGGTTTCCAGGTAGCCGGAGATCACCGTCAGTGGCGTGCGCAGCTCATGGGAGACGTTGGCGACGAAGTCCTTGCGCATCTGTTCCAACTGATGGATGCGGGTCACGTCGCGCACCAGCATCAGGTGCTCGTTGTTGCCGTAGCGGGTGATATAAAGCTGGATACGCAGCCGATCATTGGTCGGCGAAGGGATTTCCAGCGGCTCGGCGTAGCTTTCCTGCTCGAAGTATTCCTTGAAATGCGGATGACGTACCAGGTTGGTCACCGGCTGGCCGCTGTCCTGGGGCGTCTTGAGGCCCAGCAGGGTTTCCGCCGCGCGGTTCCACCATTCCAGGTTGCCGTCGCTGTCGAGCATGATCACCGCGTCCTTGAGGGCGGCGGTGGACTCCTGGACCCGGTCGATCACCGCTTGCAGGCGCCCGCGCACGCGCTGGTCGCGACGTTGCAGGTGATAGATGCTGTCGAATACATCGCCCCACAGGCCATAGCCGTCCGGTGGTGACTCTTCGGGTTTGTGCTGGCGCAGCCATTGGTGCAGGCGCAGCAGTTGCTTGAGGGTCCAGCCCAGGTAAAGCCCCAGGCCCACGGCCAGGCTCCAGCCGTAATAGCCGCTGGCCAGGCCTGCCACCAGGCAGCCGGTGACCAGCAACAACAGATGGCGGATCAGGGTGCCATGCCAGTTTTGATTCACTTCAACATGCGTCCTTGGAGGCGAAGCCGTTCGAGCGACAAGCTTCAACGCTGCCAGTTTGAAGCGGCTCGGTTACCGATGTATGGCGGGTTGTTTGCAGCCGTTCTCAACCCTTGGTCGAGAAACGATAGCCGGTGCCGCGCACGGTTTGTACCAGATTTTCGTAGGCATCGCCCAAGGCTTTGCGCAGACGGCGGATATGCACGTCGACGGTGCGCTCCTCGACATAGACATTGCCGCCCCAGACCTGGTCCAGCAACTGGCCACGGGTGTAGGCGCGCTCCTGGTGGGTCATGAAGAACTGCAACAGACGGTATTCGGTAGGACCCATTTCTGCGGGTTTGCCGTCGATGGTCACCCGGTGGCTGATGGGATCGAGCAGCAGGCCGCCGACTTCGATGGGGGCTTCGCCGTCGGTCGGACCGGCCCGGCGCAGCACGGCCTTGAGGCGCGCCACCAGTTCCCGTGGGGAAAATGGTTTGGTGATGTAGTCATCGGCGCCGACTTCAAGACCCTGGATCTTGTTGTCCTCTTCGCCCTTGGCGGTGAGCATGATGATCGGGATGTCGCCGGTCAGCTCGTCGCGCTTGAGGCGCCGGGCCAGCTCGATACCCGAGGTGCCGGGGAGCATCCAGTCGAGCAGGATCAAATCGGGTTTGCGGTCGACGATGATCGCATGGGCCTGCTGGGAGTTTTCCGCTTCCAGGCAGTCATAGCCGGCCATTTCCAACGCCACGGCGATCATCTCGCGGATGGGCGCTTCGTCGTCTACGATCAGAATGCTCCTGCCAACCATATCCCTTCACCCTCTTGTCATTTAACTGTCTTGCGCCGCATTAGATAACGAAATTATTGCAGTCATGTGACAGCTTTTTTCCGTGCGCCGCAATGGTCATATTCTTGGGCTACGCTGGAGGTTCGAAACCTACAACCACAAAAGGAAGGTTCTTATGACTTACTCTTCGTTTTCTTTGAAAGCCTTGATGGTCGCGGCGGCGCTAACGCTGCCAACCCTGGTTTTCGCGGCCGAGCCGGCCATGATGAAAGACGGCATGATGGTCGATAGCAAGGAGATGACGCTGTACACCTTTGATAAGGATGCCAACGGTAAATCCATGTGCAATGGCGATTGCACCAAGAACTGGCCGCCGATGATGGCTCCCGCGGATGCCAAGGCTGAGGGTGGCTGGACGAAGATCAAGCGCGATGATGGCACGATGCAGTGGGCGCATAACGGCAAGCCGATGTACACCTACAAGATGGATGCCAAGCCTGGAGATATGAACGGCGATGGCAAAGGCGGTATGTGGCACGTGGCCAAGCACTGATTCACCGCTGTCCCGGCTTGCCCGCGAAGAGGTCCTTGAGACCGCTAAAAGCTTCGCTGGCAAGCCGGGCTCCTACAGGTTCCTTTGTGTTCTCCAGATCCTTGATCAGCGCGCCGCGTAATCCAGCACCACGCCCAGGAAAATCGCCAACCCCGCCCAGTGGTTGTGCAGGAACATCTTGAAACAGAGTTGCGGGTCCTTGCTCCGGGTGACCCAGAATTCCCAGACAAAACACAGTGCCGCGGCCAAAAGCCCGATATGGAACCAGCCTCCCAGCTCGAACCTTGCGCCGGCCAGCAGCAGGCAGCCGAGCATCAGGCCCTGCAAGGTCAGGATAATCACCCGATCGGCCTCGCCGAAGAGGATGGCGGTGGATTTCACACCGATCTTCAGGTCGTCCTCACGGTCGGTCATGGCGTAGTAGGTGTCGAACGCCACCGTCCACAGCACATTGGCGATATACAGTAACCAGGCCATGGCCGGCAGGCTGCCGGTCTCGGCGGTGAAGGCCATCAGGATGCCCCAGGAATACGCCGCGCCCAGCACCACCTGCGGGTAATAGGTGTAGCGCTTCATGAACGGGTAGCAGGCCGCTACCGCCAGGGCACCGAAGGACAACCACACCGTGCTCGCGTTGGTGCACAGCACCAGCAGGAAACTGATCCCCATCAGCAGGGCGAACACCGCCAGGGCTTCCTTGCCGCTGATCCGCCCGGCCGCGATGGGCCGTTGCTCGGTGCGTTTGACGTGGCCGTCGATCTTGCGATCAGCGAAGTCATTGATCGCACAACCGCCGGCGCGGGTCAGGATCACGCCGAGGGTGAAGATCAGCAGGTTGCCCAGCGACGGCACACCCTTGGCCGCGATCCACAGGGCGCTCAGGGTCGGCCACAACAGCAGGTAAATGCCGATGGGCTTGTCCATGCGGGTCAGCTGGAGAAAGTCCCAGGCCCGTGGGTGCAGGCGATTCAGGGATTTGAGCAGGTTCAGGTACATCAGCAGTTCTCCCCACAGGTACTGACGGCGTGCCACAGGCTCGGCAGGAAAATCTCCGCCACCAGCAGGCTCAGCGGCCCGCGATTGAAACGTGAGCGGCGGCCCCAGAGGTGATCGGCGCGGTGCTCCGACGGCAGCCAGGGCGCCGGGTAATGGCAGACCTCGATGGCCTGGCGCTCAAAGGCCTGGTCGCAGAACAGCAGTTCTCCCAGTGAACGGCTACCCAACTCATCCATATTCAGGCCGCCTTCGCGCAAGGCACTCTGCGCCGCGACGCTGCGGGCAAACACCCAGGGCTGGCCGTGACCGCGCAAATACACCTCGCGCACCCAACCCAGGCTTTCACCCGGTAACTCCAGCGCCGCGCACTCGTCGTCGCGCAACGGTTGCCAGCCTTCGAACAGTGGCGTGACACTGAAGGAGTTATCGGAAAGTGCTGTCAGACGACGAGTGAGAGAACCTTCGTCAAATAACCAGTCGAGGGTTTGTGCGTCTGGCGGGGTGGTCAGCCGGCTCTGCGTGAGCCAGGCGGGAGACGCTGGAACGGGGGCTTTGTGCGGCACGATGGGCAGTTGATTGGCAGCCAGTGAGGCGCCGAGCTTATCACAGGCCGTCCGGCCGTTTAGAGCGCCCGGCTGATCAGCGCTGTCGATCGTGCTTGCATCGGCGGCCTTCGATCAGTACAAAACGCCCTGAGCCGGACGGCAACGCTGTACCCATCGACTGTTCGTGCCGTCAAAAGCCTGGGAACCGAGGAAGTAACGAGATGAAGAAGTGGCAATGTGTGGTCTGCGGGCTGATCTACGACGAAAAAGACGGTTGGCCGGATGATGGCATCCTCCCCGGCACCCGCTGGGAAGATGTCCCCGCCGACTGGCTGTGCCCGGACTGCGGCGTCGGCAAAATGGATTTCGAAATGATCGAAATCGGCTGATTGATCACTTTTTAAACAAAACTAATGGATCTGGAGAAAGGAATGAGCGCACCTGTCGTGATCGTCGGTACCGGGCTGGCCGGTTACAACCTGGCCCGGGAGTTTCGCAAGCTCGACAGCGAAACCCCGCTGCTGCTGATCACCGCCGATGACGGGCGTTCCTACTCCAAGCCCATGCTCTCCACCGGCTTCGGCAAGAACAAGGACGCCGACGGCCTGAGCATGGCCGAGCCCGGGGCCATGGCCGAGCAGCTCAAGGCCGAGATCCGTACCCACACCCGCATCAGCGGCATCGACCCCGGCCACAAACGCCTGTGGATCGGCGAGGAAGCGGTGAGCTATCGTGACCTGATCCTGGCCTGGGGCGCGGAAACCGTGCGGGTGCCGGTGGAAGGCGATGCGCCCGAGGCGATCTTCCCGATCAACGACCTGGAAGACTACGCGCGTTTTCGTGCGGCGGCGGCGGGCAAGCAGCGCGTCCTGCTGCTGGGCGCCGGGTTGATCGGCTGTGAATTCGCCAATGACCTGATCCTCGGCGGTTATCAGGTGGAACTGGTCGCGCCGTGCGAACAGGTCATGCCGACGCTGCTGCACCCGGCGGCGGCTGCCGCGGTGCAAGCCGGCCTGGAAAGCCTCGGTGCGCGTTTCCACCTGGGCCCGGTGCTGAACCGCCTGCAACGCAGCGGCGAGCATCTGGAGGCGCATCTGTCGGACGGCGCCACGGTGGCCTGCGACGTGGTGGTCTCGGCCATCGGCCTGCGTCCGCGCATCGATCTGGCGGCTGCCGCCGGTTTGCAGGTCAATCGTGGCGTGGTGGTCGATCGTCACCTGAAAACCTCCCATGCCAATATCTACGCCCTGGGCGACTGCGCCGAGGTCGACGGCTTGAACCTGCTCTACGTCATGCCGCTGATGAGCTGTGCCCGGGCGCTGGCCCAGACCCTGGCCGGCAATGCCACCGCGGTGAGCTACGGCGCCATGCCGATCACCGTGAAGACGCCGGTGTGCCCGCTGGTGGTGTCGCCACCACCCCGTGGCAGCGAAGGGGTGTGGACGGTCGAAGGGCAGGGCGCCGACATCAAGGCCTTGTGTCGCGACACCAGCGGTCGGCTGCTGGGTTATGCCCTGACCGGCGGCGCGGTGATGGAAAAACTGGCCCTGAACAAGGAACTTCCGCCGTTGCTGGCGTAAATACCGGTCCTTCTGTCGTAAACACCCGGTTCTTGCCCCTACAAAGGTCGTAACGAGACTGGCGCGGGGCCTTGCCTCGTGCCATCCTCACTCCCGTCTGCCGCAGAGTAGAGCCTGCGGCGCCTTGGGCGCTGTTCCGGAAGAACAGCACGGACATAACAACAAAAAACCGTCAAAGAGGCTTCATTATGCGTAAACCAGAACTCGCCGCTGCAATTGCTGAAAAAGCGGACCTCACGAAAGAACAGGCCAACCGCGTGCTCAACGCCGTCCTCGAAGAAATCACCGGCGCGTTGCACCGCAAAGACAGCGTCACCCTGGTAGGTTTCGGCACTTTTCTGCAGCGCCATCGCGGTGCCCGTACCGGCAAGAACCCGCAAACCGGCGAGCCAGTGAAGATCAAGGCCAGCAATACCGTCGCGTTCAAACCGGGCAAGTCGCTCAAAGATAGCGTCAACCCGTAAGCGTCAGGTACCACTCCCGGAGCAACGGGAGGGCTGTAGAAAAAATGGGCACGCCGATGGATCGGGTGCCCATTTTTCATTCCTGCGGCGGCGTTCTCATGGGCCCCATCGCCAGCAAGCCGGCTCCTACAGGGTTTTGGCTCGACGATACATATGCGGCGAACGTCAATCTGTAGGAGCCGGCTTGCTGGCGATGGCGGCATCAGGGTTTCGACAGGGCTGCCAGGCAGGTAGCGGCCGCATCAACCACCACTTCCAACTGGCTCTCCTCGGTGTAGGAGAAGTTGCCATATTGCGCCATGGCCCGGCAGGTCGAGAGCCGTTCCAGTGCTTCGCGAATGTCGCCGGCGGCTCTCAGTTCAGCCGCCTTGTCGATGAAAAACTGAGCGGACTCGTTGCGGCTTTTCTGTAACTGCGAGATCAGCGTGTCCAAGGCGGTCAATAAAACGTTCAACGGCATTACCAGGGGACTCCTAAGGTATTGATGACCCACGCACGGGGCAGGTTTGTGACCACGGCCTGATAACCGCCACCGGGGTAGCCGGCGCCTTGCGGTGCCGCCGGTCCTTCGCTGACCCAAGTGCCCTTGGGCACGTTGAATTCCGACACCCGGGTGATATTGACGCCCCAGTCATGACGGATTGCCAGGTCGGCGCGCAGTTGGGCTTCCGACGTGTATTTCTGGTTGGTAAGCCAGGAGAAGGGCTTCCCGGTCCGGTTATTGGTGCCATGGTACTTGTAGTAGGTCTCGTCGGTGGCGAGTTTTCGGTTCTTGTAGGCGCCACCGGTGAAGGTGTCTGCGATGCCCTTTGGCAGCGTCGGTCCCGGAGGTCTCTTGGCGGCACCGCCACTGCATTTGCTCAGCCCCAGCGGATCGGCCCAGGTCAGCGGGTTCGGCGCATAGGCATACAGGTTGAGGCCACCGGCCAGGCCGATCGGGTCGGGGGTGGTAAAGCGGCCGATATCCGGGTCGTAGAAGCGAAAGGTGTTGTAGTGCAGACCGGTTTCCCGGTCCAGGTATTGCCCCTGGAAACGCAGGTTCTGCTCTTCCAGGTAATACGGTTCACGGGTTTCGCTGACGGTATTGCCCCAGATCCGATAGCGGGCCTGCCAGACCACATGGCCGTCGCTTTCCGTCAGTTGTTCGGGCAAACCGCTCTGGTCGTTGTGGTAATAACGGATTTTCTGCAAGGCGCCGCTGCCGTCGACTCGGGCCAGCGGCTCGTGGCCATCGTCGGCGTAGAGGTAGAGGCTGCTCAGGCTGTGCCGGTGCTCCTGCAGCAGGCGCAAACCGTCCCAGGTGAAGCGAGTCTCACCGAGGGGATAGCCATGGCTGTCGTGCTCGCTCTTGGCGATGCGCCGGCCCAGTGGGTCGTAGCTCATGCGCACGACCGTTTCCCGCGCACCGTCCTGGTTACGCACCTCGATCAGGCGGTGTTCGGCATCGTAGGCGAAGTGCTGGACCCGATGACTGCCGCTGCGCTTCTCGATCATCCGGCCGAAAGCGTCGTAGCGGTAGCGCTTGTCCTGGTAGGTCAACAGCTTGTTGTGCAGCACCCGACCGCCCTGGGGGCCGTCCAGCAGATTGGCGGCGGCGTCGTAGGCGAAGGTCTCGTTCTGGCCCTGGACGCTGTCCTGGCTGGCGACGATGCGACCGCTGGCGTCGTGGTGCATCAGCTGTCGATGGGGGCCGCCGGGTTGTTGGTCGAGGCGCCCGACCAGGTGATCGGCGGGATCGTAGTCGAAATGCTGTTGTGCCGGAGCAGGCAACGCCGAGGGTTGGTTGATCGGGCGACGCAAGCGTGAGCGCAGGCGTCCGGCGCGGTCGTACTCGCTACGGGTGCCGAGCTGACCTTGGGTGCGCAGCACCTCGCGATGCAGGCGGTCGCGCTCGAAGTCGCTGACGACCCGACCGTCCAGATTGATCTGGTGCAGATGACCGCTGCCGTAGTACAGCCGATTGAGCCAGCGACCATCGGGCAACTGTGTCTGGATCAGATTGCCCAGTTCGTCGTAGTGATGCTGGAGGCTGCCCGCCGTGCTGTGTTCTTCCCGCAACTGGCCAAGGGCGTCGTAGGCGAAGCCCAGGCTCTGGGCCCGGCCGTCATTGTCGGTAAAGGTGACCGCCGTCAGTTGGTCCAGCGCGTCGTAGCGGTATTCGGTGCGACCGTCGTCGGTGATTTTCGCTGTCAGGCGCCCGGCAGCGTCTCGTTCGAGGTGGTGGACAATCGGTGCAATCGGCGTTGTGGGCACTGCCGCCAAGCCACTGCCATGAGGCGCGGGCAGGGTGTCGACACGAGTGACGTCGTTCCGGGCGTTGTAGCTGTAACGGCGGGCGCTGCCGTCCAGGTCCTGCTGTTCCACCAGGCGGTCGCTGGCATCCCAGGCGAAGCGATAACTTTCGCCGTTCTCGTTGGTCAGTGCCTGCAGGCGCCCATAGGCGTCGTAGCTGAACTGCACCTGCCGGCCGCTGGCATCGACGCGCTGGTGTACCTGGCCGCGACGGTCGTAGTGATAGGCGATGGTCTGCCCGGCGGGGTCGGTGTAGCCGATCAACTGGCCGTCGGCATTGCGCTGGTACTGGTGCGTTCGGCCGTCCGGCAAATGGCTGTTTAGCAGGCGGCCCTGGGGGTCGTAGTCGTACTGGGTGCGTTCGCCGAGGGCATCGGTGATCGTCCGTAACAGGCCGCGCTCGTCGTAGCCCAGGCGCGTCGGGTAGCCGGAGCAGTCGACATGTTCGAGCAACTGGCCGAGGGGGCACCAGCGCAGGGTTTTGCTTTTGCCGCTGGCGTCGATGATCTCGACGGTCTGGCCCCGGGCGTCGACGCGATAACGGGTGACCTGGCCCAGCGGGCTGGTTTCCTGGATGCAGTTGCCACGGTTGTCGTAGCGGAACTGCCAGCTGTTGCCCGCCGCGTCGGTTTCCACCAGTGGCAAGGCCCAGTGTTCCAGCCATAGGGTCGACTCGCTGCGGCCCAGCGGGTCGAGGGTGGCGCTGAGATTGCCAGACTCGTCGTAGCTGAACTGGTATTGGCCGCCCTGGGGATCGATGGCACCGAGCAACTGGCGTTCGTCGTTCCACTGGAACTGCCAGGTCTGGCCGAGGTTGTCGGTGTATTCGGTGATCTGGTGTTGCGGGTTCCAACGCCGGGCGCTGGTGCGCTTGAGGTTGTCGGTGACGCGGGTGGTCCCGGCATCCAGGTCGTAGTCGAAGGCATATTCATCGCCCTCGTCGGTCCAGTGCCGCACCACCCGCCATTCGCGACCGTCGACCTGTGCCCACTGATAGAAACAGCGCAGGCCGACGGACAGTTGATGCTCCACCAGCCGCTGGTCGTCGTAGGCGAAGCGCCGTTGTGTATGGCCGCTGGTGTCCAGTACTTGCGCGAGGTCGCCGCGCAGGTCGTAGGTGTAGCTGACCAGCAACTCGTTCGGGCGATCCGGGTACAGGCGCTCGATCTGGCTGACCCGGTTCGGCCATGTGGCGCTATAGATCAACTGGACCTGGACGAGATCGAAGGTGTCGCGCAGACGCACCAGTCGCGCCGACTCGTCGTAGTCGAGATAGATCCGGTTGTCGTTGCGGTCGCCCAGTTGGGTCAGGCGCAAGTGAGTGGGTTCGCCTGGCAATGCTTCGAAGAGCCGATAGAGGCCGTCATCGCTTTCGATCAATAACTGACCATTGCCATGCCGACGCACACTCAAGCCTTCACCGGCACTGAACACCGCGCCGCCCAGCGGTATCGAGCCCATATCGATACGCCGCGCCTGCTCGTCGATGTAGATCAGCCGTTCGCCGCCCTCGGGGTGCGCTTCGATCTGTACGCTGACTTCATAGGGCACGCTCCACCCCGCGCCGAACAGTCCGTTTCGACGCTCGTCGCGGCTGTTGTAGAAGCGCTGCCAGGCGATGGGCAGGATGCCGGGGAGGACAAAGTCCAGCTCGTCCTGGCCGCCGAGCACCTTGGCGCCGGTGGCGGCGTGCACCGGGTTTGGCGAGCCGACGATGGCGTTGGTCAATGCGCCGATGGCCTGGCTGGTGACAAAGGAATTGACCCCGGCCAGGAGCATGCACGGTAGGTTGCTGAGGAACTTGCCCTTGCTGCCCTTGAGCATCATGAGTGCGGTGATGGCCAGCCCGACGCCGGGTGTCTTGCCGCTACGGATCTCGCGTACCACCACCGAACCGCCGCCGATGGTGACATTGGGCGAGATCAGCCCGGCTGAAACGACGGTAGCGTCACAGGTGCTGCGATCGCCACTGCGCACGGCGGGCTGACCGTTGATGCTGACCTTTTCCGACCCTTCGGCGAGAAACTGCGGCGGCATCGGCGGATGTTTCATGCAGGTGACCAGGTCCAGCGGTTTGGGCACGGCACCGGGGGCGGGTGTCGCGACTGTGGGTCGCCACATCTGGGCAAAGAAGCCCTTGGCGATATCCAGGTAGCTGGCGTCCGGGGCCGGTTCGTCGCTGTCCGGCGTACCGGTCGCTTCGACATGGGAGGGCACGGCGCCGGCCGCGCGGGCGGCGGGAATCGAGTTGATCAGGGTGTTGGTGGAGCCGCTGAGGATGGTGGCCTGCACCGTGGGCGGAAAGAGGCTGTTGCCGATGCCCTCGCACATCTTGCTCAGGCCCTTGTCGGCGCCGGTCTTGCTCATCGCCACGCCGACAATGACCCCGACCACCGCACCCAGCACACAGGCCCCGAGTCCGCCGGTGGCGACGGTGATCCCGGTGGCGGCGACCACGGCGGCGGTCGCCAGTGCACCGATGGCGACGTTGGCCGCGACCTCGAGCACGCCGCCGAGAATATCGGCCATCATCGAGGTGTGGGACAAGGCGTCGCCCAGGCGGGCAGCCCAGAGCGGGTCAGACATGAAAGGTCATCAAGACAGGTGGTCCATCATCAGGTCAAGAGCGGGGGCGAGTATGAATGATCTGATGTTGGTGGGAAATTATTCCTACTGTGATTGCGGGGGTGGATCACAGTTGTCGAGCAAATAGCGGGCGCAGGTTCTCACAAACGCCGCACCCGCTTTTGTAGGAGCCGGCTTGCCAGCGATGACGTCCGGATAGACGGCGCGAGGCTTGCGGGCCTCATCGCCAGCAAGCCGGCTCCTGCAAGGGCTGCATTCAGCCCGCGTTCACCTGAAGCAGCTGCAACGGAGGATGCCTCTCGCCGGCCTCCTTGAGCAGCCCATCGACCTTCTTCAGTGCCGTCAACAAGCTGCCCACGCTGCGGGCATTGAGCCGCACGCCATCGGTGAAGGCCTTGTTGATCGAGACCATGACACTGGAAACGCTCTCGTCTGCCTGCGCCTCCAGCAAGTTGTCCCGCAGGTGAGCGATCAGCTCCTTGAAATGTGGATCGTCCAGGGAAAGGGGGGCTTCCAGATCGTGTTTCTTCAGGGTGCTGATCAACAGCCCCAAGGCCACGCTGGCCCGCATCAACGCTCTTTCTCGTGCATCCATTCGCTGTCTCCTGTGTCGAGGTCCGGCTCTAGTGACGCCTGAAGGATAGACCACGCTGGGGGCGGTGCTTTTGAAGGGGGAGGGTGGGCGACGACTGGCCGGGTGATAGCGCTTTGAACCAGAGCGTTTCATTGTTTTTCCGATGGGGTCGCACGGGGTTTCGATCATTTAGGATGATGGTTTGGATATTTGAAAAATATCTGATTTTCGTAGAGGGTATTTCCACCATGTTTGAAAAACTGAGCGATCAGGTAACAAGCTCGGCTCGGTTGTTATCCGCATGCCCTGAAAAAATCAAAGATGACAGTGATCTTAAAGATCGAATGGCGTTAATTGATGCGCTGTATTCATATGCGGACAGTGAAGATCATGCGGCTGCACGCTTTGCGGAGTGGGTGGCTGATCGTGTGTATGAGTATGAGACCGAAACGGTTTTGATCCCTTATGCTTCTCAGTCGCAAGCCTTGGCATTTCTGATGGATGACAGAGGGGTTAAGCAAAAGGATCTTTCTGCCATTGCAACTCAAAGTGCGATTTCTGAGGTTTTAAACGACAAAAGAAAAATGACTGTTGCACAGGTAAAAAAGTTCTCCGATTTTTTAAGGTCCCTGCTGAGTTTTTTATGCAGGGTGTTGTTTAGTTTGAGTATAGAAAAGCTTTGTATGGGATCCGATGGCTTGGCTCGTTATTAGATATGCGACAGAGATCAATGACTAGGTTGCATAAAAATAATGCAATATTTTTCAAGGACTCGGTCGCATACTGATTTCATCGACACTAAAAAATGTCATTCAAGCAATAGAGGCCGGAATGGCTAGCTTAGCCCAGCTTGCCGTACGCCTGCTGTCTACCAACGCGGCGAGCGCAGCTTCATCAGGGGCCCCTTTTTTGGTGAATTTCAACGGTGCCAGTACGTACAGCATGACCTTGTCTTCATCGGGTATCGGTTCGACCGAGGCGTCTTTGTTCCAAACCTTATCCACACTGACTAACGCATCAATATCTGCTGGCCACCCTAGATCCGAGTAGGCGGGATCAGCTCGCCGAATTAGCTGCCCTTCTTTCAATGAGCCGTTTTCAAGCGTTTCATTTGCCAGCCGAGACAACATTTTGGCAGGAAAGGCCCACGGGCTGTCGGTGCTGAAGCCCGAGCGGGTCAATGGCCAATCCCCGGGTAAACAGAAAAAAAGCTCTGTCCTGGGAGACTGGTTGAACAGTCCGACAGTGAACAACAGCTTGAATTTATTCTTGCCGTCGATGCAGCTGATACGCAGATCAACGGTTTCTATAGTTGTTACGGGGCTTACTTGAGCGGGCAGCACCCAGCCGGCGGTGTTGTGAACAAAGCTGACAATGGCGCCGCCATATTCGCTCTCAGGCTCGCGGATAACGTCCATGACGCTCACGGCACCTTTATCCATCAATACCGATGCAATATCTGGAAAATCCCAGCTATTGGCGATGTCCAGAGGGGTGGTGTTGAGCCTGCTGTGAAGTCGGTTGATATCGGCACCACGGTTAACCAGAAACTCGACCACTGCCTGATGCCCGGAAACAACAGCCTCTATGAGAGGTGTTGTGACACTTGTCGGCCAAGCGTCGATTTTCGCTCCCGCATCAAGCAACCATTTGCAGGCTTCCAAATGGCCGTTACGCGCCGCACCGGATAGCGGTGTGGTATCGCCTGAGCAGGTGGCGGGGGTATCCAGGGCTATACCCTGGGTGACCAATAGTTCGCAGATGTCTATCTGGCCGTTTTCTGCCGCCAGATGCAGCAGGGTTTCGTGTCCAGGTAGCCCATACAAAGGGAGGCGAAGCAGGTCTGGATGCTTTTCCAATGTCGCTTTGACCGCAGACGTGTTGCCAGTCTCTATGGCGGTATGCAGCTTGGAGATGACCGCTATATTGCTTTCATAAATTTTTTCCGAGTCATCCATTTAGAATGTACCTCTCGTCATTTGCATGCCCATTCTGCTCAGTGCGCTCTCAATGCTTGCGGTTCCGCCGCTGTCAGCTTTCTGAAGAATCTCGAAAACTTTTTTCGCGCTCGCAACAGAGTGGTTGCCTCCACCATTCTGTGCCCATGTGAAGTTTCTCGGATCATCGTTCAGCCCGATTTTGTGTTTTGCCAGTATTTTTTGCGCACCGGTAATGTACTGCTGGTTTTGTGCTTTCCAGGTGCGGGGCGCTTTCTCTCGGACGATGTGATGGTAATGAGGTTTGATCATTCCTTTTGGTGCCGGGCCCATGGCCTTCTTCTGTGCCGAACTCAGGCGACAGACTTCCCAACCCCACGGATCCACCCATCCCGATGGATTCGGTGCGTACTGGTAGAGGTTGAAGCCCCCTGCCAACCCAATCGGATCCTGCGTCGTAAACCGCCCCACATCCGGATCATAGAACCGGAACGTGTTGTAGTGCAGCCCGGTTTCCCGGTCCAGGTACTGACCCTGGAAGCGCAGGTTCTGTTCCTCGATGTAATACGGTTCGCGTATCTCCTCAAGGGTGTTGCCCCAGACCCGATACCTGGCCTGCCATACCGTGGCGCCATCGGCTTCGGTCAGTTGTTCTGGCAAGCCATTGAGGTCGTTGTGGTAATAGCGGACCTTCTGCAATTCCCCGCTGCCATCGACCCGAGCCAACGGTTCATAACCGTTATCGGCATACAGATACAGGCTGGTCTGGCTATTGCGATGCTCCTGCAACAAGCGCAAGCCGTCCCAGGTAAAGCGCGTTTCGCCCAGCGGGTAGCCATGGTTGTCGTGCTCGGTCTTGCCGATGCGCCGCCCCAGCGGGTCGTAGCTCATGCGCACAATCGTTTCCCGAGCACCGTCCTGGTTGCGCACCTCGATCAACCGGTGCTCGGCGTCATAGGCAAAGCGTTGCACCCGATGACTGCCACTGCGCTTCTCGATCATCCGCCCAAACCCATCGTAGCGATAACGCTTGTCCTGATAGGTCAGTAGCTTGTTATGCACCACTAATCCGGCACTGGCTGAGGGACCGTCCAGCAGGTTGGCGGCGGCGTCATAGGCGAAGGTCTCGCTCTGCCCCTGCACACTGTCCTGGCTGGCGATGATCCGCCCCGTCGCGTCGTAGTGCAGCAATTGGCGATGATCGCCGCGTGGTTGCCGGTCGAGGCGGCCGATCAGGTTATCGCTGGGGTCGTAGTCGAAATGCTTCTGCGCGGGGGCCGGCAGTACCGGCGGCTGGTTGGAGGGGCGGCGCAAGCGTGAACGCAGGCGCCCGACTCGGTCGTACTCGCTACGGGTGCTGAGTTGACCCTGGGTACGCAACACCTCACGGTGCAGACGGTCGCGCTCGAAATCGCTGATAACCCGGCCGTCCAGATTGATCTGGTGCAGATGCCCGCTGCCGTAATACAGCCGATTGAGCCAACGCCCATCCGGCAGTTGTGTCTGGATCAGATTACCCAGCTCATCGTAGTGATGCTTCAGGCTGCCCGCCGCGCTCTGTTCTTCCAGCAACTGGCCCAGGGCGTCATAGGCAAAGCCGAGGGTTTGTTCATTACCGTCGTTGTCGGTAAAGGTGATGGCGGTGAGTTGGTCCTGCGGGTTGTAGCCGTACTCGGTACGCCCGTCGTCGGTGACCTTGGCGATCAGCCGACCCACCGCATCGCGTTCCAACTGATGAACGATGGGCGCTACCGGCGCTGATGGAACCAGCGCGAGTCCATTGCCGAACGGTGCCGGAACGTATTCCACTCGGGTCGCGTTATCCAGCACGTCATAGCCATAACACCGGGCGCTACCATCGAGATCGCGCTGCTCGGTCAGGCGGTCGCCGGCATCCCAGGCAAAGCGATAACTCTCGCCATTCTCATTGGTCAGCGCCTGCAAACGCCCATAGACGTCATAGCCGAACTGCACCTGCCGCCCATGGGCATCGATGCGCTGGCGCACCTGGCCGCGACGGTTGTATTGATAACCCGTGCTGTGCCCAGCCGGATCGACATAACCGGTAAGTTGGCCGCTGCCGTCGCGCAGGTACTGTTCGACGCGACCATCCGGCAACTGGCTCTGCAACAGGCGACCCTGGGCATCATGCTGATAGGTCACGCGTTCGCCGAGCGCATCGGTGACCACCTGCAGATGACCGCGCTGATCGTAGCTGAAGGTGGTCGGCGATCCCGAGCAGTCCACATGACGAATCAACTGCCCCAGGTCGTTCCACTGCAAGGTTTTGCTTTTACCCGTGGCGTCGATGATCTCGATCACCTGGCCCTGGGCATCGAAACGGTATTGGGTGACTTGCCCCAGCGGATCGGTCTCGTGGGTGCAGTTGCCGCGCGGGTCGTAGCGGTATTGCCAGCTATTGCCCGCCGCGTCGGTCTCCACCAGCGGCAACGACCAGTGTTCCAGCCACAAGGTCGACTCGCTGCGCCCCAGTGGATCGACGCTGGCGCTGAGATTGCCCGCTTCGTCGTAGCTGAACTGATGCCGCCCGCCCTGGGGATCGGTGGCGCCGAGCAACTGGCGCTCGTCGTTCCACTCGAAGTGCCAGGTGTGGCCGAGGTTGTCGCTGTATTTGGTGATCTGGTGCTGCGGGTTCCAGCGACGGCTGCTCACACGCTTCAAGCCGTCGGTGACACGGGTGATGCCGAGGCTCAGGTCGTAGTCGAATAGATACTCGTCGCCATCATCGGTCCAGTGTCGAATCACTCGCCACTCAAGGTGTTCGACCTGCGCCCACTGATAGAAACAGCGCAGCCCGGTAGGCAACTGATGTTCGACCATCCGCCGCCCGTTATCGTAGGCAAAGCGCCGTTGCACTTGACCCAGGCTGTCGCGCACTTCGGCCAGATCGCCGCTGCTGTCGTAGTTGTAGCTGACCAGCACTTCGCGCTGTTGATCGGGGTATAGGCGCTCGACCTGACCGACACGCCGGGACCATTGAGCGCTGTAGATCAATTCAACCTGCACAAGATCGAAGGTATCGCGCAACCGAGCTAGCCGCCCCGACTCGTCATAATCGAGATAGATCCGGTTGTCGTTACGGTCGCCCAACTGGCTCAGGCGCAGGGTCGAAGGATCAGCCGGGGTCGGTTCGAACAGGCGATACAGACCGTCATCGCTCTCGATCAGCAGTTGCCCGTTACCGTTGCGCCGCACCGCCAGACCATCCCCCGGACTGAACACCGCGCCGCCCAACGGGATCGAGCCCATGTCGATCCGCCGCGCCTGTTCGTCGGTGTAGATCAGCCGTTCGCCGCCTTCGGGATGGACCTCGATACGTACGCCGACTTCATAGGGCAGGCTCCAGCCCGTGCCGAGCAAACTGTCGCGACGCTCATCGCGACTGTTGTAGAAGCGCTGCCAGTCGATAGGCAGAATGCCGGGCAGGACAAAGTCCAGTTCGTCCTCGCCACCCAGCACCTTGGCACCCGTCGCGGCATGCACCGGGTTCGGCGAACCGGCGATGGCGTTGGTCAGCGCACCAATCACCTGGCTAGTGACGAAGGAGTTGACCCCGGCCAGCAGCATGCACGGCAGATTACTGAGGAACTTGCCCTTGCTGCCCTTGAGCATCATCAATGCGGTGATCGCCAGGCCGACGCCCGGGGTCTTGCCGCTGCGAATCTCGCGCACCACCACCGAACCGCCGCCAATGGTGACATTGGGCGAAATCAACCCAGCCGAAACCACGGTAGCATCGCAGGTGCTGCGGTCCCCACTGCGCACGGCGGGTTGACCGTTGATGCTGACCTTCTCCGACCCTTCGGCAAGAAACTGCGGTGGCATCGGCGGATGCTTCATGCAGGTGACCAGGTCCAGCGGCTTGGGCACCGCGCCGGGTGCCGGCGTCGCCACCGTGGGCCGCCACATCTGCGAGAAAAAGCCCTTGGCCATATCGAGGAAGCCCGGCTCGTCAGCCTTGTCACCTTCGGCGGAAGCGGCTTCTTCGCTCTCGGGCGTCCCCGCCGGAGCGACATGGGACGGCACCGCACCGGCGGCGCGTGCGGCGGGAATCGAGTTGATCAGGGTGTCGGTGGAGCCGCTGAGAATCGTCGCCTGCACCGTGGGCGGAAAGAGGCTGTTGCCGATGCCCTCGCACATCTTGCTCAGGCCCTTGTCGGCGCCGGTCTTGCTCATCGCCACGCCGACAATGACCCCGACCACCGCACCCAGCACACAGG
>Ga0209888_1000343_pt1 | contig 25097 bp, 24 predicted proteins | sample OrgsoiDNA_201059_FD_185807 | JGI IMG/M metagenome (GOLD analysis project Ga0209888, IMG submission 185807) | Permafrost soil microbial communities from the Arctic, to analyse light accelerated degradation of dissolved organic matter (DOM) -... | ecosystem: Environmental > Terrestrial > Soil >...
TCATCAACGTCGGCTCGTCCTTCCTGAACATGTCGGTGCTGCGTGCCTGCATCGATACCGGCGTGGCCTATCTGGACACCGCCATTCATGAAGAGCCGGGCAAAGTCTGCGAGACGCCGCCCTGGTACGGCAACTACGAGTGGAAGCACCTCGAGGAATGCAAGCAGAAGAACATCACTGCCATTCTCGGTGTGGGCTTCGATCCGGGTGTGGTCAACGCCTATGCCGCGTTGGCGCAGCAACAGTATTTTGACAGCATTGATTCGATCGACATCCTTGATGTCAATGCCGGTTCCCATGGCAAATATTTCGCCACCAATTTCGATCCGGAAATCAATTTCCGCGAGTTCACCGGACAGGTGTGGAGCTGGCAGAACAGCCAGTGGACCAGCAACACCATGTTCGAAGTCAAGCGCACCGACGACCTGCCGGTGGTCGGGGCACAGAACCTGTACCTGACCGGCCACGATGAAGTGCACTCGCTGTCGAAGAATCTCGGCGTGCCCAATGTGCGTTTCTGGATGAGCTTTGGCGAGCACTACATCAATGTGTTCACGGTGCTCAGGAACCTTGGGCTGCTCTCCGAGCAACCGGTCAAGACCGCCGAAGGCCTGGAAGTGGTGCCGCTGAAAGTGGTCAAGGCCGTGCTCCCGGATCCAAGCTCGTTGGCGCCCGGCTATACCGGCAAGACCTGCATTGGTGACCTGGTCAAGGGCATCAAGGATGGCCAGCCGCGTGAGGTGTTCATCTACAACGTGGCGGACCACGAGGAAGCCTACGCCGAAACCGACAGCCAGGGTATTTCCTATACCGCGGGTGTGCCACCGGTGGCGGCCGCCTTGCTGGTCGCCCGTGGCGAGTGGGACGTGCAGCGCATGGCCAACGTCGAGGAGCTGCCGGCTGAGCCGTTCCTCAAGGCACTGGACGTGATGGGCCTGCCGACCCGCATCAAGGACGAACAGGGAGACCGCCCCTGGAACGGCAAGGCCTGAGACCTCCACGGTAGTGTGAGTCTCGTGCCCCGTTCCATGCGCAAGAACGCCGCTCTTTGAGCGGCGTTTTTATTTGTGGGTAATAGGGCTCGACAAGGCCAGCAACTTTCAGCGATGAAGCTCCTCCAAGGAGCGATACTTGCATCGTGTCATCCACCCATTTCACCTCGACCGGCTTTTCTTTTGGCTGCCCGGCCCCTGAACCACCAGCCAGTGGCTCTTCGATAGCGTATGACGGATTTTTAAATGAGCAGCCCCACCCCAGAAAACACCGACAACTGGCAACCGGTCATTGCGCTAGCGTTGGCCGCCTTTGTCTTCAACACCACCGAATTCGTGCCGGTCGGCCTGTTGAGTGCCATCGGCGAGAGCTTCGACCTGTCGAGCGCACAGGTCGGGCTGATGCTGACGATCTATGCCTGGGTGGTGTCCCTGACCTCGCTGCCCGTGATGCTGCTCACTCGCAACATCGAGCGACGCAAACTGTTGATGGTGTTGTTCGGCCTGTTCATTGTCAGCCATGTGCTGTCCAGCCTGGCCGCAAGCTTTGGTGTCCTGCTGGTGAGCCGGATCGGCATCGCCTTGTCCCATGCGCTGTTCTGGTCCATCACCGCGTCCCTCGCGGTGCGGGTGGCGCCGGCGGGCAAGCAGGTGCAGGCGCTGGGCTTGCTGGCGACCGGGACGTCCATGGCCTTGGTGCTGGGGATTCCGCTGGGCCGATTGCTCGGCGAAGCCATGGGCTGGCGCACCACCTTTCTGGTGATTGCGTTGATGGCCGGGGCCCTGGTGCTCTGGCTGGGCAGAAGCCTGCCGCTGCTGCCGAGCCAGAACTCGGGCTCCCTGAGAAGCTTGCCCATACTGTTCAAGCGCCCCGCACTGGTGGCGGTCTACGGCCTGACGGCGACGGTGATCACGGCTCAGTTCACGGCCTATAGCTATATCGAGCCGTTTATCAAAACCGTGGCCGGCATGAGTGGCGAGGTGGTGACCCTGATCCTGCTGCTATTTGGTGGCGCGGGGATTTTCGGCTCGCTGCTGTTCAGTCGATTCAACCGGCAATACCCACAGCGCTTTCTGCTGGCGGCCACGGCGTTGCTGGTGCTGTGCCTGGCGTTGCTGTTGCCGGTGAGTGGCGAGGTTTCGACGCTGGGGATACTCAGCGTGTTCTGGGGCATGGCGATCATGTGCTTCGGGTTGTCGCTACAATCGAAGGTGCTGGTGCTGGCGCCGGACGCAACCGATGTGGCGATGGCGCTGTTCTCGGGGATCTACAACATCGGGATCGGTGGCGGGGCGCTGGTGGGCAGTTGGGTGGGGCGGCAACTCGGGTTTGCCTATGTCGGCGTGGTGGGGGGCGTGTTGGCGGGCCTGGCGTTGGCGTTCTACGGTCTCTCGGTTTATCGCGCTGGCCGGGCAGGGGCGGGGAGCTGATCTCTGGCGGCTTAATGGAGCGTCACAACCTTGCGACCCTCGCCGATCCGGATTCTGTCCAGCGCCCGGTTTAACGCGTCCAGGGCATCTAGGAGGGCTTTTGCCTCGGTCTCCCTGCCATCCCCCCAAAGGCGTTCAGCCATCTTGTTCAGGGCCTGGATGGATTTTTCGATATCAGCAGCCGTTGTTGTCGCGGTCGCCGCCGGCTTTGTCTTTGGCATTTTTAGAACTTCAACTGTCAGGGTGCAGAGTTATTTATCATGGCAGGCTTTCTCTTGAAAACGTATTTTATCCATGGGGAAGGCTGGAATGGAACCTCTCGACCAAAGGACGCAACAGTTATGGAAAACCCCTTTTCTCAAGTCAGCGAGCGTTTGAACGATCGCCGATTTACGGTAGCGGGCAACGCCCACGGGCTATCCGGTGCAGGCACGGTATTTCATTACCATGTCGAGGGAAACGCTGTTTCGGGCACCTACCAAGGCGGCCGGATCCGCATGGGTCATCAAGTCGGGCGCGTGACAGGCCCGGACACCATTGAGCTTCTTTATCATTGCTTGACGACGGATGGCGAGATGCTTGCCGGCTGGTCTCGAGGCACGGTAGGCGTTGATCACGCAGGACGTACCACTCTGGCCTTCGTATGGGGTTGGTTGTCGGGTGCGACTGGGGGTGGGGAGTCTAGCTACGTCGAGCTTGCAGCGTAGTCGCTAAGGATTCTCTGCTTAATCAAAAAGGATATCAGGGAGAACGCTGTGAGCTTACGGATCGAGATAAAAGAAGCGCCTCAAGAGGCCGATTACCAGGCAATCCTGGCACCGTTGATCGAATACAACCAGGCACAAACCGGACGGGTGGGTGCCGAAAAGCTTGCGATCTTAATCAAGGATGAAACGGGCAAGACGGAGGGTGGTTTATACGCCAAAGTATCTGGACAGTGGCTCTTCGTTGAGCTGCTTGTTGTGCCTGAAATCGCCCGAGGGCAAGGCATGGGATCGAAGTTGATGAACATGGCGCAAGCGTTGGCTCGTGAGAAAGGTTGCCAAGGTATCTGGCTGGACACCTTCTCCTTCCAAGCACCGGAATTTTACCTCCGACTTGGCTTCAGCATCTTCGGTGAACTTAAAGATTACCCGGTCGCTGGGCACAACCGGTTTTTTATGCAAAAGCGTTTTGATCTTTAAGAGATAACAGGTCGGGCAAGGGGCCCAGATAGGCTCCACGCCTGAACCGCCGCGTTGCAACATTTGATTGCGGGCAGAGGGCATTTACGAAAATCAGATCTGTGCTGGAACCGGTGCGTTTGGCGCAAGAAAGGGCGTCAGGTCGTTCCACGGAATAATGACCTCGGTCGTCCCAAACGCATAGGCGAGCACGGTGTATGGATCAATGGTGATCAACAGGCCGTCTTGCCGAAGCGTCCAATCACGGATATCGATCGCTACACGCTCGACCAGCTTGCGTTCTACTGGCGTGCCGTCAGCTTTCTTTTCGATGGCCTCGTAGCTCCGGCTGGTCAAAAAGTCTTTCCAAGCGGTGTCCAAGTCGAACAGATCCGAAGCCTCTAGAGTATGGAGGCGCGGCTCGATAATGTAAGTGGTACCGGCACTTCCACCTTGGCCATGCGCCGTGCCGTGGCAGTCCTCCCAGGTTGTCGCCTTGGTGCTGATCACGTTTGCAGACGCGGAGGTCACTTCAACGTCGTAATATTGGTCTCCTTGCCTAGCGTCGCAACTCGAGCCAGCTGGGGGCATCGCCTGTTTTGCCATTGCATCATTCCATAACGCAATCGTTGGCGACAACGGTGCATCGACTCGTGGCGCGCCGGCGTGAATTGCGTACGGCTGGCCAGCTTTGTCGTGAGTGGTCGCGGAAAAGTAGTCGCTACGGCTGAACAGGTAAGGCCCGATCGTAACCGCCGCGGTAGAAAGGTCCTTGAGGCGATCCGTATAGCGCCTGGTCAGACAGAATCCGATTTCGGAGGCGCTCTGAGGGACGAAACAGAGGTCGCGTACGAAGTTCAGCCATTGTCGTTGCCCGTCTCGCAGGAGGATCTGTCCATCCGGCGACAGGCGTTGCATCGCGCTGTTATACGACGTTGCGATGGAGCTATCCAACGTTGATAACGCTGGATCGGCGCACACTGCTTTTTCCAAAGGTGAATGGGCCTTGTCGCAATCGAAACTCGCGGCGGACGTAATCGTGGGTATCAGGCACGCCATCAGCAGAGCACGCTTAATCATTCAACAGTCCTTGTATTCAGGGAAAACCGGGCTTACGGATGTGCTGATCATGCCATTCTAAAAACTTGCGCGGGTTCCGCGCTTTCATTGCCCGATGGGTGGGCTATACCGATCCTGGATGCGCTTCAACTCACCCGACTGGCGCAGTTGCTCCAGGGCGCTGGCCCAGGCGGCTACCCGTTTGTCATCACTGTCGCGGCTGAAGGCAATGTACAGCGATGAGCGATAGAGCTCGACGGGAATCTGCCGCAACGTGCCGGGGGCGATGTTCAACTGGCGGCTGTAGTAAGCCACCCCCGCAGGAGTGTCGCCTACGATGATGTCAGTGCGTCCGGCGAGCAGCATGCGATAGAGCTGCCGGCTCTCGATTGCAACTTTTGCAAGGTTGTTGAAGCCCCGCGACTGCAGAACCTCGGGTATCAGGCCAGCCTGTCTCGTTGTGATCTGTGGGGCGTGCAGTAGCTGCTCCAGGGAATTCACCGGCTGCTGCGCATTGGCTAATTGATAGGGGTAAATGGACTCTTCCACGATCGGTCCGACCCACTTGTATAGCGGTTCGCGCTCCGTCGTGCGGAAGAGGGAATACATGATGGTCTTGGGTTGGGTATTCAATGCGTGGGTGCTTCGCATGCTGGGCAGCAGCACTATCTCAAAGTCATCCCCTGTCAGCGCCATGATGTCCCGAACGATCTCCGTGGACATGCCGGTGAGCTGATTGTTCTCCTGATAGTTGTACGGTGCCCAATCCTCGGTCACGACCTGATACGGCTCGGCCCTGACGGGAGTGCCGAGCAACAGACAGAGCAGCGCTACAGCAAGTGTCGAATACTTCACGTGTTCTGCCTGGTTGACTGCACAGTGATCAAGGCTGGCCCCTGATTAAAGGGGCGAAATCAGTATAGACCCTGACACCTGTCTGACGCCTGATGCCGTTCCGTCATTCAGCCAAGCTGCGGTGAAGTCAAAACAATCTTGCCGATATGACGGCCACTGTCGATCAGCTCATGCGCATGGAGGGCCTGTTCGAGCCTAAACGTCTGGAAGATCACCGGCTTGATCTTGCCGGCCCGGATCAGCGGCCATACCTGCGCTTCCAGCTCTTCGATGATCTGTGCCTTTTCATCCGGACTGCGCGAGCGCAGGGTCGAGCCGATGTGGGTCAGGCGCTTGGTCAGCATGGGGATCAGGTCCAACTCCTTCGCCGCCCCCTTGATCACACCGATCTGCACGATGCGCCCATTTATCGCGGCGGCCTGGAAGTTCCTGGCCACATAGTCGCCTGCGATGATGTCGACAATGACATCCACGCCTCGGCCGTCGGTGGCCTTCATCACTTCTTCGACGAAGTCCGCTTGCTGGTAGTTGATGGCCAGGTCGGCCCCCAATGCCAGGCTCGCCAGGCGCTGCTCTTCATTGCCCACGGTGGTAATGATCTTCGCCGCACCGAATGCCTTGCCCAGCAGGGTCGCCGTCGTGCCGATTCCGGAAGCGCCGCCATGGATCAGCAGGGTCTCGCCTTGCTTGAACTGGCCACGTTGGAAGAGGTTGACCCAAACGGTCATAAAGGTTTCCGGGAGTGCTGCGGCCTCAATCAGGCTCAAGCCCTTGGGCAGTTGCAGCGTCGTGCGCTCGTCGGCCACGGCGTACTCGGCATAGCCGCCGCCCGGGACCAGGGCGCTGACCTGGTCGCCGATGGCGAAGCGGCTGGAAGCGCTGCCAAGGGCGACGATCTCCCCCGAAATTTCCAGGCCGGGGATATCGGAAGCGCCGGCCGGCGGGTTGTACAGGCCCTTGCGCTGCAGAACGTCGGGTCCATTCACACCGGCCGCCAGAACACGCACCAGCACTTCGCCAGGGCCGGGTTTCGGCGTCGGCCGTTGCACGGGCACCAGAACCTCGGGACCACCCGGCCGGGTGATCTCGATAGCGGTCATATGCTCGGGGATGTGGGAGTTGAATTCACGCATGCTGGCTTCCTCGGTAGTAAGGACCTGGCGGGTTGGGTCCAGGTCGGGATGCTCGCCATGGTAGTGACGTTGTATGATGCAGTCGTGCAGTGTTATCTCATCTAAAGGATGCATAAATGCATCAGGAGAAAACCCCATGAACTGGGACGATGCCCGAGTGTTTCTGGCGCTTGGTCGAGCGCAGACGCTACGTGGGGCCGCACGCGTGCTGAACGTCGACCAGGCCACCGTAGGGCGCCGCCTCGCCGTGATGGAACGCAGCCTGGGTTCCATGCTGTTCCTGCGCACGTCCTCGGGCTATCTGCTGACCGCGGCCGGTGAGGCCGCATTCGAGGCCGCCGAGAGCATGGAAGTGGCCGCCACCGAGCTGATGCGCAGGACCCAGGGGCTGGACAAGGCGCTGTCGGGTGAAGTGCGGGTGACCACCACCGAGCTTCTCGCCGTTGATTTCGTTATTCCCGCCATTGCCCGGGTGCATGCCGAGCATCCGGATGTGCGCGTGGTGCTGAACAGTTCCTCGCAACTGCTGAACCTTTCCAGGCGTGAGGCGGACATCGCCATACGGACACAGAAACCCGAAAACCCCGACCTGATCGTCCGGCGGTTGGCCCGTTGGCCGATGGGGCTTTTCGCGTCCCGGGCGTACCTCGACAGCCATGGCGTGCCTGAGCCGGGGAGGGCGTTCGTGGGGCATGATCTTGTGGTGTACGAGCCTCATCTCGGCGAGAGCCGGGAGCTGTCGCTGGTGGGCGAGCCTGCTGGCGGCGGGCGGATCGTTGCCGCCGTCAACTCCAGCATGATGGTACGCAAGGCCATCGCTGTCGGCCTTGGGCTGGGCGAGATTCCGCTTTACCTGGGCGAGCAGGACGGACTGGTACGGCTCTGGCCGGACCGCGAGAGAAACCGGCCGTACGATGTCTGGATGGTGACCCACGCGGACTTGCGTCACACGGCGCGGATTCGGGCTGTTATCGATCAGGTGGTGCAGGTTTTCGCTGAAGCTTGTCCTGGCTGAGCACAGGCGTCACTGCCAGTGGTATGAGTCAGCCTCCGGGCACCCAGTGCCCGGAGGTCGTCGCCTGTTACTCGAGCAGCTGTTCCAGGCTTGGATCGCGGATCACGCGTTGCATTGGCTGCGGCGCGCCATTGCCAGACTTCAGCATCTTCAACTTCAGGCCAGCGGTTTTCGCGCAAGCGTTGATGCCGTTCTCGTAGATCCCGCCCATGTCACACTTCCACTGATAGAAGTTCACCAGCCCGCCCGACATCTGCAGGCTGAAATCCGTGCTCTTGGTACCCGGGGTGAACGGGTGGCCTGCCGGAATGTTCTGGAACCACCTCATCCAGTCAGGCGAACCCACCGGTGGCGGATTTTTCTGGAACAGCGGATTCATGATCGCCACTTGCGGCGCCTCGGCCGTCATATGGCAGCTCTGGCAAGAGCTGTTGGGATTGTCCACGGGACCGTTGAGGCGACCGTTCCAGCCCAGGTGGGTCGGCGGCAGCTCCTTGGTATTGGCGTTGATGGCGGTCTGTTGCAGCGCCGGGTTGATCTTGGTGACGGTTGGTTTCGGGTTGGTGAAGTCATTGCCGGTTTCTTTCGGATCGTTGCCCCAGATGATCCCCACCGGTACCAGGTTGTCCCAACCGGCCTTGCCGGTCTTCTCACCGTTGTACTGGAAGGTGCCGAAGATCCAGCCGGTCTCCTTCATGCGAGTATCACGCACGGCGATGTCCATCTGGATCAGGGCGACATCCTTCACTTCGCGATTGGCGGAGGTGAAGGTGTCGGTGATATAGCCCTGCCACAACACCGGGTTGACCAGGAACGGCACGGTGCTGCGGTCGATGTCGGCAAACAGGGCCTTGCACACCACCGTACCGTTGGGGAAGCTGTTGGGCTGCGAGGTGTAGCTCGGATCAGGGTTCTGTGGGTCTTTCCAGACCTGGCCGATGGTGTAGGCGCCGATGTCGTTGTAAATGCCCACGGCGTAAGTCTGGCCGGTGGCGGTTTGCGTGGACGCCAGTTGCTGGGCCTGGATCTGCGCTTCCTTGGTCAAGCCATGGATGCCCTCGCGCCCCAACGGGCCATAGTGCTGCCATGGCATGTGATACCACTGGCGAACCTTGTTTTTCTGAACGTCCCAGTTAACGTCGACGTTACCTTCCAGGCAGTAGTTTTTCACGGCATCCATGTAGGCGCGCCAGGTTTCAAAATTATTGTCCTGCTTGGTCGGCAGCTTCTTGAAAAACTCCGGCAGCGGGCCTTTGGGCGGCGTGGTGGGATAACTCTGGCTGAGCACGAATTTGGCGCCGGTATAGGTGTCGGGTGGCGCGTAGCCATAGTCCGGGTAGGTGCCGGCCTGGGCGGCGACGCTGAACAACGCGGCCGCCACCGCGAATGCTGTGAGCTTGCCTAGGGGTTGGGTCATCGATCATCTCCTTGATAGGGAAAACGCCTGGCATCGTTTGGGCTTATGCCCGTCGATGCGGGGGCTTCCTTCATTTATTTTTGGTCAGGGTCTCGGTTTGATCGCCGAGACGGGCTTCACGGGTGAGCGGGGGGCTTGGGTATGGGGTGGTCTACCTCCTCGGCGGCGCCGGACGACTGAGTTCAATCCCTGCCGATTGGCCAGGAATGATCAAAAAAGAGGAAACAGAGTGTGCACAGGGAGGGCGAGAGATGCTGCCTGTCGACTCCTGTCGATCGCTTGCCGTTCTTCCTTGCTATCAGGTGTAGGCCATTTTCAGAAAAGTGCCATCCTTTAGCTGGCAGTGAGGGGGGACGTTGGGGGGCCATGAACGTACTGAATCTATCGCGTTGGACGCATAATCTATTGTTATTCGTAGATAAATATATTAATCGTCCAGTCCGCTAGACAGGTATTAAATGGCCATCTACAGTGGAGTCGCCACTGTTAAACTATTATCTGAAAAGCTGAGTCGTTCAGCACCGCTGGCTGTGGGCGGACAGAGTGATTGTTCCTCTCTTTGACATCGGACGTGAATTCTTTATTAGCCAGGAGGCTAGTAATATGTCTGCGCAACCGCTCACACATGTACTCATTGATACCGATGTCGATTTCGACGATTACATGGCCATGTCGTATTTACTAAAGCATCATGCGATCAAGGTCGAAGGCATTACCGTGACGGGAGTGGGCGCTGTTCACTTGAGTCACGGTGTTGAAAACGTCAGTCATTTCCTCACTTTGTTTAATGACCCTGAGATAGAGTGCATCCCCGTCGCGGCGGGTCTTCAACGTCCCATGGTGTACAGCAATACCTTTCCCTTTGAAACACGCCAGGCGGCGGATCACCATTACGACGCTCTGTTTCCACGGAAAAACCCAAATCCCACGCGAGCCGATGCGCTCGCTTTCTTAAGGGAAACATTGGAAAAAGCCAATCATAAATTCACGGTGTTAATGATTGGGGGTGGTACGACCTGGGGGCATTTGTTCCAGCAAGCCAAAACCGACAGTACGTTGCAACACTTGTTGCTCAGCAAAATAGACCGCATCGTTATGATGGGCGGGAATTTGTTGTCGGAATACGTCCAGCCTGGCGCGGGCGGTAATATTATTGACGCCCTGGGTGATGCACCTTATTACACCAACCAGGTTGCCGAATGGAATATCTTCCTGGATCCGCTGGGTGCCCACTATGTCTTCAATGGCGGGGTCCCCATTCAATTGGTTGCGCTGAACGCCAGTAACTTCATCCCTATTACGCAGAGTTTCGTGAACCAGCTCTCCCGGATTTCCAACCCGGTGGCGCAATTCCTTACCCAGGTGCTGCAAAGCTCGACCATCGCGCCCGGTATCGGCAAATACCTGTATTTCTGGGATCCCTTGGCAGCCACCGCGATAACCGACCCTCAGTTTATCCAATTTACCCGCTATCACCTGCGGGTGGAGCAGGCGCTGAACGAAGAACAGGATACGAGCGCGAAGTTGATACCGGATAACGCGGGTGCGCCAGTCGATGTTGCCCTGTCGGCCGCCCCCGGATTCGTCACCACACTTTATCTGTACACCATCGCCGGCAACTCGGTCGAAGCCACCGCCGAAAACATGGCCAAAGCAGCAGAGGCAGTGGCCGATAAGTAGCGTTGCAAAGCAAGGGGCAGCCATGGAACAGCTACGCCGATCAGGGCGCTTGCGCGCCCTGTGCCTGTAGTCGCCGCCAATTCAAAGGAGTGAATCTATGAGCGTTAAAGCAATGCTTGTTCGGTTGATGTTGTGCCTGTGTGGCGTGTTGGCGGTCTCATCGGTTTATGCGGAGAGTGTGATCATCGCCACACCGCAACAAGGTGTGGGGGTCACGGTCGATGTTTTTGATCGTCCAGACGCCTCCAGTGGTACGCCTTCTTCGACGAGTACGGTCCCCTTCAGGCCCCAAGCCTTTTATATACCCTCGGTGCAGTCGTTCAAGGGCAAGATGTATCTGTTTTGGGCCAACAGCAATGATCGAACACGTATAAATTTTGCCACTTCCGCGGAGGGGAAAAGCTGGTCTCCCGTACAAGCCATTCGTGTGGATGACGTCTCGAGTGATGTGTCAGTGAGCGTGTTCAAGGAGAAACTGGTACTGACCTTTGCCAACGCCAATAATCAGTTAAAGACCCTCAGCTCCGAGAACGGCGCCGCTTGGTCCACGGTGAAATCTATCGCTACGGGCCATTCGGCCCTTAATAACAAACCTATTGTGTATAACGGGAAGTTGTTTGTCTTGTATAGCGGAAATTCCGGCGACGCTATTTACTATGTCACCTCGGATGACGGCCTTGTGTGGGGCCGGGAAAACCTGGCGTTCCAGGAAAGCCCCGACAAGATTCTGACGATGGTGCCTGTGGTCTATAACGGTCAATTATGGGCCTATTACGCTTTTGAAAATGGCGCCATGTTCGCCCGCACTTACGACCGGGCCGGCCAGTGGGGCGCGAAGCAAGCGCTGACGGGTATAACCAGCCAGGGGCCCAGGGGTTTCCTGAACAGTGCAACGATGATCGGCGAGCGCGTGTTTATCAGCAGCAGCTCCAATACGTTTTATTCAAACGATGGGTTGCACTGGAATACGTATTTCTCCAAGCGCTTTCCTGGGAGTTCGGCCTATCCATCGGGATTGGGCGTTTCCTATGCCATGACCGCAAACGACTTGACCGCGAACAATCCGCAACTGCCCGCGGACCTGGCCACGGGCCTTAGCCATACCGACTATGCAACCTTCGCCTGGCGCAGCTTTATCGCACTGAACAATGCCGCCAACACGCCGTTACCTGCTAACCGCGGCGTCGGCAATCCCGGCAGCAGCTTTGCCGATTCGGGCAAGTTGCCACAATCTTCCAGCCCCTTGTTGTGGCAAACCTTCGCCCATCGCACCGAGTTGTTTCCGGCGCTAGGGAAAAACACCGCAGGTGGCCCAACGCGTCCCTTTGCTTCCAATCCGCAATACAGCTATGTCGATTTCCCCAACGGTGCGCCTTTGGCCCCAGGTGCCAGCTTTGCTCATTACAACAACCTGGATGAGGCGACTCAAATAGGGCAGAACGCGATATTTTTCCCGGTCAACCCTCCACGGGCAGCAATGAACGGGAGCAACTATGCCCCTTCAAACGACAGCCAGATCCTGTTCGAGGCCAAGGCCAATCCTGTCATCTACGCATATGCGAAAAGCCTGAGCAGCTATCCAGACCACATCGTTCTGCCCAACGGCGCGGTGGAGGTCAAGGCGGCATGGCGCAAGCTGGCGGACATTCCGGCCGCGCAACGTGCGCGCTACTATACGGCGACGGTGGTGACCTACCACGGCAGCGACAAGGCGCCAGTGGCGTACAACGAAGAATATGCCCTGGTAGCCTTGCATATCATCCACAAGACGGCCAACTACCCGACCTTCATATTCGCCACCTTCGAGCATGAGGATGCGATGACGTTGCCCGACAAGTCGCCGACCGGGCTCTACTACATCGCCAACTACAACAAGGTGGCCTACTTGCCGGATAACGGTTCAGCGCCGGTCGCTACCTTCTCTGACGGCAACACCACCCATACGGTTACCCTGCCCAGGGGCGATGTTGCGGACTCGACCCATACTCCGCCCATCTACTCCGGCAGTAACGGGATCCCCAAGGGGCAGGCTGGGCCGATCCGTGTCGTGCAACCGCAAACCCTCTATTCCGACGTCACGGCGGTCAACAACCAGGTCAAGCAGCTAATGGACGGCAGCAGCGCGTTCAACAATTCGGTCTGGAAGCACTATCGGCTTAAAGGGGTGCAGGCCATCCCGTCGAGCACTGAAACCGACCCGGATTATTACCTGGCCAATATCCTGGTCGAAAGCAGCCAGCCGGGGATTCAGCTGTTTCGCGGGGGCAATAAATTCCCCCAGGACACCCCCACCCTGACCAATATGCGCACGATGAAGAACATCAGGGTGCCGGATTATGATCACAGCACTCAAAGCCAGACGACCATGGGCGGCTGCATGGGTTGTCACGGCATTGCCCAGAGCTCGCTGAAACAAGGTTTCAGTTTCCTGTTTGATGCGATCAATCGCGCTAACTTCATGGACCCCTCCAGCCCCACCGGCTTTGCGAACCCGGAGACCATCGGTTTGCCGGATCCTCAAACCCAGCAGAAACGGGCTTTGAAATACGCTTTCGGCTTTCAGGGCAAGGGCGCCGTTGAGGAGACGGGCAAGTAGGAAGCCGGTGTGGCTCACTCCCGCTTCTCGGCCACCAACAGCAATGACTGCGGCGCAGCACTCTGTGGGTGCTGCGGCTCCTGCAGAGTGCTCAACCGAAAACCGGCCATGTCCAGCGCATTGAGCCAACTGGACAAGGTTCGGAAATACCAGGGCATGGCTTGCCACTGCCCTTTGAACCCATCGAAGGTCTCGTTCCGCCAACCATCCTGATAGTCGCCTGCCGCCGCGGTCCACGGATGCAGGGTCTGGATTACCAGCGCGCCGCCAGGGGCGAGCAGGGCGTTCATGGCGGCGAGCAGAGGGATGATGTCCTGGTGCAGCAGGGCGAAGTTGGCGCAGATCAGCTCGTAGTCGCCGCCGATATCCACCGTCGTTTCCACCAGCGCTTCGTAGCTCGCCACATGCACCGGCGAAGAGCCCGCCGCCCGCGCGGCCTCAACCAGCGTTGCGTCGCCATCCACACCGACCGCGTTGATACCTCGTGTCGTCAGCGCCCGCAACAGCCAGCCCTCGCCACAGCCCAGGTCGAGCACACGCTCGGGCTGGCGGCCCAGCACCGCCAGCAGGATGGCCTGGTCGGTGACCTCGCGGCGACTTTCGATGGCGCCGCTGCGCACGGCGTCGATCCAGGATTGGGCGTTGTGATGCCAGCTTTGGAGGAGGGCGGATTCGGGGGCGGGCATTTCGGTGTCCGGTGTAGGGGCGTTGGCTGGAAGGATAGGCCAAGTGCAGGTGGAGCGGGCCTTGTCGGTGATGCTTTGTCTGCATCCGTTCAAAGCCGCTCAGCCGTCCTCAATCAACATCCCGGGCGCAATGGCTACATCAAGGTGCTAGGCGCAATCCCCAGGAGGCCTGTCAGGGTATTCATGATGGCTTGTTGCCTGGCGCGGTTCACCTGGTGTTCCGCTTCTGCGGCCGCCACATCCGCTTGGCAGTGCGGGCAGGTCAGCTCGTGAGGATAGATGTATTGCAAACAGCCACGGCACAGGGCCAGTTGCACGGGAATACGCCCTTCATCCGGCGATTTCTGTCCTTGATTGGCCCACGCCAGTTTGATCACCTGACCGCTATCGCTGACGCTGCTGACTTTTTCACCCGTGTCGATGCGCTCGGTAATCAGGTCGAAACGCCCGACCGCGAAGGAGGCCTGCGGGGCGTCTTCGATTTTCACGATTCGTTCTCGCAGCCCTTGTTTTTCCAGGTCCAGCGCACGGTAATGGCAGTAAGGATTGTTGCCTGGCTTGCCGAGCAAGGAGTGTGATGTCCAGGTGCAGCCACCGCGGCAAACGTCGTTGTAGTAACAGCTTCGGCAATAGCCCCACAGGTCCTCGACGCCGCGCAGACGCCCGAAGTGCATGCCTTCACTGTAATGCCAGATGTCGTGCAGATTCATGTTGCGCACGTTCCCGCCGGAAAAGCCGACGGTGGCCAGAGAGGGGCAGCCTTTCACCGTGCCGTCGGCCTCAAGTGCCAGAACCGTTTGGCCGGCGGCGCAGCCACTCCAATGCACGCGCTCGTCACCAAAGCCGCGCCAGAGATGTTCGTAAGGGCCGTAGTAGCCAATGTTGTTGCCCACGTTCATCAGCAGGCCGCGATCGACCCCTTCCCGGTAAAGCCGCGCCAACAACGGCATCACCTCAAGCAACTGGCTGGGCTGTAGCAGTAGCTCCGGGTGATCGACGGCATTGCCCATGGCGACCGTGAGCTGGATCTGCCAGTGAGTGGCGCCCAGTTCGATAATGGTGTCCATGAGCGCCGGCAAATCAGGCAATGTGGCCGCGCCGATCTGTGTGTTGACGCTCACGGCGAGCCCGGATTGCTTAGCGCGTCGCAAGGTGTCCACGGCCTTGTCGAAGGAGCCCGGGACATTGCGTACCGCGTCATGCAGTGGGGCAAGACCATCGAGCGAAACGCCGACGCCATTGAGGCCGGCGTCGACCGCGGCCTGCATCTTGGCAGGCGTCAGGTTACGTCCGCCTGTCTGTATGGCGCAGTACATGCCGTGATCGTGGATCGCCCGGATCAGTTGCGTCCAATCCTTGCGCAAATAGGCTTCACCCCCGATCAGGGTGATCTCTCGGGTGCCGAGGGCCGCCAGTGAGTCGATCACATCCAGGCATTCGCGCGTGTTCAGTTCATCGGGACGTCGATGGCCCGCGCGTGAACCGCAGTGCAGGCATTTGAGGTCGCAGGCCAGGGTGATTTCCCAGACCACATGAACCGGTACATAGCGTTTGAGGTCGGTCTCACTGAGGTAACGGGCAGGGCGGCTGTCTGACATGGGAAGTCCTTGTGCGCGGGCACGGGTGCGATACGAGTCCATCGAAGTGTTCGCGCCTTCCCTAGCATCGATGGCGCGACAGGATTGACCTCTGGTTGGAAATGCCCGGGCGAGACCTGAATCAGGCTCGCCCGGGCGAAGCGGATTAGCGCGCTTCCAAGCGTGCGATTTCCGCGTTCAATTGCTCGAGGGCGCTTTGCAGCACACCGTGATGCGCCAGTTGCTGATCGCCCTGGTGTACAACGGATTTCAGCTGCGCCAGATCGCCACTGGCTTGTGCCTGCTGCACCGCCACGGCGTAGAGCGGCAAGACGGGATGCCTCACAGGATCGTGCTGCTCGGCTGGGGCCTGGCTGACAGCGGCGTGTCTAACGTAATGCTGCTGGCCATGCTCGACGTAGTTATAGTCGACAAACCCGCTGGCCCAATCCGCGCCGAGGATCCCCTTGAGATGAAACGTCTCGGCGATCTGGCTGGGCGGTCTGCTTGGGCCACCCTCCAAGGTGAGGACAATGTGGTTCTCGACCGAGGCTGTCAGTTTGGCCTCGGAGTAATTGCCCCAGACCTGGGCGCGGAAATTAACCGTTGGGTAGGTACTCGCGAAAACACTGGCAATCCCGGTGACGGTCTTGCGAGCGGTATCGACCAGCAGATCGAGGGTCAGTACCGGCGCACCCAGCAGTGGGGTTTGGGTGATGAGGCGGGTATGAAAAAGTCCAATCGACATGGTGCAACTCCCTTGATTGTATGCGGACAGTTCAGTCTGATTGAGCCGCCAGTCAGCGACGTTCCAGCCTGCTGATTTCGCCCTTCGCGGCTTCCAGTGCGCTCTGCAACTGGGGTTGCAGCTCCAGCTGCTGTTTGGCGAGGCCGGCCAGGTGTTTCATCTGGGCCAGGTCACCGCTGGCAATGGCGCTCTGAATAGGCGCTGCGTACAGGGGCATGATGGGTGGGTAGGGCAGAATGACCGGGCCAGGGCCCATGGGTGGAAAGAAGCTGGAGTGCACCGGTTCATTGAGGTGCGCGGGGACGTTGTTGACGCTGACCCAGCGCTGGCCATCCTGGTACTGGTAGCTGGCCACGCCTTCTTTCCAGTCACTGCCCACCACCAGGTGCAACTTGAAGTTCACGGCAGTGTTCGCCGTTGGGCCGCCGTGGTTGCCTTGAGCGGTAATCAGGATTTTGCTGACGGCCGGTGACATGACCGTCATGTAGGTGTATTCACCCCAGACATCCGACTGTAGATCCAGCGGCGGGTTGATCGCCTGGGTGACGACGGCAGTACCACTGACACTCTGCTCGGGCGTAAAGACCAGCAGATTGAGCGTCAGGCTTTGTGCCCCGGGGGCCGAGGTGCCAATTCGATAGCTGAGTGGGAACAGACCGACAAGTTGCTGAGTAGAACCAGACATAGTTATTGCCTCCATTGCATTGAGAGAAAGGCCCTAAAGCTTCTCTAAACGGGAAACTTCCTTGGCCAGCTTTTCGTACGCGGTTTGCAGGTCTTGCGGTTGCGGCTTGGTTGAGTCACGTTGCTTGAGCAACGCTTTCATCTGCTGCAGATTGCCCTCCACGATCGCGTCGTGGATGGCGCTCCCGTAAGGAGGTAAGGGGTGAGACGTTGAACGGTTCATAACGATGGATCCTTCCGTGGTGTTGCCAAACCCTCCTTCCGGGAAGGAGGGCACCCTTATGCACGCTGACCCTGTTTCGTGGCGATGTTTTGCTCGTCGACAATGGCCGCTTGCAACTGCGCGTTAGCGAAGGCACCGGGAGTGGGCGACGATTCAATCGTGCCGTTGAGTTGCCCACGCTGACTGTGTAATGTTCGGGGGCTTGCTGATGACCGGATTGTGACGATCGGCGGTCAGGAGGGGATTTGAAAAAAACGTGCGAATCGATTGTACGCTGGTCATCTTTCTGTCCTTGAGAGAAAACAACGAAACGCAGGGATCAACTCGTCACTCAGGGCGAGCGAACACATCATCGCCAGCACAAACCATCCCTGATTTTCTTTGGTATTGCTGTCAGTAACAGCCGGTTTTCTGATACTCGTAGGCTGGCCTTTCGCCAGTCACGTAACCCTAGATATGAATTTCCGATCTCGCCTAAAAAAGCGCCGAACGGTCATGCCCGTTCATTCCTGGAGGGCATTAGCCCATGGATAGTAAAACCTTGCGCAACCTGCTGCGCATCGTGCAGACCGGCTCGTTGTCGGCCGCTGCGGAGCAGTCCAGTTTGACGGTGCAGGCGTTGGCCGCGCAGTTGAACAAGGTCGAAGAACAGTTTGGTTTTCGCCTGTTTCGACGTTCCAACAAGGGTTTGACCCTGACCCCGCAGGGCGCGGAACTCACGCCCTACATGGACAAGGTGTTGGTCGCCACGCGACAGATGGAAGAGAAAGTCACTGCGCTGAAGGCCCCTGGGCAACGCACCCTGAAGGTGGCGCTGAATACCACGCTGTCGGAGGACTTCAATCGGAGAATGATCGGACGCCTGATTACGGTGTTTCCTGATCATCAGCTGGAATTCAGCTACGCCGAGTCGATGGAGAACCTCAGCAAGCTCAAGAATGAAGGCTTCGACCTGGCGGTGTTGATCGGCCCGCAAAAGCCCGGAATGCCGAGCCTTGTGCTGCCGGATGTACACATCCGGGTGGTGGGCGCCCACTGTGGGGATGAGCGCGATCCGTTGGTGCTCCTGGGCAAAAAGTTTCTGGTTCGTCCGGCGGATGATTGTCCGTACTCCCACAGTTTCTCGCGCTTTCTCGATGCGGGCCTGGGGCGCTATGAATCCGCTCAGCGGATGATCTACTCCGGCAGTGAAACCCTGACCCTTTCGTTGATCACGCAGATGGACGGCCTCGGCATGGTGTCCCGCGAGGCGGCCCTGCGTAACGGCTTGAGCATTTTTCCTGGTTTCGAGGACTTCCTCGAAGTGCGCCTGGTGGTCAACAACCCCGAGTTGTCGAGCCAGGCATTAAACGATGTGGTCGCACCGGATCTGCATGAGCGAGTCGAGCACCCTGTGCGCAGCCGTTCCAAGCGCAGCCTCGAAAATGTGCTTCAGTGAGCGGTGGTGTCGTTGGCGCTGGCCTTCAACCACAGGCGCAGCTCCGTCTTGAGGAGTTCGCCGTAGCTGTTCTTGAGCAGTACGTTGCGCAGTTCTGTCGGGTAGATGGGCGCGTCGCCATAGATGATGGTCTTGATTTCCCCGCCGTCGTAGCCTTGGCGGCGGGCCTGCTCGACCATGCAGGTGAACATGGCGGGGGCCACGAACAACGCGATATTGCCGAACCCGCTCGCCAGCTCGAACAGTTCGTCGACCTTGAAGTCGCGAGACTCCGGGACGACATGGCGAGCGGCCCGGCGCACATGGATCAGGTTATAGAGCCCGGCACAGTGAGACATCGGTGCCGCATAGACCACCGCCTCATCGGCGTCGATCGGGTCGATATCGGGTGAGCAGCCTTGGGACATGGTCGTCAAGTTGCCGTGGCTCAGCATCACCGCCTTGAAGCGATCGGTGGGGCCGCAGGTGTAGAACAGCCAGGCGAGGTCATCGGCCTGCCGCGGACAAGGTGTGTCCGGCGGCGAAGTGATGGAGGTGAGTGCTCCCATGTCCTCCCGATCCAGCTCTCGACACGCCTGGGGCAGGGCGCCGGGCGCGAACACCTGGCCGCCATCGGTCAAAATCAGCCGGGCCTGGGCATTGCGCACGATCCAGCCGGCCTCGACGGGGTGCAGCTTGCAGTTGATCGGCACCGCCACGGCGCCGGCCCACCAGATGGCGTAGAGCAACTCGAGGTATTCGCAACAGTTCATCATGAACAGCGCGACCCGATCGCCGGGGGCAATGCCGTGCTCGTCGATCAGATACCCGGCCCGGTGCCGGACCAGGTCGACAAAGGCACCGTAGTTGGCGACTTGTCGTCGTCCCTCGAACAAGGCCGGACGTTTTGGGTAACGAAGGCCGGCGGCGTCCAGCCAGTTGGCGATATTCATGCTCGGCTCCTGCGTGGCTGATCGCGGATTTCCTGCTCAGTCGCCGACGCCAACTGCCCTGTTTAGAGCGAGCATTACAAGCCTGCGCCGCATGGAGCGGCATAGTCCATCAGGTGTGGATTGGCGTCCATGAGAAATAACTTCAGGCATCTCAAGCGTTGTTTGAATCGCCCTTCAAGGCAAAATCCGCGGGATCGAAGCGCTCGCTCGTGTCCATCCGAATATTTCGCAGACCCACTGTTTCCAGGTGTGAGGCGTATAGGGGGTCTGCAAAATAGCTGATCAGGAGGGAGCGGCGGCGTGCGCCGATGGCGTTCAGGCTGCCCGCATGCACCAGGTCGACATCAAAGACCAGGATGTCCCCCGCGGAGCCTGAAAGCTGCACGGACCGGGACTCGTCATTGAAGTCGAAGGGTGGTGCTCCCGGCTCAGGGCGATGGCTGCCGGGGACGATTCGTGTCGCGCCGTTCCCGGGGCCATAATCGTCGAAATAAACCAGAGCGTTCGCCATGTCGCCGGGCCGTTGGGCCGACAGGTCGCGGTGCAACCGTTGATGACCGCCACCGGCCAGGGGCTCGCGACCCTCCACCTGGGAGAGGAAGAAGCGTTCTGCGATCAACTCACCCACCACCGCCAGCAACTCCGGCAGGCGGCACACAGCCTGAACCTTCGCATCAACGTCCAACAGCGAATGGCGACAGTCCATGCCGCGTGGTACCGGCCATTGGTCCGACGGCTTCACCCCCGCATCGAACACCGCGCGAAGATCATCCAGCCACTCGGCCGGGATCGCTCGACGGAGCAGCACATAGCCGTCTCGATGGAGTTGCTCGCGGTCAGTCATCGTGTCCTCCATTCCCTTGCCACCCACGCCTCCTGCAGAACCGGCCAATAGCGGTTTTGTAGCATATCAATGTGTCGGCCCAACGCGATCTTATGTTCGCCGACCCGCACAAACGACAGCGTCAGGGTTGGCGAATCGCCTCGATCAATGCACGAAGCGCGACTGACACGTGGCGATGACCGGAGTAGTAGAGGCAGAGGCCCGGCATGCTGGGGCACCAGTCGTCCAGTACACGTTCAAGCCTGCCATCGCGCAAGGCCTCTATTGCCAGGTGTTCGGGTACGAAGGCGATACCGACACCATCGATGGCCGCATCAACCATGAAGGGTTGATCGGTCAGCGTGAGAGGGCCGGTGACATTGATGGTCTCGGCAGAGCCCTGGCGTTCGAATTCCCAGCGGTAGATTGCTCCGCTGTCGAAGCGGAAGCGAATACAGTCGTGTTGGTATAGGTCCTGTGGCGCTTTGGGGCGACCCCGTGCGGCAAAATAGCCCGGTGATCCAACCGCAGCAAATCGGACAGTGTCGGTCAGGCGAATCGCGATCATGTCCTGTGGCACCGCCTCCGCCAGCCGGATGCCCGCATCGAATCGGTCAGCCGTAATATCGCTGAGCTTTCCATCGGTGACGATGTCGAGATGGACCAACGGGTGTTCGCGCAGGAAGCGCGCCAGCACCGGTCGCAGGATCATTCGAATGGCGCCCTCACTGGCGTTGATCCTCACTGTGCCACTGGGTGTGGCACTAAGGTCATCCACTTCCAGCATCGCCTCGGCGATTGAAGACATGGCGGGACGGAGCTTCATCGCCAATCGTTCACCCGCGTCAGTCAGGGACACACTGCGAGTTGTCCGATTGAACAGGCGAACGTTCAGGCGCTGTTCCAGGGTTTTCACCGAATGGCTGATCGCCGAGGGTGTCACGTCGAGTTCGGTCGCTGCCGCTCGAAAATTGCAATGCTTGGCGGCCGTGAGGAAGACGGTCAGCGTGAAGAGATCAGCGCCCTTCAATTGGTGAGTATCGTTCATCTGTTTATTAAGTATTGTCGATATAGTCGAGGTAATGAGCATTTCATAAACTCAATGAACTCACAACTTAGGAGAAGGCTCATGCACGGTAACTACACGCCCGAGAAGGTGACGTTCAACTCCCACGGTGACGATGTCGTCGGCGTCCTTTACCGCCCTTATGGTAAAGGGCCATTTCCGGTGGTGGTGGTACTCGGGCCCTATTCCTTTTCCAAGGAGCAAGCGCCGACCCAGTATGCGACCAGGTTGGCCGATGAGGGTTTTGCGGCGCTCGCCTTTGATCCTCGAACGGTAGGTGAAAGCGGCGGTACACCGCGCCGACTCGAAAACCCCAGGATGAAGAATGAGGACGTCGTTGCCGCGCTCGACTATTTGCTGGCCCGAGAGGATATCGACCCTGCACGTGTGTTCCTGATTGGCGTCTGTCAGGGGGGCGCGCAGATGCTTGATGTCGCCTCCTATGAGGATCGCGTCAAAGCGGTTGCCTCGGTAACGGGTTACTACCGCGACCGTGAAACCGATCTGTTTATGATCGCGGCAGGTGTTTGCGAGAATCCGTTCGATCCCGCGACCGCTCCGACGACCGAACAGCTGGAGGCATTGCTCGCCGCCCGGCTGGATCGCGCACGCGAGGCCAAGATGCGCTATGAAGCGACTGGCGAGGTCGTGTATCAGCCTTTGGTCTCTCCTGATCTCGGCGATCTGGTGCGTGGATCGGAAGCAGGGTTACCTGGCCCCTTGGTGTGGAGTTGGTATGGACCTTGGACGCTCAAGGGGTGGGAGAATCACTACGCCGTCCTGAGTGACCTCGATCACTTCGAATACACCACCGTACCGGGAGTGGCGAAGCTCGAAAAACCTGCCCTTATGGTGCATTCCGATACCTGCATGAACCCGGCGGCGGCTCTGCGACACTTCGAATCGATACCGACCCCGGATAAGAAACTGATCTGGGAGAACGGCACGAACCACTTCCAGTACTACGAGCAACCCGATGTAGTGGACCGTACAGTCGGCAATGTTGCCGGCTGGTTCCGCGATCACATGGCGTGATGATACGAGGTCCCTGGAAAGAGAACCGATGACAGGTGTCGGGGCAGTATGGGGGGCGGCGTGTGGGCAGTCCTCCTAGATGGACCGCTGGTTGACGCGCGCGGAGAGTGCTTCGGCGCTTTCCTTGCGCTCGGAGTAGCGGTCCACCAGGTATTCCTCCCGGCCGCGCAGCAGCAGGGTGAACTTCATCAACTCCTCCATCACGTCGACAACGCGGTCGTAGTAGGACGACGGCTTCATGCGCCCGGCCTCATCGAACTCCAGGAACGCCTTGGGCACGGACGATTGGTTGGGAATCGTGACCATGCGCATCCAGCGGCCCAGCACACGAAGCTGATTGACCGTGTTGAACGACTGCGACCCGCCGCACACCTGCATCACCGCCAAGGTCTTGCCCTGCGAGGGACGCACCGCTCCCAGTGCCAGGGGGATCCAGTCGATCTGCGCCTTGAACACGGCGGACATGGAGCCGTGGCGTTCAGGAGAACACCAGACCTGGCCCTCCGACCACATCACTCGATCGCGCAGTTCCTGCACCTTGGGATGGTCCGCGGGCGCGTCATCGGGAAGCGGCAGGCCGGACGGATCGAAGATGATCGTTTCGGCGCCCATGAGCGTCAGGATGCGTGCCGCTTCCTCCGTCAGCAACCGGCTGAAGGAGCGCTCTCGCGTTGATCCATACAACAAAAGAATACGCGGCTTGTGCGCGGGCGGGCGGTACTGGGCGAGCTTCTTATCGGTCGGTACATCGAACCGTGACAGGTCCAGGTTCGACACGTCGCCGGGGTTTTCCTGGGTAAAGTCGTTCATCAGAGCTCACCGATTCGGTCCAGCGCCTGCTTCAACTCCGTTGGGTCGAGCGCTTTGGGATTGAGAGAGAAAAAGGCGGCGAACCGCTGGCGGATGTGTGTGACCGTTGCGTCGAATGCGGCCTGGATCTCTTCATCGGTGCCGCTGACGTCAGACGGATCAGACAAGCCCCAGTGGCTCTTGATGGCGGGGCCGAAGTACACCGGACAGGGCTCACCGCCGGCCTTGTCGCACACGGTGATCACCAGGTCCGGCGGATTGTCGGCAAAGCTTTCCGAGCCCTTGCTATAAAGTCCCGAGGTGTCCACGCCAAACCCTTGCAAGGTACTCACTGCGCGAGGGTTCAGGCGCCCGCTCGGGAAGCTTCCGGAACTGACGGCCGTCATCCCTTCAGGCGCCATCTGGTTGAACAGGCCTTCGCTGAGCACGCTGCGGCAGCTATTGGCGGTACACATGAACAGCACTTTCATTATTTGCTCCTGGGCTTGGATGCTCAACCGCAGGGCCTGGGGTATGAGCGGGATGGGAAATGTGAGAGGGCGGTCAGCTTTTGATTGTCTCGGGCGCGGGATCAGCAGCAAGCGGCCTGGCGGACAGGGCGGTCCTCCATGGAGGCAAGGCGGTCGGTGTCCCGGCCGACCCAGGCCCGATTGGCCTTGAGGGTCACCTGGAGAATGTCCTCGACCCACTCCGGCAACTGCGGGTGCAGGCGGTAATAGATCCATTGCCCTTGGCGGCGATCTTCCAGCAGCCCGCAGGCGCGTAGCTGTGCAAGATGGCGAGAAATTTTCGACTGGCTGTCGTCCAGCGCCCAGATGAGTTCACAGACGCAAAGCTCTCCCTGTTCGCAGAGCATCAGCATGATTCGAGCGCGGGTCTCGTCACCGAGGCACTTGAAGACAGTGGCGGGGGAAAGGCTCATGGTGGCGCCTCAAGATATATATGGATATTCGTATATCCGAATATACATACTTATTGTCCTTGGGGAAAGGAGAGGTGCAATGGCGACAATGGTGCCGACAATCACGATCCTGCGCTGGCGCGGCGCCTTGGGCTGAATAAAAGTCTGGGAGCAAGACAGAGCCAATAGGATCGTGGCTAGCGCCTGGAGTTGTCGGTGGTCTTGAGGGCCTATTCGCGGCGATGCGGCGTCCCGACAAGCCCTGCTCCTACATGTTTGGGGCGTACACAAAATCTGTGTACGACTCCGTACTGTAGGAGCAGGGCTTGCCCGCGAAGCTTTTGGCGACCTACGCGGTCTCCGCCACCTTCGCCCGACGCACGTCCGGCTGTTTCCAGGAATCCGCCGCGCTTTCCTCGATGGCCAGCTGGATGGCTTTCTTGCGGCGCTCTTCGGCCTGACGACTGAAGTACCAGACGAAGAAGGTCACCAACGACACCGCCAACAGAATCAGGCTCGCCACCGCATTGATCTCCGGCTTCACGCCCAGGCGCACCGCCGAGAACACTTCCATTGGCAAGGTCGTCGAACCCGGCCCCGACACGAAGCTCGCCAGCACCAGGTCATCCAGGGACAACGCAAAGGACATCATGCCCCCCGCCGCCAGCGACGGCGCGATCATCGGAATGGTGATCAGGAAGAATACCTTCCAGGGCTTGGCGCCCAGGTCCATGGCCGCTTCTTCGATGGACAGATCCAGCTCACGCAGACGCGCCGACACCACCACCGCCACATAGGCCGCACAGAAGGTCGTGTGGGCGATCCAGATGGTG
>Ga0209888_1000345_pt1 | contig 25025 bp, 27 predicted proteins | sample OrgsoiDNA_201059_FD_185807 | JGI IMG/M metagenome (GOLD analysis project Ga0209888, IMG submission 185807) | Permafrost soil microbial communities from the Arctic, to analyse light accelerated degradation of dissolved organic matter (DOM) -... | ecosystem: Environmental > Terrestrial > Soil >...
AAGTCATACGATGACAGACAATTAAAACAACAATAAAGAGTCCCTCAAATGAGTCGAACCAAAACCCTGCAAGGTTTCGCCGGTGCCGTGCTGTTGCTGATCACCCCACTGACCTGGGCCAACACCTACGTCTACGTTTCCAACGCCAATGACGGTACGCTCAGCAGCTATGAACTGTCGGCAAAGGGGCAATTGCAACCGCTGGCCACCACCGACGTAGGGGCTGGCGTCATGCCCCTGGCGCTGAGCCCCGATCGCAGCAAGCTCTACGCTTCCATACGCGGCAAGCCCTATTCGGTAGCGACCTACGCCATCAACCCGGCCAACGGTGCCCTCAAGCACCTGAAGAACGCCAAGGTTGCCGACAGCCTGGCCTACATCTCGACGGACAAGGCCGGTCACTATCTGTTCGGCGCGTCGTACGGCGAGGACCTGATCAGCGTCAATGCCATCGATGCCAAGGGCGTGGTGAGCGATGATGTACGACAAGTCATCAAGACCGGCCCGAACGCCCACTCGATCATTGTCGATAAGACCAATCGTTTCGTGTACGCCGCCAACCTGGGTTCCGATCAATACCTGGAGTTCAAATTCGACGCCGCCAGCGGCAAGCTCACCCCGTTGGGCCATATCGACATGCCCAAGGGCAGTGGTCCCCGCCATCCGGTGATCTCATCCGATAACCGCTTCCTCTACCTGCTCAGCGAGATGGCCGGCACCGTGACCACGTTCGCCATCGACCCGAAGAGCGGACGCCTGAGCGAGCTGTCCGAAGTCAATGCCATCCCCGCTGACTCCGGCCTGGTACGCGGTATCGCCCGGCCGATGATCAAGCCTGGCCAACCGACCCCGCCGCCGCTGGCGGCCAATCTGATCTGGGCTGCCGATATCCAGCTCACCCCCAACGGGCGCTTCCTCTACACCTCTGAACGCACCGGCAGCACGGTCAGTGCCTTTTCGGTAGACGGCAAAAGCGGCAAGCTGAGCGTCCTGCAGAACATCAAGGTCGAACAGCAACCGCGGGGGATCACCGTCGACCCGTCGGGGAAATGGCTGCTGGTTACTGGAGAGAAAAGCCCTGAAGTGGGTGTGTATGCCATCGATCCGCTGCACGGCACGCTCACTCGTAGCTCCAGCGCACCTTCTGGTAAAGGCGCCAATTGGGTGCAAGCGGTCAGTTACCCGTGAAATGCCAGGGAGAGGCGTGAGCCCCCTCGCCTCTCCCTGCTTATCTCAGGTCAGTGAATAGTCAAACTGGTAGGAATGCTGACCTTCCGCAATAGTGATCACCAGGCGACCGACAAGCCCCGCAAGCCCCCCAGTACCGGAATCCGGCACAACATCAATGGACTGCTCGGCTACGCCGCGGGTCATGGTGGAGCTGTGCTGCAATACAAAGCTGCCATTGCGCCCCTGAAGTGTGCCGGTCACCGTCCCCATCGCCACGTAGCCCGCGGAACCCAGCACACTGCTGCGGAAAGAAAGCATTTCACCTTGGCTGGTCGCCACGAGGTCGCCGTGAAATGCCTTGTTGAAGGACATGCGTCCAAGACCTGTTCCGCCAGCAAGATCGCTAAGGGCTTCGGGGGTTAGCTTGATTTCAAAAGAGCCATTTGCTCGTGTGCTTTTCATGGAATGTTCCTCAAGAAAGGAATGGGTAACTTCCATACTGATAAATTGGATTTACCGGAGTTCGGCTCACAGCGCCTTGGTGTTCAGCAAGCGTACGCCCAGACCAATGAAAATCGCCCCTGTGGTGCGCTTCAGGGCCGCAACCCAATGGGCAGAGCCGAGGCGTTTACTGAATCGGTAAGCGGTGTAGCAGTAAACCGAATGGACGATCACTACGATAGCCGCAATAGTCAGGTACATCATCAGGAACTGCCCGGGAATGGACCGATCATGATCAAGAAACTGCGGTAAAAAAGCGCAGAGAAAAATCAACGTTTTGGGATTGCTCGCGGAGACCAGAAACGCCTCCATGCCAATTTTCCATTTCGATGGCGGCGGGCTGGCCTGCACCTCACCTTCTGCCCGAGCCACAGGCGTGCGGGCCAACAACTGGCGCAACCCGAGGTAGATCAGATAACCGGCGCCAATGATTTTTAACGCCAGGAATGCCGTAGGTACGGCGATGAGGATAGCCCCCACGCCCAGTGCCACGCCGCTGGTCACCAGCAACTGGGCGACAAGGTTGCCAAGCAGTGTCACCGCCATGGCTGGGGGACCATAGCGCAAGGCATTGCGTACGACTAACAGTACGTTTGGACCGGGAGACAGGGTCGTTGCCAGGTAGGCCAGGGCGAAAGTAAACCAAAGGTGCAGTGCCAAAGGGAAAATCCTTAATCCGGAGGGAATTGCCAAAGATGAAGCCAGTCGCATGCAAGTGGTACGCCACCACGGTCACCCTCAAAGGCTGATCATGACAGCCTGCACATCGGAACAACGATGGCTACGATGCACAGGCTGAACTCCAGCGGCTGCCCTCCTCGTCTTTCCCTGGTGGTCCAGCCTATCGATCAGTGCGATCAATAGGATGACTATTCAACGCGGACGCTAGCTGATTAGAGGGAGACGCGCCCTCAAGCAGTGCGTCCACCACTGCACGCGCTACCTCCACAGAATGCAGCATGCCCCAGAACAGTGCTCGCTCGACGGGATTGGTGTGCAGGCTGATTTCGTCGCCGTTGAGTTCTGCTGTTTCGAGAAGGTTTGACACGTAGGTCAGAGCGTCCTGGGCATTGATGCCCGGCTGGATAGCAAACAGTGTGGGTTTGTACGGGCCTTCGGGGGTAACGGGTTTGGCGCAGGTGAGCGCGAGGGTGTCGAGCAAACGGGACGCGTTGGCCGTGGCTGGTTCAGGTTCGTTGGATGGAGTGTCAGAGAGTTTGCGTAGATACAGGTCTCTGTCGGCGGTGGTGAAGGTCTTGCTTGCGGTCGGCGGATCGAGAGTGATTTTCTTGGTCACGGTAAAGCTCCTCTGTTAAGAAAAGGAACTCTGTTCCGGGCTGCAAAACCCGCATCGCTGAATTTGCAGCGACACTTGAACAGTAACCCTGACATTTGGCGCACGCAATGTTCTTCCATGCCTGAAACGCGTGGGAAATATGAGTTTTTTCGGAAGGCCATTTCGCGTATTGATTGAGCGTTGATCTGAGCCGGGGTACAAGGAGCCGTCAGGGTCAATCCATCCGAATCTCAGGAGAAAAATGATGCAAGTGCTACCCGTCTCGCCGTCAATTCTGGGTGAGTCACTTGAGCTGCGCCCGCTGGAAGCCAGGGATTTCGAATCACTTTACCGCGCCGCATCCGATCCGCTGATCTGGGTCCAACACCCGAGTCCGACGCGCTACCAGGAACCGGTCTTTCGCGAATGGTTTAACGAAGCTATCACCTCACAGAGCGCACTGATTGTTATCGACCGTGACAGCAACAACGTAGTGGGCTGTTCTCGCTACTATGAGTTCAGCGAGGAAAAGCGTGAGGTTGCTATCGGGTACACCTTTCTATCTCGCGAAAAATGGGGCGGCGGCGCGAATGGAGAACTGAAACGTCTGATGCTCAATCATGCCTTTCAGTGGGTGGACAGCGTCTGGTTCCACATCGCCGGTCAAAATATCCGCTCGCAGCGGGCAATGGAAAAAATCGGTGGGAAGCTTTCCCATAAATCCATAAAACCGCTGACTGAAGGCCAGCAGGAAAATTTCCACTATAAAATCGAACGGGCAACATTCGAGGGTTGAGATTCGATTATTCATCTCAAAAGATGGGCGTCCCGTTTCTGCTCCTTTTTCGGGCTTTGGCAAAACGATCCTGTCAGAAACTGACACAGGCCTGAAGTAGAGTGAGGCCCCTCATTTCTGCCGGGTAAGATCATGAAATTCTCGTCTGTTCGCCTCGTGACCAATCAATTTGAACAGCTGGTCCAGTTCTACCAGCATCTCTCTACCCTTGAACCCAGGCACCTGGCTGAGGGGTTTGCCGAAATCCACTTCGATGGAGTCGTGCTGGCGATCAGCGATGAGCGTCTGATCCGCCTTCATAATAATGGATTGGCCGTCGCCGCCAGCAATCGGTCGGCCATCCTGGAGTTTCAAGTGGATGACGTCGAGGCCGTGCTACTTCGGGTCAGTGACGCGGAAGTTGTCATGCCGATCACGATAATGCCCTGGGGCAATACCTCCCTGCTGCTCCGTGATCCAGATGGAAGCCTGGTAAACGTGTTTTCAAAACCATCAAGCTGATGGGTTTAGACCGGGTGGTGAGTACTTTTGCCTAAATGGATGTCCGATTGGAGTAGGACGATTTACCCCCATGCCAAGGATGACAATCATGACTGTAGATATCAGCAACTTCGACATTGCCACCCCGCTGCCAACGTCGGCCACCAACCCTGTTGCGCTTGAGTTGAACGGTACCAAGGCGCTCGAAGAGTGCCCAAGCGTAATAACCCGGCTGGCCGATGGCTCCATCCAGCTCACGGCCCCCACCAAGGGGGCATCGAGCAAGAGCACCCATCGAACCCGCTGCGAATGGAAAGAGTCGATCTATTGGACGCTGCCCAGCGCAGCCAACCATTGGAACCGGCAAGAGATGACCCTGGTGAAGGTAAATTCTGCCCAGAGGGTGGTGGTGTCACAAATGCATGTTCAGGACGACGTAGATCCGGCGATCAAGGTGTTTTGGGAGAAAGGCTCGATCACCTATGCGTTTCGAAAGGACTTCAACGGTGTCGACCCAACGCCTGTATTTCTGCTGGGCAATGTTGCGTTAGGTGCGAAGTTCAAGGTGAGCATCCATAGCAACTCTGCGGGCGCCGTTGCCGTGAGTGCCAGCAGCGGCGGTCAGTCCGCCTCCTCTCCCACGCTTCAGTTGGGAAGTTCCTGGATGTCCGAATCCTTCGATTTCCATGGTGGGATTTACAATCAAATTGACTATACGGATGCCACACCGCTAACCGACGGTTCGATTTGCATTATCAGTCAGTTGTCCGTGACTCACGTTTAATCTGGAGTTAGCCGCAGCCCAATACTGCTCTATTCGCTGGATGACTGAACCTTTTGTTACCAATTGGCCCGCGTACATCGGCTGGAGCAACTGGAAGAAAATTCGGTGCTTGCGCCATATACGCCGGCCGTCAGGCATGCCGAACCGATGAGGGGCCAGTAACGGTAGAGCTGCCTGCGGCTTGATGACCAGAATGACGAGCACCGAATTACGAGAGAACGTGTATTCAATGGCCTGTATATCCGTCAGGGTGATCGGTGCCAGGCTATTACAGAGTCTTAACTCACCCGGGCGTAATATCACCACCGGCAAGTGCGCGGCGCGCACACGCTGGATACTTGAGCCAGCGATCAAGACAAATAATATGCAGGACAGTGCCCCAAAGACCATTGAAAAATTGAAATGCAGATCGTGAACAAGATAATGCTTTCTGAGATTCTCTGTAAACGCACACACCATAAAGCAGGCCATTGGCAAGGAGAGTACGATAGACAACCATCCAAGAAGCTTGCCACCCGCATCAATGCGACATTCAGCATCCAACGGCAACAGCGGGTCTATTTCGATACCATTGGATAAAAAAGCCATGCTCGATGCTCGCGACTGCTGTGGGTTCGAAGAGTAGAGTATGGCAGTGCCATCCACAAGGCCTGGGCAAGTCCCTGCCTGACGGGCATGCCAAGATATCAACAGGGGTAATGGCGATCACCGTCCTAGTCATCCAACCCGACCCAGTTCCCTGCCTTAATCACCAGAGCCCTATTCTCATTTATTCGGCGGTGGTGCAGAGGGGGCAGTTGGCCTAACAACATCCCCGGGTGGTAGAGATGAGTTTTTGCCGTCACGCGCAATTCCCTTGCGTCCGGACGATGGCATTGGCTGGGGCGCTTTGCTGGTCATTTCTCTATCTCTTGATCAAACTCTCATTAAAAATCAAATCGCCACTGGTCCGTAAGGCAAAAAAACGCATCAAGAAAAATCACTCAACTAAAAGAGAATTATCTTACAGGCGCACCAAGGCAGGATGCGACGAAAACACCTTTTCAAACACCATCGAACAGCTGAGGCATATCAATGAGCGGATTTTTAATGAGTGAACAGACGATGTTCATCACATAGCACATAACAAGCCCCACTATAAAACAAAAAGCTATATGCAAAAACATCAAAAATTCTAACGAGAGATAACTGAGCGGTTATATTTTTCAGGCAATGGTTAATTTTTATCACTTTCTGAGGGAACCAGAATGAGTAACTTTGCTGAAGACCTTAACAATATTCCTGTTGGCGAATACCTTCGTATCTGGGGGCAATTTCCTGGAGCGATGTCGCCCCAGTGCATACAGGGCAAACTGAGAAATGTAGACGCTCAGGCCGGAAAGGCCTTTCTTGAATCGACCACCTACAGTGGCCAGATCAATGAAGTCCCCATAAGCGGAATCACCTCTATTCAGAGAGGTTACACAGGATCTGGGGCCTCAGGGCCGGTACAGAAACCGGACAAAGTGTTCAACCCCAACTCTGGCGAATGGCAAGACAAAACCTTCAAGGATTACAGCTGAGATCAGTAAAGCCATGGCCGGGCTGAATGCCCGGCCTTGGCTGCATAACAAGCAATGAGCTGGCCCGGCAGTTGATTGCCGGGTCGGAGGCACTTACACCGGTGCGGTGGACAGCATTCCTAAGGCGTCTTACATACCTTCGCAGCAACCGGATCGTTCGGAATGAACGAATCCGGCGCGCCAGCCTTCAGAACCACATATCCACGCCGCCAGGGTTGATCGTCGATCAGATTCCAACGATGCCCCGAGCCGGTATTGTCTTCGGCGATCAGCACTTCACCCGGATGCAGGGTGAATTTCTCACCGGTTTTGGTCACGAACGCCAGGGTACCGGACAGCGTCATGACGTACTGAGGCTCCGGGTCCTTATGCCAATCAAAGGAGGCATGCGCCGGGGTTTGCTTGAAGTGAATGGCGGTCACGTCGTTGCGCATGTGCTGGTCGATGGTCCCTTCCAGTACGTGCGAGTTGTTATCCGCGCCCGTGCAGAGTTTGAATGCCTTGATGGTATCAGTGGGGGATGTGGCCGCTTGTGCGCCGCCCAAGGTAGTGAGGGTGATTGCCACGGCACCCGCTGTACACAGACTCAGTCTGCCCAGAAAGTGAATGACCGTATGCTGCGGCGAGCGTTTCTTCTGATGCATGGAACCGGTTTTCCTCGTACTGAAGTAGCGTGATTGGCGTTTGCTACGGACCATGGTCCGTGCCATAGCGGCGAGGAACAACTAACAAATGTTTCATTGGTATCGGAAGTTTTTACTGGGTTGGCTTTTAGCCTTGACTCGAGACCGGCTAATGGGCGTCCCCTTTTCGAAAGGCGACGGGAATCATTAGACAACTACAAATCAGAAGCCGCCTGGGAAAACGCTCCCAAGTTTAGCCCATGCCTTGGAGCCCAATGCCCCAAACACGATTAAGCCGATTCCCCCTGAGGAAAACCAAGCAGCATGCCAATAGTCTCCAGCCTTAAGTACGATGACGCTGGTAGCCAGGATCAAAAAACCGCCCCCGCACAGGAAGCGCCTCATCCATCGCTCTTCGCGGGCAGTGAGCATGCATTCACCTCAGATTCAAATAAGATTCGTAATCTGTCCAACCTCTACGCTCGTACATCGGATCACTCCTCCGAAGCCCCAGATTGAAACAATCTCCACGAAAACCAATCCACTGTCGGCACAGGTGAGATCAATCGAATCAATCACATTCTGCTGATTGAAGTCACACAGTGACAGATGGTGCAGATCGTTGAATACAAGCTCAATCAGCACACATTTGCAGCACACGAGCTCATAGTCTGCCGTACCAGCGCCTACCTCTTCATACTGACGAACGCAAACGCAGAGCTTGGCGACGGTAGTCTGATCGATTTCGGGAAGTGCTCGCGAAACTGAAAAAGAGATGACTTCTGCGTCATGGAATGATGGCCAATACCCGAGTGCCTCAATCACACTCTCCGCTCCGCGGATCAGTTTTTTGCTTTCCATGGCTGGCCTATCTGATGAAGTGTCAATCGAAAATCTGTCACCTTCACGCTCCGTTTAGCTCAATGGACTACAGTGCAGATCTTTCATCTTGCAATGCACTGGCCAGATAACTCCCCCATGACTCCACCGTAATGGGTTCATGAAAATCAACAGCTATCAGATAGCGCCATACTGTTTCTGCAACGTATCCAACCGCGCCTGCTCCCCCTCACTCAACCCGCTGGCATCAAAAAGTGCCTTACCGTCTGGCCCGTCCAGCCTATAGACCTCAACGGAGATATAGGCGCTGGCAGGCGCTTCAATATGGCCCCACTTGCCGTATTTATCAGGCAGAAGCTTCCAAACAGCGCCCTCGCCCGCCTCCAATCCGCCACCAATGTCGTAGCTGAAGACATCAACAAACCAGGGGACGGCTCTTTCAGGGCTGGCAATGGTTGCCTTGAAATAGGCTCGGGAAATCGGGTGGGTGGTGCCGTTCTGAACCGTCAGCTCGATAATCGGCTGAGGAATGTTCGAGTACTTTTCAGCCTGGCTCAGCACTCTCGACTTGGGCACGGTGAACTTCGACAGTTCAGCCTTGGCTACCGCGGCGGCGGCCACCTTGGACTGCAGTGCCTTGATTTCCAGCAAGGCCTGCTCCTTTTGCTTTTTATCCCTTTCAAAACGAATGTTGTTGGCCAAGGTGTTCAATTCGGCGGCGGTCTTGCCGTTCATGCTCGAATTGATCTCCTGCTCCATGACGTCAGCCGACTTGTTCACAAGATCCATTTTGCTCAATGCAATAAGCATCAGGTCGGCCGCGAACTGCTTCTTTTCCTCAGGAGAGAGCTTTTCGGCCACTTTTTTCGTGGACTCCTGCAGCGTCGCCTCTGTTGTAGCATCGAGCTTGGGATCCCCACAACCCGCCAACAACACCGCCACGAGCCCAACGAGCAACATCCGTTTCATCTGATTTCATCCCTATAAAAAACAGACTTTAGCAAAAGGCCACTAGCTCGTCGCCTTTAACAGGTGCTCTCGCGATTTTAAGGCTGCCCGTCGACAGAAATGACCGAAAAGCGGCTGAGACGCCGTTTTCCAAGCAAAAAAAGCCCCGTAGACGAATCTACGGGACTTTTGAATAGTGGAGGCCGAGTGCTATACCCACTTAAAAAGAGAGGCTTTACGCCCCCCTTTATTGTAGAGACCTGCTCAAATCGCTTCTAGTTTGAATGCCTTATGCATCCTCTCCCCAGTAATACTGAAAATGAACAGGAGTATCCTCTGCTTATTAAGGAGTTTCCCCCATGGGCTGCAGAGTAAAACGCTGAGTAAAATCATCAAAATTAGGGGTGGTAAGGATTGGCGATCCGTTCGTTAGAGGAGTGCGGACACGTAGATAGCTTCTGCCTTGTACTATATTGCATATATAATAAATCCCGCGTCCATGCACGGGATCTGCGGTCAAAAAAAGCCACTTTTGATCATCGTTTCCGCTGTAAGTTCTCAGGAATACTTTTTCTTCCCTTTCTACATAAGTCATGTATAGGTGACTATCTGGGTAAGACCGAATGTGATAAAACTCGTTCTCCTCCTGACGATGAAGCGTCCACAATGAGCGAGGAGGAGGACTGCTATGACTAGTAATAAGAATCTGTTCACCGGTTGGGTAAGCATATAAATAAAACTGCAAATCTGCAGTGGGGATTATTTTTACTATTATATCTGCCTTTATTTCCGCCCGGCCTGATACAGCCTCAAGTGTTTGATCTGTAGTTGCAGGTTTAGGGGTGTCGGTACTTTTGTTCATGACAGTTCTCCTTGGCTTACTGATTCTTGCTGATTGAGGTAACAGCAATGAAGACAGCAATGGCGAAGAACTGAGGGGGCTTGCCAACGACTGGCTGACACATAATACCTGCCCTCAAGTGTAGCCTCCTTGACGAATGGCGCCAGAAAGCGCGAGCAAGGTTTTCGATAATAGGCAACCGAGCCAGGATGGAGCATTCAGAACGAAAGGAATGTAGCGGCCCACACAACCCGGCTGATCGTTGTCTGGCGCTTGCAGGCATTGATTTTCCACACATCCCCCGGTCGCCGTGCTGACGGAGAACAGCCCCCCTATGCTCCATGGCGCCAGCCTTGGGATCGTTGTAGCCCAGGTTGAAGTCGACATAGCCCGCAGCGAAATCGAGGATATCGGCCATGCCAGTAGGCTGCTTGGGCACTCGAAAGAAGAGATGACGAAGAAGGTCTATCGCCACGTAGGCGAGATCGTCAACCCAACGAAATGATGTCGAGTTGCGGAACGCCTACCAATAGTTGCGGAACTCTTTTCGTTTTCCAGGTAATAAAAAAGCCCCGCAGACCATTGATCTGCGGGGCTTTGAATAGTGGAGGCCGAGGTCGGAATCGAACCGGCGTAGATGGATTTGCAATCCACTGCATAACCATTTTGCTACTCGGCCTCAGGTCGAATCGAGCGCCCTTGCAAGACTGGCTTGCCGCAACTCCTTGATTCTTCAGCGTTCGATACGTTGCCGTCCGTGCTGATGGCGCGCATTATGTCCTAGTTGAATGACACTGGCAACCCCCTGAATTCTAATAATTTTTAGGTCAGCTTCGGTCTTTCTGCGCCGCCGTCAATTGTGCCAGGCGCACCGCCAGTGCCTTCGCCTGGCTGGCCACATCCGTCACCGCCGTGCTCTCCCACCACACGCCCCGCAACGGCGGGCCCATGGCGAATAACCGCGTGGAGATATCGCCCTCGGCATCCACCACTGCGCCGCCAACATCCGCCGCAATACCCAACGCCAGCGGCCCCGGCCGAATCAGTCGCCGCGCCAACAATTGCTGGGGTAACGGGCGATCCACCCGGCGCCAGTCATATTCAATGCCCGTGGAGTTGATCAAGGCCACACCCGTGACCGTCCGCAACGCCGACTCCCCCCGTGGCCGAATGGAAATGCTCACCTGCCCATCCCGTGGCTCGTCCAGTCCCTTGAGCGACGCCGCTTCGATGGTCAGCCGTCCTTCCTTATAAAGACGCTCCACCAACTCGGCACTCAAGGGTGGCGAACGGTGGTGATGGCTTTCCCACCACGGGCGGACATGCCGGACAAACTGCCGACGCTGAACATCGCTGGCCTGGCTCCAGAGCCGACCGATATGCGCCCGCACCGTGTCCAACGGCGCCTGCCAGTCAATCCCGGTCTCCAACGCGAAGGTGCATTGGCGACGGACCTCACGCAGTAACTGCAGTGGACTGCGAATACTGTGATCGGCTGCGAGGAAATCCACCCAGGTCGGCGGCTGACGTCGTACATGGGGCAACAGTCCATGCCGGGAAATCACCCGGATCGGCCCGCGATGCCCAGCCTGCTCCAGCGAAACCACGGCATCGACCATGGTCAGGCCGGAACCAATGATCAGCACCGTCCCTTGTGGATCAAGCCGCGACATGGCTGCCACATCCCAAGGGTCCACCGCCGCCGCATTCAAGCCGCTGGACTGTTTCTGCCGGGTGCGCGCCGCCGGAAACATCCCGGTCGCCAACACCGCGCTGGCACCTTCCAGTTGCCTGCCATCAGCCAGCGTCAGCAGCACACCGCCATTGTCGCTTTGCAGATCGACCACTTCGCCGCGCACATGCTCGGCCGTCGATCCCCAGGTCGCCCCCTGCTCCCGGGCCTCGGCCAGGCGCTGCTGGACGTAAAGACCAAAGATCCCCCGGGGCATGAACAGCTCGCTGACCGGCACATGCTGCTGATCCGACTCAGGCCAACCACCGTCCGCTATATAAGCCTGCAACCACTGTGTCAGGTCATCGGCATTGTCCGGGTCGACGCTCATCCGCGCTGCGTTGCCGTTCAACGTATGCCCCAGCTCCGTGGCGCTGTAGGCCTCACCCCGTCCCAATTCGGCACGCGGCTCGACGATCAGGATCCGTCGCCGGCCTTCCAGGCGCAGCAACTGCACCGCCAGCATCGCGCCGCTCAGGCCCCCGCCAATGATCAACACATCAGCAGCCGGGATGGCGTCTGTCGCCTGTCCGCTCAGGGTTTCACTCATTCTTCACTCTCTTGTCAGTGCTTGCCCAGGTAGAAGTCGTGCAGGTCGCCCCTGGCCAGCAATTCATCCGCCGTACCGATGAGCACCACCCGGCCGGTGTCCAGCACATGGGCCTGGGTCGCGTATTTAAGCGCTACATTAATGTTTTGCTCGGCAATCAGAAAGCTGACCTGCTGCTCACGGTTGAGCTGAGCCACGATCTCGTAGATTTCCTGAACGATAATAGGCGCCAGTCCCATGGATGGCTCGTCGAGCAAGACTAAAGTTGGTCGGGTCATCAAGGCCCGACCGATGGCGACCATCTGCTGCTCGCCTCCGGACGTCAGCCCAGCCTGGGTCTTGCGCTTGGTTTTCAGGCGCGGAAACCAGGCATAGATGCGCTCCAGGTCGTCCTGCATCTGCCGCCGGCTCAGTCCGCGGACAAACCCACCGCTGCGCAGGTTGTCCTCCACCGTCAGTTGCCCAAATACATGCCGCCCCTCCAACACGTGCACCAGGCCGTCGCGCACGCGCTGGCTCGGGTCGACCGTCAGACTGTCACGCCCCTGGAAGTGGATGCTGCCGCGCGTGACCTGCGCCCGTTCAGCCCGCACCAGCCCGGAGATCGCCTTGAGGGTGGTGCTTTTGCCGGCACCGTTGGCCCCGAGCAAGGCGACGATGCCGCCTTTGGGCACGCTCAGGGAAACCCCGGACACCGCCAGGATCGTCCGGTCATAGATCACCTCGATATCCGAGACTTGCAACAACGGCGCACCACTCGCCTCAAGCGCGGGCTGGCCCATGGCTTACTCGCCCGCCGCGCAGGTGCGCGGAGTCAGGTGTTTTTCCGCCGCGAAGGCCGCCGACTTCTCGTCGATCAACGGCCGCAACAGCGCCCGATCCGCCGCAATCCAGTCGCTGACCAGGCTCCAGTGGCTGCCGTCCCACTGCTGGACCCGCGCCGAACCGCCGCCTTCATGGTCGCTGCAGGACAGTTTCAGGTTCTGCATCAGGCCGTAGAAACCCATGGCCTTGAGCCGTGCATCGTCGATATCCAGGTGTTCCAGGCCCCAACGCCCTTCTTCACCATGCAGCGGCCGTTTGCCGAACTTGGCCTGCCCGGTGCGAATGGCTTCCACCGCAATCGCCGCGTTCACCAGCCCGGAGTTGTAATAGACGCTGCCGAAGTTGTTCAGGTCCTTGAGGTCGCTCTTGCCCTTGTCGAGGATGTATTGCTTGAGGCGCTTGTGGATCTCGAAGTCAGCGCCCGCAGGGTAAGGTGTGAGTGCCAGATACCCTTTGGCCGCCGCGCCCGCCGGCAGCACGTCTTCACTGGAACTGGCCCAGATATCACCGACGATATGATCCACCGGGAAGCCAAAGCGCGCGGCGGTCTTGACCGCCACCGGCGTCGATACGCCCCAGGTCCGCAGGAACACCCAGTCCGGATTGAGCTGGCGAATCTGCCGCCATTGCGCCGACTGCTCGTTGCCCGGATCGGCCACCGGAATCTGGATATTCTCGAAGCCGTATTTTTCCGCCAGCAGTTTCAGCGGCCCGAGGGTTTCGCGGCCATAGGCCGAGTCGTGGTAGACCGTGGCAATCTTCTTGCCCTTGAGCTTGTCGAAACCGCCTTCGCGCTGGGCGATGTAGTTCACCAGGGTCGAAGCTTCGCTGTAGAAGGTCAGCATCACCGGGAAGTTATAGGGGAAGACCTTGCCGTCGGTGGCCTCGGTGCGACCGTAACCCAGGGTGATCAACGGGATCTTGTCGACTTCCGCGCGCTCGCTCAGGGCATAGGCCGCCGGTGCGCCGTTAGGCTGATAGACCGCCACCGGCGCGCCATCCAATCCATTCTTGAAACGCTCGTAGCACTCGATGCCCTTCTCCGCCGTCCATTCGGTTTCACACTCCTGCCAGACCAGCTTGACGCCGTTGATCCCGCCTTCCACCTCGTTGATGTAGTTGAGGTAGTCGATCATCCCGGCCCAGACCTGCACGCCGCTGGAGGCGTAGGCGCCGACCCGGTAGGTGGCCAGGGGAAAGAATTGCTGGTCGGGCGAGGCCTGGGCCATCGGCGCCGTGGTGCCGAGAACTGTCAGGGCCAGGGCCGCAGCCGTCAGTGAACGTTTGAAAAGTGCACGCATGGTGGAATCGTTCTCCAGGGATGGGAAGTTGGGAAGTCAGAAGCGCAACGGCCAGTGCCGAAGCCGTTCGCGGGTATTGCTCAGCAGGCGGATCAGCCCTTCCGGCTCCTTGATCAGGAACAGGATGATCAGCACGCCAAAGATGATTTTCTGCAGGTTCTGCAACTGCCCGGCATCCACCGCCCCGCCGAGCAAGGCCTGCCCGAGGTGGCTGAGAAGGATCGGCAGCAGGCAGATAAAGGCCGCACCGACGAAGTTGCCGGCGATGCTGCCCATGCCGCCGATAATGATGATGAAGAGGATCTGGAACGACCGATTGATATCGAAACTGCCGGCACTCGCGGTGCCCAGGTAGGCGAACGCCCACAACGCACCGGCAATCCCCAGGTAGAACGAGCTGACGGCAAACGCCAGGCGCTTGTAGCGCGCCACCGGAATACCGATCACCGCCGCGGCCGTGTCCATGTCGCGGATCGCCATCCAGTTGCGCCCGGTCTGGCTGTTCACCAGGTTGCGCGCCACCCAGGTCAACAGCAGCACGGTGACCAGGGTCAGCAGGTAGCGGCCCACCGGGGTGTTCAGGTCATACCCGAGCAACGACAGGTTCGGCGCGGAAATGGTCCCGGACGATCCGTAGTTGTAGAACCAGGGAAACTTGACGAACAACCACTCGAGGAAAAACTGCGCGGCCAGGGTGGTGACCATCAGGTAGAAACCCTTGATCCGCGAGCTGGGCAGGCCGAACAGCAACCCCACCAGGCCGCTGATAATGCCTCCGCCCAACAGCGCCAGGGGCAATCCCACTTCCGGCAGGCGCAGCAGAAAGCCGTAGGTGGCAAAGGCCCCCACCGCCATAAAGCCCGCCGCGCCAACCGAGGTCTGCCCGGTGTAGCCGGTCAGCAGGTTGAGCCCGAGCCCCGCCAGGGACAGCACCAGGAACGGGATCAGGATCGCACTCAGCCAATAATCGTTGCCCACCAGCGGCACGACACCAAATGCCAGCACCAGCAGGCCGAGCAACGGCCATGGCAGACGCCGCTCAATCAGTACCCAGGGTGCGGTTTCACTCATTACGGGAACGGACATGCTTCAGACTCGCTCGATGGCCCGCTCGCCGAACAGGCCGGCCGGGCGGATATACAGGAAGGCCAACGCCAGGACATAGGCGAACCAGGGCGTGATGCCGCCGCCGATCAGCGGCCCGATATAGACTTCGGCAAGGTTCTCGGAGGCGCCGACGATCAACCCACCGACAATCGCGCCGCCGATCGAGGTGAAGCCGCCGATGATCAACACTGGCAAGGCCTTGAGCACCACCAGCGACAGGGAAAACTGCACCCCCTGGCGCGCGCCCCAGAGCAGGCCCGCCACCAGGCCGACACAGCCGGCCACCGCCCAGACGATCTGCCAGATGCGATTGAGGTTGATGCCGATGGACAGCGCCGCCGTGGTGTCATCGGCCACCGCTCGCAGCGATACGCCGATCCGGGTCTTGTTGAACAGCAGCGCCAGGACCACCACCAGGACCACGGCAGCACCGGCGGCAATCAGGTCGAACTGGCTGAGCATCACCCCGTGGACAAACAGCGGCACGTCGTCGATACCCAGGTCCAGCGCGCGGACTTGGGAGCCCATCAGCCCTTGTGCCAGGCCTTCGATAATGAACGACAGGCCCAGGGTCGCCATGAACAGGGTGATCTGCGAACGGTTGACCAACGGCCGCAATACCAGGCGCTCGATCAGCAGCGCGCCGATGACCATCACCCCCACCGTCAGCAGCAACGCCAGGGCGAACGGCACGCCTTGATCGTGCAGGCTGACAAAGGTCAGGGCGGCGAACAGCAGCATCGAGCCCTGGGCAAAGTTGAACACACCGCTGGCCTTGTAGATCAGCACGAAGCCGATGGCGACCAGGGAATACAGGGTCCCGGCGAGCAACCCGCCGATCAGGGTTTCGAGAAAAAACGCCATCAGTGCACCGCTCCCAGGTAGGCCGCGATCACTTCAGGATTGCCCTGCACTTCAGCCGGCGTGCCGTCGCCGACCTTGCGCCCGTAGTCGAGCACCACCACATGATCGGACAAGCCCATCACCACCCCCATGTCATGTTCGATCAGCACCACGGTGGTACCGAGGTCACGATTGACGTCGGCGATAAACCGCGCCATTTCCTGCTTTTCTTCGGCGTTCATGCCGGCCATTGGCTCGTCCAGCAACAACAGCGTGGGACCGGCGATCAGCGCCCTGCCCAGCTCCACGCGTTTTTGCCGGCCATAGGACAAGGTACCCACCGGCACATCGCGCACGGCCTGCAGTTCAAGCAACTGGAGAATATGTTGGGCCTTGAGGCGAAAGGCCTCGGCTTCCCGCCGCGCCCGGGGCAGGCCCAGGGCCTGTTCGAGAAAGTGGCTGCGCATATGTCGCGACAGCCCGGTCAGCAGGTTGTCGATCACGCTCATCTTCTTGAACAGCGCATTGTTCTGGAAGGTCCGGCCAATGCCGCGACGGGCCGCGTCCAGGGGATCGATGCGGCGAAAGCGCTGCTGTTCGAAGACGATCTCGCCGCTGTCGAAGCGGTAGACCCCGTTCAACAGGTTGAGCAACGAGCTCTTGCCCGCGCCGTTGGGCCCGATCAGGGCACAGATCTCGCCGCGCCGCACGTCGAATGAGAGTTCGTTGATGGCCTTCACGCCCTTGAACGACAGCGACACGTCACGCACTTGCAAAATCGGTTCGAGCGTACTCATGCGCTTTTCCGCCCTGGGGCATCGACCCGCCATTGATTGAAGGCCGCCGGGACTTTCGAAGGTGTTGCCGGTTGCCAGATATATTGCAGGCGCTGAAAGCCCAGCAAACGCCGCACACGTTGCTTGAGCAGGCGGGCCACGATCTGTTCGGGATGGGCCAGAGCCCATTCGCACAGGCGGCGGCGCCAACTGCTTGCAGGAGCCAGGCGTTGTTCGATTTCGTCGGCCAGCACTTGCAGGCGCTCCGCTGACAGCAACAGACCGGACGGCGCGAGTTCACGTCGATCACGGCTGGCGCTATCACGGCTCTCCGGGAAGGCCAGGCTGTGGCCAGTGTTCAGCCATTGCTCCAGCACCACTCTCAAACCGCCTTGCCAATGGGTGTCCTCTTCGCTCCACAACTGAGGTTGAGCGCTTGTTGCACGCCACAGCACCAGCGGACTCGGTTCCTGGTTGTCGCCACTGAGGCTGGCGAAGGCGAGTACGCTTTGCCTCGGAGAACCCGACTGGCGTCCCGGCAACTGGTTGGCGATCAGCACTGCGGGGGCAGCGCTTGAGTCGCCGGCTCCGAGCCAGGCGAGCAGTAGCTGGCGACTGTCGACAAAGCCGTGGCTGGGGTGCAGGCGCCAGAAAGCCTGACCGAGGGCTTCAGCGCTCAGGTCCGGGGCCAGGCTCAGGACCTGACCGCGGATGGAATGGGCCGCCAGTGCCAGCAGCAACAGGTTCGGCTCCAGGGCGCCGCTGACGGCCAGGCGCGAGTCGGCAGTGAAACCTTGTTGGCGCAGGCCATCGCCCAGGCGCTCGACTTCGCGCAAGGCATCGATCCAGCGCCAGCTGTGCCATTGCCCGTGACGCTTGTGGCGCAAGGCGCTTTGCAACGGGCTGACCTGGGCCCAGTGGCGCAGTTGCTCAAGGGCACCCGTATAGATCGAGACCGTTTCAGGGTGCGGCGGATGGATGACGGGCGGACGTTTCAGTTCGTGCACGCTCATGGCGGAACCTCGTTCAGTCGTTTGGCGTGCGGTGGTCCGCTGGCGGTTGTGAAATACAGGTTTGTCTGTAGAGGTATTCAGGCTGACCGCAGGCTCTTCTCCCGCAACGCCGCCAGATCCCGATACCCCGCCCCCGGATGGATATCCGCCAGCTTCGGCCCCGCGCCGAACAACTTCTCGCGCAAGGTCCCCGGTGCATACTCGGTCTTGTACACGCCGCGCTTCTGCAACTCCGGCACCAGCAAATCCACCGCGTCGACAAAGGTCTCGTGGGTCAGTGCATAGGCCAGGTTGAAGCCATCGACATCGGTCTCTTCAACCCACTCCTGCAACAGGTCCGCCACGGTTTCCGGGCTACCGACAAACAGCGGCCCAAACCCACCGATCCCGACCCAATCAGCCAGTTCATTGGGTGTCCAGATCCGGTTCGGGTCCGCAGTGGAAAAGGTCTCCACCGCCGACTGGATGGCATTGGTGTGCACATGCCGCAGCGGCTCATCGGGCTTGAACTGGCTGAAGTCGATCCCGGTCCAGCCCGAGATCAGCGCCATGGCGCCCTCGTAGCTGACATAGGATTTGTATTCCTCGAACTTGGCCTTGGCCTTGGCATCGGTCTCGCCAAGGATCACCGTCTGCAGGTTGAAGATCAGGATGCTTTTCGGGTCGCGACCGGCCTCGGCCGCGCGCCGGCGGATATCGGCCACGACTTTTTTCAGCAGCACCTTGGACGGCGCGGCGACAAACACGCACTCGGCATGCTCGGCGGCGAACTGCTTGCCACGGCTGGACGCTCCCGCCTGATACAGAACCGGCGTGCGTTGCGGCGACGGTTCACAGAGGTGGATACCCGGTACCTGGAAGTGTTTGCCGACATGCTGGATCTCATGGATCTTGCTCGGGTCGCTGAACACCTTGCGCGCCCGATCGCGCAGGATCGCGCCGTCTTCCCAGCTGCCTTCCCAGAGTTTGTAGCAGACCTCCAGGTACTCCTCGGCATAGTCATAACGCGCGTCGTGTTCGGTCTGGGCGCGTTGGCCGAGGTTCTTAGCGCCGCTTTCCAGGTACGAAGTGACGATGTTCCAACCGGCGCGGCCCTTGGTCAGGTGATCGAGGGTGGAAAGACGTCGGGCAAAGGGATACGGGTGCTCGAAGGACAGCGAAGCTGTGAGGCCGAAGCCCAGGTGTTCGGTCACCAGCGCCATGGGCGGGATCAACTGCAACGGGTCGTTCACCGGCACCTGGGCCGCCTGGCGAATCGCCGCGTCGCCATTGCCGTTGTAGACGTCATAAATGCCCAGCACATCGGCGATAAACAGGCCGTCGAACTTGCCACGCTCGAGGATCTTCGCCAGGTCGGTCCAGTATTCCAGGTCCTTGTATTGCCAGGAGCGGTCACGCGGATGAGCCCACAAGCCGGGCGACTGATGGCCGACGCAGTTCATGTCGAAGGCATTGAGGCGGATTTCACGGGACATCGACAGCACTCCTGGCACTCGGTGGAACCACGCCATTGAGGCGGAAGTCACCGATCAATCGGTATTTGAGATGCAGCGGATCGTGGAGCGGATCATGGCTGGGTGACCACTCGGGGCGTTGGCCGGTCAGCTCCAGTTCGACCTGGCCGACCTGCGCCAGGGCTTCGGCAATGGCAATGCTGGCTTCAGCGACGGCGATGGTCTTTTCGGCCTCGTCCTGGGTCCCGGCGGTAATGCGTTCGGCGCGCTCCAGCAGGGCCGCCGCCACGTCGGTACGAATCTGCAGGTCGCCGAACTTGCCGATGACCTGGTGATCGGCGGCCAGTTGGGCGTGAGCGCGCACAACGCCCAGGGTCCGTTCCAGGGATTGGCGGGCGTTGTGCAGGTCGCTCGCCACCCGTGCCAGGGCGGGCTGGTGGCTGGCGGGATGAGTCAATGCGTTCATCGTGGGCTCCTAGTTCCAGGCGTGTCGGGCCGGCTTGACGCCGTTGAGCAGGTAGTTGCCGATCAGGTGGTATTTCCAGCGCGCCGGGTCGTGCAGGGTGTGGGTGCGGGCGTTGCGCCAATGGCGATCGAGGTTGTGTTTGGCCAATACCGAACGGGTACCGGCCAGCTCGAAAATCTTGCTGCTGGCCAGCAGCGCGATTTCGGCGGACAGCACCTTGGCCTGGGCCACCACCACGGAGGCCAGGGCAACGCTGTCTTCGCCGGGTTGCGCCAGGGCGTGGTCGACCACCAGCCCGGCCTTTTCCAGGATCGCCTCGGTGCCATGGACCCGCCATTCCAGATCGCCAATGGCGGCCTGGGTGAACGGGTCCTGCCAGCCGTGTTCCTGCTGGCTGTCGATCCAGGGCCGGGCCTGGCGAGCATGGCGCTTGGCTTCTTCGAGAGCCCCGACGGCAATGCCGGTGTCGACCGCCGCCTGGATAATCTGGGAAATCGGGCCGTTGGCGGTGGGCAGGTCAAAGGCCTTGTGGGCCGGAATCACGCTGCTGCGCGGCACCTTCACGTCGTTGAACAAGGCATTGCCGCTGGCGGTGGTGCGCTGGCCGAAGCCGTCCCAGTTGTCGACGATGGTCAGGCCCGGGGTGCCCTGCTCGACAAAGGCAATCTGCGCATTGCCGACCTCGTCGAGGCCGACCACCGGGACGATATGGGCGAACAAGGCGCCGGTGCAGTAGAACTTCTCACCGTCGATATGTGCGCTGTCGCCGTCGAAACGGATACGGGTGTCAAAGGTACCGGCGTTCTTGCTCTTGGCTTCGGAGAAGGCGTTGCCGAAGCGATAGCCTTGCAGCACCTTGGTGAAGTAGTAGTGCTTTTGTTCCTCGCTGGCGGTTTGCAGGAGGATATCCAGTACACCGAGGTGGTTCTGTGGGATCTGGCCGAGGGATGAGTCGGCGGCGGAAATGATCTTGATAACTTCCGCCACCGTCACATAGGAAACGCCGGCACCGCCGTAGGCTTTGGGAACGGTGATACCCCACAGGCCACTGGCGGCGAATTCATCGAGTTCCGCGGCAGGCAGGCGCCGCTCGCGGTCACGTATGCCGGCTTCGACGGCAAAACGCGCGGCGAGGGTTCTGGCCGCGGCAATGGCCTCTTCATCCGAGCGGATGATATGGGCGGTGTAAGCAGGTTTGGCGACAGTTGTCATAGACCGACTCCAGAGTCCTTGAAAATGCAAAACGCATATCAAGGACATAGCAGGAGTCGTGCCTGAAAATAAAAACTATGTTTTTCAATAAGTTAAGATAAAAACCTAGAATTGATCACAGCTATAAAACAGCAAACTGTCCAGGCACTGTTGCCCTGGCAACAGTTGGTACGGAGATAGAAACTTGAGAACACCGCGAACCTGTAGGAGCCGGGCTTGCCCGCGAAGCCTTTGGCGACCTCGAGGGCCTCTTCGCTGGCAAGCCAGGCTCCTACAGGTCCGCGGCGTCCCTACAACACAACGTTGCGAATAAAACGCGTAGCCACTTCGCCATCGTTGCGATAGCCATGGGGCTGGTTGCTGGGAAACATGAAGAACTCCCCCGCAGCGACCAACCGCGGCTGCTCTCCGAGCATCACCGTCAGGCAACCTTCGAAGACGTAGATCTGCTCACTCCAGCCGTCGTAGTCCGGCTCCGAGTCATAACGCTCACCGGGCTCCAGGCGCCACTCCCAGAGTTCGACTTCGCGGCTGGCCATGGCCTTGGCCAGCAACACCGCCTTGCTCCCCGGAATCACACCGGCCCAGGCCACCTCGTTGATCCGACTCGGGTCGCGGGCGTCCGGCGCCTGGATCAGGTCGCTGAAAGCCACACCTAACGCCTCGGCCACCCGATCCAACGTGGTCAGGCTGACATTCTTTTCCCCCGCCTCGATCGCCACCAGCATACGGCGGCTGACCCCGGACTTTTCCGACAACGCGGTCTGACTCAACTGAGCCTCATGGCGCAGGCGACGCACGTTCAAGCTGACGTGTTGCAGTACCGAAGCCCGTTGTGAAGTTTCTTTGTGCACTATATTGCTCACTTGGTTGGTTTGCGCAGTATACTGCCCAGCTTCGGCGCATTGTGCGTCTCACCCGAATAGTGTGCAAGGCCATGACTGCGGCGAACTCCAACACCTCGTTTGCCTCGACCCTGCGGTTCAGCAAGGCCGAGTGCGTGCTGATCCTGATCACCATGGTCTGGGGCGGCACCTTCCTGCTGGTGCAGAACGCCATGACCGTCAGCGGCCCGATGTTTTTCGTCGGCCTGCGCTTTGCCGCGGCGGCGAGCATCGTTGCCTTGTTCTCGGCCCGCAGCCTGCGAGGCATGACTGCTTTCGAACTGAAGGCGGGGTTCTTTATCGGCACCGCGATCATGCTCGGCTATGGTCTGCAAACCGTAGGCCTGCAAAGCATTCCCAGCAGCCAGTCGGCGTTTATCACCGCGTTGTACGTGCCCTTTGTGCCGCTGCTGCAATGGCTGGTGCTGGGCAAGCGTCCCGGCCTGATGCCGAGTGTCGGGATCATGCTGGCGTTTACCGGTTTGATGCTGTTGTCCGGGCCCAATGGCGCCAAGCTGAATTTCAGTTCCGGGGAAATCGCCACGGTGATCAGCGCCATCGCGATCGCCGCCGAAATCATCCTGATCAGTAACTATGCCGGCAAGGTCGATGTACGGCGGGTGACCGTGGTGCAGTTGGGCACGGCGTCGATCCTGGCATTTCTGATGATCGTCCCGACCCAGGAGGCGTTGCCGGAGTTTTCCTGGCTGCTGCTGGCCAGTGCCGTAGGCCTTGGGGCCGCCAGTGCGGCGATCCAGGTGGCGATGAACTGGGCGCAGAAGAGTGTTTCGCCGACCCGTGCCACGCTGATCTATGCCGGGGAGCCGGTCTGGGCTGGGATTGCCGGGCGTCTGGCCGGCGAACGTCTGCCGGGGATTGCGCTGCTGGGGGCGGCGTTGATTGTCGCGGCGGTGATCGTCAGTGAGTTGAAGACCAAGGGCAAACAACGGGCGGAGGCGGTTGAAGAGGCTGCGGAAGCTGAAGGCCTGGATCCGAACAAATAGATAGACCTCGCTATCGTTCTTTGCAGCGGTGCGGCGTCCCAACAAGCCCTGCTCCTACAAAGGAGGGTCGCTCCCAGATTTTGTGGACGACACAAAACCTGTAGGAGCAGGGCTTGCCCGCGAAAGCGCCCGCCCAGACAACACATCCCCTCACTGACACCCCATCACAACCAAGCGCATCAGCCATTTACCACCTACCTTGTAGGATTCTGCCACAGGTTCTTTGTTGGTGATCCTCGGCGCGACACGTATGATCCTTCGCAAACTCCTGCAGATTAGAAGCCTATGTCCCTGATAGTTCTACTGCTTCTGCCTTTTATCGGCAGCTGTCTGGCGGCCTTGCTGCCGCATAACGCACGCAATAGCGAATCCATCCTGGCCGGTGTCATCGCCCTGGTCGGCACCCTGCAGATGGCGCTGCTCTACCCGCAGATCGCCCACGGCGGCGTGATTCACGAGACCATCAACTGGTTGCCCAGCCTGGGGCTGAACTTCGTCCTGCGCCTGGACGGCTTCGCCTGGCTGTTCTCCATGCTGGTGCTGGGCATCGGCACCCTGGTGTCGCTATACGCCCGCTACTACATGTCGCCGGAAGACCCGGTGCCGCGTTTTTTCGCGTTTTTCCTGGCCTTTATGGGCGCCATGCTCGGCCTGGTGCTGTCCGGCAACCTGATCCAGATCGTGTTCTTCTGGGAACTCACCAGCCTGTTCTCCTTCCTGCTGATCGGCTACTGGCACCACCGCAGCGACGCCCGTCGCGGTGCCTATATGGCATTGACGGTCACCGGCGCCGGCGGCCTGTGCCTGCTGGCGGGGGTATTGATTCTCGGCCATGTGGTCGGCAGCTATGACCTGGACACCGTGCTGGCGGCCGGCGATAAAATCCGTGCCCACGTCCTGTACCCGGTCCTGCTGCCGCTGATCCTGATCGGTGCCCTGAGCAAGAGCGCGCAGTTCCCCTTCCACTTCTGGCTGCCCCACGCCATGGCCGCACCGACCCCGGTCTCGGCCTATCTGCACTCGGCGACCATGGTCAAGGCCGGGGTGTTTCTCCTCGCCCGACTGTGGCCGTCGCTCTCCGGCAGCGATGAATGGTTCTGGATCGTCGGCGGCGCCGGGGCCGCGACCCTGATGCTCGGCGCCTACTGCGCCATGTTCCAGAACGACCTCAAAGGCCTGCTGGCCTATTCCACCATCAGCCACCTGGGCCTGATCACCCTGCTGCTGGGTCTGAACAGCCCCCTGGCCGCCGTCGCCGCGGTGTTCCATATTCTCAACCACGCCACCTTCAAGGCCTCGCTGTTCATGGCCGCCGGCATCATCGACCATGAAAGCGGCACCCGTGATATCCGCAAGCTCAGCGGCCTGATCAAGCTGATCCCGTTCACCGCGACCCTGGCGATGGTCGCCAGTGCCTCCATGGCCGGGGTGCCGTTGCTCAACGGCTTCCTGTCCAAGGAAATGTTCTTCGCCGAAACGGTGTTCATCAATTCCACCGCCTGGGTCGAAATGGCTTTGCCGGTCATCGCCACTGTCGCCGGCACCTTCAGCGTCGCCTACTCGCTGCGTTTTACCGTCGATGTGTTCTTCGGTCCCAAGGCCACCGACCTGCCCCATACGCCCCACGAGCCACCACGCTGGATGCGCGCGCCGGTGGAGCTGCTGGTGTTCACCTGCCTGCTGGTAGGGATTTTCCCGGCCCAGGTGGTCGGTTCGATCCTCGCCACTGCAGCCCTGCCGGTGGTCGGCGGGGTCTTGCCTGAGTACAGTCTGGCGATCTGGCACGGCCTGAACGCGCCGATGATCATGAGCCTGATCGCCATGTCCGGCGGTGTGCTGCTCTATCTGCTGCTGCGCAAACAGCTCAAGCGCGGTCGATTCAGTCATCCGCCACTAATCGGCCGCCTCAACGGCAAGCGCCTGTTCGAGCGCTGCCTGGTGCTGATCATGCGCTACGCCCGGCGCATCGAACGCCGGGTCAGCACCCAGCGCCTGCAAACCCAGTTGTTCCTGCTGGTGCTGGCGGCCGTGGTTGCC